>VFQU01001461.1_pt1 | contig 13817 bp, 12 predicted proteins | sample 3512311 | NCBI WGS metagenome assembly VFQU01 (sample SAMN10412377, study PRJNA504923) | tailings metagenome | isolation source: Relicate 3 Philex TSF3 active mining site | place: Philippines: Tuba, Benguet | collected 2017-08-29 | reverse complement strand
GGTAGCGCGGCGGCCTGGAAGCCCCTGAAGGCTCCGGGCACCAGCCGCAACTGGAACACGATGATCAAGCTCGCGGACATGGCGGGGGTCTAGCCCCGCGGCGATCTATCTGAGGCTGGCGTTGACCCCGTCCAGCGCCCTGGCCCCCGGCGTCAGTTCGGCCGTATCCAGCTGGTTCAGCGGCGTGGCGACAGTGCCCAGCGCGTCGTGCAGGTCCTCGGCCTGAGGATCGACGTAGAGCAGGCCGGTCACCACCTCGCCGGCGGCCTGGCGCTCCTGCAGGAAATGCATGGCCCGGACGCGGTCGGTGGGGTCGTAGTCGGCCGCCAGCTTGCGCAGGGTCAGGACCGTGCCGTCGTGCTGCTGCACCTCGACGGTGGAGCCCTCGGCGTAGTCAGCGGTGATCGGGGCGCGGCCGACCATGACGTCGAGGCGGTTCACAGCCTCGTTGTGCTCGCGCACCCAGTCGAAGCTCTTGGTGCTGCCGACGTGATTGTTGAAGGCGATGCAGGGGCTGATGGTGTCGATGAAGGCAGCGCCCTTGTGGCGCAGGGCGGCCTTAATCAGCGGCACGAGCTGGGCCTTGTCGCCCGAGAAGCTGCGGGCGACGAAGGTCGCGCCCAGTTGTAGCGCCAGGCTGACCATGTCGATGGCGCTGTCGTGGTTGACCACGCCCTTCTTGGACTTGCTGCCCTTGTCGGACGTGGCGCTGAACTGGCCCTTGGTCAGGCCGTAGACCCCGTTGTTCTCGACGATGTAGGTCATGTTGACCCCGCGCCGGATCGAGTGGGCGAACTGGCCAAGACCGATCGAGGCGCTGTCGCCGTCCCCGCTGACGCCGAGATAGACGAGCGATCGGTTGGCCAGGTTGGCGCCCGTCAGGACGCTGGGCATACGCCCGTGGACGGTGTTGAAGCCGTGGCTGGCGCCGAGGAAGTAGTCGGGCGTCTTGGAGGAGCAGCCGATCCCCGAGAGCTTGGCCAGGCGGTGGGGTTCGAGGTCGAGCTCGAAACAGGCCTGGACGATGGCGGCGCTGATGCTGTCGTGCCCGCACCCGGCGCACAGGGTCGAGACCCGGCCCTCGTAGTCGCGGCGCGTGTAGCCGACGGCGTTGGCCTGCAGCGAGGGGTGGGCGAACTTCGGCTTGGCGATGTAGGTCATGCCTTGGTCCCCCTCACTGGGCCATCTCGGAATTGGGAGCGACCGGTGCGCCCATCAGGGCGGAGATCTCCCGGGTGATGAAGCGGGCCGTGATCGGCGCGCCCTCGTAGTGGAGCACCTTGACCAGCCGCGCCGGATCGACCCCGCCTTCGGTCATCAGCAGGGTGCGCAGCTGGGCGTCGCGGTTCTGCTCGATCACGAACACCAGGTCGTGGCGCTCGATGAAGTCGAAGACCTCGCCCGGGAAGGGGAAGGCGCGCACCCGCAGGGCGTCGACATACAGGCCCTGCGCCTCGAGCGCGGCCATGGCTTCGTCCATCGCCGGTCCCGTGGAGCCGTAGTGGATCACGCCAAAGCGCGTCGGCTTGGAGGCCTTCTGTTCGATCGGAGCCGGCACCAGCGCCTTGGCCGTCTCGAACTTGCGCAGCAGCCGCTCCATGTTGTCGACATAGACCGCCCCCTCTTCGCTGTAGCGGGCGTAGCGGTCGCGGCTGGTCCCACGGGTGAAGTAGGCGCCCTTGGACGGATGGGTCCCGGGATAGGTGCGGAAGGGCACCCCGTCGCCGTCCACGTCGAGGTAGCGGCCGAAGTCCCGCCCCTCCTCGAGCATCTCGGCGGTCATCACCTTGCCCCGGTCGAGTTGCCTCGCATCGTCCCACTTGAAGGGCTCGGTCAGCCACTCGTTCATGCCCATGTCGAGGTCGAGCATGACGAAGACGGTGGTCTGCAGCCGGTCGGCGAGGTCGAAGGCCTGGGCCCCGAACTCGAAGCACTCGCCAGGATCGCGCGGCAGCAGCAGGACGTGCTTGGTGTCGCCATGGCTGGCGTAAGCGGCCGACAGGATATCCGACTGCTGGGTGCGCGTGGGCATGCCCGTAGACGGGCCGCCGCGCTGGACATCGAAGATCACCGCCGGAATCTCGGCGAAGTAGGACAGGCCGATGAACTCCTGCATCAGCGAGACGCCGGGTCCGGAGGTACAGGTGAAGGCCCGCGCGCCGTTCCATCCGGCGCCGACGACCATGCCGATCGAGGCGATCTCGTCCTCGGCCTGGACGATGGCGTAGCGGGCCTCGCCGGTATCCGCGTCGAGACGGAACTTCTCGCACCAGCTGGTGAAGGCCTCGGCCACGGAGGTCGAGGGCGTGATCGGATACCAGGCGCAGACCGTCGCCCCGCCGTAGACGGCTCCGAGGGCGGCGGCGTTGTTGCCCTCGACGAAGATGCGGTCGCCCACCGCATCTGCGCGGCGCACCTGGATACCCAGCGGGCTGAGGTGCTTGCGGGCGTAGTCGAGGCCCATGTGGAAGGCTTCGATGTTGGCCGGGATCAGCTTGGGCTTCCTGGCGAACTCTTCCGCCAGCAGGGTCTCGATCACCTCCGGCTCGATGCCGAGGAGATAGGCCAGGACACCGACGTAGATGATGTTCTTGAACAGCTGCCGCTGGCGCGGATCGGTGTAGGCGGTGTTGCAGATGGCCTGCAGCGGCGCGCCCACCACGGTGATGTCCGGCCGGAACTTCGAGTCCGGCATCGGCTTGGTCGAGTCGTAGAACACGTAGCCGCCGGGCTCGATCTCGGCGAGGTCGCGGTCCCAGGTCTGCGGGTTCATGGCGACCATCAGATCGACGCCGCCCCGTCGCCCAAGCCAGCCATCGCCACTGACCCGCACCTCGTACCAGGTGGGCAGGCCCTGGATGTTGGAGGGGAAGATGTTCCGGGCCGCCACCGGCACGCCCGAGCGGAGGATGGACTTGACGAACAGGCCGTTGGCGCTGGCCGAACCGGAGCCGTTCACGTTGGCGAACTTCACCACGAAGTCATTGGTTGCGGTGATCGGCATCAGCGGCAGCCCCCTGCCTGGGTCGTGTTGAGCAGGAACTTCTGCATGTCCCACGCCCCGGTGGGGCAGCGTTCGGCGCAGAGCCCGCAGTGCAGGCAGACATCCTCGTCCTTCACCATCACCCTGCCGGTCGGCAGGGTAGTGGAGACGTAGAGGTCCTGGGTGAGGTTCAGCGCCGGCGCCTTCAGCCTCGTCCGCAGGTCGCCCTCCTCGGCGTTGCCGGTGAAGGTGATGCAATCGGTCGGGCAGATGTCGACGCAGGCGTCGCATTCGATACAGGCCGGCGCGGAAAACACCGTCTGCACGTCGCAGTTCAGGCAGCGCTGGGTCTCGGCGTAGGCCAGTTGCTCGTCAAAGCCGAGCTCGACCTCGGCCTTGACCGACGACAGCGCCTTTTCCAGTTCGAGCAACGGCACCTGTCGTCGCTCGTCCAGAGACACGTCGTTGTCGTAGCTCCATTCGTGGATGCCCATCTTCTGGGACGACAGCGTCACGCCCGGCGGCGGGCGGATCGAGACATCCTGGCCGCGGCAATAGAGATCGATCGAGACCGCCGCCTCATGTCCGTGGGCCACCGCCCAGATGATGTTCTTGGGGCCGAAGGCGCTGTCGCCGCCGAAGAAGACCTTGGGATTGGTCGACTGGAAGGTGGTCTCCCCGACCACCGGCATGTCCCAGCGGTCGAACTCCAGCCCGGCGTCCCGTTCGATCCAGGGGAAGCTGTTCTCCTGGCCGATCGCCACCAGAACGTCGTCGCACTCGAAATGCTGGTCGGGCTCGCCCGTCGGCTTCAGCGAGCGGCGGCCATCTTCGCCCGTCTGCCAGGCGACCTTCTCGAACCAGACGCCGGTGAGGCGGCCGTTGTCGTGGGTGAAGCTCTTGGGAACCAGGAAGTTGTGGATCGGGATGCCTTCATGCATCGCGTCCTCTTTTTCCCAGGGACTGGCCTTCATCTCGTCGAAGCCTGACCGGACGATGACCTTGACGTCCTCGCCGCCGAGACGGCGCGAGGTGCGGCAGCAGTCCATGGCGGTATTGCCGCCGCCAAGCACGATCACCCGGCGGCCGATCTTCTCGATATGGCCGAACGAGACCGACGAGAGCCAGTCGATGCCAATGTGGATGTTGGCCGCCGCCTCTGCGCGTCCCGGCACATCGAGGTCCCGCCCGCGCGGGGCGCCGGTGCCGACGAAGATGGCGTCATAGGGCTCGGCGAGGAGTGACTTCAGGCTGTCGATCTCGCGCTGGAGCACCAGTTCGGGTCCAAGGGCGGTGACGAAGCCGACTTCCTCGTCGATGACCTCCTCGGGCAGGCGGAAGCGGGGAATCTGGCTGCGGATCATGCCGCCGCCCTTATGCTCGCGGTCGAAGACCACGACCCGGTAGCCAAGCGGAGCAAGGTCTCGCGCCACGGTCAGGCTGGCGGGACCGGCGCCGACACAGGCGATGGTCTTGCCGTTCCAGGCGGCGGCCGGGCTCGGCATGCGCGCCGAGACATCGCCCTTGTTGTCGGCCGCCACGCGCTTGAGGCGGCAGATGGCGACCGGCTCGTCCTCGACCCGACCCCGCCGGCAGGCGGGCTCGCAGGGCCGGTCGCAGGTCCGCCCGAGAATCCCCGGGAAGACGTTGGACCGCCAGTTGATCATGTAGGCTTCGGCGTGCCGGCCCTGGGCGATCAGTCGGATGTACTCGGGGACCGGCGTGTGGGCCGGACAGGCCCACTGGCAATCGACAACCTTGTGAAAATGCTCAGGCGACTCGGTGTTCGTAGGCTCCAACGCGGAACGCTCCTCTCCCCCTCCGATCCCGCGTCCGGGAGAGGATCGAGGCCGCAACCGGGCGACCTCGCCCTACGCCTGCACGGAATTCATTTCAAACGGACGTTAGTCCCGCGAAACGAGAGCGGACAAGGGGAAAAGGCCAGTTGCGAGCGGTTCTGAATGAAAGGCGTCAATCCGGCGGAGGCGCGCGCGTCGTCATGCCGGCCGCCGCCGCGTCGTCAGCGATCTGATCGTCGGTGACGGGATCCAGACCGGGCGATTCCACGGGCGCCGGACGGCGGGCGGCGGGCGGCTCCTCCGGCGCGGGGCCGCTGGCCGGGCCGAGCGGCTCTGAACGCCCGGGCCGCTCGGGCCAGGCGGCGCCGCTCGGATCGGCGCTCGGCAGGCCAACAGCGGCGGCGTCGTCCGCGGCGGTGCGGGGATCCGCATCCATCATCGGCTCGCGGCTGAGCCACGCGAGCGCCGCCAGGGTGGCGGAAACCCCGAGCAGGAAGCCGATCACGCCCCAGAAGAAGCCGCCGCCGCCAGATTTGGACGCCATGGTTCGCGGTCTCCTCAGGTGCCTTGCCAGGTGCGGACCCGGCCGATGTCGACATGGACGAACCCGCTGTCGGGATAGTAGCCGACACCGCCGCCCTTGAGCGCCAGCGCCGCATCGCGGAACGCCGTCAGCGCGACGTCGTTGAGGCGCACGTCCAGGGCCTTGCCTTCCATATGCAGGCTCCGGGTCGCCACCTCGCTCTTGCCGTTGGTCTGGGCGCTGCGCTCCTGAAGCGCGGTGTTGGTCGCCGGCGAGCGGAAGGCCGAGATGACGCGGAAGGGCTCTGTGGAGCCGAACTGGGCCTGGAGCGTGACGAGGATATCGAGCACCCGCACGTCAATGGGATGCTCCTCGCCCGAGCGGAAATCGCGCAGCAGCTTCTTCACGCCCATGAGCCCGTCCCAGACGTAGGCCCCGTCCTTCCAGTAGACGACGTCAAGCTCCTCGGCGGTGTGCAGGTGGCGAAAGGCCAGTCGGCGAGGACCCGGCGGCGGGGGCCTAACCGGCGTCGGCGCCAGTTGCAGGTCCTCCGCGGCGACCGCAGCTTCCGGCGGCTCGGCCCCGACTTGTCCAGCTGCGTCCTGCGCCAGTGAAGGCGCCGCCGCGGCAGCCGTGATCAGCCCCCCGACGCCCAGAAGGCCGCGACGATTGATCAGCCCAGGCCGCCGGGGCTGGGCTGGCGCGGGCGCCCGGCGCGCATCACAGATCTCACACATTGCCCTGCGCCGCGATGCGCTGCATCAGCAGCGTGTCCCAGCCATACGGGTCGGCGCGGAAGTTCACACCGCCGTCCGGGGTCACATAGGCGGTCCAGTACAGCAGGAAGACGTCAACGGGCTCGGCGACATTGGCCCGCACGGTCTTGCCGGCGGCGATGGTCGCGTCGATCTGCGCCGGCGTCCAATAGGGATCGTCCTTCAGCACATGGCGCGCCAGGGCGACGGGCTTTTCGAGCCGCACGCAACCGTGGCTGGCCAGGCGGCTGTAGCTGGCGAACCGGCCCTTGCTGGGCGTGTCGTGCAGATAGACCGCATAGGGGTTCGGAAAGTCGAACTTGATGAGGCCGAGCGCGCTGCCGGGGCCGGGCGCCTGTTGCAGGCGCGAGCCGCCGTTGCCGGTCGGGATCACCTTGAACCCGTTGGCGGCCAGATAGGCGCGACCCTTGGGGAACAGTTCGCGCGCGGCGATGCCCGCAGGGACGTTCCACGGCGGATTGAGGACGATGCCGTCGATCCGCGAATGCAGCATGGGCGTCTCGTCGCCCGGCTTTCCGGTGACGGCGCGCATCGACATGACGGGCGCGTCGTCCTCGAACACCGTCAGCACCGCCGCGGCGATGTTCACCTGAATGCGGTGCGAAGGCAGCTCCTGGGGCAGCCAGCGCCAACGCTCCATGTTGGCCAGGATCTGCTCGATGCGCCGTTCGACCGGGGTGTTCAGCGCTGTGCGGGTCGCGGGGCCGAGCGTTCCGGTCGGCTGGATGCCGAACCGGCGCTGGGCGCGCTTGAGCGCCTCTTCCAGCTCGCGATCGAACCCCGGGGTTCCCGGCGCCAGCGCGCCAGGACGCGGCGCAGCGCCCGGCAGGGGAGCGGGAACGCGGGCGACATCACCAGTGAGTTGCGCGTCTTCCTGGGCCAGGCGGACGTACAGCGCCTCGACCATCGGACCCGTGGCGCCGAGCTTCAGCTCGACCGCAGGCATCTGGCCCCAGCCGCCCCGCGCCTGGATGTCGCGATAGCGCGCCAGGCCGCCCTGCAGCGTCTGATAGCCGGTGTACGGCGGCGGCAGGGTCGCCAGCCACCGCTCCAGGTCGTTGGAAGCCACGGCGCGCGCGAACTCCGGCGCCGGATCGTAAGGCGGCGGGCGAAGCCCCCAGTCCTGTCGGAAACCCGGCCCGCGGAGCCGGCCGGTGCGAACGGCCTTGGCGTATCGCAGAGTGGCTGCGACCAAGGCGTCCTGATCCCGGGTGCGCGGGGTAAACAGGCCTTCCGGAAACCCATGCAGGTGCGCCTCGTCCAGCGTACGGCGAAGCAGCGCCTCCTGGCCGGCGTCCAGGCGGACTCGAATCGGTTGCGTGGAGGCTGGGGCCTGGGTCCTTGAATAGGGAACGGGCTGGGCTGTCGCCGGTCCGAGAACGGCCAAACCCGTCAACGCCATCGCGACACCGATGAAGACCGCGACGCGTCCTCGCCTCTTCGACACTGACCCTGATCCCCTCATGCGCTCAAGACGTTAACGCAGCTTCTCGCGGATGGCGCCATCCTGTCTCCTGAGACGCGAACTGGCTGACCATTGTTTGCCCGACCGCGGCGCCGGCGCCACGGTAGGGTTCCTGCAATCGAGGTTTCCAAGAGGCCGCGACAGCCCGCGCCGCCTCAGAAGCTCTTGGGCATGCCCAGCACATGCGTGCCGACATGGCTGAGGATCAGGTTCGTGGAGATCGGCGCCACCTGGTACAGCCGCGTCTCGCGGAACTTGCGCTCGACGTCGTATTCTTCAGCGAAGCCGAAGCCGCCATGGGTCTGGATACAGGTGTCGGCGGCGGCCCAACTGGCCTCGGACGCCAGCATCTTGGCCATGTTCGCCTCGGTCCCGCAGGGCTTGCCTTCCTCGAACAGGGCGGCGGCGTGCTCCACGGCCAGAGCGGCGGCCGTCAGCTGGACGTAGTTGCGGGCGATCGGGAACTGCACCCCCTGGTTCTCGCCGATGGATCGGCCGAACACGCTGCGCTCACGGGCGTAGGCGCTGGAGCGGTCGATGAAGAAGCGGCCATCGCCGATGCATTCGGCGGCGATGAGGATGCGCTCGGCGTTCATGCCGTCGAGGATGTACTTGAAGCCCTTGCCCTCCTCGCCGACCAGGTTCTCGACCGGAACCTCGAGGTTGTCGAAGAACAGCTCGGTGGTCGCGTGGTTCAGCATGGTGCGGATCGGGCGGATGGTCAGGCCGGCGCCGACCGCCTGCCGCATGTCGACCAGAAGGACGCTCATGCCATCTGAGGGACGGGCCGCCGACTCGCGCGGGGTGGTGCGGCAGAGCAGGACCATGAGGTCGCTGTGCTCGGCCCGACTGATCCAGATTTTCTGGCCGTTGACGACATACTTGTCGCCTTCGCGACGGGCGAAGGTCGAGATGCGGGTGGTGTCTGTGCCGGCCGTCGGCTCGGTCACGCCGAAGGCCTGCAGGCGGATCTCGCCGCTGGCGATGCGGGGCAGATAGCGCTGCTTCTGGGCCTCGCTGCCGTGCTTGAGGATGGTGCCCATGGTGTACATCTGGGCATGGCAGGCGCCGCCGTTGCAGCCGCTGCGGTGGATTTCCTCAAGCACCGCCGTGGCCGCCGAGAGGCCGAGGCCCGAGCCGCCGTAGGCCTCCGGGATCAGCACCGACAGGAAGCCGGCCTCGGTGAGGGTGCGCACGAACTCTGTCGGATAGGTCCGGTCGCGGTCCAGCGCGCGCCAGTACTCGCCGGGGAAACCGGCGCAGAGCTTGCGCACCGCTTCGCGGATCTCGGGATGGGAGGTCGAGGGAGCGTCGGTCATGTGGCGAGGGTTACCGCTGCGCCGCCGCCACGCCAAGCCTGACCCAGGGGCAGATGGCAGCCAGCGGCCCGGCTGGTCTCAGCGCGTGCCGTACAGCCTGTCGCCTGCGTCTCCGACGCCAGGGACGATATAGCCGCTCGCGTCGAGGCCCCGGTCTATCCCAGCGGTCCAGACCGCGACGTCGGGGTGCTCGTCCCGAAAGCGGTCGAGCCCCTGAGGCGAGGCGAGGATGCAGACGAAGCGCAGGTCGCGAGCGCCTTCTTCCTTGAGCCGCTCGACCGCCGCACAGGCGGTGCCGCCGGTGGCCAGGAGCGGGTTGATGACGATCACCTGCCGTTCCGAAAGGGTTTCAGGCGCCTTCAGGTAGTACTCGACGGCGACCATCGCCTGTCGGTCACGATAGAGACCGATGTGGGCGACGCGGGCCGACGGCACCAGGCTGAGCATGCCTTCCAGCATCCCCTCGCCGGCGCGGAGAATGGGTGCGAACACCAGCTTCTTGCCGGCGATCTGCGGCGCGCGCATAGGCTCCAGCGGCGTCTCGATATCGTGCTGTTCGAGGGCGAGGTCGCGGGTCACCTCGTAGCAGAGCAGGGTGGACAGCTCGCGCATGAGTTCGCGGAACGTCTTGGTCGAGGTTTGCCGGTCTCGAAGCCGGGTCAGCTTGTGCTGCACCAGCGGGTGATCGACGACTGTCACGCCCTTCATCGCCATGCCCCTAGAATACCGTGCCGTCGCTCTCGATGCGCAGAGGCGGGCCCCCGTCCTCGCGCCGCTCCGCCGCCAGGATGCGGCCGGCCGCCCAGGTGCCGCCCTCCAGCACCCGCGCCAATGGAAAATCAGCTTCCGCCAGGCCAAGCCTCTCGCGGACCATCGGGGCGATGCGATCCAGCAGGGCCACAGTCAGGCTGCGCCAGCCCGAAACCAGCGGCCGCGACACGTCGTGCGGGATCGTCTCCATCGCCGGATCGCGCAGGACCAGCACGCCGCCGTCCATGAAGAGCCCGCCGTTGCGATACTCCGCCAGACCGGTCAGGCCGTCGATGTCGAACACGTCGATCCCCGCTGCCTGCAGGGGCTCGATCAGGCTGTAGGCCAGCCATTGCGACAGCTTGTGCAGGGGCAGCAGATTGTCGGTGGGATCGTCGCGCCGAATGGCGGGATGACGCCAGACATCGCCAAGCGGGACGCCGCCCAGCATGATGCGCCCGCTCCAGATCGGACCGAGGGCTTCGAGCAGGACTTCGAGAATGACCGGCGCCGGCAGCCGCCGGTCGATCGCCCGCGCCGCCATGGCGTCATAAAGCCCGCCCGGCCGCGGCTCGTCGAAGATAGCGAACAGGTCGGGACGGGCGAGCGCCTGGTCGCCGAGGCGCCGCAGCAGAGCCGCGCGCCCCGCGAGGCCGACCATCGGATTCTGCTCACTGACCTGGAATCCCCGCGCCAGGGTGCGCTCGTCCAGCGCCGAAAGGCGGTCTGCCCGAAGCGGGTCACCGCCGGCGGAGAAGGCCCCGGCCTCGAACATCCGCAGGCTGGCCACGGCAAGGCCCTCGGACCGGCTGGAAACCTGTGCTGTCGCGGCGTCGTGGTAGCGCCAGGCCATGCCGGCCCCGGCGTCGAGCAGGACAGAGGTGATGGCGAGATCGAACGCCGCGCGCGCGCGCTCGGCGCCGTCGGTCCAGTCACGCCTGTCGTCGATCCCGCGCCACAGGTCGCGGCCGCCCAGCACGAAGTGCCGCCAGCGCGCATGGAAGGGAATCTCCAATGACGGGTAGCGCGCGCGGATGACGCTCGACACGGTATCGGCAAGCTGTGGCAGGCGACCGGTCTCGACGCGCCATTCGGCGATCTGGCCGTCCAGCGCTAGGTCGAACATCTCGTGGGCGCGGGCGCGGACGGCGGCGGCGCCCAGCAGGCTGCGGGCGGCTTCGGTCTCGTTCATGGCCCGGCCTAGAACTCCTCGATGCCGCGCCCGATGACCTTCTTGAGGTCATCCTCGGTCGGCGCCCCCTCAGGCGTGAAGTAGCCGGCGGCCTTCTTGGCCTCCATCTCCACGGAGGCGTCAGGCGGGATCAGGTCGGCGGGGATCGGCACCCGCTCGCCGATCTCGATGCCGCCTTGGACGAGAGCGTCGTACTTCATGTTGGACATCGACATGAACCGGTCGATGCGCCGCACGCCAAGCCAGTGGAAGACGTCAGGCATCATCTGCTGGAAGCGGGCGTCCTGGACGCCGGCGACGCATTCGGTCCGCTCGAAGTAGGTGGCCGCCTGGTCGCCGCCGGGCTGCCGCTTGCGGGCGTTGTAGACCAGGAACTTGGTCACCTCGCCGAGCGCCCGGCCTTCCTTGCGGTTGTAGACCACCAGACCCGTGCCGCCCTTCTGGGCTTCTGCGACGCACTCCTCGATGCCGTGGATGAGATAGGGCCGGCAGGTGCAGATGTCGGACCCGAACACGTCCGAGCCGTTGCATTCGTCATGCACGCGGCAGGCCAGCCGCCGATCGGTGCGGCCCAACTGGGCCGGGTCGCCGAAGATGTACAGGGTGATGCCGCCGATGGGTGGCAGGAAGACCTTCAGGTCCGGCCGGGTCACGAGTTCGGGGTACATCCCGCCGGTCTGCTCGAACAGGGTCCGTCGCAGGTCGGTCTCGCCGACGCCGAAACGCTCGGCGACGCCGGGCAGATGCCAGACCGGATCGAGCGCCGCCTTTGTCACGGCGACATCGCCGTTCTCGTGAACGATGTCGCCGTCCACCTTCAGACGCCCGGCGGCTATCGCTTGCGTGAGTTCGGGCAGGTTCAGTCGCGCCTTGGTGATGGCGATGGACGGCCGGATGTCGACGCCCTCGGCAAGTTCGCGGGCGAAGTCGATGGCGACGCGGTGGCCCCAGGGATCGAGACTGACGATCTTGTGGGGATCGGCCCATTGCGGATGCGGCCCGACCTCGACGACCGGCGAAGTGTCGGTCAGGTCGGGGCGTACGGACGGGTTCATCGCCCCGGCCGTGATGGCCAGCGCGCGATAGACGCTGTAGGCGCCGCCGTGCGCGCCGATGGCGTTGCGGTCGCTCGCGCCGGCGGCGGCGATCACCGGCCTGCGCTCTGCGGCTGTGGCCGCGCCCCAGTGGATTGGAAAACGTCCGGCGCCGGCGGCGCCGGGATGCGAGGTCAGCCTGATGTGACCCTGACGATTTGCAGACATGCCGTTGGCCGAGTTCGGCCCTCCCGAAACGAAAAAGCCCCCGCCCGGATCTCGCCGGCGGGGGGCCTTTGAGGCGGAAGAGTTATCCGTCTTCCGCCGGTTTGCAAGAGCAGGCCCAATCGTCAGCCGTCAGAGCATCATCCCCGGTCGACACGGAACAGAGGCGTCTCGTCCTCCAGAACCTCGACCGCCAGATGATAGGGACTTTCGTCCAGTCGACCCTGTGCCTGCACGCGGGCGTCCTCCTCGTGAGGGAGATCGGCCCAGTGAAGCGTCGGGACGCTGTAGCGGCTGTCGTGAATGAAGAAGGCGAAGGTGCGCATTCTCGCGCCCCAATTCGGATGAACTCGGACATGCCCGGATTGAGCATCATTACTAGACTGTAATGCAGGCGTCGGTCGTGAAGCCGACCTATCACGGCCGCTTGACCCCGTGGCCCAGTTGATCGCGAAATGCCCCCATGACCGATACCCACGACGACTTCATCGCCGGCCTGCCAAAGGCTGAACTGCACCTCCACATCGAGGGCAGCCTCGAACCAGACCAGATGTTCGAGTTCGGCCGGCGTAACCGCGTGGACCTGCCTTTCAAATCGGTTGAGGAAGTGCGCGCCGCCTACAGCTTTTCGAACCTGCAGGACTTTCTCGACATCTACTATCAGGGCGCCAACGTCCTTCGGACCGAGCGCGATTTCCATGAGCTGGCGACAGCCTATTTCGACAGGCTGGCGGCCGACGGCGGACGGCACGCGGAGATCTTCTTCGACCCCCAGACCCATACCGACCGGGGCATTCCCTTCAGCGTCGTGGCCGACGGGCTGCTGTCGGGGATGGCGGAGGCGGAGGCGCGGCACGGGGTCACCTCGAAGCTGATCCTCTGCTTCCTGCGCCACCTGGACGAGGACGCCGCGTTCGAGACGCTCCGCCAGGCCGAGCCCTATCTCGACCGGATCGTCGGCGTCGGCCTCGACTCCTCGGAGGTCGGCCACCCCCCTGCGAAGTTCCAGAAGGTCTTCAAGGCGGCCGCCGACAGGGGTCTGCTGCGGGTGGCGCATGCCGGCGAGGAGGGGCCGCCTGAGTATGTCTGGGAAGCGCTGGACCTTCTCAAGGTTCACCGGCTGGACCACGGCAACCGTTCGCTCGAGGACGAAGCGCTGACAGCGCGGCTGGCGTCCATGGAAATGACGCTGACCGTCTGCCCGCTTTCCAACCACAAGCTCTGTGTCGTCGACGACCTGACCCGTCACCCCCTGAAGCGGATGCTGGACCTCGGGCTGAAGGCGACGATCAACAGCGACGACCCGGCCTATTTTGGCGGATACCTGGGCGAGAACTGGCGCCAGATCGCCCGCGCGCTGGACCTGTCGACGGCCGATCTTGTCACCCTGGCGCGGAACAGCTTCACCGGCAGCTTCCTCGACGAGGAACGCGTGGCCCTGCACCTTCAGGCGATCGACGCCTATGCCGAAGCCCAGCCGGCATAAGGAAACAGGGCCGCCCTTGCGAGCGGCCCTGAATTCATTGAGCCGGGATCAGCTCGTGATGCGGTAGCGGCCCCGGTTGTCGGGACAGACGCGCACATAGCGATGGTCCGTTCGGCCGCGATACTCGGTCGGCACAATGGCCATCCGGCAGCGGTTGCGCACGTACCAGTCGCGGTCGTAGCGACCGTACCGGGCCGAGCCGCGCGGCTCGCGGTACTCATAGGTCTGGGCGTAGTCCCAGTAGTAGCCTTCGGCGTCACACTTG
>VFQU01001460.1_pt1 | contig 13817 bp, 9 predicted proteins | sample 3512311 | NCBI WGS metagenome assembly VFQU01 (sample SAMN10412377, study PRJNA504923) | tailings metagenome | isolation source: Relicate 3 Philex TSF3 active mining site | place: Philippines: Tuba, Benguet | collected 2017-08-29 | reverse complement strand
GCGAGGTTGCCGGGCACATCGCGTGAGTTCACGGTGATGCGGGCCAGCCGCCCGGCGCGCACCATGCCACGCTCGATGATGGAAGCCAGCAGCATCGGGTCGATGTTGCCGCCGCACAGCACCAGGCCCACGCGCCGGCCGGCAAAGCGTTTCGGGTGCTTGAGCAGCGCAGCCAGGCCGGCCGCGCCCGCGCCTTCCACCAGCGTCTTCTCGATCTCCAGCAGCATCACGATCGCCTGCTCGATGTCGCCTTCGTCGACCAGCAGCAGGTCATCCACGCGCTCGCGCACGATGGGGATGTTCACCTCGCCCGGCGTCCCCACGGCAATGCCTTCGGCGATGGTGCTGCTGCCCTGCGGGTGGTGCGTGCCCTTGATGGCGTTCACCATGGCCGGGAAGCGCTCGGTTTGCACACCCACCACCTCGATGCCGGGTTTGAGCGCCTTGGCCACCGTGGCCATGCCGGCGATCAGCCCGCCGCCGCCAACGGCGATCACCAGCGTGTCCAGCTCGGGCACGTCGGCGAGCATTTCCAGCGCCACCGTGCCCTGGCCGGCCACGATGGCCTCGTCGTCGTAGGGGTGCACGAACACCAGGCCCTGCTGCGTGGCCAGTGTGCGCGCGTGGGCGCGTGCCTCGTCCAGCGTGTCGCCGTGCAGCACCACCTCGGCACCGAAGCCGCGCGTGCGCTCCACCTTCACGCCGGGCGTGAAGCGCGGCATCACGATCACGGCCCGCAGGCCCAGGCGCTGCGCGTGGTAGGCCACGCCCTGGGCGTGGTTGCCCGCGCTCATGGCGATCACGCCGCGCGCGCGCTCCTCGGGTGTGAGCTGGGCGAGCTTGTTGCACGCGCCGCGCTCCTTGAAGGACGCGGTGTATTGCAGGTTCTCGAACTTCAGGAACACCTGACAGCCGGTGAGCTGCGAGAGCGTGCGCGATTCCACGCAGGGCGTGCGCAGGAGGTGGCCGTCGAGCCGGGCGGCGGCGGCGTGAATGTCGTCGATCTGGACCATGGGGCGATTGTGGCGCGGCGTTCGTGGAAAAAGCCCGAGAACGCCCGTCATCACGCACTTCCATCGCGCATCAAGCTGCGTTATGGTCCGCCGCACAGGGGCCTTGACAGCGTTGCGCCCCGTCGCGCTGCAGCGTCCCCCAGGAGGTCTGCACATGAGCAAACGGCTTTCGTCACCGATCCCCACGGCCCGCTCGCCCGAAGCGCGCGCTGCCGGCGTGGGCGAGGGGCGTCTGCACGTACCGCACGGGCTGCGCCAGGCGCCTGTGCTCGATCTGATGTGTTCGCACTTCGTGCTCACCCTGGCTGCGCGCCAGGGCCCGCGCTTCAATGTGCGGCGCGACCTCAACACCCTGCTCTCGCTCGCCGGCCGGCACCTCGTGTGGCCGCACACCGTGCTGCAGCGCCTGCGCGAATTCCTGCAACGCCGCTGCAAGGACAACGAACTCTGGGCCGGCCACGACAAGCTGGCCACCGGCGCCTTCATGGACCGCTACGGCGTCTGGCGCGGCCCCTACGAAGAAGGCACGCTGTTCTTCTACCTCGACGAATACGCCAAGGAAACGCCGAAAGACCTGCTCTCGGTGCTGGCCGTCACCGGTGAATGGCTGAGCCAGGCGCTCAAGAAGCAGAGCACGCTGGTGGAAAAGAACATCGACGCGCTGGCCCAGCTGCTGCAGCTCAACCGTGCCGAGCGCGCGCTGCTGCTCTACGGCACGCTCGCGCGCTACCAGCGCGACCTGCGCTCCATCCTGGTCGAGTTCAAGGTGAACAACGCGCCCGAGGCCTATGCCGCCATTGCCGACGTGGCGGGCGTGAAGGCCAGCGAGGTGGGCGAAGCCCTGCGCGTGGGCTCGCGCCTGGAGCGCATCGGCATGGTGGAGAACCTGATCTCCGAACACAACATCACCGACCTGGCCGACCTCATGAAGGTCAGCGAGAAGCTGCCGCCGGTGCTGATGCGCGAGTACCGATCGCAGAGCGAGCTGATGGCCGTGTTCACGCGCCCGGCCGCGAAGTCCACGCTGGTGCCCGCCGATTTCGACTACGTGGCCGACGACGTGCGCCTGCTCAGCGGTTTGTTGCGCGAGGCCGTGGCGCGCAAGGAAGCCGGCGTGAACGTGCTGCTCTATGGCCCGCCCGGCACCGGCAAGACCGAGCTGGCGCGCGTGGTGGCGCAGGCCGCTGGTCTGGCGCTGTTCGAGGTGGAATACGCCGACCGCGATGGCAATGCGCTGTCGGGCCGCGACCGCTACCGCTCGCTGCAGATCGCGCAGGTGTTCCTCAAGGGCACGGCGCAGTCGGCCCTGTTGTTCGACGAGGTGGAGGACGTGTTCCCGCCGATCTCCAGCGAGGCCGCGCAGTTCATGGCGCGCGCCGAGCAGGTGCCGGCGCCGCACAGCCATTCGGTCAGCGGCAAGGCCTGGGTCAACCAGGTACTCGAATCGAACGCCGTGCCCACGGTCTGGATCACCAACCGCATCGAGCAGATCGACCCCGCGTTCCGACGCCGTTTCGCCTACCACCTCGAACTCAAGAGCCCGCCGCCCGGTGCGCGCGAGCAACTGGTGCGCAAGACGCTCGATGGCGTGGCCGTGAGCGAGGCGCTGATCGGCCGCCTGACCGAGCGCAAGGGCCTCACGCCCGCCCAGATCCGCACCGCCGTGCGCTTCGCGCAACTGGCCGTTGCGCCCGTGCGACCAGCCGGGCGCAAAGCGGCCCGTGCCGTTGCCGCCGCGGCGCCGCTGCTCGATGAGCTCATCGAGCGCCAGTTGCTGCACGCCGACCGCGCGCTCGGCCGCGCGCCCGACATGCCACAGCGCCCCGGCGTCACGCAGTACAGCCTGGACATGCTCAACGTCGATTCGCGCCACCCGATCCCGCGCATCATCGACGCGCTCAAGGCGCGCGGCCACGGCTGCCTGTGCTTCCACGGCGCGCCGGGCACCGGCAAGACGGCGCTGGCCGAGCACATCGCGCAGCAGCTCGGCCGCTCGCTCATGATCCGCCGCGCCAGCGACCTGGTGAGCAAGTTCGTGGGCGAAACCGAGCAGCAGATGGCCGCCATGTTCCGGGAGGCCGAAGCCGAGCGCGCCGTGCTGCTGCTCGACGAAGCCGACAGCTTCCTGCAGGACCGCCGTGGCGCGCAGCGCACCTACGAAGTCACCGAAGTCAACGAGATGCTGCAGGGCATGGAGCGCTTTGCGGGCATCTTCGTGTGCACCACGAACCTGATGGACAGCATCGACCAGGCCGCGCTGCGCCGCTTCACCTTCAAGATTCGCTTCCGCCCGCTCACGCGCGCGCAGCGCGAGACCATGTTTGTCGTCGAGGCCCTGGGTGGCGATGCGGCGCGGCTCGACGACGCGGTGCGCAAGCGCCTGGCCGCGATGGAGCAGCTCTGCCCGGGCGACTTCGCCGCCGTCAAGCGCCAGGCCGAAATCCTGGGCGCCACGATGGACCCGCTGGAGTTCCTCGATCAGCTCGAAGCCGAGCACCGCATCAAGCCGGAAGTGCGCGAAGCGCGCGGCATGGGCTTCGTGCAGTAGCGGCGCGCCAGGCGCGCAACAAAAAAGCCCGCACTTGCGGGCTTTTTGTCGGGGTTGCGGGCCTCAGTGCATGAGCGCCATCGGCTTGCTCGGCAAATCGTCCGCGTCGTAGTCGGGGTGGTTGTCCACGAAGAAGCGCAGCTTGGCGTCGAGCGCGCTCACGCGGCGGTTGGCCTCGCCCTCGTGGTGGTGCTTGGAGATCAGGTTGAACAGCTTGCCGCGCAGGAACCACAGGTCGCGCGGCGTGCGGCAGTTCATCAGCGCGGCGTGCAGGCGCGTGCGCAGCGGGTCCTGGATGTCGGCCATGGCCGAGTGGAACTCATCGACCACGTAGTCGAGCTCAAGAACCTGGGTGTCGTGGTAGCTGGGCGCCTTGCGCTTGCCCAGCCAGTTCAATCTGAAAAACATGTGCCGCGCTCCGTGCAGTCGAATCGTGTTGTGGTGGGGAAACGTCCCTGTGGTTGAAACATCGGCAGCCACACCCGGGTGCTTGAGCGGTTCTCGCTGCCGGACGGGCGGTGCCCGACAGGCGGTTTCCGGTGTCCATCGGAGGTGCTCTCCTCAAGCGCGGGGGGGCCGGAAACGGCGAGAAAAGCACTACCCGGGTGTTCCCCGGGCCAGGGGGTGTGAGCCCCGGGGCCGGGTCAGGCAGCCAGTGACGCGATGTTGCGCGCCAGGGCGCGCCGCGAACATTGGGAGGCTTTGCACCGGTTTGCGGTGAAAGCCTGCATCGCCGCTTACCGGTGGGCGCCCACCACCGCCAGCACCGCTTCGCCGTAGGCGGCGCGTTTTTTCTCGCCGATGCCGCTGATCCCGTCCAGATCCGACACCTCGGCGGGCCGGCGCTGGGCGATGGCGCGCAAGGTGGCGTCGTGAAAGATCACGTAGGCCGGCAGGTTGTGCTCCTTCGCCACCTGCGCGCGCCAGGCCTTGAGCGCTTCCAGGCATTCGCGCTCGGCCAGCGACAGCGGCGCGCCGTCCTCGCCGGCGGGCGGGCGGGCCCGGCTGGAGCGCGATCGGGTGGGCGCTCGCTCCGCCTGGATGCGCAGCCGAACATCGGCCTCGCCCTTCAGGATGGGGCGCGCGCCATCAGACAGGTGCAGGGTGTTGTAGGGCGCGTCGGCCACGCGCACCGCCTCCACGGCAATGAGCTGGCGCAGCAGCGCGCGCCACTGCGTCTCGCTCCAGTCGGCGCCGATGCCGAAGGTGCTGAGCTGCTCGTGGCCGTTGGCCAGCACCTTCTCGGACGACTTGCCACGCAGGATGTCCATGATGTGGCCGGCGCCGTAGCCGTGGCCGCTGGCTTGCTGCACGCGGTAGATGCAGGAGAGCATCTTGCGCGCGGGCTCGGTGGCGTCGAACAGCTCGGGCGGGTTCAGGCAGTTGTCGCAGTTGCCGCAGGCGTGGCTGTCTTCGCCGAAGTACTTCAGCAGCCGCACGCGGCGGCAGTCCGACGCTTCCGCCAGCGCCAGCAGCGCGTCGAGCTTGCCGCGCAGCACCTGCTTGAACTCGTCGGGCGCGGGGCTGTCGTCGATCATGCGGCGCTGGTTCACCACGTCCTGCAGGCCATAGGCCATCCAGGCGTTGGCGGGCTCGCCGTCGCGCCCCGCGCGGCCGGTTTCCTGGTAGTAGCCCTCGATGTTCTTGGGCATGTCCAGGTGCGCCACGAAGCGCACGTCGGGCTTGTCGATGCCCATGCCGAAGGCGATGGTGGCGACCATGATCAGACCCTCTTCGCGCAGGAAGCGGTCCTGGTGCTGCTGGCGCACGGCGGCGTCGAGCCCCGCGTGGTACGGCAAGGCCTTGAAGCCCGCCTGCTGCAGCATGCCGGCCACTTCCTCGACGCGCCGGCGCGACTGGCAGTACACGACGCCCGCGTCGTGCCCGCCGGTGCCCATGTGCTCGTCGCGGATGAAGCGCAGCAGCTGCTGGGTGGCGTCTTTCTTCTCCACCAGCATGTAGCGGATGTTGGGCCGGTCGAAGCTGCTGACGAAGGTGCGCGCGTCCTGCAGTTGCAGGCGTTCGACGATGTCCGCGCGCGTGAGTGCGTCGGCCGTGGCCGTGAGGGCGATGCGCGGCACGCCCGCGAAGCGCTCGGGCAGCACGGCCAGTTCGCGGTACTCGGGTCGGAAGTCGTGTCCCCACTGGCTCACGCAGTGCGCTTCGTCGATCGCGAACAGCGCCAGGCGGCCCTGCCCGTGCAGGCTCTCCAGCATGGCCTGGCAGCGCGGCGTGAGCAGCCGCTCGGGCGCCACATAGAGCAGGGTGAGGTCGCCGCGGCGCAACTGTTGCTCGATGCGCTGCGCGTCATCCAGCGAGAGGCTGCTGTTGAGGTAGGCCGCGCTCACGCCGGCTTCGCTGAGCGCGCCCACCTGGTCGTGCATGAGCGCGATCAGCGGCGAGACCACCACCGTCACGCCACGCCCGCCGCGCTCGCGCACGATGGCCGGCACCTGGTAACACAGCGACTTGCCGCCACCCGTGGGCATGAGCACCAGCGCGTCGCCGCCCTCGCTCACGTGCGTGACGATCTGCGCCTGCGGGCCGCGGAAGGCCTCGTAGCCGAAGACCGACTGCAGCACCGAGACGCAGGCCTCCAGCGTCTCGCTCCCGTCGGCCACGTCGATCACATCTGTTCCCACGGCAGCCCGTCGTGGCGCCAGCCGTTGAGCGTCGATCGCTTGAACTGGTCGTTGAGTTCGCCCTCGAAGCCGTGCAGCACGTGCGCCACGTCGCTGAAGCCCGCGGCTTCGAGCGCCTTGCCCGCGTCCAGCGTGCGCTTGCCGCTGCGGCAGATCAGCAGCACCGGGCGCGCCTTGTCGCCGGCCTCGTCGGCCACGGCCTGCGCAAAGCGCGCCGGGTCGGGCGTGAGGTCGGGGTATTCGTACCAGGGGATGTTTTCCACGCCGGGCGGGCGGCCCACGTAGAGCGACTCGATCTCCATGCGCACGTCCACGAACAGCGGCGGCTCCTGGCCCAGCGCGGCGCGGCGCGCGGTTTCGGCCTGGAGCCAGGCCCAGGCTTCCTTGGGGGACAGGTGCTTCATGGGCGCGTATTGTCGGCGATGCCCCGGCCCGCTTCCCCGTGGGGGCAGGGGCCGCTCCCTACAATCCCGCGATGGACAAGAAGCCCTACACCCGCGCCCAGGCCCTGCCGGCCATCCTCGATCAACGCATCGCCATCCTCGACGGTGCCATGGGCACCATGATCCAGCGCTTCAAGCTCGACGAGGCGAACTACCGCGGTGAACGCTTCAAGGACTTTCCGAAGGACGTCAAGGGCAACAACGAGCTGCTCAGCCTCACGCGGCCCGACGTGATCCGCGACATCCACGAGGGCTACCTCGCCGCCGGCGCCGACCTGATCGAGACCAACACCTTCGGCGCCACCACCATCGCGCAGGCCGACTACGACATGGCCCACCTGGCGCGCGAGATGAACCTCGAATCGGCGCGTCTGGCGCGCGCCGCCTGCGACAAGTTCAGCACGCCCGACAAACCGCGCTACGTGGCCGGCGCGCTCGGCCCCACGCCCAAGACGGCCAGCATCAGCCCCGACGTGAACGACGCCGGCGCGCGCAACGTCACCTTCGAGGAGCTGCGCGCGGCCTACCGCGAACAGGTCGAGGCGCTGATGGAAGGCGGTGCCGACGTGCTGCTGGTCGAGACCATCTTCGACACGCTCAACGCCAAGGCCGCGCTGTTCGCCATCGACGAGGTGTTCCAGGCCACCGGCGAGCGCCTGCCGCTCATCATCAGCGGCACCGTCACCGACGCCTCCGGCCGCATCCTCAGCGGCCAGACGGTCAGCGCCTTCTGGGCCAGCGTGCGCCACCTGCAGCCGCTGGCCGTGGGCCTGAACTGCGCGCTGGGTGCCGCGCTCATGCGCCCCTACATTCAGGAACTGGCCAAGGTCGCGGGCGACACCTTCATCAGCTGCTACCCCAACGCCGGCCTGCCCAACCCCATGAGCGACACCGGCTTCGACGAGACCCCGGAGGTCACCAGCCGGCTGCTGCACGAGTTCGCGGCCGAGGGCCTGGTCAACATCGTGGGCGGCTGCTGCGGCACCACGCCCGACCACATCGCCGCCATCGGGCGCGCGGTGCAGCCGCTGGCGCCGCGCCACCGCGCGGGCTTCTACGCCGAAGCGGCCTGAGCCGCAGCCCAATACCCGACGCCGCGCCGGGACATTCCCGGCGCACCGACAATCGCGCTTCCCTTCAAGGGGAGTAATCGGCCTGCCACCCCGCGTTCAGCGAGGCATCGGCAGCGCGGCGTTCTCGTCAATTCGCGGCCCGAAAGGCCGCCGGGAACGCCCAGGCCACCTACGGTGGCCCGCGACCAGACCTTGGGGTGTTCGTCAACACCAAACCGAGGTCTTTCATGGAAAGCATTGCCCCACTGTGGCTGTGGGTGGTCTTCGTCGCGTTCGTCGTGGCCGCCCTGTTCGTCGATTTCGTTCTGCTCAAGAAGCAGGGCGCCCAGACCGTGAGCGTGAAGGAAGCGCTCAACTGGTCGCTCGTGTGGATCGGGCTGAGCTTCGTCTTCAACGCCCTGTTCTGGTGGGCCGTGAAGGACACGACCGGCTCGACCGCGATCGCCAACGAGAAGTCGCTCGAGTTCCTCACCGGCTACCTGATCGAGAAGAGCCTGGCGGTCGACAACATCTTTGTCTTCCTGATGATCTTCACCTACTTCGCGGTGCCGGCCGAGTACCAGAAGCGCGTGCTCATGATCGGCATCCTGGGCGCCATCGTGCTGCGCACGGTGATGATCCTGGTGGGGGGCTGGCTGCTCACGCAGTTCCACTGGATCCTCTACGTGTTCGGTGGCTTCCTGGTGCTCACCGGCATCAAGATGTGGTGGGCCGCGGGCAAGGAACCGCACCTGGAGGACAACCCCGCGCTCAAGCTGCTGCGCCGCCTCATGCCGGTGAGCCAGCACTACGACGGCGAGAAGTTCTTCACCGTGGAAAACGGCAAGCGCATCGCCACGCCGCTGCTGATGGTGATCGCGCTGGTGGGCGTCACCGACGTGATCTTCGCGGTCGACTCCATTCCCGCGATCTTCGCCATCACGCGCGACCCGTTCATCGTGCTCACCAGCAACGTGTTCGCCATCCTGGGCCTGCGCGCCATGTTCTTCCTGCTGCAGGCGGTGGCGAGCAAGTTCCACCTGCTCAACTACGGGCTGGCCGTCATCCTGGTCTTCATCGGCACCAAGATGATGCTGATCGACATCTTCAAGATCCCGGTGGCGGTGTCGCTGGGCGTGGTGGTGGGCATTCTGGCGATCACCATGGTCTGGAGCGCGAAGACCGCGCCGAACACCTGACCGGGAGCCGGGCGGCTATTGGGGGTACGCGCGCGTGACGAGCAGCCGGATCGTGAGGTCCACGGCGGAGAGCGAGACCGTGCGGCCCTCGGTGGTGATCGGCTCGCTGGGCACCTGTCCTTGCCACGAGGCCGTCTGATCGGGGTTGTTGCGTACCTGGAACCAGGCCTTGCCCGTGGCATCCAGGATCATCAGGAAGGCCGGGCCGCCCACCAGCTTCGTGCGCGTCAGCGCCACGTCGCTGCCCGCGCCCAGGCTCGCACCCAGCGGCATGGGCACGCTCACCCAGCCGCTCCAGTTGCCATTGGGCACCCGCAGCACCTGCTGCAGCTGCGGCGCGCCGCCGCCCGCGGGCGGCGTGATGGCCAGCACATTGGTGTTGCCGTCTTCCCCGGCGGCGATGGCCAGCGCCTGCGTGTTCATGCCCTGCGAGCCCGGCACGGCGCCAAAGGGCGACCAGCTGCCGTCGGACCAGCGCACGCGGTGGTACAGACTGCCGTCGGCCAGCCCGTTGGCGATCACCTGGGCGTTGCCGGCCGAGGTGGCGGAGCTGGCGTTGATGGTGATGGCCACATCGCGCGCCGCGAAGCTGGCCGCGCCCGATGCCCCGTCGAGCCGGGCAAAGCCCGACCAGTTGCCACCGGGGTACTGCATGGCGTGGTAGAGCGCGTTGTCGTCCGCCCGGATGATCACCACCTGGAAGCTGCCGTTGCCCGCCGCGGCCACGGCGATCTTCCTGGCGCGGATGCCCGCCGGGTCACCAGAGCCGTTGCTGGACAGGCCGGGCACGACGCCAAGGGCGCCCCACTCAGGGGCACCCCCGGCGGGTTTGCTCCTGAGTGAGCGGGCGTAGACGCGCCCGTCAGGCCCCACGGCCAGGGCCTGGGCCAGCACACCGCCGGCTGCGGCGGGGTTGGGCGAGGCCGCGATGACGCACTGATCGGCGTAGAAGTCCACGTCGCCCGCCAGCACGCCGCCGCCACCCTTCGGGGTGGTGACATGGCAGTTCCTGGGGACGCGGGCCCAGTCCGTGTCCAGAACGGCCACCGGCCATGTGTAGTTGACCGGGCCCGTGCGTGCACGGGTTGTCAGCAGCGAAGGCGCTGCGTTCGAACCAAAACCGCCGCCCAGCTGCGTGCCATCCGGCGACACGACGACCCGCTCCGATGGCGTGTTCGTCGGGAGGGCGTGATCGTCGGTGCCATCTTCATCGATCTCCATCAGCCGCTTCGACAACGTCGCGGCGTAGGTGCTGTAGACGATGGACTGGCCGTCGGGCGCCCACGAAGGGGTGTAGGCGTTGCCCCTCAGCACGCGCGAATCCGGGTTGGCGAGCTGCTCGATCCGCAGGTTCTGGCCCCAATCGCTGTAGGCCATGGTGTCGGCCGCGGGCGCCCACTCGAAGCTGTACTGCGTGATGCTCGACGCCAATTGCCGCAACAGGCTTTTTTCCGTGCCATCGAGGCGCATGGTCCACAGCGATCTCGCGCCGTTGGAGGGCGGGGTCTCGGCGACGTAGGCGAGCCGGGATCCATCGGGCAACCAGGCCACGGCGTAGGTGTTGGCACCGCTGGTCAACTGGGCGAGGTTGTTGCCGTCGATGTCCATGATGTAGACATCCTTCCCCTGGTTGAGCTGGCCTTTCAGAAAGGCGATCTTCCTGCCGTTGGGCGACACCCGGGGCGAGAAGCCGTCGGTCAGCGTGGTGATCGTGCCGCTGCCGGGCAGCACCTTGCCGATGGTGCGCGGCGTGCCGGTTGTGAACACGATGGGGCCGTTTTCGCCGGGGTAGGTGGCGTGGGCCGGGGCCAGGCCCACGAGTAGACCCAGCACCGCCAGAGCGAGGCGAACCGGGCGTGCGGTGAATGCGGATGCGGTGGCGGCGGGGAGATTCGGCATGAAGGCCTCCGGGTTGAACGAGCCGCGCACCTTATCGGCGCGTCTTTTCCACCGCGATACCGCCGTTTCACTAGTTCGCGTGTGCAGCCTGCGACCCGGCCATGCACCAACTTGGCACAGGCGTTGCTAGCGTCTGTGCCATGCAGCACCTCGATCTCCCCAGCCTGGTCAGCACCGCGGTGGCCCCGTCCACCGCGGCCTGGCGCGACCCGCTGGGCCTGCTGCTCGCGAGCACGGGCGAGGGCGTCTTCGGCGTCGATCTGGACGGGTTGTGCGTGTTCATCAACCACGCCGGCGCGCGCATGATCGGCTACGAACCCGCCGAACTGCTGGGCAGCAACATGCACGAGCTCACGCACCACTCGCACGCCGATGGTGCGCACTACCCGGTGGAAGACTGCCCGATCTTCAACGCCTTCCGCCAGGGCGAGCCCTGCCGCATCGACACCGAGGTGTTCTGGCGCCGCGACGGCAGCGCCTTCCCGGTCGAGTACAGCAGCCACCCCATCGTCGACGGCGGCCAGGTGCGCGGCGCGGTGGTCACCTTCGTCGACATCACCGAACGCCGCCGCGCGGCCGACGCGCTGCGCGCCGCCAAGAGCGAGCTGGAGCAGCGCGTGCGCGAGCGCACCCACGCGCTGGAGACCGCGCTGCACCAGGTGCGCGAGCTCGCCGCGCGCAGCGAGGCCGTGCGCGAGGAAGAGCGCACGCGCATCGCGCGCGAGGTGCACGACGAACTCGGCAGCCTGCTGGTGGCGCTGAAGATGGACGTGAACTGGATGGACAAGCGCCTGTCGGAGCAGGGGCAGCGCCGCCCTGACGAGGCCGAGGGCATGCGCGAGCGCATGCGCTGCAAGTGCCAGAACATGAGCCGGCTGATCGAGAACGCGGTCGACAACGTCGGGCGCATCATCACCGACCTGCGCCCCAGCATCCTCGACCACCAGGGCCTGTGGGCCGCGCTCGAGTGGCAGGCGCAGGAGTTCGTGGCCAGTGCCGAGCTGGCGCTTGATTGGGACATGGCCGTGGACGACGCCCCCGAGCCGGCCGAGCCGCTGGCCATGGCGGTGTTCCGCATCTTTCAGGAAATGCTCTCCAACGTGGGCCGCCACGCGCGTGCCCGTCGGATCGCCGTGCGCATCCGTCACCAGGCGGGCGTGCTGCACCTGTCCTTGCAGGACGATGGCGTCGGTGCGCCCCCGCAGGCCTTCGAGGCCGCCAACGCGTACGGTGTGATGGGCATGCGCGAACGCGCGCGGCACTTCGGGGGCGACATCCGGATTCACAGCAGCCCGGGCCAGGGAACGCACATGGCGCTCACGGTGGCCCTGGAGATCACATGAACAGCCAATTCGGCGAGGCCAGCCGCTTCGATTTGCTGGCCGACACCATCCGCGTGCTGATCGGCGACGACCACCGCATCGTGCGCGAAGGACTCAAGCAGATCCTGGCCGACGCGCCCGACGTGAGCGTGGTGGCCGAGGCGCAGAGCGGCGACGAGGTGCTGGCGCAGGTGCGCGCGCTCGGCGGCCACGACGGCATCGACCTCGTGCTGCTCGACGTGGCCATGCCCGGCCTGGATGGCCTGGACGTGCTGCAACGCCTGCGCAAGGAGCACCCGCATTTGCCGGTGCTCATGCTCAGCACCTACCCCGAGAAGCAGTACGCGGTGCGCTGCATTCGCCTGGGTGCCTGCGGCTACCTCAACAAGAGCGCCGACCCCGACGACATGCTGCTGGCCGTGCGCAAGTGCGCGGGTGGCGGGCGCTACCTCACGCCCGCCACGGCCGAGGCGCTGGCCGCCGCCGTGGGCGGTGGCGCGAACGCGCAGGCCGGGCCCGAGGCGCTGTCGCACCGCGAGCACCAGGTCTATCGCCTGCTCACGCAGGGGCGCACCGTGAGCGAAATTGGTGCGCAACTGCACCTGGCCCCCAACACGGTGAGCACCTACCGCGCGCGCATCCTGGAAAAGACCGGCGCCAAGAACGACGTCGAGCTCGCGCTGTACGCCGAAAGGCACCGTTCCGGGGCCTGAGGCGCCTCACCATGCCGTGCTTGTAGGGCTGGCCCTACAAGCCATCGAAGCGGCGCCCACGAATTCGCACGCCGGTCGGCCATGGCGCCGCATCTGGCCCGGCGCTTGCAAACCGCAGCGCATCTCCAACTCACGAGGTGCGCCATGTCCGAATTCTTCGACCCCTACAACGCCGACAAGCCCCTGATGCTCAAGTGCAGCTGCGGGCGCGACCACACCGTGGCCGAGCACCAGGCCGAAGACGCCGCGGCCGCGAAAGCGGCCAGCACCCTGCGTGAGCGCAGCGAGAGCAGCGAGTTCGAGGCCTACAGCCGCGAGTTCATCGAGGCCACGCTGGTCAAGTCGCTGTTTCCGCAAGAGCCGGTGCGCCGCGCCTTCCTCAAGGCCGTGGGCAAGCGCACGGCCATGGCGGCGATCGCCAGCGTGCTGCCCGTGGCCAGCCTGCAGGCCATGGCGCAGGAGAAAGGCAAGCTGGAGAAGACGGACCTGAAGATCGGCTTCATCCCGATCACCTGCGCCACGCCGCTGATCATGGCCCACCCCCTGGGCTTCTACAAACGCGAAGGCCTCAACGTCGAGGTCATCAAGACCGCGGGCTGGGCGTTGATCCGCGACAAGATGATCAACAAGGAGTACGACGCCACGCACTTCCTCTCGCCCATGCCGCTGGCCATCTCGCTCGGTGTCGGCTCCAACGCCACGCCCATGAACGTGGCCACCATCCAGAACACCAATGGCCAGGCGATCACGCTGCATGTGAAGCACAAGGACAAGCGCGATCCCAAGAGCTGGAAGGGCTTCAAGTTCGCTGTGCCCTTCGAGTTCTCGATGCACAACTTCCTGCTGCGCTACTACGTGGCCGAGCACGGGCTCAACCCCGACACCGACATCCAGATCCGCGTGGTGCCGCCGCCCGAGATGGTGGCCAACCTGCGCGCGGGCAACATCGACGGCTTCCTCGGCCCCGATCCGTTCAACCAGCGCGC
>VFQU01001457.1_pt1 | contig 13845 bp, 11 predicted proteins | sample 3512311 | NCBI WGS metagenome assembly VFQU01 (sample SAMN10412377, study PRJNA504923) | tailings metagenome | isolation source: Relicate 3 Philex TSF3 active mining site | place: Philippines: Tuba, Benguet | collected 2017-08-29 | reverse complement strand
TTGGGCAGGTCTCACCAGAGGCCGCGTTGGCAGTGCTGAAAAAGAACTGTTTTGGCTGCCACGCCGGCGCCGTGAAACTGGCGGGGCTGGACCTCAGCACCCAGGCTGGCCTGCTGGCGGGCGGCGCCAAGGGCGCGGCGGTGGATCTCAACCAAGTCCATAACTCGCGCCTGCTCAAGGCAGTCAAGCGCGAAGCGGGTCTGGCCGCCATGCCGCCTACCAAGCCGCTGGCCGCCGCGGAAGTGGCATTACTCGAGGAGTGGGTAAAGGGTGGTGCGAAATACCCCGCGGCTTCTGCCGAGACGCCCAAAGTCAGCTGGTGGAGCTTCCGGCCTCCGCAACGGCCCCCGGCGCCCGCAATGGGGGCGATTGATCATTTCATCAACGCCAAGCTACGCGAGAAGAATCTGCCGGCCGCGCCGCGAGCCAGCCGGGCCACGCTGATTCGCCGGGCTTACTATGACCTCACGGGCCTGCCGCCCACCGCCGCGCAAGTGGAGGCCTTTGCCGCCGACCCTGACCCGCAGGCCTTTGCCAAGCTGGTGGACAGCCTGCTGGCATCGCCCCGCTATGGCGAAAAATGGGGCCGCCACTGGCTGGACCTCGTCCGTTATTCCGACACCGCCGGCTTTGAACTCGACAGCTATGTGGCTGATGCGTGGCGCTACCGCGATTACGTCATCGACAGCTTCAACGCCGACAAGCCCTACAACCGCTTTATTCAGGAACAACTGGCGGCAGACGAATACTGGCCCGAAGACCCCGCCGCGAATACCGGCACCGGCTTCTTCTGTGTGGGGCCCAACCGTGATCTCTTTCCCGATCAGGCCGACATCAATCGGGTGGAGACCCTGATGGATTACACCGACACCACGGCCAGCGTCTTTCTGGGGCTCACTGCTGGCTGTGCCCGCTGCCACGACCACAAATTCGATCCGATCTCGCAGAAAGACTACTACCGCCTGCAGGCCGTCTTTGCCCCGGCGGTGAAGACCAAAGTCGCCCTGAACCGGCTGGGTTCGCTGGGTTGGGAAACCGGTGAGAATACGCGGGAAATCCAGTTGCGCGAATTGGGCGCCCAGATACGCGCCATACAGGACCGCTGTCAGCGCAAGATTTACGATGCCAAGCTCGCCCGGCTCAACGCCGAAGTGCAGCAGGCGCTCAAGACGCCCGACAATGAGCGCACGCCACGGCAGAAGGAACTGGAAAGTGAGTACGGCGCGGCCGTTCGCGTGACCGATGAGGAAATACGCGAGTGCCTGAACGCGGAAGAGACGGCGCGGCTGAAAGGGATCGAGCAGCGCCTTGTTTCGATGTTCAAGGGCTACCGGGAAAAGCCCTTCGCCTGTGGGGTGACCGACGTGGGCGACTATGCCCCGAAGACGCTGATCCCCGTAAAGGGCCGTGGCGAGCCCGAGGAAGTGAAGCCCGGTTTCTTCAGTGCCTTGGGCGGCGGCGATGTGCCGGAGCGCAGTTTTGAACGTAAAGTAACCGGCCCCATCCCCATGTTTCCCACCACCGGGCGCCGGCACGCATTGGCCGAATGGCTCACCAACCCGCAACACCCGCTGGTGTCACGTGTGATGGTGAACCGCATCTGGCAGTACCACTTTGGCCGGGGTCTGGTGGCCACACCCAGCGATTACGGCAGCCGTGGCGCGGCGCCATCGCATCCGGAACTGCTCGACTGGCTGGCCACGGAGTTTGTCGCCAATGGCTGGAGCGTGAAGCACCTGCACCGGCTCATCATGCTGAGCGAGGCCTACCAGCGTTACTCGAACCCCACCGCGGCCACTCGCCAGGCTGACCCAGAGAACGTGTATCTTTCGCACTTCACTCGCCGCCGCCTTTCGGCCGAAGAACTGCGCGATAGCGTGCTGGCCGCCAGCGGCCGGCTGAATCTCAAGATGTACGGCCGTCCTGTGGTGGTGCCGCTCGAGAAGGAAGAAATGTACGGGATGATTGGCCGCCCGGAACAGATGTGGGTGGTGACGGCGGACGAAACCGAGCACACCCGCCGTTCGGTCTATCTGCAGCAAAGACGCACCTTCCGGGTGCCCATGATGGAAGTCTTCGATGCGCCAGAGCCCATGCTGTCGTGCTCGCGCCGTGAGGCCTCCACGATTGCGCCGCAGTCGCTCACATTGCTGAACGGTTCGCTGGTGCGCAGCGAAGCGCAGGCGGCGGCCACCCGCTGGACGGCCCAGTATGCCGAGAATGCCGCGCTCGTGAATGGCGCCTGGCGGCAGGTGCTGGCGCGTCCGCCCGCACCCGATGAGGCCGCGCGGGCTCTGCGCTTCCTGGCTGAGCAGGAAAAGCTGGGCGGTTCCCGCCAGGCCGCCGCGATGGAACTGGCCCGGGCCTTGATGAATCTGAACGAGTTTCTTTATGTGGACTAAGCCGATGACCCGCAGACAGATGTTGAGCCGCGCCGGCATGGGCTTTGGCGCGCTCGCCGCCAGCCAGTTGCTCGAGGCCGGGCTGCTGCCCCGGTCCCCCCATGAGCCCACCAAAGTGAAGAGCATCATCTATCTCTTCATGCACGGGGGCGTGAGTCACGTCGACACCTGGGACCCCAAACCTGAACTCACCAAACGCAATGGCCAGACGCTGCCGGAAAGCTTTGCCAAGGGGCTGAAGACGTCACGCATTGATTTCACCAAGGCCATCATGCGCGGCAGTCCCTGGGAGTTCCGCCGACACGGGCAATCGGGCATTGAAGTTTCGACGTTGTTCCCCCACATGGGCAAGCATGTGGATGACATGGTGGTGGTGCGCAGTTGCCACGGCGACGCCTTTGATCACGCACCGGCCATGTATCTCTGGTCCACGGGGACACAATTGCCTGGCCGCCCCAGCCTGGGCGCCTGGACGGTCTATGGCCTGGGTACGGAGAATCAGAACCTGCCGGCCTTTGTGGTGATGTCTGATGGCGCCATGAAGTGTGGGCCGCAGGGTTATGGCGCCGGCTATCTGCCCGCCGTTTATCAGGGCACCGTGTTTCGCGGCGGGGAGCATCCGATTCTGGATTTGAATAACCCGGCGGGCGTTGAGCAAGCCGCCCAACGCAAAACGCTCGACCTGATACAGGACCTCAACCGCCGCCACCTTGCGCCACGCGCGGGCGATGATGTGCTGGAGGCGCGCCTGGCGAGTTATGAACTGGCCTACCGCATGCAGGCCACCGCGCCCGAGGCGGTGGACTTCGCCCAGGAGTCAGCCGCCACCAAGAAGCTCTACGGCATTGGCGAGCCGCAGACCGACGACTTTGGCCGCAAGTGCCTGCTGGCACGGCGGCTGGTGGAACGGGGCGTGCGCTTCATACAGCTCTATAGCGGCACTCACCAGGGCGACGATTGGGACGGCGCGCATAGCGACCTCACGGGGTCACACCACAAGATGGCGGCCAAGAGCGACCTGCCCATCAGCGGCCTGTTGACGGACTTGAAGTCGCGGGGCCTGCTCGATTCGACGCTGGTGGTGTGGGCCAGCGAGTTTGGCCGCACTCCGCTGGCCGAGGGCAAGAATGGCCGCGACCATCACCCCTACGCCTGGAGTATGTGGCTCGCGGGTGGCGGCGTGAAGGGCGGCCGTGTGTATGGGGCTACCGATGAGTTCGGGCTGCGCGCGCAGGAGAATCCGGTGGATGCTCATGACGTGAATGCAACGATCCTGCGATTGATGGGGATGGATCACCTGCGGCTCACCTACTTTTACCAGGGGCGCGACATGCGCCTCACCGATGTGCACGGCGAGCGGGAGTTCACTCAATTTCTGCGCGGAAGCTGAAGGCATCCACGTTGTGTTCGATGTCCAGAGTTGGCTGGAAGACCACCGTCACGACGTCGAAGCGGACTTTCTCGATCGGGACGCGGCCCTTATCGCAATAGATCTCGGCGGCCCACAGCAGGTTGCGTATCTGTTCGCGGCTCAGGTTGCGCTCCGGCGCAGCGAATTCGCGTGAGTAGCGCGACTTCACTTCCACAAACACGAGTCGCGCTGGATCGTCTGGGGACCAGGCCAAAAGGTCCACCTCCACCATCTTGCGCGTGTCTTTCCAGTTGCGCTGGATGACGGTGTAGCCCTTGCCTTCGAGATAGCGGTGCACCAGGTCTTCGGCGTGACGGCCGCGCGCCAGCGTCTCCGGCAGGCGCCGGTAGTAAAGGCGCCGCCGTAGCGGGTCGAGCAGGCGAAAGACGGGGGCGAGCAGCACGGTTACTTCAGCACTTCAAACTCGAATTCCATGGCCTTGCCGCGCACGATGTAGCAGAGGTAGAACTCCCAATACTTGCGCAGCCGCGGCGATAGGTTGATGAGGAATTCAAAGCCGAGGTACTTCCAGAGTGCTAGTAGCTTGACGTAGACTTTTTTCTCCCGAAAACGCGCCTTCGTGTAGTAGCCGTAGCCGGCATCATCGGGGCCGAAATAACGAAAGCTGAAACTGTTCAGGTGCCAGCGGTGCGTGGGGTCGCAGAAGCTGGAAAAGTCGGTGTAGTGGGGTGTCTCGATGCGGATGGTGCCGCCTGGGCGCACGATGCGGTGGAACTCTTCCATCGTGCGGATCACGTTGGCGACATGCTCGATGACATGGATGGCGCGCAACTGGTCAAAGCTCGAATCGCGGAATGGATAGGGGTGGTGGTCTAGGTCCGCAATTACATCTGCTGCTGTGCTTGCATTGTTGTCCAGCCCCACCGACCCGGGATATTTTTTCACCCCGCAGCCCACGTCCAGTACTTTGCCCCGCGCGTCAGTCAAGTCCCTAGTTTATCCGCACACAGTAGCTGCTGCGCTAGAAATGAGTGTATGCAGCCGCCAGACTCCAATCCGACAAACCGACAACTGGAATCCTGGAAAGAAATTGCGGCTCACCTGAAAACCTCCGTTCGTACTGCTCAAAGATGGGAAGAACAGAACAGTCTGCCTGTCACTCGTATTCTTCGTGATAAGCGCTCGGCTGTTTATGCCAACACGGCAGACCTCGACCGGTGGCTTGCCAATCGCGCGGTACTGCCTGCCGCTGATCAGGAAGTTGCGCCGCGTTCTCCCCGAAAGTTCTGGCTTTCCGGCGCCGCCATTCTGGCCGCTATCCTTGGAATCGCCGTCCTCATTGGGTCGCGCGCGAGGCAACCGGCTGAAACGCAAATTTTGCAGCCAGCCCGCCTCACCAGTTACCCGGGGCTTGAAACGCAAGCAGTGCTTTCGCCTAACGGACAACACCTGGCTTTCGCCTTCTTCCACGAAGGGCTCCATGGGATAGCCATCCAGCCGCCGAATAGCGCTAGCCCGGAACGAATCTTCACCGCTCGTTCGATGACTTATGGGCCTCAGTGGTCACCTGATAGCCGCAGCCTCGCCTTTCTGGTTTCCCTGGACTCAACCGCAAGCACCCTGATGATGTTTGATATCCATTCCAAAGAAGTCCAGTCAGTGGCCAAGGTATTGGGACATAGCTGGTTTGATGCGAGCGTTCATGCAACCCCGGCTCTGCAATGGACGCCCGATGGCCAGGGGCTCCTCCTGGCCGATGGCGAAAACGGTATTGCCACATCTCTGATTCGCTTCGATCTCAAGACCCAGGCTCGCGCCCAGGTCTATACCCTTCCATCCGGTTCACGCATGCGTGGCTTTGCCTTCTCCCCTTCCTTTCAGCAACTCGCCATTGTGATGCAAACCGGCAATCAGTATCGCCTTCACACCCTCGACTTTGATTCGCAACTGCGACCCAACGGACAACCGAAGCCAGTCCTGCCAGAGTCTTCCGATACGGAGGCTCCGGCGTGGTCGCCCAATGGCGACCTCTACTTCATTCGTGCCCAGCGCGAACTCTGGCGTGTTCGAAACAAGCGTCCGGAGCGAATTCACATCAACGGACCTTTGCCAGCCTACACTCTTTCCGCTGCCAGGGATGGGCGGCTGCTTTGGAGTCACACCAACCTGGACACCGCTCTGACGTTTTATGATCCAGTGCGCAAGAGTTATGGCAAGCCTGTTTGTGATTCAACCACCCTGGAACGCCAGCCTCGCCTCTCTCCAGACGGCAAGCAACTTCTTTTCAATTCGGTGAGGGATGGCTTTATCAATCTGTGGCTTTGTGATGTCGACTCAAACGCGCTCCGGCAACTCACCAAAGTTGAGGAGGTTGGGGTATGGGATGCGGAATGGTCACCAGATGGGGCAATGGTCGGTTTTTCGGTCAACAACACGCAACGCTCGAGCATCATGATTGTCCGCGCCGCTGACGGCCAAATCCTGCACACAATCTCCGGCCCTGGAACCCGGATGAGTCCAACCTGGTCTCCGGATGGTAACCAGATCTACTTCATCCACCGGTCGAACGACAATTTTCGTCTGCAGTCCTACCATCTTTCTTCCCGTGTCACCACGACGGGGATGGAACTTGCCAAACCAGTACGGATTCTCATGAGGGCTGATGGCCGGCTCTGGATTCACGCCCAGAACACGCTTTCGCTGTTGACTCCCTCGCCGGTCGCGGAGCAGAAGGTTGTTGCAACAAATGTGTCAATTCTGGCCTCCCTCGCGCCCGACCGTCTTGGTGTCTATTTTGGCCGTAGCGTCAGTACCGCCTTGGTTGGGGGCCTGGAATTCTGGTTCATGGATGCCAGCGCCCAGGAAAACCGCATCGTTCCCGCTCTCCCAGATGCCATGGGTTACGGCCTTGCACCCAATGGGCAGTTGCTCGTCATTCGCGCGACGTCTACTGAATCTGACATTTACGCCGCACTCCTGCACGCCAAGTAGCGTCATATGTCAGCTGTCGCTTGTTTTCAATTGTTTAGCGCCCGCTTTCCTCCGAAGCTGGCCTCATGGTGTTTTCCGGTACTTCGATCCTGCTGCTAATTGCAACGCTGACTTTTCAAGAGTCCCATTCTCAAGCGATACTCGACCTGCGCCTCGAGGCGAGCAATCAGGCCAATCAGGGTGAGTGGCATCTGGCTCAGTCCACTTACCGGCGTGCCATCCGGTTGGCGCCCACACCCGCAGACAGGCTCGCCAGTCAAGTGGACCTCATGCTGTTGCTCTTGCGGCTGGAGGATCACGCAGCAGCAAGAGAGTTGTTAAAAGCTGTACAGGCCCAACAACCCACATTTTCGCCCTCCAGAGATTCGTGCCGTGCCCTCGCCTCCATTGGTGTAGCCTATTGGCAACTGGGCGACCCAAGAGAAGCGATTGCTCCCACCCGAAGAGCCCTTGCCTGTCTCGAGCCGCTTCTCCCCACGCCAATTCTGGACAGGCAGCGTCTGGTACTCGTCGGGATCTATCTCCAACTCAAGGCCTACAACCAGGCTAGTGAGGTGCTTTCCCTCATCCAAACGCCGGTGGTCCAAGCTTCGGCCGACTTTCAATACAACTCGGCTATGGTCAGTTTCAACAAGAAGGAATACGCGATCTCGGAAAGTCACTTTCGCTCTTCCTTCGCGGCACCGGACTTTGATCAGCTCTCCCCTATCGAAAAGGCAACGATTTACTTCGGCTACTCCACGCTACTTGCCAAACTCCAGCGAAAAGACGAGGCTCGGCAGACGAAGCGCAAGTTCGATGAACTCTACAACCAGGCCGTGAATCTCAGCGGAACTCGCCATAAAGTTCCGTGGCAAAGTCTGCGCGAATAGCTGCCCAAGCGATGTCCTGGGCGAGCAATGTTACTGGCTTCAGGTTTCGCTCCGCTTCAAGCAGTCTTCGAGGGTGTCAAGGCACCATTCCGCCTGGTCACGGGTGAAGACCAGCGGCGGGCAAAGTCGAATGGAATTGGCGCCGCAGCCGAGAATCAGCATGCCCCGGTGGAAAGCCATTTGCTCCAGCCGGTCGCGCAGTTCCGGGAAGCGCTCTTTCGTGGATTGATCTTTGACCAATTCAAAGCCAATCATCAGGCCCAGTCCCTGCACGCGACCCACATGGCGAAAACGGCTGGGCCAGGCGCGCATGCGTTCCAGCATGTATTCGCCGACCCGGGTGGCATTGGTGAGCAATTCGGTTTCGAGCAGTTCCATCGTGGTCAAGGAGGCCGCGATGGCCACCGGGTTGCCGCCGAAGGTGGAGGCATGCGCGCCAGGCCGCCACTGCATCCATTCGGGTTTGCTTACGACGGCCGCCAGCGGAAGACCGCTGGCAATGCCTTTGGCCAACGCCAGGATGTCCGGGTTCACCCCGAAGTGCTCCACGGCAAACATCTTGCCGGTGCGTCCCATCCCCGCTTGCACTTCATCCCAGATGAGTGGGATCTTGTGGCGTGCGGCCACGGCCTGCAGTTCGTCAATGAACTTCTGGGGCGGCACCACATAGCCACCCTCGCCCTGTACGGGTTCTACAATGATGCCCGCGATGTCGTCGGCTGGCAGGATGTGGCGAATGAGTTGATCTTCAATCACCTTCACGCATTCCACCTGGCAGGTCTCCACCTGTTGGCCATAGGAGCAGCGGTAGCAATTGGCGTAGGGGATGTGCGCCACGCCGGGCAGAAGCGAGCCAAAGCCCTGCTTCTGCACACTCTTGGAGCCCGTGAGCGAAAGCGACCCCATCGTGCGGCCATGGAAGGCGCCCAAAAAGGCAATGAAGCGTTCGCGGCCCGTGTGATAGCGCGCCATCTTGAGCGAAGCCTCAATGGCTTCGGTGCCCGAGTTGCCAAAGTAGACGCGTCGCGGGCCGCCGCCGGGGACCAGGCTTTGCAGCTTTTCGGCCAGTTCCACCATGTTTTCGTAGTAGAAGTCGGTACCGGAGTAGTGCAGCAGCTTTTCCGCCTGGGCCTGTATGGCGGCCACCACCTGTGGATGGCAATGCCCGGTAGCACAAACGGCAATGCCGGCGTTGCAATCGAGGAAGCGGTTTCCGTCGAGGTCTTCAATCATCGCGCCCTCGGCTCGCGCCACGGTGAGCGGATAGCCGCGGGTATAGCTGGGAGACAGCACGGCGGCGTCGCGGGCAATCAGTTGCGCCGCTCGGGGCCCGGGTAGCGGGGTAACCAGATGCGGCAGGTCATTCCGGCTGAGCGTGGTTTGGCTCATGGAAGTTCTCCTGGGGGAAATTGTTCTGGGGGGGCGAGAGGAAGGAAGGCCGACTAGTCGCAGCCAAAGAGACCGGGGCGGCTGAGGGAAGGTACCGTGGTCATGCCCTCATTGTAGAGAGATCCATCAACGGGGGCAAGCCAAGCTTGCAGGCGAAAAAGAAAAATCTTGTTATCATATCAGAAGTATTCCCCGCCTGAATCGACCTGTCACCGAGTTGTTTTCCGGTTGTAACCATCCCCCTCTAATCTGGAAAGTGAGCACACCCTATGGCCGAAGAAAGACGGATCTCCAAACACTATCTCATCGCGAGTGATTTTGATCACACGTTGAGCTTCAACGACTCCGGTGTTGTCCTGAGTGAACTGCTGGGCCTCTCGAGTTTTGCCGAGAAGATTGGCGAGATTTCCCGCCAGAACTTCATCCAGCAGGGCGGGGAGCTGACCTATCTGCTGCTGCATGACCCGGAGTACCGTCAGGTGCGGCGTGAACATCTGCAGGAAGTCGGCAAGCGCATCCGGCTCAAGGCCAACATACGCCTGGTTTCGCAGATTCTGAACAGTCTCGACGGCTATCGCTTTTCCTTTTATGTGATCAGCGCTGCTCCGGAGGAAGTTATCCAAAGCGCGCTCGATGGCATTGTTCCGCCGGAAAACATCTTTGGCACCAAGCTGCGTTATGACGAAGCTACCGGTGAGATCTGCGGCATCGAGCGGGTGCGCGCCGGTTACGGTAAGGTGGCCGTGCTGGAAGAATTGCAGGCCGGTCTGAAGCTGGGGCGGGACCAGGTGGTTTATGTGGGTGACGGGTCAAGCGACATACACGTCATGCTGCACGTGAACCGCTACGATGGCCTCACCATTGCCGTTTCAGAAGCCAAGTACATCTCGCAGATCGCCAAGCGCACGGTCTTGAGCGATGACGCGCTGAGCGTGCTGGTGCCGGTGCTCGAAGATGTCGTGGGCTGGCAAAGTTCCCGCATTCGCGCCTTGTTTGAAGTGCACGGCTTTACCGTGCAGGAATGGGACAAGGTGCGCACGGACTGGCTTACCATTGAGCCCACTGAGAACCGCGAAGGCGCTGTCGCCCAATGAAGCCGGAATGGATCGGCTGGGTGGCCACGGCAGCCTTCACCAGCTCTTACTTTGTGAAAAGCCCCCTGCACATACGGGCCATACAGGCCGGGGCCGCCTTCCTCTGGCTCAGCTATGGCGTGGTGATTGGCGCCACGCCGGTGGTGGTGGCTAATGTGCTGGTGGTGGGGGCGGCGCTGTATACGCTCTGGCGTGATCGGGCTGGCGCGGCAAGTTAGGCCCGTCTCGTAAACCATTTGAAACAACAGAAGGCTATGCTGGGGGCAAATGCGATACTTGGCGTTATTCCTCGCAATGGCCTTCGTTTCTGCTGAAGCAAAGATACTGGTGCACGGCCACCGCGGCGCGCGCGCCGCGCGGCCGGAAAACAGCCTGCCGGCCTTCGAATACGCGCTGGCTCAAGGTGTGGATGCGCTGGAACTGGATCTCGCCGTCACGAAGGATAACGTTCTGGTGGTCAGCCATGACCCTGAGATGAACCCCAAGATCTGCCGCGGCCCCGAGGGCGCCGAGCGCGTGATTCGCAAGATGACCTTCGCGCAATTGCAGCAATGGGATTGCGGGGCTATCCGCAACCCGGAGTTCCCCCAACAGCAGCCCATCCCGGGAACGCGTGTGCCGGCCCTGGCAGACGTGCTGAAATTGGCCAAGGGTAAAGGTGTGGACCTCAACATCGAAACCAAGATCTTCCCCTCCCGGCCGGAATTGACGCCCTCCCCGGAAGAATTCTCCCGGCTGGTTATCGAGGAAGTGCGGCGTCACGGGCTCGAGGACAAGCTCATATTGCAGAGCTTTGACTGGCGCACGCTGGACGTCATGAAGAAGCTGGCCCCCCAGGTGCGGCTGTCGGCTCTCTACCCAAACGGCATGAACGTTACGAGGGATTTTCTGGGCGAAGCTCTCGCGGCGGGCTACCGGATTGTGAGCCCACACTACCGCCTCACCAGCAAGGAAGCCGTGGCCAAGGCTCACGCCGCCGGGGTGCAGGTGGTGCCCTGGACGGCGAATGAGCCGCAGGTTTGGGATGCGCTGATTGCCGCGGGCGCCGACGCCATCATCACCGACGACCCAGCTGCGCTCATTGCCTATCTGAAGTCGAAGGGGCTGCGTTAGGCGAATATAGTACTAGAACCTCGAATCGGTTCTGCTTCAGTCGAATGGCCGGAAAACAGACGTACGGATTTCCGTCCTCTTTTGTATCTTGCATTTCGTACTGTGCATTAAGCGCTGCATGTAGTACTTAAATAGGCTGCTAGCCATTGTAACCGTTGCCCCATGCGCTTTACTGTCAATTTGGTTGTGATCCGCCAAAAACCCAGTAGTAAATCAAGGTCACAACTGGAAGGACAGGGCACATGAAGAAATTTGGAATGGTTTTGGCCGCAGCAACGTTGCTGCTGGCAGGGCGGAGCGTTGGCCAAGCGGCCAGCTTTGTGGACATTGTGGTGGTAGTGGACGAATCGGGCTCCATGTCTACAGAACATGCGTGGTTGCCGGGGATGATCAACGCGTTGAACACCGAGTTGGTGAACCTCGGCTACACGGTGAATTTTGGTCTATACGGGTTTGGCCGGTCTACCGCCGCTGCAGGTATAGAGCTCCTGGACGCGGGCACCACCGCTCAGTTTGGAACTGCTGCCGCTAACCTGGTAACGAGTGGGAATACCGAGGATGGTTACACCGCTCTAAAGTTTGCGTCTGACAATTACACCTTCACCACAGGCTCGGTGAGAAACTACATCCTGGTTACGGATGAAGACCGTGACGTGGTGACTGGTGGCTCTGGCAATACCTATGCCTCGACACTGGCTCTGCTGACGGGACAAAACGCCTTGCTGAATGCTGTGGTGAATAACCCATTCACTTGTGCAACGGCGACCTCCGGCGTCATCGGGCGTACGAACAGCACTGGCTATGTGGCGAACGGAAGTGGCGGCTACACTACCTGTGCCAGCCCAGTGACTGGTAACGGTGCTAACAATACGGAGACGGATTACGTCCCCTTGGCCCTCGCCACCGGCGGCGCCGCGTGGAACCTGAATATCCTGCGCGCCGGCGGCAATTCCGCACTCTCTTTCACGGATGCTTTTGTGGACATCAAGGTGCAGGAGATCATTGAGCAAAGCGGCGTTCCGGAACCTTCCACCTACATGATGGGCGGCACTGCTCTGCTACTACTGGGCTGGATGCGCCGGCGTCAGCGCTAAGCAAGACTCGCAAATGAGCAATCAGGGCGTCCGCCGCAAGCGGGCGCCCTTTCGCTTTTTTCGCTAGCTTTCCACCTTCTGAGCTGCGGCATTCCAGCGCATTCGCCGGCCCTGCCGCAGGCTCAGGTTGGCCAATTGCGTCACCAGGCAGGCTTGGAAGCCCAGCGCCATGGGGGCGGTGGGCTTCTGGCGTGTGCGTACGCAGTGCAGGAAGTTCTGCACGTGCAGATCTGTTGCCCAGCCAAAACCTTTGGCGGAAGTTTTCTCGACAGCGATGGTCTCTTCGTCGCCTTGCCGGTAGACGCGGCAGGTCTCGCGGCCAATGTCCATGCGGGCCAGGTCGCCATCGAGGTGGTTCATCTGGTCGTTCCGACTCTTATACTTCATCGCCGCATAGTTGATGGTGAAGACACCAATGAAATCCTGCGGATACTCCGCCGTCACCACGACCGACTCGGGCGTATCGAAACCATCGCGGTGGGGTTTGCCAGCCGCTGCGGTGACCGCCAGCGGATAGCCGGCATCCATCAGCAGGTGAATGCCATCGAAAACGTGGGCGCCCTGGTCGGCGACAATTCCGCCCGCATAGGCTCCGTAGTTGCGCCAGTTGCGGAAGAGGTCGGCGTTGAGGGGGATGCGGTCCGGGTGCGGGCCTTGCCATTGTTCCCAGTCGAGCGGGCCATCGAGTTTGGCATTGGCAGGGGAACCCGCCAGGTAGTTATTCAGCCACCATGAGCGCACCATTCGCACCTTGCCCAGCGTGCCCGCCCGCACGATGTCGCGGCCCTGAAGGTAAAGGTCATAACTGCGCCGCTGCATGCCCACCTGCACAATCTGCTTCGTGCTTTGCTCGGCCCGCACCAGCGCGACGCCCTCTTCGGGGGTGCGGCAGAGAGGCTTTTCCACGTAGACATCCTTGCCCGCGGCCAGCGCATCCAGCACCATCCGTGCGTGCCAGTGTTCGGGGGTGCCGATGAGTACGGCATCCACCTCTTTGTCCGCAAGCAATTGCTGGAAGTTGCGGTAGGCGCGTGGCGGGCGGTTGGGCTGCGCTTTGGTGGCCGTGGAGAGTGCGCGTTCGAGATTGGGTTCGTAGATGTCGCTGATGGCCTGAACAGCCAGCGCAGGGTCTTTCTGGAAGACCGTCATTACAAAGGTGCCACGGCTGCCTGCGCCGATGACACCCAACCTGACTGGTTGGATTGCCTGAAAAGCTGACGGTGCAGCAAGCAAGGTACGGCGTAACATAGTGCCACTGTAACGGAAAAATCACCAAGCTGTTACTTCGTGTTCATTCAAATACAGATCCGTTTTGCCAGACTGAGGGCTATGCGAAGAACTGCCCTGCTGTTGATGACCACGCTTTCCTGTCTGCCGCTTGTGGCGCAGGAACCGATTCTGACCGTCCTGGGGACTTACCGCTCTGGAATCTTTGACCGCTCCGCCGCGGAAATTCCCGCCTATGATTCCCAATCCCAGCGGCTCTTTGTCGTCAATGCGGCCGACCGCGCGGTGGAT
>VFQU01001456.1_pt1 | contig 13847 bp, 10 predicted proteins | sample 3512311 | NCBI WGS metagenome assembly VFQU01 (sample SAMN10412377, study PRJNA504923) | tailings metagenome | isolation source: Relicate 3 Philex TSF3 active mining site | place: Philippines: Tuba, Benguet | collected 2017-08-29 | reverse complement strand
GCCGATCGCGGTGCCGACGCCGCGGCGGCCGGTTCGATCGAGCAGAAGATCGGCTGGTTCTGGCGCTCCGGCATGGACGAGGCGGCCGTCGAGAAGGCCGGCTACGAGCCGATCAAGCCCGAGCTCGCCAAGATCGACGCGCTGGCCTCGCGCGAGGACCTGGTCGCCTACCTGATCGACAGCTTCGATCGCGGCGTCGCCAGCGTGTTCGCGTTCGGCGCCGAGACCGACTACAAGAACTCCTCGCGCCGCATCGCCTACGCGTTCCAGGGCGGCCTCGGCCTGCCGACGCGCGACTACTACGAGAAGGACGAGCACGCCGCGCTGCGCGACGCTTACCGCGGCTACGTCGCCAAGCTGCTCGAGCTGACCGGCACGCCGGCCGACGCCGCGGCCGAGCAGGCCAAGGCCGTGCTCGCGTTCGAGACGGCGCTGGCCAAGGCCTCGTTCGCGCCGGTCGAGCTGCGCAAGGCGGAGAACCAATACCATTTCGTCAGCGTCGCCGAAGCCAACAAGATCACGCCGCACTTCGACTGGAACGCGTTCTTCAAGGCACAGAACGCCAACGTCACCGACGGCTTCTCGCTGTCGCAGCCCAAGTTCTTCGCGGCGTTCGACGCGGCGCTCGCCAAGACCCCGGTCGCGACCTGGCAGGCCTATCTGCGCTTCCACGCGATCGACGCCGCCGCGCCGTACCTGTCGCAGGCCTTCCAGCAGGAAAGCTACGCGTTCAACGGCAAGACGCTGACCGGCCAGAAGGAGATCGAACCGCGCTGGAAGCGCGTGCTCGGCACGATCAACGGCGAGATCGGCATGGCGCTCGGCGAGCTCTACGTCGCGCGCGCGTTCCCGCCCGAGTCCAAGGCGCGCGCGCAGGAGCTGATCGACAACATGCAGGCCGCGCTGAAGAAGCGCATCGAGAACCTGGACTGGATGAGCGACACGACCAAGGCCAAGGCGCTCGAGAAGTGGGCGAGCTTCCTGCCCAAGATCGGCTATCCGGAGAAGTGGCGCGACTGGTCGGGCCTGACCGTCGTGCCGGACGACTACTTCGCCAACGTGCTGGCCGCCACGCGCTTCAATCACGCCTACGACGTCGCGCGCATCGGCACGCCGACCGACCGCCTCGAATGGGGCATGACGCCGCAGACCGTCAACGCCTACTACAACCCCACCGACAACACGATCAACTTCCCGGCCGCGATTCTGCAGCCGCCGTTCTTCGACGCCAAGGCCGACGACGCGATCAACTACGGCGGCATCGGCGCGGTGATCGGCCACGAGGCCACGCACGGCTTCGACGACGAGGGCAGCCAGTTCGACGCCAAGGGCAACAACGCCAACTGGTGGACCGACGAGGACCGCAAGGCCTTCGAGGCGCGTACCGACGTGCTGGTCAAGCAGTTCGACGCCTACGAGCCGCTGCCCGGCAAGCACGTCAACGGCCAGCTGACGCTCGGCGAGAACATCGCCGACCTCGGCGGCCTCAGCATCGCCTACGACGCGCTGCACGCGGCGCTCGCCCAGCATCCGGAGCGCGACGTCCGGATCGACGGCTACACGCCGGACCAGCGCTTCTTCCTGAGCTGGGCACGCGTGTGGCGCGGCAGCATCCTGCCGCAGCGCCTGGAAGTGCAGCTCAACACCGATCCGCACTCTCCGGCGTCCTTCCGCGTGATCGGTGCGCCGTCGAACCTCGACGCGTTCGCCAAGGCGTTCGACTGCAAGCCCGGCGACGCGATGGTGCGCAGCGGCGAGACGCAGGTGAAGATCTGGTGAGTTCCCGGCCTCCGGGCGCGGCCAAGCGCCGCGTCCGGAGGCGGCCGGGTCGCGCCGGCGTTGCCTCGCGGCGTTCGACGTCGTAGGGTGTCGATCCCCGCCGTGCCCGGCGCGCGGCGCGGACGTCCCCTGCAACCGAGACGACTCATGCGCCTTCATCCGCTCGCCGGCGGTCTACTGGCCGCCCTCCTCGCTTCGGCTCCGCTGCATGCCGCGCTGCCGACCTATGCCGCTCCCCAGCTGCAGGCGCGCACCAACCTGCTCGTCAACGACGAGGGCTGGAACCTGCCGCCCGGCTCGTCGTTCAACAGCATCACCGCCTCGATCAACGAGAACGGCACCGTGGCATTCCCGGTCCAGGTGGTGCCGATCGACGGCAATCTGTCCGACACCGGCGTCGGCATCTGGTCCGGCGCGAACGGCGTCGGCGGCATCGTGCAGACGCATCGGGCGCCGGCCGAGTTCATCTCCGATCGCGTCGGCATCAACCGCGACGGCAAGATCGTCTACTACACGCACGGCGATGCATACCGGCTGTGGATCTACGACCCGGCAGCCGCCGCGTCCGCGCCGGTCAATACGCTGCCGATCACGCCCAATTCGTTCAACGGCCAGACCATCAACGCCGACGGCGTGATCGGCTACCGCGCCGGCCTGCCCGGCGGTTCAGGTCTGGCGTCGACCGGCGCCGGCAGCTCGGTGCTGCACATCGTCGACAACGGCATCGATCCGGGCAGCCCGTATTCGTACATCTACACGCCGTCGATGAACGACTCGCGGCGCATCGCGGCCAAGGTCAGCGTCGGCCCGCCCGGCAACTTCAGCAAAGACGAGATCCGCGTGTTCGACACCGGCGGCGCCTACGAGACGCTCGCGGTCGATACCGACACCGATCCGACCTCGCCATTCGTGGCGTTCGACAACACGGTCTCGATGAATGCGATCGGCGAGGTCGCGGTCGTCGTGCGCCTGGCCGCCGGCAATCAGCGCGCGGTCTACCGGCTGACGCCGACCGGCGCCGGCGTGCAGGCCACCCCGATCGCACGCGTCGATCCGGCCGGCCCGATCCTCGAGCTCGATGCGTTCGCGCCGGTCATCAACGTGCACGGCATGGTCGCGTTCCGCGCGCGCGACGCGCAAGGCCAGGCGATCTACGTCGGCGATGGCGAGAACCTGCTGCGCATCGCCGGCAAGGGCGACCGCGTCCAGACCGATCTGGGCACCGGCCAGCTCGGCCAGCACGACACCAGCCCGGTCTTCAGCGGCGCGCCCGGCCTCAACGATAACGGCGACGTCGTCTTCGTCGCCGGCCTGCATCCGGACGGTAACAACCAGATCGAATGGGGCAGCGGCGTGTTCGTCGCGGCCGTGGCCGGCGACGAGCGCATCTTCCGCGACGGCTTCGACGACGAGTTGCCGTAGCGACCGGCACTGCCGGCCGCGCGCTACTCAGCCGCCGGCGGCCGCCGCGCGCTCGCGGTCGAGCCAGACCTCGAGGCCCTGCGCGTTGAGCTCCAGGTCCATCGCGAGCAGCGCGCGCATCTGCGCTTGACTGAGCGCGCTGCCGTGCGCGACCGCACGCGGCAGATACAGCGCGGCCAGATCCTCGACGATGCGCGCATGCCGGTCCGGCGCGTCGACGCGCGCCTGCGCGATCGCAACCATTGCGTCGATCTGCTCGAGCAGATCGCGGCCGAGCCGCGCGACGTCCTCGACGCGGCTGTAATGGGTCAGGTACATCGCCTCGGGCTGGAGTGCGAGCAGGCGCGCGATCGAGGCCTTGAGCGCCGGCGGATCGAACTGGACCGGCGTGGTCGTCGGCACGGCGAAGGCGCCGCGCGCGCTGTCGAACTCGCGATACGACAGGCCGAACGTGTCGCCGGTGAACGCGCTGCGGCTGCGCGCATCCCAGACGCACAAGTGATGGTAGGCGTGGCCGGGCGTGTCCAGGCACAGCAGCGGCCGGCCGGCCAGATCGACGATGTACCCGTCGGCGGCCTCGACGACACGCGCGGCCGGCACCGGCACCAGATCGCCGTAGGTGCGCCGCACCTCGTCCTCGCCGTAGACCGCCGAGGCGCCGGCGACGAGTTTGGCCGGATCGACCATGTGGCGTGCGCCACGCGGATGCACGACCAGGCGCGCGTTCGGCAGCCGCTCGAGCAGCGCGCCGGCGCCGCCGGCGTGATCCAGATGCACGTGGGTCAGGATCACCCAGTCGACGGCGTCGGGCGTCAATCCCTCGGCCGCGAGCGCGTCGAGCAACGCCGGCACCGAGTAGTTGGTGCCGACGTCGACGAACGCGGCACGGTCGCGCTCGACGATCAGGTGGCTGGCGTCGAAACGCGGCCGGAAGAAGCCGGTATCGATCGCGACGATGCCGTGCGGACGGTCCACGTCGCGCTCAGCAGCAGCCGTCGCCGCCCTTGACCGTGTGCGCGTGGCTCGCCGCCACGCCCTGGGTCAGGCCCTGCTCGGCGGCACGGTAATGATCGGCGACGACCTGGGCGACCGCTGCGCTGACCCGCTTGCCGGTCGGGATGTGCAGGAACTCGTTCGGTCCATGTGCATTGGAGTGCGGACCGAGCACGCCGGTGATCAGGAACTGCGCGCCGGGAAACTTTTCGCCGAGCATGCCCATGAACGGGATCGAGCCGCCCTCGCCCATGTAGGCCGGCGGCGGTCCGAAGAACGTGCGCGAGGCGGTGTCGACCGACTGCTCGAGCCACGGCGCCAGCGCCGGCGCGTTCCAGCCGCTGCCGGCCTTCTCGAGATCGAACGTGACCTTGGCGCCGTACGGCGGGTCCTTCTCGAGCAGGTTCTTGAGGAATTCACCGGCCTTGACCGCGTCCAGCGTCGGCGGCAGGCGCAGCGACAGCTTGACCGCGGTGAACGGGCGCAGCACGTTGCCGGCCGAATCGAGCGCCGGAATGCCGCCGGCGCCGGTAACCGACAAGGCCGGACGCCAGGTGCGGTTGAGCACGAGTTCGCCGAGATCGTCGTCCATCGGCTGCATGCCGTCGACGAACGGAAACTTCGAGTAGACGTCGGTACCGAGCACCTCGGCCGCATGGGCGGCCTGCTCGCGGCGCTGCTCGGGCACCTCGACGTAGAGCGCCTTCGGCACGATCGCGCCGGTGTTCTCGTCCTCGAGGCGCGACAGCACCTGGCGCAGGATGCGGAAGCTCGACGCGACCACACCGGAGGCGTCGCCCGAGTGCACGCCTTCCTCGAGCACCTTGACGGTCAGATTGCCGCCGGTCATGCCGCGCAGCGAGGTCGTCAGCCACATCTGCTCGTAGTTGCCGCAGCCCGAGTCGAGACAGACGATCAGCGAGGGCTTGCCGATGCGATCGGCCAGATGGTCGACGTAGTACGGCAGATCGTAGCTGCCCGATTCCTCGCAGGCCTCGATCATCACGACGCAGCGGGCGTGCGGGATCTGCTGCGCCTGCAGCGCGAGAATCGCCGCCAGCGAGCCGAAGATTGCGTAGCCGTCGTCGGCACCGCCGCGGCCGTAGAGCTTGTCGCCCTCGATGACCGGCTTCCACGGGCCCAGATGCTCGGCCCATCCGGTCATCTCCGGCTGCTTGTCGAGATGGCCGTACAGCAGCACGCAGTCCTCGCCCTGGCCGGGGATCTCGATGAAGATCAGCGGCGTGCGGCCCGGCAGGCGCACCACCTCCAGCTGCATGCCCGGAATCGGCTGCGCGCGCGCCCACGATTCCATCAGCGCGACCGCGCGGTCCATGTGGCCGTGCTCGGCCCACTGCGCGTCGAACATCGGCGACTTGTTCGGGATCTTGATGTACTCGACTAGCTGCGGAACGATCTGCTCGTCCCACAGGGCGCCGACGTAGCGGCTGATTTCGCGCGTATCCATGCAGGCTCCGATGCGAGGAAACGCGCATTCTAGCGCGGCGCCCGGCCGCGGCGGACGATCGCCGCGCGCCGCGTCCGATCGCGGCATGCCCGAGGCGGTCCGAAATCTCCTACCGCAGGCGGGAAATCTCGCACGCCGCATACCGGCACTCGCGGACGCGACGACGCGGGCCGATGCCGACGCGTCCGCGAAGGGCCGCCGCTAACGTGTCTCCACCGCAGTCGGCCGGTCGATCCGCCCGCTGCGGCCACCGCAGGCCGCCGGTCGCGGCCGTCACTGGAGACAAGGAGTATCCCATGAAAGCGATCCACACGATCCGTCACGCGCTCGGCGCCCTCGCCCTCGGCGTCGCCCTGGCGTTCCCGGCGCTGGCCGGAGCGGTCGACATCAACAGCGCCGACGCGCAGACCCTCGCCGAGGAACTCAACGGCGTGGGCCTCGCCAAGGCCGAGGCGATCGTCGCCTACCGCGACGCGCACGGTCCGTTCGCGAGCGCCGAGGACCTGACCAAGGTCAAGGGCATCGGCCTGGCGACGATCGAGAAGAACCGCGACGCGATCCAGCTCGGCGCCGGCACCAAGCCCAAGCCCGCGCGCGCGGTCGCCAAGAGCGACTGAGTCGGACCGGCGCCCGTGCCGTGTCGGGCGGCACGGGCGCCGCCGCACCGAAGACGCTTGCGACACCGCGACACCACGACATCACGACATCACGACTTCACGACATCGCGGCGAGCGGCGAAGGAAGATTGCGCGCCAGGGGATGGTGCGACGAAACCGCACGCGCGCGGTCGGTGACCGACCGTCGCCGCGAACCAGCGACCGGTACGGAGAGGCGCCTGGGCTAGCGAGATCGGTCACGGTCGGCCCACGGGTCCGCGCGGCACGCGTCCTTCCGGCGCGGCCGCGGCAGCGGTGCTAGACTGCGCACCCGCCGAGCGGCGGTGGTGCGCGCATGATTCTCCCCAGCTATCACATCGGCCCGTCGTCGATCGCGGGCGCAGGCCAGGGCTTGTTCGTCGACGAACCGGTCGCGCGTGGACGGCTGCTGGTCGCACCGGACGCGATCGATCGCGTCCACCGCTTCGAGGACATCCTCGCGCACCCGGACGCGGCGCGTCTGCTGCCGGCGACGGTGCGCTGGTTCGAGGACCGCTATACGGTCTCGACCGACTGGCCCGACGAGTGCTACGTCAATCACGCGTTCGAGCCCACGGGCCTGTGGCATCTGGGTTTCATCTTCGCGGCCGCGGACTTGCCCGCCGGCAGCGAAATCACCGTCGACTACCGGCACCTGCTCGCCCCGGGGCAGGAAGAGGATTTCCGCGACGCGCGGACCGGTCAGCCGATCGTCGGCTACACCTGGCAGGAAAGCCTGGCCACCTCCACGCGCGAGCTCGCTGCGCTGCTGACCTGATCGGGCTCGACCATGATCGCCATACCCATTCTCGAAACCGAGCGCCTGCGGCTGACCGCGCTCGGCAACCATCATTTCGAAACCTATGCGGCGATGCTCGCCGACGAGTCGAGCACGCGCTACATCGGCGACGGCCAGCCGCTGGACCGCATGAACGCGTGGCGCTCGATGGCGATGCTGCTCGGCCACTGGGTGCTGCGCGGCTACGGCATGTGGGCGGTCGAGCTGCGCGAGACCGGCCAGTTCGTCGGTCGCGTCGGCCTGCACAATCCGGACGGCTGGCCCGACGTCGAGCTCGGCTGGATGCTCGCACCGGAGCATCGCCATCAGGGCTACGCGACCGAGGCGGCCGCGCGCGTGCTGCGCCATGCGTTCGGCACGATGGGCCTGCCGCGCGTGATCAGCCTGATCCGCGCCGAGAACAGCGCCTCCGAACGCGTCGCGCGGCGCCTCGGCGGCCGTCAGAACACGACGATCGACTTCCTCGGCAAGGCGACCCTGGTCTACACCTACTATCCGTCCGAGAACGACGGCTGAGCGCGATGACCGCGAACGATCCGCGCCCTCTGCAGCGGCTGCGCGCATCGGATTACCGGCGCGTGCGCTGGAAGAACGACGGCGGCTGGACCACCGAGATCGCCCTGCACGAGGACGCGACGGGTCTGCTCTGGCGCGTCAGCATCGCCGAGATCGAACGCGACGGTCCGTTCTCGCATTTTCCCGGCGTCGACCGCGTGCTGATGCTGCTCGACGGCAGCGGCATCGAGCTCGACGTCGACGCCCTGCCCGCGCAGCGCCTGTCGCGGCGCTTCGCGCAACTGGCGTTCCCGGGCGAGGCCGCGGTCGAATGCCGCCTGCTGGCCGGTCCGACACGCGACTTCAACGTGATGACGCGGCGCGGCGCGATCCGCGCCGAGGTCCACGCGCGCCCGCTGGTCGACGCGATGCTGCTGCACGGCGCGCCGGGCGATACCTGGCTGGTCCACGTCCACGCCGGCACGGCTGTCTTGCAGCGCGGCGCCGAGCGTCTCGACGCCGCGGTCGGCGATACGCTGCGGGTCGGGTTCGGCGAGGACGCGCGTGAACGCACGATCCTGAGCGGCGCCGGCGAGGTCGTGCTGGTGCGGCTCGCGAGTGCCGGCGAAGGGGTCGTATCCCCGCTATCGAACGACCTCGACGAGCGTCGGCCTGCCGCACGCCGTCACCGGCCGGCCTGATCGCGGCTCCGCACTCGCGCCGGCCGTTCGATCGCGCCGCTCGTTCATATCGCATCGGCCTGGACGATCTCGGCGAACTCATGCCGTACCCGTGCCGGCGAGCGATCGGCCTGCCGTCCATCCTCACCGGCATAGGCCAGGGTCAGCAGCGTCAGCGGATGCACTTCGAGCACTACGCACAGCTCGGCGAGCTTCTCGAGCGTCGGACTCTTGAGTCCGCGCTCCAGCGTACTGACCTAGGTGCGGCTCGACACCTCGGAGAACGCCTCCTGGCTCAGGCGGCGTGCAGGCCTGATCGTCCTCAAAGCCGGTGCGAACGAATGCGCGATCGTCGTCTGCGATCCCCTTGCCGAACATGCCCGACGACAGCGTATGGCAACCGGGCGGCCGCGATCCATGGCTCTGCGGTATATCGAAGCGGCCCGTCGGCTTCGAGCTGGGCCGGCTCGGGCTCGAGGATGTCGTCGATGCAAGGCCTGTGAATGCAGGGCATCGTCCTCTGCTCGGCGCGGCGGCCCTTCGCATCGCTGCCTCGCGCGCTCCGCGATCTCGCCCCGCGGCGGCCCGGGCACCCAGCCGCCTGCGACCGATTCGCCGATCGACGTACGGACCGTGCCTCGGCAGCGTGACGTTCCCACCACGCGCATGGACGGGTCCAGTGACCGCGCGCTCACAGAGCCCCGCACAGGCTCGCCTCGCCGCGACGACCGATAGGCCGCACAGCGGCTTGTGCGCCGCATCTTTATCGCCGCCGTACGCGCGCGTACAGTCGCATCGTTCTTCGATCCGATGGGGTGCCGCGTGCGCACGGTCAACGAATGGTTCGGCCACTACAGCCGCGACCACCAGCATCCGACCAACCGGCTGATCCACTGGATCTGCGTGCCGGCCATCCTCTGGGCCGTGCTCGCGGCGCTGTGGATGATTCCGGTGCCGGCCGCGCTCGGCCGGCCGGGCTTCTGGGCCGGCATGGCGATGGTGCTGGCGTTCGCGTTCTACTGGCGGATGTCGCGGCCGGTCGCGCTGGCGATGCTGATCGTGTTCGTGCTGCTCGGCCTGCTGACCGAGTTTCTGTATCGCACGCTCGGTCCGGTCGACCTGCTCTGGCTGGCCGGCGGCGTCTTCGTGGCAGCCTGGATCGGCCAGTTCATCGGACACCTGATCGAGGGGGCTCGCCCCTCGTTCTTCACCGATCTGGCGTATCTGCTGATCGGCCCGGCCTGGCTGGCCGGCAAGGTCATGCGGCGGCTGCGTATCGGCTACTGACCGGCCGCGGTCCGCTCACTGCGTCCTGACGGCCCGGCTCCACACCGCGGCGATAGATCGCCGATGCCAATCGGCGCCTCTACAACGGTGGAAGATCAAGCATCCGCTCGCTGCGCAAGCAGTGGCTTCTTTGCAGACCGCCGTTCCGGCGGCCGCCTCCGGGCCGTCGCTGACGCGACGTCATGAAGGTCTCCCGGACATACTTTGTTCGAGGCAGAAGCCGCCCGGTCCGCCTGCGCTGATATCCCGCGCTTCTCGGTCTTCCACGCACGCTACCCCCTCTCGCTACGCTCGGACACGGGCCGCTCTTCGTCCCGCTCGACCTGCGATGCCCGGCTCGCTTCAGGCGCACAACGTCAAGAGCTGAAAGCAACGGCAACAGCAACAGCAACCCACAACAGAAAACGAGGCGATGCCTCTACACCCGGCGCCTCAAGCCACGCGTTCGCGCGGCCGCAGCAGCCAGCGGCACAGCGCCGGCAAGAACACGATCGCCGCGATCATGTTGACCACGAACATGAAGGTCAGCATGACGCCCATGTCGGCCTGGAATTTCAGATCCGAGAACACCCACGTGAACACGCCGACCGCCAGCGTCAGCGCGGTGTAGAAGATCGCGATGCCGGTGGTCTTGAGGGCGGAGAAGTACGACTCGGTCAGCGGCTTGCCGGCCTGCATCGCCTCGCGCATGCGCGCGAAGATGTAGATCGCGTAGTCCACGCCGATGCCGACGCCGAGCGCGATCACGGTCAGCGTGTTGACCTTCATGCCGATGTCGAGTTCGACCATCAAGGCATGGCCGAGCTCGGTGACCAGCACCAGCGGCAGCACGATGCACAGCGACGCCAGCGGATTGCGGAAGCTGATCAGGCACATCACGAACACCGCCGCGTAGAGCAGCAGCAGCATCGTGCGCTTGACCGCACGCACCTCGTCGTTGGTCGCGGCCATGACGCCGACGTTGCCGGTCGCCAGACGCAGGTTGATACGATGACTGGTGATCGTCTCGCCGCGCGCCTGCGCGGCGGCGGCTTCCTCGGCGAGCTGTTCGCGCAGGTTGACGTCGGGGCCGGCGAACAGGCCGTTGTCGTCGCGGAACTGCTTGACCGCGGCGACGACGCGGTCGATCGTCGTCGCGCGGTGGTCGGTCAGGAACATCATGACCGGCATCGCGCTGCAGTCGCCGTTGAGCAGGCCGGTGTCGGTCTCGAAACCCTGCGTGTCCTGGCGCAGCGTGTCTGAATCGCGCGGCAGCGCGCGATAGCGCACGTTGCCTTCGTTCCAGCCGGCGTGCACGAGCTTGGCCGCGCTCGGCAGCGTCATGACCTGTGCGACGCCCTCGACGTTGCGCATGTGCCAGGCGAAGCGGTCCAGCGTCTCCATGACCGGATAGCTGCCGATGCAGGCCGAGGGCGCGGCCTCGGCGATGACGTTGAGGATATCGACGCCGAGCGCGAACTTTTCGCTGATCAGGCGCGCATCCTGGTTGTAGCGCGCGTCGGCGCGCAGCTCGGCGACGCCTTCCTGCGCGTCGCCGATCATCACGCGGCTGCCGTAGTGGCTGGCGGCGAGCCACGCGACGAGGCCGATCGCGATGATCACGGCCGCCGGCAGCGGCCGCGCGAAGCGCGCCAGGACGGCCCAGAGCTTGTCGAACTGCGTCAGCTGGCGCAGCCGGTACTCGCGCTTGCGCGGCAGATTGCTCAGCTTCGTATACGACAGCAGCACCGGCAGCAGCACCAGGTCGGTCAGAATCGTCAGGCCGACGCCGATCGTTGCGGTGATCGCCAGCTCGAAGATGATCCGCACCGGGATGATCAGGATCGTCGCGAAGCCGATGCAGCCGGCGATCAGGGCGACCGAACCGGGCACCAGCAGCATGCGGAACGCCAGCCGTGCCGCGGTCGCCGGGTCGACGCCCTCGCGCCGGCGCAGTTCCTCGACGCTGCCGTCCTCGAGGCCGCCGAAGAACAGCTCGCCGCGGAAGCGGTTGATCATCTGCTCGCCGTGGCTGACCGCGATCGCGAAGATCAGGAACGGCGTCAGCATGTTCATCGGGTCGATGCCGAAGCCGAGCAGGCGCAGCGCGCCGAGCATCCACAGCACCGAGATCAGCGCGCAGAACACCGTCAGCGAGGCCAGCTTGACCGACGAGGAATAGATGAACAGCAGCAGCCAGGTGAACGCGATCGTCAGGAAGAAGAAGCCGATCACCGAGCGCGCACCGTCGGTGATGTCGCCGACCATCTTGGCGAAGCCGATCACGTGCACGCCGATGTGCTCGTTCTCGTACTTGCCGCGCAGCGCCTCGAGCTGGGCCGCGATCTTGTTGTAGTCGACGTGGATGCCGTGCTCGGGATCCTCGGGCACCAGGTCGACCCAGACCATTGCACCAGAGAAATCCTTGGCGACCAGGCGTCCGACGATGCCGGCCTTGACGATGTTGTCGCGCACCGTCGCGAACTGCTCGGGCGTCGGCGCGAAGCCTTCGAGATTCGGGCTGAAGCCGTTCGGGATCACGTTGCCGGCGTCGAGGCCGTCCTCGACGACCTCGATGTAGCGCACGTTCGGCGTGAAGATCGAACGCAGGCGTGCCTCGTCGACGTTGTCGATGCTCTTGGCCTCGAGCGTGATGTTCTCCATCGCCCGCATGAACGGCAGGTTGAACATGTCGCCGCCCTTGTCGACGACGGCGATCAGGATGCGGTTGGCACCGCCGAAATCGCGTTCGTAGTCGAGGAAGGTCTGCATGTACTCGTGCTGCAGCGGCACCTGCTTCTTGAAGCCGGCATCCACGCGCAGCTGCGAAGCGAAGAACGCCATCGTCAGCGTGATCAGCGCGAAGACGATCAGCACCGCCGGCCGATTGCCGAACACGATCCGCTCGGCGAAGCGATGAAACGCACTCGGGTTGGTCGCACTGGCCGGATTCATGGCAGCTCCACCTCGCTGATGCCGTTCTCGCCGACCAGCAGCAGCCGGTGTCCGTCCAGCGGCACGGCACCGGCGAGCATGCCGGCGCCGGGCTGCGCCATCGCCTTGAACGGTGCATCGGCGCTGCGGCGCATCAGCACCGCGCCGTTGGCGCCGACCAGGACGGCACCCTCGCCGTCCAGCGCGCTGCCGCCCATCAGGCCCTGCTCGCTGTCGCTGTCGCGCCGTGTCCAGCGATCACCCAGATCGGTGGTCTCGAACACGTTGCCGCGCAGTCCGAACGCGAGCACGCGGTCGCCGGCGTAGCCGATCGCGCCGAACATCGAGCCGTCGTACGGCAGCTGGATGCGCTGCCAGGTCGCGCCGTCGTCGCGCGAGCGGAACGCACTGCCGCGCTCGGCGAGGATCATCAGTCCGCCGCTGCCGGTGCGCACGATCGCGTTGAGATGGGGGTCGGACTCCTCGCCGAGCGCGAGCTCGTCCTCGCTGAAGACCATCGAGCCGTCGTGCCCGTCCTGCGCTGCATCGGCCGGTGCGGTCCCGGCGTCGGTGGACGCGCCCGTATTCGGCTCCGCGGACGCATTGGCGGTCGCGGCGGCGAGCGTCTCGGACTGCCAGGTCGCGCCGCCGTCGCGCGTGACCAGCATGCGGCTGTACGCGCCGACCGCGATGCCGTGGCGGTCGTCGACGAACAGGACGTCGAGCAGCGGAGCGCCGTGGCGCGGATCGGTCGCGACCGGCGCGCCTTCCTCGTAGATGTCGCGGTGCTGCACGGTCCAGTGTGCCCCGCCGTCGGCGCTGTACACGATCACGCCGTCGTGGCCGACCGCCCAGACCGAGTCGCCGCGAGCGGTCGCCGCGGTCAGCAGGACGCGCACCGGCACGCCGTCCGACTGCGTCCAGTCGCGGCCATCGGACGAGCGCAGCACGTGGCCGCGGTCGCCGACGACGAGATAGCCGTCACCGACGCGCACGGCATCGAGCAGCAACGAACGCGCGGCCAGCGGCATCGTCTCGGCCGGCGAGGACACCGGGTCGGGCCAGGCCGGCGGATCGGCCGCATGGCCGGCCAGCGGCAGTACGGCGCAGAGGCAGAGTGCCGCGGACCGGCACCGTGCGAACGAGGATCGGGTCATGTCGGAACCGAGCGGCGGCGGACGGGAGGGAATCGATGATGCCCGAACGGCGGCATCTTGCGCGGCCGCAGCGAATCGGCGCCGCCGGCGGTGCGAAACGCGGCTGCCGCACTCCGGCGCGAGCGCTCGATGCGTCGGCTCGGGATCGAGAAACGGCGGCCACGGGCGTCGCGAGGACGCCCGTGGCCGCGCAGACTGCGAACGGCGACGCGCTTACTG
>VFQU01001454.1_pt1 | contig 13900 bp, 9 predicted proteins | sample 3512311 | NCBI WGS metagenome assembly VFQU01 (sample SAMN10412377, study PRJNA504923) | tailings metagenome | isolation source: Relicate 3 Philex TSF3 active mining site | place: Philippines: Tuba, Benguet | collected 2017-08-29 | reverse complement strand
AGAGAGGTCCGGCCGCATGGATGGCGACCGGACCGGACGGTACTAGAACCTGGCCTTGGCGCCAATGTAGAGGGTGCGGCCGGCCGTGTTGATGTCCAGCTGTTCCTTATATTTGGTGTCGAACAGGTTCCTGACGCGGCCATAGACCTCGACCTGTTCGCTGACCTGATAGCTCAGACCGGCATTGACCAGCGTATAGGCGGGCAGGGTCACGTCCTGATAGGGGAAGCTCGAGAAATCGGTGTCGAGCATGTCGCCGTTAAACACGACCTCGCCATTGAGGCTGAGCGGAATTTCGGCAAAGCTATAGGAGGCGTTGAGCGCCGCCATATGTGCCGGCCGCCGGATTTCAACCGTGCCATTGGCATTGCGGGCGTCGGTATAGGTGTAGCTGGTGCCCAGCATGAACCCCTCGAACAGCGCCAGGCTGGCCGTAAGCTCCACGCCCTGCCGCGTGCTGATGCCGGGGTCGTTGGTCACCGTGGTGACCGGGAAGTAGAGCGGGGTGATTTCGTTTTCGAGCGTCTGGTTGAAATAGGTGGCGCCGAGCACAACCATGCCATCGAGCAGTGACTGTTCGACGCCGATGTCCCAGCCGAAGCTGGTTTCCGGCACGAGGGCCGGGTTGCCCACAAATGTGCCCGGCGTATAGCCGAACTGCTCATAGAAGGTGGGATTGGTCGAGCCTGTACCCACCGAGGCATGCAGCTTGGTGCCGGTATTGGGAACCTGCCAGGCGCCGCTGACACTATAGGTGGTTGCGTTGCCGAAGCGGTCGTTGAAGTCATGGCGCAGGGCGGCGGTGAGGTAGAACTGGTCGAGATAGCTGCCGCGATATTCCCCGATCAGGGAATGGGTGGTGCGCTGCTGCGGGATCAAGTGGCTCGGATCGAAAATGCCGGCGGACTGCAATTGCCGGAAGGTCTCATGCACGAGATCGTAGCCGGCCGTGATGGTGTGCGTGCTGCCCAGGAGATCTGGTGTCTCGAAGGTGCGGCCGATCTGATACGAGCCTTTGTAGCGTTCACCGGCAATGGCGGAATCGAGCACGCCAAAATTGTTGATATTGTCGCGCGTCGTGCCGCCGACGCTGAACAGGGCCTTCTGCGTCAGGAGGCTATCCTCGCTGACCCAGTCCGCACCCAGCGCGCCGAACATTTCCTCCACCTTGCTCCAGTCGAGCGTGTCGATGACCCGGCCATAGGTGGGGCTAAGGAAATCATAGTCGGTGCCGTCGAAGTCGGCCGTGGTCCGGCCATAGCGCAGCGTGCCGTCGACGGTGAGATAGGGGGTAATGTCGGCGCTGAACCGGGCGCCGGCATTGATATGGGTGGCGCCGTCGAGTTCGGTGCCGAAGCTCGAAATATTGAAGCCTTCGGTGTGGCGGACGGTGAGGGAGACCGAGCCGTCGAAATTGTCCTGCCCCGTCTGCACGAGGGCGCTGCCCATGATCGTGCCATCGGTGCCCACTTCGCTGCCCAGCGTTACCCGTGGCCCGCTTCGGTCGCCGCCCTTGGTGACGATATTGATGACGCCGCCCATGGCATTGGCGCCCCAGAAGGCGCTTTGCGGTCCGCGCAGCACTTCGATGCGCTCGACATTGGCGATCTGCAGGCGACCGAAATCCACCTCGCCGGTGGAAGTCTCGCTGACCGGAACGCCGTCGATCAACACCAGGACATGATTGGCCTCTGCTCCGCGAATGCGCACCTGCGTCATGCCGCCGGGCGAGCCGCTTTGCGAAACGGCAATGCCGGGCACATGTCGCAAAATGTCGGCGAGATAGGCGGTCTTGCCCGCTTCGAGAATTTCGGAGCCGATGACGGTATAGGACCGGCCCAGTTCCTTTTCCTCGATCTCCGACAGGGCGCCCGCAATAACAATCGGTCCGAGCACGGTTTCCTGAGCCAGCGCGATGCCTGTGGGTAGGCCGGACAGCAGGCCGACGGCCGCCGACATCCAAATGGTCTTGATTTTCATTGCACGCGCCCCGCTCACTTGTCTCAAGGCGTATCTGTCATGCCGGGGGTCTGCCGATCAATGGCGTGATCGCGATAACCAACATGCAATTGGTCGAGCGCGGCGGGAGGCACCAAACCTGATCATTGTGGGGATGGCTGGTGATCCCGACTGGATTCGAACCAGTGGCCTCAGGATTAGGAATCCTGCGCTCTATCCTGCTGAGCTACGGGACCAACCTATGTTGGACCTAGCAGCGCGCCTCGCAATATTCAAGCTATCCGCCGTGACCCATTTTGCGTTAGCTCGGCATCATGGCCCACGCTGACATTGTTCTATATCCCGATCCCCGCTTTGCCCGGCCCGCCGAGCCTCGGCAAGTCGATGCTGCTCTTGTGGCCGTTGGCGAGCGGCTGCTGGCGACGGCGGCGCATCATCGGGCGTATGGGCTGGCCGCGGCGCATATTGGTGTGGTCGAACCGGTCGTGGTGGTCAGCTTTGGTCCGATGGAGGGCCGGGACTATCGCCTGCTCTATAACCCCATAGTTTTGAGCACTTCGACTGCGACCGAAGCAGGGCCAGAGGGTTCGGTGTCGCTGCCGGGCATCGAAGTGGAGATTGTCAGGCCGGTTTCGGCGGTGATTGGTTATGACGATGAGGGTGGCCAAAAGGGTGAGGTCAGTCTTTCAGGATTCAGCGCGCGCGTGGCGCAGCACGAGATCGACCAGATGAACGGCATATTCTTTTTGGACCGGCTGTCGCGGCTCAAGCGTGACGCGGCCCTGCGCCGTTATCGCAAGCTCTCACGTTAATCGTTGGGCGTAGGGCGGTTGATCCATCCGCTCGGCTCCGCTAAACGGGGCGCCAGACGAAAAGGAACGACAATGCGCGCGGAAATCGAAAAGACCGTTGCCGAAATCGAGCAGGTTCTGACCCTGCTGAGGAGGCATCTTTGACTGGGATACAGCTCAACTCCGTCTCGACGCGCTGACAGCGCAAACCGAATCCCCCGATTTCTGGAACGACCCGGAAAAGGCCCGAGAGACCATGCGCGAGCGTGACGAGCTCGATGTGGCCGTCAAGACCGTTCGCGACCTCGAAGCGGGTATTCGTGACAATGTGGAATTGATCGAACTGGGCGAAGCCGAGGGCGACGAAGCCATCGTCAAGGATGCCGAAAACGCGCTGTTCGAGCTTAAGCAGACGGCGCGTCGCACCCAGATCGAAACCCTGCTGTCCGGCGAAGTCGACGGCAATGACTGCTATGTCGAAATCCATTCCGGCGCCGGCGGCACGGAAAGCCAGGACTGGGCCAATATTCTGTTGCGCATGTATACGCGCTGGGCAGAGCGGCGGAAGATGAAGGTCGACGTCATCGAAATGCATGATGGCGAAGAAGCCGGCATCAAGTCCGCAACCATTCAGGTCAAGGGTCACAATGCCTATGGCTGGATGAAGACCGAAAGCGGCGTGCACCGATTGGTGCGCATCAGCCCCTACGATTCGGCGGCTCGCCGGCATACCAGCTTTTCCAGCGTCTGGGTCTATCCCGTGGTGGATGACAGTATCGACATCCAGATCAACGAATCCGATCTCAAGGTCGACACCTATCGCGCATCCGGCGCGGGCGGGCAGCACGTGAACACTACCGACTCGGCCATCCGCATCACCCACGTGCCCTCGGGTATTATCGTGGCGTGCCAGCAGGAGCGCAGCCAGCACAAGAACCGTGCAACGGCCATGAACATGCTGAAGGCCCGTCTCTATGAGATGGAATTGCAGAAGCGCGAAGAAGCGGCCAATGCCCAGTCGGCCAGCAAGACCGATATCGGCTGGGGCCACCAGATCCGCTCCTACGTGTTGCAGCCCTATCAGATGGTCAAGGACCTGCGCACCGGCGTGGAAAGCGGCCAGCCCTCCGTCGTGCTCGATGGGGAACTGGACCAGTTCATGGAAGCGGCTCTGGCGCAGCGTGTCGGTGTGGCTACCGACGTGGCCGCTGACGATTGACGACAAATGTCAGGGCCGGTTCGGCCCTGGCACTTTTCTTGGCCCGTCCTTCTTTGACTCACACAAGCCCAGGGCTGATGCGGTCGCCCAAGTCAACCGGGCAAAGAACTTTTGCGATGTGCCTGAATTGCCGGTCTAGATCAGTGCCAGCAGGCGCTTGCCGCTGTCGAGAAACGGCTTGGGGTCCAGCGCCTGGTCTGATTTGCGAACTTCGAAATGCAGGTGGGGACCGGTTGAACGGCCGGTCGAACCGACTTTAGCTATCGGCGTTCCGGTACTCACCTGCTGCCCCTTGCGGGCAATGAAGGCGCTGAGATGAGCGTAGCGGGTCATCAGCCCATTGGCGTGCTTGACCTCGACCACATTGCCATAGCCTGACTGGGTGCCGACGAAGCTCACGACGCCTTCTGCAGCACTGGTGACAATGGTGCCGGTGGGGGCGGCAAAATCGAGCCCGGCGTGAAAGGCGCGGCCGCCGCTGAACGGGTCCTTGCGGTTGCCATAGCCGGAGCTTTGGCGAAAGGTGCCGCTTATCGGCATGTGGACTGGTGCCTGATTGATACTATCGCGCGCCGCCTTGTAGCGCAGCAAGGCATCCATCACCGCATTGGCGTCTTCAATCATGGGCGCGCCTTCCGCGGCATCGACGGCGGCGAGCAGTGGGCCACCCATGCCGTTGCGGCTGGTTTCGGGCAGTGTGAGGCGAATACCAATCCGCGCCATTTCGGCCACGATCCCGTCGGTGCGCTGTGTGGCCGTCTCGGCAATGCCGGTCATGGCCTGTTGTGTTTCGTCCATCATGCGCACCAGAGAATCGGCAGTGGCGGCAATGTCTGGATTACCGGCCTCGGTCCGGGCGACCTGCATGTCGGTGATGCCAAGCGTGGACAGATCCGCAGAGGCTATGCCGAGCTGGTCGGCCTTATCGATGAGCACGCGCACCAGCTGATGCTGTTCCAGCAGGGTTTCCTGTTGCTGCGAGAGTTCCTGCAATTGCAGGTTGATGTCGCCGGCCTGCGCGTAATTGCGCGAATGCAGCCGATCGATTTCGACGCGCATCTGTGCCAGCCGGTCCTCATAGGCGGCGATGACCATTTCGTTCTGGCCGTTCATGAGGCGAGTAATATCCGGCGCAAAGAACAGTGCCGTCGCTGTCAGCGCGTTGCCGCCCAGCAGTAGCGTGAACATGGTGTAGAACAGGGCAGGGTGGATGCCCCGGCGCGTTGGCCGCGCCTCTTGCGGAGCTCTTTCTCCAAAGCTGGCCGACTGACGCACGCAACTTCCCCAAACAACCGCGACATGGTTAGCCAATCATGATCGGGTTTGGTTAAGAAACGGCGAAAATGGCCGTGACCGTCAGCTGCCGACGACGACGTCTTCGAGGGCAGCCAGCATTTTGGCGGCATGGCCCTTGATGCGGGTGGCGCGAATGATGCGGGCTATGCGCCCGTCCGCGCCGATGATGAAACTGGTGCGCACCAGTCCCATGAATTCCCGGCCATAGAGCTTTTTGAGCTGCCAGAGGCCAAAGCCGCCAATCGCGACATGGTCCGGGTCCGCCACGAGCGGGACCTTGAGATCATATTTGGCGCGGAAGCGGGCATGGCTGTCGAGATCGTTTGGGGAGATGCCGACAAGCTCAGCGCCAAGCGCCGCAAACTGCGGCGACAGGTCGGAAAACTCCTGGTTTTCGTCCACGCAGCCGCCCGAATCGTCCTCAGGATAAAAGTAGATGACCACCGGACGCCCGCGCAGCGCGCTGAGCGTGAGTGTGGAGCCATCGTCGCGCGGCAGGGTGAAATCGGGGGCGGGGTCGCCGGGCTTAAGATGTGTCATGGCAAGCGGTTCCGTATTTTCGACTTCAATAGAGGGTGTCGGCGCCACATTCCAGCCGGTATCATTCGGCACTAGACCGCGAGGGTGCGGATGATTCTGTGTGGCGGCGGCTTGCCCGGCTCGCCCTTGGCCTTGGCAGCAAGTGAGCGACACAACAACCTCCGCAGAACCCTCAGAAACGCCTTTGGCGCCCGCTGACAGGCCGCCGGCCCGGCGCGCCGCCAAGGTATTGGTCTGGCTCCTTGGCGTGCCCTCGCTGCTGCTGATCGTGCTTTATCTTGTCCTGCTGGTGACGCCCATCCGCCTGCCGTTTACTGGCGTCGCGGTGCGCTCCTTCGTGCAGTCCTTCATTCCCGCGACGGCGTCGATTGAAATGGGCGACATGGCGCTGGCGCTGGAGCGAGGCATCTGGCCCGTTATCCGGTTTGCGCCTGTTGTGCTCAACGACAGCAAGACCGGCGCCCGCATTGCCATGGAGGCACTTGAAGTCGGGTTTTCGCCGGCGCGGGCCCTGTTCGGACAGCCGGGGGCGACCGTCACCGTCGTCGCGCCGCATGTGCAGCTCATCCAGGACCTTTATGGGCCGCGTATCGCCCGGTTCGAGGTCGTGGACGATCCTGAGGGCGGGCCTGCTGTCGTCCGGGTTTTCGAGGGCGACGATGCTTTCCCGTCGGTCGATATTTCCACCGAGGGTATCGCTCTGGGCTCGGGCGAGGTCAGTGCGCTGCGCTCTGACAATGACTGGCTGATCTATAATCTTGAAGCCAGTGAGATGGGCATTGCCGATCTGGTGCAGCAGGCGGCAGAGGGCCGCTTCTCCCGGCTCGTGGTGCGGGACGGCCGGATTGACATGTCGGATTCGGTCTATGGCTTGTTCCGCCAGTTCGAGAATGTGTCGCTCGAAATCGGTCCCTCGGCGGATCGGCGCGAGACGTCAGGGACTTTTTCGGCCGTTATCGGCGGCCGCACTGTCGTCGGCAGCATCGACCGGACCATTGACGAGGATGGTGTGCGGCGCTTGCAGGCCGATGTCACCAATATCGATTTTGCCGCCTTCCTGCCCTTCATAGACGACAAGGACAGTATGGCGGCCATGCGCGGGGCCGGCGCGGTCTCGATCGACGTCACCTTCACCGCCGGCGAAGGCAGGCTGATCGGCGGCGAATTCAAGGTCGACATGACCGGCGTCGACCTGCGGCTGGCGCAGGATTATTTTCCGGTCGCCAGTTCGATCCTCGATATCGAATGGGAGCCGGCCACAGGTCAGTTCCGCCTTGAGGAAGGGGCCATTCAGATCGGAGACAGCAGCGCCCGCGTTGCCGGTGTTTTCGCGCTTGGCCTCGATCCCAGTTTCGGGCCTACCATCGGCATGTCGCTCAAGGCGCGCGACGTCTATATCAGCCCAAGCGATCTTGGGCCGCCCGAAACTCCCTTTGAAACCATGGAGTTTTCCGGCTGGTCGGCGCCGCTTTATGGTGCGCTGGGCATAGACCGGTTCGTCGCCAGAAAGCCCGATGCGGTGATGGAAACACGGGGTCGCATCGACCTGCTGCAAAGCGGGATGGGCGTCGAAATGACCGTGGCGGGGCAGGGCATTACCGCCGACGATTTCAAGCGGCTCTGGCCTTATCTCATGGGCGAGGAAAGCCGGGACTGGTTCGTGGCCAATGTGCCCCAGGGCCGGGTCAAGAATGCCAGGATGAATTTCAATTTCCCCGTGGGCACGCTCTCGCTCGATGGCGAGGATCGTCCACTGCCGCCGGACAGTATGCAGATCGAGGTCGTGGCCGAGGGCGTTGCCATCCGCCCTACCGAGACTATGGCGCCCATCGTAATCGCTGGGGATACGCGGCTGACCTATGACACGTCCAGCTTCTCCGTGGCCGGTGGCGGCGGTGCCCTCGAAACCGATGGCGGCACGATTGCGGTATCGAACCCGGCGCTGGTTTTCGACAGCTCGAACCCGGCCGAGAGCATTGTTGAGATTTCCGGAGACCTCTCGGCGCCCATTCCGGCGCTCATCGCTTTAGTGCAGCAGTTGCAGCCCGATGCTCTGAAAGACCTGGTTCTGCCGGTGGAACTCTCCAGCCTCACCGGCGTGGTCGATCTCGGCCTTGTGTCCACCATTGCCCTGGCCGACGAGGCGAGCGGGCGGCCGATGAAGCTGGATTATGTGGTCAATGGCACGGTTGAGGATTTCGGCAGCAGCCAGGCGATAGAGGGTCGGCGCATTGGCGACGGACAACTCGCCTTTTCGGCGTCTCAGGAGGGCTACCAGCTCGGCGGCACGGCCGATATGGATGGCATGGATATCGAGGTTTCGGTTCAGGGCACGCCCGAAACCGAGCCTGTTGTGCAGATTGCCTCCACGGTCGCCGTTGCCGATCTCGCCAAGATGGGTTTTGACGTTTCGGAATTTCTGAGCGGCACGGTGCGCCTCGTGGCCCAGCCGCTGGCGGGCGGCGCCCTGCAAGTCGCAATCGATCTGGCCGGGACAGGGCTCAATATTCGCGATCTCGGAATTTCCAAAGCCGCTAGTGCGACGGGATCGCTCACGGCGGTTATTCGCCCCAATGGCGATAGCACGCGGCTGGAAAACATCGCGCTGGCCTTTGGCTCGGTGCGCATTGGTGGCTCGGCCGAATATAGCGCCACAAAGGGTCTTGTCTCCGCCGATTTCGACAGTTTTGCCCTTAGTCAGGGTGACCGGGCGGCGGTCAGCCTGCGGCCCATCGAGGGCGGGTTCGATGTGCATATCACCGGCCAGCAGCTCGATCTCAAGCCCATTCTCGGCCGATTCTTCAGCCTCGATCAGGGCAGTGGTGGGGTGGCCGTCACCCAGTTCGACCAGAATATTGCGCTCAAGGTACAGCTGGCGCGGGCCATTGGCCACTATGCGACGACGGCCTTCAATCTCAACCTGGATATGTTGCTGCGCGGCACTGACCTCCGGCGCGCCACGCTCTCGGCCCAGTTCGACGAGGGCAATGCGATTTCCATCACCACAAATCCGGCGCCCAATGGTCGGACACTGACCATGGCATTCAACGATGCAGGCACGGTGTTGCGCCTACTCGGGGTCTATTCGCAGCTGGCGGGCGGTTCGGGCAGTCTGGTGATGACCACGGACCGCACGCTGGATGCGGAGGCGGGGCAATTGATCCTGCGCAATTTCGCCATCGTGGACGAGGCCAATGTGGTGCAGATCCTGGGCAATCACTCCGACTCCCGGTCGGTGATTTCGGCCAATAACCGGCTCGATTTCGAGGCGGGTCAGGTCGACTTCACCCGCCGCAAGGATCGGGTCGAGGTGTCCAATGCCGTGCTTGCTGGGCGCACCGTGGGCGGGACCATGCGTGGCTATATCTATACCGACCGCCGCCAATACGATCTGACCGGCACTTATGTGCCGCTGTTCGGGCTCAACAATGCCTTCCAGCAGATTCCTTTGATCGGTCCGCTTCTCGGCGGTCGGGAAGGCGAGGGGCTGGTGGGCGTGACCTTTGCGGTACAGGGGCCGCTCGACAATCCCGTCTTCCGGATTAATCCCTTGTCTATTCTGGTGCCCGGCGCCTTCCGGGAACTCTTTGAATACCGTGCCAAGGAGTTGCCGCCGGAATAAAAAGGGCGCCCGCTAGGACGCCCTTTCGGTAGCCTTTGTGTTGCCGGTCAGACCGGCTTGATCAGCGCGTGGCGCTTCTTGCCGACCGAGAGTTTTATCACGCCTTCGCTCAGCAGCGCGTTGTCGCCAAGGCTCAGCCGTTCGTCCTCGATCACCGCATCGTTCACCCGCACCGCGCCGGACTGGACATGGCGGCGGGCTTCCCCGTTTGAGGCTGCAAGCCCGGCTTTCACCAGCGCATTGAGGATGCCGATGCCGGAATTGAGTTCGGCATGGGTCACTTCCGCAGTCGGTAGCGACAGATCGATGGAACCGGCTTCGAACGTCGCTGCCGCCGTAGCCGCTGCGGCAATGGCCGCGTCCCGGCCATGCACGATGGCCGTGATTTCCGTGGCCAGTACCTTCTTGGCCTCGTTGATCTCATTGCCGCCCAGCGCGCCGAGCTTTTCGATTTCCGAAATCGGCAGGCGGGTGAAAATCTTGAGGAATTTTACGACGTCCGCGTCTTCGGTATTGCGGAAATATTGCCAGAAGTCATAGGGGCTAAAGAGATCGCCATTGAGCCAGACGGCGCCTGAAGCCGACTTGCCCATCTTCTCGCCTGAGGACTTGGTCAGCAGCGGCGTGGTCAGCGCATAAAGCTGCGGCCCACCCATGCGATGGGAGAGGTCGACGCCGTTGATGATGTTGCCCCACTGGTCCGAGCCGCCCATCTGCAAGACGGTGCCATAGCGTCGGTTAAGCTCCACGAAGTCATAGCCCTGCATGATCATGTAGTTGAATTCGAGGAAGCTCAGCGATTGCTCGCGGTCGAGCCGCAGCTTCACCGAATCGAAGCTCAGCATGCGGTTGACCGAAAAGTGCCGGCCGACATCGCGCAGGAATTCGACATAGTTGAGCTTGAGCAGCCAGTCGGCATTGTTCACCATCAGAGCGGGGTTGGACCCGCCATAATTGAGAATATTGCCGTAAACCCGCTTGATGCTCTCGATATTGGTGGCGATCTGCTCGACGGTCAGCAGCTTGCGCTGGTCGTCGCGGAAGGAGGGGTCGCCCACCATGGAGGTGCCGCCGCCCATCAGGCTGATGGCGGTTTGACCCGGCTCCTGCAGCCAGTACAGCATGGTGACGGTGATCAGATTGCCGAGATGGATCGAGGTGGCCGTCGCGTCATAGCCGACATAGCCGGTGATCTTGCTGGTCGCCGCGAGGGTATCCAGCCCCTCAGGGTCGGAAATCTGGTGAATGAAGCCGCGCTCGTTGAGCACGCGGAGGAAGTCGGATTTGAACTTGGTCATTTTTGGTGCGATCCGGATGTCACCCCAACCTTTGGGTCATTCCCGCGAAAGCGGGAATCCCATTTGGTCCGGCGGTGTTGAAGCGGGGATTCCCGCTTTCGCGGGAATGACCCGGTGGGTGAGGACGATCGCCTCGAATGCGCCGTAATACTCAGCGCCCGCCGCCGTCCGCGATCTCCTGACGGCGACGGTCGAGATAGTCGGCGCAGCGGGTGGTCAATTCGTCGATCTTGCCTTCGTAGAAGTGGTTGGCCCCCTCCACGATCTGCTGTTCGATGGTGATGCCCTTCTGGGTCTTGAGCTTGTCCACCAGCTTCTGCACCGAAGTGGGCGGAGCCACGCGGTCCTTGTCGCCGTGAATGATCAGACCCGAAGAGGGGCAGGGGGCGAGGAAGGAAAAATCGTAGAGATTTTCTGGTGGCGACACCGAAATGAAGCCTTCCACCTCGGGGCGGCGCATCAAAAGCTGCATGCCAATCCAGGCGCCGAAGGAAAAGCCGGCGATCCAGCAGCCGCGCGATTCGCGATTGATGATCTGCAACCAATCGAGCGCAGCGGCGGCGTCCGACAGTTCGCCGATGCCGTGGTCGAACATGCCCTGCGAACGGCCGACGCCGCGCGAGTTGAAGCGCAGCACCGAAAAGCCGCGCTCGGCGAACATGTAGAACAGGTTATAGACGATCTGATTGTTCATCGTCCCGCCGAACTGCGGATGCGGATGCAGCACGATGGCTACAGGCGCATTGGGTTCCTTGCCCGGCTGGTACCGGCCTTCGAGGCGCCCTTCCGGGCCATTGAAGATCACTTCAGGCATGGGTTCTATCCGGCCTTTCCGGCTCTTTCACAACGGTGGTTTCGGCCCCTGAAAACGGGCTGCGCAGCTTGACTAAGCCCGGCGCGCTCCCTAAAACATGGGTCCGAAAACCAGTTTAGAATGGTTCAAAAACGGGTTTTTGGCCGTGTTACGGCCATCTGGAGCGCCCCTTGTAATGAAGTTGGGCGCAGAAATTCAAGAAGTGTTTGGTTTTGCCGGGGCGGAAGCGTCCCGAACCGGGCATGAGAGATATGATGGGCACGCATGTGCCTGGAAGGCGCAATGACGAGACCGGCGATCTATCTGGATCATAATGCCGCGTCCCCGCTTCGACCAGAAGCGCGGGCAGCATTGCTCGCCGCGCTGGAAAGCTCGGGCAATCCGTCCTCCGTCCATTCTCACGGGCGCGCTTTGCGCGACCTCATGGAAACCGGTCGTCGGCAGCTGGCACGGCTCAGTGGTGCCGAGGCAGGTCAGATCGTGTTTACAGGTTCGGCCACCGAAGCGATTACCCAGGCAATCGTCGGTGGTGCTGTCCGATTTTCGGCAGGCGCCGTGGCACTCGGGGCGGGGGAGCACTCTGCCGTTTTACGGGCAGCTGAGGCCACGGGCCTACCTTTGTGGACTATCCCGCTGGATGCGTCCGGGCGCATTGATCTGGATCAACTCGCCTCTGTTCTCGCACGTGCCGACGCCGAAAATATTACGCTGCTGGTGGCGCTGCATTGGGTGAATAACGAGACCGGCGTGGTGCAGCCCATGGGGCGCATCAATGCGCTGGTCGGGCCGAGCCGGCATATTCTGTTTGTCGACGCCGTGCAGGCGCTTGGTCGTCTCGATCTCGATTTTGCGGCATCGCCTGCCGATATGATGGCGGTGAGCGGTCATAAGATCGGCGCGCCGGCCGGCATTGGCGCGCTGCTGGTCAAAGGGCATGCTGATACGGTGCGGCTCATTCCCGGTGGCGGGCAGGAACAGGGGCGTCGTGGCGGCACCGAGGCCGTTGGCCTGATTGCCGCCTTTGGCGCTGCGTCCGAGGTCTATGGTTATGACCGCGATGCCATGCTGGCGCTGACTGGTCGGGTCGAGGCCGGATTGCGGGCAATGGCGCCCGATGTGGTGATTTTCGGTGCCGATGCGGATCGGATCGGCAATGTCGTCAATTTTGCCGTCCCGGGTCTGGGTAATGCCACCGCCATGATGGCGCTGGATCTGATGGGCCTGTCGGTGTCATCAGGCTCGGCCTGTTCGTCGGGTAAGGTTGGCGCCAGCCATGTGCTGGCCGCCATGGGTGTCGACAAGGCATTGGCCGACTGCGCCTTGCGCGTCAGCTTTGGCTGGAACTCGCGGATGGAAGACGCCGAGGCGTTTCTGGCCGGATTTGAATTGGTTCTGTCCCGCCGGGGGCGGGGTGGAAAAGCAGCCTAGGCGGCTGTGACGTGTATGCGTTCGCGGCGGCCTTGAACCGCCGAGGAACTTGAAGGAGAAGCCGAATGGCGGACTACGATATTCCAACCCTCAAGGAAGAAATCGACCGGGAAACCGTCGAGCAGGTGCTGGCGCTCGACGTCGACAAGTACAAATACGGTTTCGAGACCGATATTGAATCCGATGTGCTGCCGCCCGGCCTGACGGAAGACACGGTTCGCTTCATTTCTGCCAAGAAGGACGAGCCGGAATGGATGCTGGACTGGCGTCTCGACGCCTTCCGCCGCTGGCAGACGCTCGAAGAGCCCAACTGGGCCAAGGTCCACTATCCCAAGATCGATTTTCAGGCGATCAGCTATTATGCGGCGCCCAAATCGGTCAAAGGCCCCAAGAGCCTTGCCGAAGTCGATCCCGAATTGCTGCGCACCTATGAAAAGCTCGGCATTCCGCTCAAGGAACAGGCGATCCTGGCCGGTGTGGAAGGCGCTGCTGAATCGGTGGGCACGCCGTTCGGCGCCAATGTCGCCGTCGACGCGGTGTTCGATTCCGTCTCTGTTGTCACCACATTCCGCGAAGAGTTGGCCAAGGTCGGCATCATCTTCTGTTCCATCTCGGAAGCCGTGCGCGAGCATCCCGAACTGGTGCAGAAATATCTGGGCACCGTCGTTCCGGTTTCGGACAATTATTACGCCACGCTCAATTCCGCCGTCTTCACCGATGGGTCATTCGTCTACATCCCCAAGGGCGTGCGCTGCCCGATGGAGCTGTCGACCTATTTCCGCATCAACGAGAAGAAGACCGGCCAGTTCGAGCGCACGCTGATCATCGCCGACGATGACAGCTATGTCTCCTATCTCGAAGGCTGCACTGCACCCTCGCGCGATGAAAACCAGCTTCATGCTGCCGTCGTCGAACTGGTCGCCCTCGACAATG
>VFQU01001453.1_pt1 | contig 13902 bp, 9 predicted proteins | sample 3512311 | NCBI WGS metagenome assembly VFQU01 (sample SAMN10412377, study PRJNA504923) | tailings metagenome | isolation source: Relicate 3 Philex TSF3 active mining site | place: Philippines: Tuba, Benguet | collected 2017-08-29 | reverse complement strand
CTGCCATCCTTTCTTGCCAATCCTCTTGGGCTTAATCTAATTTTTCGAGATGCCCCATCGCTTTACCGATTCTTTGGTGATCAATAGGTTCATGTCAGGGGTGATTCTGTGGGGGATCGGTACAGAATCATCCTCGTTCAGAATTAGCTGTAGGTAATGGAGTTAAGCGATTCCCTATCGTTATTATCCGCATCATCCAGCATGTCATTCGTCTCCGAAAAGTGCGGGTGTATGATTTGAGTTCGTCCAGCGCTCTGAGATTGTGCGATCGCAAATAGATGTTGGGTACTGCGCCATTCGAGGTGCGGATTCTCAACAGCTTGATCTAAAATTAAATTGCGGTTTCAAACGCGAAATCTTGACTGCACAAGAAGACAGGAGGCGATGGCTTTTGGCGACATTGAGTTTGATTACTGCCACACACCGTCGAGCTACACTGCTTGCTGAACGCGCCCTTCCAAGCGTTTTGCAGCAGACTGATTCTGACTTTGAATGGATTGTCATTAATGATGGTAGAGATTCACAAACCCGTGAACTGATTCGTCACCTCCAAGCAAACTGCTCGGTCGTCTACATGGAAATGGATCACCCTGATGCTGGCTTTGGGTTATGCCATGCTCGAAACTTAGGGCTATCGGTTGCAACGGGGGACATCGTATCCTACCTGGATGATGACAACGCAATCGCACCGACGTTCGTGGCTGAAACAAAATCCTTCTTTGATCAGCATCCAACTGTGAAATGCAGTTTGGTTCAGCAGCACCGCAGGCGCGATATCATCCGCGATGGAGAGCTTATTAAGTCAGGGCAACCATTCATCTCGCCCGCTACAAACACGACGATCCGTGATCTAGTTCAGCATAAGGCATTGTTTGATAGTAATGGCTTTACCCACGATCGCCTGTACGCTCCAAAATGGAATCCTGGCTACAGAGTATTTACCGATTATGAATACTTCCTTCGATGTCTAGAGCAATGGGGAGCTGGCAGCTTTCGCATTCACCCTTCGATTCTCGTTGAGTATATCCAATCTTCAGAAGGGGTGATTGGACAGTCCAGCTATGGACAATGTACAACAGAACTGCATTCTTTACTAAACCAAAGCTGTTGTGGTGCCTTGGCAGAAGAAGATTTGGAAGCTTTGAGGCAGTTGATTCAGAAATGGCAGGATAAGCAAAGACAGCATGAATCGATCTCAGCGTTTACCGGAGGCTAAGGAGTATGAATCAGTGTCAACCCGTGCTGAAGCAACAAGATATCATTAAAACGATCGTGCATTGGGAGAACGATCGTGGTCGTAAATTGCATTGTCTTGCTGAGTGTTAAGCAATGATCTGCGAATTCGACTGCAAATTCCGAATAGTTAAACTCGATTACGCGAACGGTGAGTAAATCTCCGGATAGCGGCGTTGCAATTCTTCCCAGGGCAGCAGCAGGCTGTCCTCTAGGTCAGCCCGAACTTCCTGACTCACCCCACCCTCAATCTGCATCAACTTAACGAGGAAGCGGTTAACATCGTAGTAGCGTTGCAGTTGTTGTTGCTGTTGTTCATCAAATTGCCAATCGTGCCCAATATTGCGATGCTCAATCATCACTTTCTGAAGCTCTTCCAACCACTGTTGCCACTGCACCTGCCACCATTGTTGAAAGTGCTGCCAATTCTTCAGTGAAGGTAATTGAGTCCTCAACTGTTCCAGTTTGACTGCAAGTTCATAGTCTAGATTGCGGGCAAGGTCGCGGGCGCGGGCAAGGTCACGAGCGAGGTCGCGGGCAAGGGCGCGGTCGAGAGCAAGAGCGCGGTTGCGAGCGAGGTTATGGGCAAGGTTATGGGCAAGGTTATGGTCGAGGGCGAGGTTGCGGTCGTGGTCGAAGGCATGGTCGAAGGCACGGTCGAGGATGAGGTCATGGTCGAGGACAAGGGCGAGGTTAAAGTTGCGCTCAAGATTGCAGTCGAGGTTGAACGCACGGTCAAGGGCACGGGCACGGTCGCGGTTGAAGTTGCGGTCGAGGGAAAGGGCAAAAGCGCGATTGCGATCGAGGGAAAGGGAAAGGGCAAAATAGAAAGCTCGAAGGGCAGCGGGTTTATCGTTAGTCCGGATAGAGCTTGCTTTCTGCAAAATCCAGGTTAGAAACTGATTTAACGCGGGTTCGCTTGAAATTGAGCGATCAATGGACTGCTTAATCAGGCGCAATAAGCGATCAGTAGGCTGTTGCGATTTCACTAATTGCTCGACCACCTGCTGCCATTGCGAGTTGGCAATCCTTTCAGCTAGTTCTGTTAGGGAAAGTTGAGTCAGCCATTGAAGGGTGAAATGTTCCTGAAATGTGAGGTGGGAGAACGACCACAACTCATCTGCCCGTTCGATTAGTAACCCATGCTGGGCTTCCATCGCTTTCAGAACTGCAACACCCTCTTTGTTGTTAGCGAGCTGAAGAAATTCAGCAATCTGAGAGGCGATCTCTGCTTGTTCAAACAAAACAAAGTTCTTTGGGTTCTGAAATTTTCGGGCGGCAATCTCGACCAGCAGGGTTTCTTTTTGCTCTACACTCAGTTGGCAATAGGTTTCACTGCCTACCTCCCAACCTGCGATCCCCTTGGCATCATTCCATTTCTCCAGCAATAACCTGATTCCTTTTTTGTATAGCTCAGTCACTTGGGAGGGCATTTCTCCCTCATCGTGAAAGACTAAACACATCAGACTTAGCAGCACCGGAGTCACCGTCAGTTCCTTCAGTGCCGGATTCCTGTTTATGGCATTATCAAAGGTTTTCCATTGCTGTGAGACTTCTGCACCCGATTGCCCACTCGCCTGAATCCAGTTCTGGACAAACTGCTGCACTTGCTCTGGGCTAAAGTCTGCCACCTCCACCGAGGTAAACCCAACTGGAATCGCATCAATAATCTGCGTACGGCAAGTTATTATCCATCGATTGTTGACATACTTGTCTGAAATCTCGCGAAGTTGATCCTGTATGTTGCGTCGCAGTTCATTCGTTGGCACTTCGTCCAATCCATCCATCAGCACCAAAAGCTTGCTCTGTTGCAGCAACGCCTCGATCTGTTTCGAGGTTTCCAGTCCCAATTCCTCACTGATCGCATCCAGCAACTTCCATTGTGCATCCCGTATGCGGCGAAGTTCGATGAAAACCGCAATCAGGTCTGGTTGAAACTGTCCCTTATACCAATTCACTGCCAGGTGCTTGAGAAAGGTTGTTTTGCCTGCACCGGGTTTACCAAGAATCAGCAGTTTTGTATTAGCATTGGCAACCTCAAAGCCTGAATTGCGTTTGATACGATCTCCTAAACCCAGGCGATCGTTCCGCAAATCAAAGGTTTGCAAGAGCTTATCCTGAGATACCTGAAAGGTACGAGGCGACCGATTCAGTAACCAAACATCCACATAAAGCTGATCAACCCCAATCTCCTCCCCACTCAGTAATCGCATTCGACTATGCAGGCTGAAGATTTTCTGACGGCAATGTTCCCAAATTTGCTGGAGTGGATCAGTCTCGTTTGCAGGTTGGGGATTGTCAGCAAAGCTCTCCGTAGGCAGTGCCTGAACCTTAGAAATCTCTTGCCAGTTCAGCCGCAAAGCCAAACAGATCTTACGGAACTCCGCTTCCCGCACAGGCTCCAGCTTGAAAAAAGCGGTCACAGTGGTTCGGGACATTCTAACGTGCGCTGTCAGCTTCGACTTATTACCCTCGAAGTACAGATTCAAAGCATCGTTTGCATTTGTCCAATTCGTCAAAATCAACTTGCGAGATCGCTCCATTCTTCCCATAACTCCGCGATTCTGTCTTGATCACTACTCTATCTACAGACACAAACCTGGACAAGTCTGAACAATTTTGGACACTACCTGAACAATCTCTGAACAGTCTGCTCTATTTGATTTTGACAGACTAAGGCTATGTCAACCAGGTATCTAAGCCATGAAAAAACAACTGCTTACCCTCGCCGCTCTCATTACCACTACCGCCGTAGGCATCAGTCTCTATCTCGCCACCCTCCCCAACCCTACAGATGTCCAGAAAGAACTGAGCAATACGACAAACGCGATCGCGATCTCTGGAGCAACAGCGATTTTTGGGTTACTCGACAATAAGGATTGATGCATTAGTTACGCTTGCACTCATTCTACAAGCCTTTTTGGAGGAGGCACACCAGTGGAAAGAATCGATTGCGCGTCAAATAGGGAGACAGATTTACCTTGCACCACGCAATTGCTTATTATGCGATCGCCAGTTCAGCCACAAGCGATATGTCCAAACTTAGTAATACCTGTTCTATCATCCCGCAAGTTATTTGAGAGTCAGATCAATGAGTCTAAAGTGTTAGCGTCAGGGTAGCCATTAAACCCTGAGCCGAGCAGCGGGTAATTGTTCGCACTCCGAAGGGAATTGAGAGTCGAGTCATGATGCTGCCCAGCAGTCTGAATGACTACCTACGTGAGCATCTGCAACGGGTGCGCCGATTGCACAAGACTTAGCACACTGCTATAGAGCTGTGCGTCTACCGTATGCAATGGCTCGGAAATATCCGAATGCGGAGCGATCACGGATGTAGCAGTTTGTTTTTCCGTTAGATCTCTAAGGCAAATGACCCGCCAGATTGATTGCAGCTTTGCAGCGACAGCAGAACCAATCCAGAAGCCAGTAGAATGATAGCCGCAGTATCGAGCGTTAGCGTTCGACTTGGATTGGTTGCATTTTTCCGGCAGATTGAGGATGGGCGGTTCCTGCGGAGTTGTGCAAAGCAACAATCGCGTTCTGAAAATTAGTAATATCGCGACGCATTATCTTTCGCTCATTCAGGCTGATTGTAACCTCCGAATTCCGATAATCTGGCGGCGGCACTGCATTGGCTTCAGGAGTCCCTCGCTCTTGATTAAACACCTGCCTTAACCGATTTCCGATCGCTTTAATCCCCTCTAATCGAGAAACATCCTCCTTCGCCTTGACAGCGGTATACCAATCCAGTAATTCCTGTCTAGAAGGTGCATAACCCTGCTCTGGTTTGGTGGATACTGCTGGCAAGGGATTGGTTGAGCAAGACTGCACCTGCACCACTTGAGTAGGCGGAAATGGCAAAATCTGCCCATCCCTGTAATCGCCTAATGGCTCCATCCTTAATCCCCAGACTTCCTGTTTGTTTAGAAAAAGCTGAGGCAGTGCCTTTGCGCTATGTTTCTCTATCTCCGCCCATTGCTCCTGGTAAGCCGGATCAGCCACCATCGCAGGGGTAATACGATACTGCTCACCCACACGGAAGGCAACCTTTCGGTCTCCAGCGTAAGCGATCGCAACATCTCCTTCTTTGAAGCCGTAGGCTTTGTACGGTTCAAAGGTGCGAGTGGTATGGCAGCGCCCGTAGCCGCGCATTGCATCCAAACAGCTATCAACCGGAAGGGGATTTTGCTCACCATACATCAGTAGTGGATAGGTCATCTGCACTGGTTTGCCTGTAATTTTGACCCCTATGGAGTTTGTGGATTCGTTGGCTTGTTCCTCTAAAACCTGCTGGACTGATTTGGCAAGCGGTTGTGCAACTAACTCAATAACCTGCACCTGAGCCACATTTCCAGGGGAACGATCTAGAACTGCTTGAGTTCCCTGGAAGCTTCCGACCTGCAACATTTTGGAATTTCTCAATTTCCGCTCGGAAGTCGAATCGAGAGTGCCGAGTGTTTTACGAGTTCCATCCACTTCGACCTGAGCGATCGCAGTCTGGTCCCGATACCCGATGTAAAGCATTGCCGATTCGGACTGCCAAGCGCGATCGCTCAGATCACGCTCCAAAACCTTCTTAATGTTGATCTCCCCTACCGAAGTTTTTGCCGTCACCCTATCTGCTAGAGGGGTCGTAATTTGGGCTGTAACGGTCATTCCAACGGGAAGCCGCATTGATCGCGGTTCAATTGCGCCAAACTGCTTCTCTGTGCCATCGGCTTCGACGATCGCAACAGATTGCGCCGTGCGAGTCTCGCCGTCTTTGGTTTGGTAGGCATACTGGCTAAATCGGACAGTGTATTCCCCATCTAAAATTCGACCTGCCTCGTTCGTCTCTCGTTGAATACCTGTCAGGGTAATTTCAGGAACGGTTTGCAGTCGCTGACAAACCTCTGGTGTAAATGCCTTGAGAACAATGCCCATGCCTGCACTCTGTCGCCACATTGCCGAAGCGTATGCCATGCGTTCATCGGCTGGAATAGCTGCGACAGCATCTTGAAGGTAGTGCGCTGCTCTAGCTAACTGTTCTTTAGCATCACTTTGCAGCGCCAAAGGTGGACGGAATTGAACCGTTGGATTAGAAAGCGGAATACGTGAGTGCTGCTGGAAGCGCTCTTCCAGGTTATGTGCGATCGCTGACTCCGGCGCAACAAAACCCAAAGGCACCCGTGTTTCTGTTCCATCTTCGGCTTGGAGAACCTGCTGGACAAGAAACTTCTCTGGATTAATTTTCGTAACTCTAGGATTTGCTTGAATAAAGGTCTGCCAGTTTGTTTCACCACTCGCTGTCCAGATTGGTGAGTCATCAGGGTTAACATCACAAATGCGCTGAAGCGTGAGTTGTTTCCCTGTTTTGGGTGAAGTCAGAATGAGCGTGGGCTGTTGATCCTCCGGGCGATCCTCGCGCAGCCGTTCTTTAGTTCCGATCGCTTGCTTGACCAGGGCGTTATACGCCTCCACGATCGCAAGAGCTTTCTCCTCCTGTTCCGGGGTGAAATCTTTGGGAAACAGATCCCGATATGCCTCATTTGGATACTCAGCCAGTTGAGTGACCTCATAAAGCTGGTTCATTGCCTCTACACCCCAGCCGATCGGCTCTTGAGTGTTAGTCGGCATCAGCTTGCCATTTGTATAAATCGTCGGGTCTTTCTGATGCTGGCGCAGTTCATGGGGTTTGTGGGCAAGAGCTTTGGCAAAAGCCTGAATCGATTCATCAATGCCCTTCGAGCTTTTGGCAGTATCGACTGCTGTTTGTAGATTCACCGCGTTAGGTCCATCCACCACATCCGTTAGAAGCTGATAAACCTCGTCAAGTTGGGCTTCGACAAACTGCTGCCGCTGCTCGACATCCGGCATCGTTGTCAGTTGGTCGCTAGCTTGCGCGATCGCAGCTAGACGATCTCTAAAACTGTAGGCAGGAAAGCCATTTGCGGTAAGGTCTGAGTCATCAGGAATGACGGTGCTGGAGTCCAGCAGCTTCTTGTAGTGAGTTGAAACCTGAATCAGCAACGCTTCCTTCTGCTCAGAGGCAATGTACTGCGTCTCCAATGCAAGAGATTGAAGAATCATGCCAACATTCGCCACTTTGCCTGTGGGGTTATTTGCGGTGATTTCCCAGGCTCTCCAGGTTGCCTCCGACAGAGATTCATGCTCCTGATCCCAAGCATGTTTGATTTTCTGCTGTTTGACGATTTCTGGTGGTTTGCGATCGGGTGCGTTGCGATCGATGATTTCAGCAATGGCAACTGGGAAATCTCCAGGGCAAATTAGAGCCTGCTCCGGCTCGGTTTGGAATTGAGCAATTAACTGCCCAAACAGCGATCGTCCTGCTTCATATTGTTTGTCAGGGGTTTGTTCGACCATCGCCAACTGTGCCCGAATCTGATTGGGCAGATCATCAACCGCAGGGAGATAGCCAACAAAATAGCCATTCGCATCTTTGTCGAAGTCAGTAATTGCAACGTGTTTTGCTGTCCACGGATTCAGGTAAGCAACTCCTTCTTTCCGAAGTGCTTCTGGATCTGCTTGCTCCAGGATCTCGGTGTTGTTAATCGCGATCGCGGCAGCTCCCACGTTGGGAAACGGAGAGCGGTAGTAAGCTACGATCGCGCCGTGGGGTAGATCCTTATTACAGACCTCCCACGGCATTAGTTGAGCGTGATGCTGTGCCATTGCGGAAGGGACATGGATGCCGCCAACCGCTAGATCGACTCGCTCACCGCGCAGGTAGCGATCGAGTTCGTAGTTAACCTTGCTAAACTGGTCGAGTTGCCCGAACTGATCAGCCTTTAGAACTTCGTAAAGCCAATCAGACTGTTCATCTGTGCCCTCACCTGCCAGTACTTCCCGTTGCTTATCTTTCTGATCAAGGTAGTACTGCCCTAACCGTCGTGGATCAACCGCAACCGCTGCCAATTCCTCGGCTTGTGCCAGCATCCGTGGGTTGAACTCAGTGAGCGTTGCTTCAGGAATACAGCCTTTGACCTGTGGACCAACAACTTGCTCGTTGTACTTACCATCTGACTTTCGATTAATCCAAAACTCATCGACCTCTTTGATTCCAGGTTCAGAGAGAACGCCATCATCTCCTTTGATGTCATTTTTCGAGATGATGGCATCGACTCCTAATCGTTCACACCAGCGGCTGGTTGCCAGCGTTCCTTTCACCATTCCAGCAAGGTTTGGCGTAGCTGCACGAAACTGGGTAACGGTTGTGTGAGTTAGATAGTTGAGACGTTTACCGATCGCTTCAGCAGCTTCGAGTGGAATAGGTGCTGCCTTGAGGGTTCCTTCTCGCTGATAGGTTTCGACGAGTTGAGGAACATCTGCCTCGATATCAGCTTTTTCTAAAACTTTGACGATCGCTTGCTCGACCTCTGTTGCAGTTAGCAGGCGCTTCATGACAGGCGCAGCAATCAGCATCGTGCCGTCGCCCATCTTATCGTAAAGCTGGTTCAGGTCTTCAAGGGGAATTTCGCGATGATTGCAATCGCGTAAGACCTCACTGCCATGTGATCGCGCTTCATCGTCAATCACCAGAATTCGTGCTTTTCGACCTGTGGCAGCAGAGTCAATCACAGTAGAACTCATGCCATCAGAGACAATCAAACTACCGTAGGCAACTAGATTATGAGCAGTATTGCGATCAGCCGCATAGATAGATTGAATGCCTCGTTCTGAGTCACCTTCGGTAATGAGTCGTGCTGTCTCTGGGTCAGTGAAATAGCCAGTTCGACCGTTACTGAACACCAGAATTTTGCCGTCCGCTTCTAATCGTTGACGATCCACGTCGCTGACGCGATCGTAGAATTTCCCCAAAAACAGTTGAACATTCTCGATTCCATTCGATTGAAGCCAATGTTCGAGAAAGGAATGCTCAACCTGCTTTTGCTTAGGCTGAAGTGTCTGAGTTGCAGGGTCGAATTCCTGAAGCTCAACTCCAGTCTTGACATCGAATTCGGTGATGTTGAGCATCAGAACCCCTCACCACCTGATCCGATAGGGGGAAACTCATTGAGTGCCTGAAGCAATGTGCTTCGCTCTGTTTCCTGGGCTTGTCGTACTTGAACCTTCTCTTCGCGAGATTGCCAATTGCCGAGGACACCTGATTCATCTAGGTCATCTAGGCTTGCTCCTCCTGCCAGTAGCTCTTCGATATCATCTCCATCGGTGTTCAGCCGATGCAAATCTATCTCTCGACCTATATCGAGAGGCGGTGCTTGATCCATAATTTGTCCTTAAATCAGCAGACGCTGCCAAGCGACAGCCTGCCAGCAGTTACGTCTTGAGATTCGGTAAAATTTCGGAGAATCTGTCTTTTCAGTGATATCAAGTCTCAGCTTCAGGTGCAAGATACCTTGCAGTGTCTTCACAATTCAACAAATGCGATCGCTGCGACTCAAATTAGCTGGAGAAGAACGAATTAACGGCTTAGGTCAAATCGACGGGGCTGCGCTTTAGATTCCAGAACCAATTCTGCTTGGGTAGCGCTTGTAGATTCAGGCTCGATCGCTTCAACCTGCCAATCCTTCTTGGAGAACTGGGTCTTCATACACACAGGGAAGTAATAGGTTCGTGGACTATTGAGCGGAGTGAGAAATTCTGGGTGTAGCTCTTCAACCTTGAGTAATGCTTGCCCTTTGCTTCCTTCGTTCTCGAATTCATCAAACACCTGTGGCTCCATTGAAAGGAGACGAATGTATCGTACAGTCTGATCTTTCTTATGAGTCAGCTTGAGTACGTTTTTTCCCGTAAATTCGATTGTTCCACTGGGTTGAGTCGTGTAGCTATATGATATGCCCTCAGCAGGCGAAAGCATGGCTCCCAGATACAGATCCTCGTGGCTGCGATCGCGCCATCGAATATAAATATAAGGTCTATGCCTTAATCCATGTTTCACAGACTTGTAAGGAACGTTCTTGATTTCGATCTTGATGTCACTTAGCAGCGTAGATTCGTTATCTGCTCCAGAATAGGTGCGTTCTAGGCGCTCAAGCTCGATCGCTTCTCGCAACATATCGCATTCTTGGTCGCTCAGAATAGGCAAAAGTTGCTCGATCAGCGCCCTTGTGCGACGAGGCGAAGCAGCTTTCTTGAGAACTCGAATGGCTTGCAGCAGGGTGGCTTTTGAAGCATGAGTCGCTTCCATACACACTAAATTATAAGTTAAATGGATATATCTAATGATCGTACCCAAATAGAATGGATTTTATCTATAGTTTCATTTTATTCATATCCTAATTACACAATTAAAGCCTATCCTGAAGGATTCAGAAAATCTAGGGTGAGAATTCAGTATTGCTTCACCCTAGATTTTCTTTGGCAAATTTATGAAGAAACGGATTGTTGCTAAGTAGCAGCGTAGAATCCGCTGCTTTTCCTAGGGAAACCACTGTATTTGCTCCAATGTCCATATTTTTAAGTGAAGAATATCTGTTGAACTGGTAGTTGAAGCTGATAACCAAGCTCATTCGCGACTGCTTCCGCTTCTCGATCTGTGAGTGGTGAGATTTTACTAGATTTATTTTCCCCCTTAGATCTGAGTGTAAGATATGCAGGAACGTATTGATTTGATGCCTTGTGCTTTGCAGTGATTACAGATTTTGACCACTCAATTACTTCAATTTCTGCAACCAAATAAATTTTCTCCTGAACCGTAAAATTTAGAACTGACTCTCTGATATGAAGAGAATCACCTTGTCTCCAAAGCTCAGTTTTTCCTAATGATCTGAGGAAAAACTGTTTACTTGTGTCCCATAAGCAGAGACTTATAATAAACAGTAAGATTACAACAACAACAGATAGTATGTTCCCAATTATAGGAATGAAAAGCAATACTCGTACTATTAGGGCAACTATCATCCAGAAGGCGAGGGTAGAAACTAAGTTGGTGAAAGCTTCAAGGGAAAAGTTTAAACCAGAATTAAAGCTAATAAGAAGCCGAAAATTTTCTTGTTCAAAAGTCAATTGAAGCCTGGAATTGTTTTGAAAAACGGTACGATCGATTTGGCAAAGCTGAGGTTCCTGGAGTGCTTCGAGTGCTTCGAGTGCTGATTCAAATCGCTGATGCGGATTTGGCTGTAATACTCGAATGAGCCAGCGGTACAAGTTTTCATTACATTTAAATTGAACTAGTTGTAAATTTTTTTCGCAGTGTAGTAGTTCAGACGGATCGACTCCTGTAAGCAATTGTGCTACCGTTGCGCCTAAGCTGTAGAGGTCAGAACTTGGAAACGTACGTCCACTAAACTGCTCAGGCGGCATATAACCGTACGTTCCGGTAACTGTAAAAGTTCCATCTTGGGCAGCAGCAATCGTTTGGACAGACCCGAAGTCAATGAGATACACTTGTCCAACAGAATTACCTGAACGATCGCCAAGAAGAATATTGCTGGGCTTAATATCACGATGAATGATTGGGAATGTGTGAGTATGGAGGTTGTGTAGAATTGACAACAACTGTTCTGCAATCTGCTGAATTTCAGCTTCACTAAAACTACGACCATTTTCTAAATGCTGCTTGAGGGACTTAGCTGGAATCCAAGCTTGAACAACAGCAAATCCTTGAGCATTAGGTAAAGTTACTTCAAAGCGATCAATATATGGTGGAATAGCTTTGTGATGGAGACATTGAAGTACTTCAGCCTCTCGTTCAAACAACTTCACTTCTTCCCAAGTAATGCCAAGGTTGAAGAGCAAGAATTTGATAATAACGCGAGTTTGTGTTTGGAGATCAATCGCCAAGAAGGTTCTGCGTCCGGGCTTTTCACTTAACAAGGTATCGAGTTGATATCGATTGTGAATACATTGCTTGGGGAACAGCATCGATTCTATCTCCTCAATTTGGTTTACCTTCAACGCTGACTACTGTGATAGGTATCTGTAATCGTTGACTGATTTGATCAGCGATCCATTCGGCTTCTAGTTGGCTTAAATTGCTGAGACGATATCTCTCTTTCCCCATCCAAATTAGTAGCTCTGCATTGACTTTCACAATACGCTTGCCGATAGAACTACTGTTATCTTTTACAGTATGTTGATAGGCTTCTATTAGATTGATTCCGATAATTTCTGAGATGTCAAAAGCTCTGGGATTATTAATTTCTAAGGCAAAGAGCTTATAGCTCAGAATAACTTGCTTCAAGGTTAAGCGCAGGTGAACCTCTACAATTGAGCTAATTAGATAAATTAAGATATGTGTGATTAGTAAAATGAGCCAACACCAACCAGCAAAGTTAAGCCAGCTTTCTGGAGCGAAGAGGCTGGTCAGCAATAATATCCCTAGTCCAAAAAGAAAGTGCATCATGATAATGACTAACAAACCGAGACAGCCTGTCGGTGAAGTTAAGCGATATTCTGGAACAATCACTCGCAATTCATGAGCATTGGACAAAATGATGATATCAGTGAATTCTTGGCGAAGGGTCTGTGTCGGCGCGCTGAGGTCGGTGAGTGCTTCAAGTGCTTCCCTGGCTGAGGGAAATCGTTGAGCAGGGTAAGGTTGGATGAGATAGTCAATCCAGTGACAGAAGGCAGAACTGCATGTTGTAGCGGCTTCAAACTGTAAATATCCGTCAAGCTGAGGCAAATCTGCGGGATGGATATTTGTAAGTAGATAGATTAAGGTTGCTCCAAGGCTATACAGGTCCGAAGCAGGAGTGGCACGTCCTCCAAACTGTTCTGGAGGCATATAGCCATAGGTTCCGACAATGGTGAATGTTTCTCCAGCTTTGGCGGTAAGAGTTTGTACTGCCCCAAAATCGACAAGATAGCATTGTTGTCCATCCCAGAGAATATTGCTGGGTTTGATGTCGCGATGCACAACTGGTGGATGACGATCGTGCAAGTAGATTAGAATTTCTAGAAGTTGATGCGCGATCTCTTGAATTTCAGATTCGGTAAATGTTGTGCCTGTTTCAACCTGCTCTTTGAGCGATCGCGCATTGATGAAGGTTTGGACAAGGGCGTAGCTTTGCTGATCAGCAATCTCAAAGCTGTCTAGATATTTTGGAATTGATGGATGTTCAATGGATTGAAGAACGTGGGCTTCGCGGTCAAATAGCTTTAGATCATCCCAATTGGTTTGCCCATTTAGGGATAAGCATTTCAGAATGACTTGAGTTTGGGCTTCTTGGTCTTGTGCAAGATAGGTTTGCCGTCCTGGTTTATCACTGAGGCAGGCTTTGATTTGATAGCGATCGTTGAGAATTACATCGATCGCAAAAGTTTGATTCTGCAACATACGACAATACAACTAAAGAAGGCGTTTCGATTCAGAAGAGCAATTGTCCTGAGTTGGATTCCCTGAATTGGTAGGCAACGAGCGTAGCTTTATGGTCTGTTACTAGCCAGACGAATATTTCCTGGATGGATGCGTTTGAAAACTGGGTATTATTTTTGATAAGGATATGGTGATCTGTAGAATTTATAGGTCTTTCCCACCAGTCAATCTGTTGAGTTGATTTGACCGATCCTAATTCTGATAGTTGCTTTGTGCAACGACGCTCTAGGTCTTCTCGGCTCAGTTTTTTCTTGAAATCTTCACTAGCTTGATCATAGATATCGGTGCATTTTCCTTCATTCATGTGGGCGTGGAAGGCTTTCACTGCTTCATCCTTAGTGATGTAGAAAAGTCCTGAAACGGTTGATTTAATGAATGTCTCATGTGAG
>VFQU01001452.1_pt1 | contig 13904 bp, 13 predicted proteins | sample 3512311 | NCBI WGS metagenome assembly VFQU01 (sample SAMN10412377, study PRJNA504923) | tailings metagenome | isolation source: Relicate 3 Philex TSF3 active mining site | place: Philippines: Tuba, Benguet | collected 2017-08-29 | reverse complement strand
CCCGCGGCTTCGCCGACGCCGAGTTCACCGAGGTGGCCGACATCATCGCCCACGCGCTCATGCCGAACCCCGACGTGGCCGCCCTGCGCGGGCGCGTCGAGGCGCTCACGACCGCGTTCCCGCTCTACCCGGGGCTGTGAGCGTGAGCGCGACCGGAGCCACCCCGACCGCGCCCGACACCGGCGGCATGGAGCCGCAGCCTCACGGCTCAGCGCAGAAGCTCGACGGCACCGCGACCGCCGCGGCCATCAAGGCCGAGCTGCGCGAGCGTGTCGCCGCGCTGCGCGCGCGCGGCATCGTGCCGGGCCTCGCGACCGTGCTCGTCGGAGACGACCCGGGCTCGCAGTGGTACGTGGCCGGCAAGCACAAGGACTGCGCCGAGGTGGGCATCGCGTCCATCCGCCGCGACCTGCCGGCCACGACGACGCAGGCCGAGCTGGAATCCGTCATCGACGAGCTGAACGCCGACCCGGCCGTGACGGGCTTCATCGTGCAGCTGCCGCTGCCGAAGCATCTCGACACCGACGCGATCCTCGAGCGCGTGCATCCCGACAAGGATGCCGACGGGCTGCACCCGACGAACCTGGGCCGGCTCGTGCTGCGGGTCGATCGGCCGATCGACACCCCGCTGCCGTGCACGCCGCGCGGGGTCATCGAGCTCGTCGAGCGGCACGGCCTGTCGTGGGCGGGGAAGGACGTCGTCGTGATCGGCCGCGGCGTGACCGTCGGGCGGGCCATCGGCTCGCTGCTGACGCGGCGCGAGTACAACGCGACCGTCACCCTCACCCACACGGGCACGCGCGACCTCGGCGAGCACCTGCGCCGCGCCGACGTGATCGTCGCCGCGGCGGGCGTGCCGGGCATCGTGCGGGCGGCCGACGTGAAGCCGGGCGCGATCGTGCTCGACGTGGGAGTCTCGCGGCTCGTCGACCCCGACACCGGGGTCTCGCGCATCGCGGGCGACGTGGCCGACGACGTCGCGACGGTCGCGTCGTGGATCTCGCCCAACCCCGGGGGGGTCGGGCCGATGACGCGGGCGCTGCTCCTGGCGAACGTCGTGGAGACCGCGGAGCGCCAGGCGCGCTGACGACTCTCTGGGGTATCCTCGATTCCGTGGAGCTGTAACGCAGTCGACCGTCCCGCGCCCGAGGCCTCGCCCGGCGGGAGTCCTGCGATACCCCGGCGGTGCCCATGCGCTCGACCCTGTCCACCCCCTCGATCCCTGCTCGTGTCGCGCCGCTCATCGCGCGGGGCATCACCCGCGTGCTCGACGGGCGCGCCGTGCTGCGCGACGTCGACCTCGTCGTGCCGCCCGGTGCGCGCGTCGGCCTGATCGGCGAGAACGGCGCGGGCAAGTCGACCCTGCTCCGCATCCTCGCCGGAGCCGACGAACCCGACGGCGGTCGCGTCGAGCGCCCCGCACGGCTCGGCTGGCTGCCGCAGGAGGTGCCGTTCGCCGACGAGAAGCCCGCCGCGAGCATCCTCGCCGCCGCCGAGGCCCCCGTGCGCGCGCTCGAGCGGCTGCTCGAGACCGCGGCCGCGGCGCTCGCCGGCGATGCGGCGGCGCGGGCCGGGCTCGACGGCGACCCCGCAGAGGCGTACGCCGCCGCGCTGGACGAGGCCGAGCGGGTCGAGCTGTGGAGCCTCGACGCGCGCCGCGCGACCCTGCTCGACGGGTTCGGGCTCGCGGACATCCCGCTCGAGACGCCCGTCGGCGCGCTCTCCGGCGGCCAGCGCAGCCGCCTCGCTCTCGCCGCGCTGCTGCTCGAGCGGCCGGAGGCGCTCGTGCTCGACGAGCCGAGCAACCACCTCGACGATGCCGCGATCGCCGTGCTGCGGGAGCAGCTGCTCGGCTGGCCGGGCCCGGTGCTGCTCGCGAGCCACGACCGCGCGCTGCTCGACGAGGTGGCCACCGAGCTCGTCGACCTCGACCCGAGCCGCCGCGCCGCGACAGGTGAGAACGGCGGCGGGCAGGCGGTGCGCTCGGGCGGCGGCTTCAGCGCCTACCTGCTCGAGCGCGAGCGCGAGGACGCCCGGTGGGTGCAGCGGCACCGCTCCGAGCAGCGCGAGCTCGCCCGCCTGCGCGACGAGGTCGCGTCGGGGGCGCGGGCGATCGACACCGGCGGCCGTCCGGCCCGCGACAACGACAAGTTCATCCGGCACTTCAAGGGCGCGCGCGTCGAGGCCGAGGTGGCTCGGCGGGTGCGCGATGCCGAGCGCCGACTGGCCGAGCTCGAGGCCGCGCAGGTCGCCCCGCCGCCGCCCCCGCTCGCTTTCGCCGGACTGCCGCCGAGCGCGGCGCCCGCCCGCGACGAGCCGCTCATCGCGCTCGCCGCGGCCGCCGTGACCGGTCGGCTCGCGTCCGTCACGCTGAGCCTGCGGGCCGGCGACCGGATGCTCGTCACCGGTCCGAACGGATCGGGCAAGTCGACGCTGCTCGGGGTGCTCGCGGGCCGCATCCCGCTCGACGCCGGAGAGTGCACGACGGCGCCGCGCGTGCGCGTCGGGATGCTCGCGCAGGACGTGCGTCTGCCCGAGCCGCACCGCACCCCGCGCGCGCTGTACGCCGCGGCTCTCGGCGAGACGCGGGCCGCAGCGGTGCCGCTCGCGAGTCTGGGGCTGCTCGCCGAGCGCGACCTCGACCGCCCGGTCGGCGTGCTCTCGGTCGGGCAGCAGCGCCGCCTCGCGCTCGCGCTGGTGATCGCGCGGCCGCCGCACGTGCTGCTGCTCGACGAGCCGACCAACCACCTCTCGCTGCGGCTCGCCACCGCACTGGAGGAGGCGCTCGGCACCCACCCTGGCGCGGTGGTCGTGGCGAGCCACGACCGGTGGCTGCGCCGCCGGTGGCAGGGGGCGACCCTCGAGCTCGTGGCGCCGAGCGCGGCCGGCTAGCGGCGGCCGGTCGCGAGGCGCAGGCGCACCGGCTGGCCGGGCCGCAGCTGGGCGAGACGGTCGAGCGACGCATCCGTCACCACGGCGATCACCGGATACCCGCCCGTCACGGGATGGTCGGGGCCGAGGATCGTCGGCGCGCCGTCGGGCGAGACCTGGATGCTCCCGCGCACCATTCCCTCGCTCGCCAGTTCGCGCGCCGTGTGCTCGGGAGTGCGCGCGAGCACAGGCCCCTCGAGGCGCACCCCGGTGCGGTCGGAGCGGGCGGACGCCGCCCACTCCGCGCTGAGCAGCAGCCGCCACGCCTCGGCGTCGAACCAGTCGTGCCGCGGCCCCGGGCGCACGGCGAGCTCGACGACCCCGTCGGTCGGCGGGTCGACCGGCACGAGGTCCGCCGCCGGTACCGGGGCGGTCGGCGCGGGGCCGAGGGGCAGCGCGTCGCCGGCGACGAGCGGCTCCGGCCCGAGGGCGGCGAGCGTGTCGCGAGCACGGGAGCCGAGGGTCGTGGGCAGGCTCAGGCCTCCGCGCAGGGCGACCGTCGCCCGCAGCCCGCGCGGCAGCGTCCCGAGGCGCAGCTCGGCGGGGGAGTCGGCGACCACGGCCGTGTGCGGCTCGACCGCGCGCGCCGCTCCGTCGGCGGGCACCAGCTCGATCGCCCCCCAGGCGCCGGTGACCGCGAACCAGCATCCGGCGGGCAGGGCGAGCCGCAGACCGCCCAGCAGGTGCTCGAGCGCCGCCGCGTGCTCGTCGTTGCCGACGAGCCGGTTGGCCAGGCGGTGCGCGGCGCGGTCGAAGGCGCCCGAGGCGCTGACCCCCAGGGATGCGAGCCCCGGTCGTCCGAGATCCTGCACGAGCGTCAGCGGCCCCGGGTCGAGCACCCGCACCACCGCGGTCACGCGCGCTCCCGGAAGCGCACCCGCGCACCCGGCTCGATGAGCGCGGGGTGCGACCGGTCGACGTCCCACAGCGGTGCGTCGGTGCGCCCGATCAGCTGCCAGCCGCCGGGCGACGCGTGTGGGTAGATGCCGCAGTACTCGGCGGCGAGAGCGACCGCGCCGGCGGGAACCCGCGGCCGGGAGGTTGCGCGGCGCGGCACGGGCGGCGGCGCGACGGTGCCGTCGGCAGGAACGAGGTACGGGAAGCCCGGCGCGAAGCCAATGAACCCGCACACCCAGTCGACAGCGGCGTGGCGGGCGGCCACCTCTTCGGGGGAACATCCCCAGGCGGCCGCGACGGCGGCGAGGTCGTCGCCGTCGTAGGTGACCTCGATCACGAGCGGCGTGGCGGCAGTCTCTTCCGCCGGGAGCGCGGGGTGCGGGGGAGCGGCATCACCGGCGGTGCCGCGCGCGAGCGCCGCGCGCCCTCGCAGCCAGGTCTCCGCCGCGCCCAGCCCGAGCACTGCCGGGTCGAGCCGCACGAGCACGGTCCGCGCGGCCGGAACGAGCTCGACGACCCCGGCCGGAGCCTCCCGCTGCCATCGCGCGTGCGCGGCGCGCACGGCGGCGAGCGAGTCGAGCTCGACCAGCAGCGCGCGATCGCCGCAGGGCAGCACCCTCATCGTTCGAGCGGGTGCTCATCGACGGCGGCCCGCACCACGACGCCCGCCGCGTCGAGCGCGGCCCGGACCGCGCCGGCGATGGCGACCGCTCCGGCCGTGTCGCCGTGCACGCACAGCGAGGCGGGTCGCACCGCCAACAGGGTGCCGTCGATGGTCTCCACCTCGCCGTCGAGCACCATGCGCACGGCGCGCTGGGCGACCACCGCCGGGTCGGTCAGCACGGCTCCGTCGAGCTCGCGCGGCGCGAGCGTGCCGTCGGCGCGGTAGCCGCGGTCGACGAAGGCCTCGGCGATGAACGCGACGCCGGCCCGGGAGCACGCGTCGGCCATCGCCGAGCCGGCGAGGCCGAGCACGAGCAGCCCGCGGCTCCGTGCGACGTCGGCGATGACGTCGGCCACCGCGGGGTCGACGGCCGCGCGGTTGTAGAGGGCGCCGTGCGCCTTCACGTAGCGAACGCGGGTGCCGACGTGCGCGGCGATGCCCTCCAGCGCCGACACCTGGTACAGCACGTCGGCGTGCAGCGTGTCGAGGGGCTGCTCGATGGCCCGGCGCCCGAACCCTGCCAGGTCGCGGTACGAGGGATGCGCGCCGACGGCGACCCCGTGCTCGGCGGCCGCACGGCACGAGGCGACCATGGTCGCGGCATCGCCCGCGTGGTACCCGCAGGCGATGTTCGCGCTCGTGATGAGCGGGTACATCGCGGCGTCATCGCCGAGCCGCCAGACGCCGAACGACTCGCCCAGATCGCTGTTGAGATCGACGCGGGGCATGCTCCGAGCCTACGCCCGCCGCTCCAGCCCGCTCCGGCACCCGCCGCATCACCAACCCTGCTCCGGCACCCCCCAGGTGAGGGATGGTCGCGGTCGGTGCACTGGGTCAGAATGGAGCCGACTCCATGTGCCCGCATGGAGAGGGGGGAGGCAGCGCGGTGCCGCTCGGTCTTCCGCCGCACCTCGCCGCCCGCACGACGATCACGGCTGTCGCCCGGGCCGGTCACGCGGCGGCCGCCGTCTGCCTGACCGCGGTCGGCCTCGTCGTGCTCTCCATCCAGGCCTCCGTGCCGCAGGTGCTCCTCTGGCCCGCCGTCGTCGTTCTGATCCCGATGATCGTGCTCCTCGCGCTCCTCGAGCGCAGTCCCTCGGCCTTCATCGCCGCCAGCTACCTCGTCATCGGCGGCCTCTGCGTCGTGTGGTACTCGCTGATCACCTCCACGCAGCTCGACACCCCGGTCGCCAACGACGACTTCACGATCGTGCTGCTCAAGATCGCGTTGATCCTCGTCATCGGGGTCGGGCCCGGCGTCGGCGCCTCGATGTGGTGGACGACCGCTGGCTATCTCACCGGCGAGGCCGCGTCGGCCGCCGCAATCATCTGGCTCGGGTCGCTCTGGACCTTCGACCCCGTGTCGTTCACAGCCTGGCTCATCGTGGTCGGCCTGCTCTCGGTGCTCCGGGCCGACCTCCTCAGCGGCCGGCACGCGCAGACCGAGCTCTACCGCGCCGCGCGGGAGGAGATGCTGGCGGATGTCCGCCGCGGGTTCGAGCAGCGCGCCACCGCTCTCCTCCACGACACCGTGCTGAACCAGCTCGCCGTGATCACGACCACGACCGGGCCGCTCCCGCCCGCGGCGCGGGAGAGCATCCGCAACGATCTCGAGCTCATCGTCGGGCACGAGTGGTTCGGTCTCGAGGAGGACGCCGTCGATGACCTCGAGGTGCCGGAGGGTCTGCCGCGCGCGACCCGGGGCGATCGGCTGCGTCGTGTCGTCGATGAGGCCGCCGCCGGGGCGGTCACGGTCGCCATCGAGGGCGATCCGGCCGTGCTCGATGTCCTCGACGGCGAGACCTTCGACCAGTTCAGCCGGGCCATCGCCCAGTGCATCGCCAACGTGCGGCGGCACGCCGGCACCGACACGGCCGATGTCGTGCTCGGCGGCTCGCGGCAGGAGGTGTCGGCGATGGTGGTCGACGCCGGGCGCGGCTTCGCGCTCGATGCGCGCACCGACAGCCGCCTCGGCGTCGGAACCAGCATCGTCGGGCGGCTGGAGACGGTCGGCGGCTCGGCAACGGTCTGGTCGCAGCCGGGTCGCGGCACCTCCGTGCTGCTCCGGGTGCCGACCGGCGCCCGGGTCGATGCCGGGGAGGGCGAGCGATGACGCGGCCCGCCCCGCTGCCCGCTGCCGAGATCACGCTCGAGCGCCTGGACCCGCTGTCGGCGGCCGCCGCCCGCCCGGTCACCACCGGCGCAGTCCTGCTCGCCGGCACCTTGCCGCTGCTCGTCGCTGTCACGCGCCCCTTCGAGATCGTGCAGCCGCTGTGGTTCGTCGTCTCCTACCTGCTGGTCGTCGCCGCCTGCATCCTCCTCCTCGATCGCTCACGGCCCACGCGGCCGGTCTGGCAGGCGCCCTCGGCCCAGGTGTTCCAGCTGCTGCTCATGGCGACAGCGGTCACCAGCGCCCTGTCGACGGCCGGTGCGAACGAGCGTCTGCGCGACGACTGGCCGCCGCTCGTGATCGGCATCCTCCTGCTCGCCAGCACTCCGTACCGCCCCGCGCGCGAGATCGTCGCCTGGACGGCCCTGCACACGCTGTTCTGCGCGGGCCTCGGCATCGCTCAGGCCCCGAGCGCCGTGAGTGAGGTGCCCACCGTCACCTACGCGATCACCGGATCCTTCGTCGTCGCACTGCTCGGCCTGGCCGCCGCGGCCTACGCGCACTCGCTCAACACCTCGACGCGGCTCTGGCAGGAGCGCGCCTGGCAGGCGGCCGCCGCGGTCGCGCGCGAGCACCGCACCGGGGTCGCGCGGTCGGTGCAGCAGCAGCGCATCACCGTTCTCAATCTGGATGCGGTGCCGACCCTCCAGCGCATCGTGGAGGCCGACGAGGTGACACCGGCCGACCGCGAGGAGGCACGGCGGCTCGCGCAGAGCATCCGTGCACTGCTCGTCGCGGATGTCGAGCGGGGCTGGGCGCAGCAGATGCTCGACGATGTCGTCGCCCGCCACCCGCGCCGGACGGTCGACGTCGCCGCCGACGACCCCGACGACCTCGGGCGCCGGGCCGCTCTCGAGCGCCGCACGCTGCTGCGGGCGCTCGCCGTGGTCGCCATCGAGACCCTCGACGCCTCGGAGATCGTGCTGCGCCTTCAGGCGCACGAGGGGCGCCTCGCGGTGGAGTGGGAGATCGCGACCGACCGGTCGCTGACGGATGCCCGCCGCGCGCTGCGCTCGATGCTCGAGCTCATCCGCGGCCTCACGCGGCGCTCGTCCCTGCGTCAGAGCGGTGGTCGTCTGGTTCTAGAGTTTGAGTATGGATACTGAGGCGCAGGCGGCTCGCCGAGTACGTCTGGCGATCCTCGACGATCACGAGCTGCTCCTCGACAGCCTCTCCTCCTGGGTCGCCGCGCATGCTCCTGACTTCGAGCTCGTGCTGACCGCGCCCACCTGGTTCGAACTGGTGCAGAGCGACCAGTTTCCGACCGACCTCGTCCTGCTCGACTTCCAGCTGCAGGAGCCCGTCTCGATCGAGGCGCGCGTGCGCACCTGTCGGGCCGCGGGGGCGAAGGTGATCGTGCTCACGAGCCTCGACACAGCGGAGGCACGGGACCGCGCCTTCGATGCGGGCGCTTCGGCCTTCCTCTCGAAGACCATGCCGCTCAGCGAGGTCATGGAGACCGCGCGCCGCGTCATGGGCATGGAGTCGACCGGCACTCCGGTGCGCGACTGGCGGCCGCTACCCAAGGGCGCCCAGCACCCCGCACGCCCGAAGCTCTCGACGAGCGAGCGCGAGGCGCTCGTGCTCTACGCGGGCGGGTCGAGCATGAGCGAGGTGGCGAGCCAGATGAACGTGCAGTACGAGACGGCGAAGACCTATCTGCGCCGCACGCGCGAGAAGTACGCCCGGGCCGGCCGGCCCGCGAGCACGAAGGCCGACCTGATCCGTCGGGCGGCGGAGGACGGGTACCTGCAGTAATGGCGAAGCTCTACTTCCGATACGGCGCGATGAACAGCGGCAAGAGCACGGCGCTGCTGCAGGCCGCCTACAACTACGAGGAGCGCGGGCAGCTCATCGTGCTGGCCAAGCCGCGCATCGACACCAAGGGCGACCAGACGATCGTGTCGCGGCTCGGCGTCACGCGGCCCGTCGACTTCACGGTCGACCTCGACGACGACATCTACACGCGCTTCCAGGCCCATCGCGCGGCGGCGATCCGCGACACCGGCCGCGACGTCTCGTGCCTGCTCGTCGACGAGGCGCAGTTCCTGAGCACCCAGCAGGTGGACGACCTGCTCCGCATCGCGGTACGGGAGGACGTGCCGGTGCTCGCCTACGGCATCCGCACCGACTTCCAGACGGTGGCCTTCCCGGGCAGCCGCCGACTGCTCGAGATCGCCCACTCGCTCGAGGAGCTCAAGACGATCTGCCGTTGCGGCCGCAAAGCCGTGTTCAACGGCCGCTCGGTCGACGGCCGCTTCGTGTTCGACGGCGACCAGGTCGCGATCGACGGCGTCGACGTCACCTACGAGTCGCTGTGCGCGGCGTGCTACCTCGATGAGTCGGGCGACACCCTCGCGACCGGCCGCCGCTCGGCGGTTCCCCTGGATGCGGCCCTCGAGCTCGGCCCCGACCCCGACTTCAGCTGACCCCGAGCAGTCGGCCCGAGCCGCGCACGCGGTCGGAGCGCTCGCGCTCCGGACGCCATAGGCACACACGGGTGCGCAGCGCTCGCGCTGCGCACCGCGACAAGCACGAACGAGAAATGGGACCGCCGAAGGCGGTCCCATTTCTCGTGTCGGGGTAACAGGATTTGAACCTGCGGCCTCGTCGTCCCGAACGACGCGCGCTACCAAGCTGCGCCATACCCCGGTGCCACCCGCTCGAGAGCGGGCAACCCGTCAAGAATAGCCGATGTCGTCGCCCACCAGTGTCACGAGCACCGCTTCGGGCGGGCAGGCGAAGCGGATGGGCGCGTAGATCGACGTGCCGAGCCCCGCCGAGACGTTCAGGTACGACGCCTGATGGGCGTGGTGCCACACCGACAGCCCGCGGGCGCGGTCGCGCGGCAGGTCGCAATTGGTGACCAGCGCTCCGACGCCGGGAACGCAGACCTGGCCGCCGTGGGTGTGCCCGGCGAAGATCACGTCAGCACGCTGCGTGGTGAAGGCGTTGAGCACCCGCTGGTAGGGCGCGTGCGTCACCCCGATGACTACGGCCGGGTCGTCGGTGTCGTCCTCGTCGAGCTCGCGCAGAGCATCCATCATCGCCGGCAGGCGATCGAGGCGGTCCCAGCCGCGGTGGGCGTCATTGGTGCCCATCAGGTCGAGGATCGAGCCGTTGACGGTGAGCTGCCCGACCGCGTTGTTGAGCGGGATCCAGCCGAGCCTGTCGCGCAGCAGGGCCTCGAGCGCCTCGATGTCGAGCCGCGTCGCGGTGGCGGTCTCGCCCTTCGAGGGCCCGGTCAGGTAGGCGAGCGGGTTCTTCGGGGTGGGGGCGAAGTAGTCGTTCGACCCGTGCACGAAGGCGCCGGGCACGCCGTCGAAGGCGCCGAGCGCCTCCGCGAGCGCTGGCAGGGCATCAGGGTGCCCCAGATTGTCGCCCGTGTCGATCACCAGATCGGGCTTCAGGTCGGCGAGCGAGCGCACCCAGTCGATCTTGTCGCGCTGCCAGGGTGCGAGGTGGAGGTCGCTGAGGTGGAGCACGCGGATCGGGTCGGCGCCGGGGGAGAGCACGGGCACGACCTCGCGGCGCACCCGGTACGCCTTCCGCTCGATCAGCGTGCCGTAGACGGCCGCGGCCGCCGCGATCCCGAGGGAGGCGACGGCCGCGGCCCGGACTGCTCGACTCATCCGCAATCCAGGCGTTCGACGGTGATGGTGACGGCCGTGCCGAACTTCACCTTCGCCCCGCCCTTCGGCGTCTGGTCGACCACGATGTTGTCCTTCTCCGGCGGCGAGTCCTCCGGGAGCTCCTGACAGATCTCGCTGATCGTCAGGAACCCGGCCGCGTTGAGCGCGGCGATCGCGTCGGGCGCGGTCAGATCGCCTCTCGAGACGTTCGGCACCACGATGAGGTTGCCGCGGCTGATCGAGACCTTCACGGTCTGGCCGCGGGCCAGCAGCGTGCCCGGTTTCGGCGAGGAGGTGACGATGAGTCCCTCGGCCAGATCGGAGTCGACCCGCTTGCCGATCTCGAAGCGGAAGCCGAGGCCCTCCAGGAGGTCCTTCGCCTGCTCGGCCGTGAGGCCGGCGACGTCGGGAAGGGTCACACCCGAGCCGTTCAGCAGTCGTGCTGGCACGGCCGGGAACTGACCCCCGCCGTACTGCCGGTTGGCCTCCGCCTGCGCGATGCGGAACACGTTGTGGCGCATCAGGGTGCCGGCGGGCAGGAACGTGATGTTGTACTGCCCGACCACGTTGCCGACCCACACGACCGTGGTGACCTTGGTGCTGCCACCGGCCATCCAGGTGTGCACGGCGGCGTCGGTGGTTCCGGTCTTGCCGATCAGGGGGATCCCGTCGCCGACGACGGAGGTCCGAGCGGTACCGAGGCCGAAGACATCGCGCATCGGACCCGTGGCGGCCGCGGCGACCTCCTCCGAGAGCGCACGGCGGCACTCCTGCTCCTGACCCTTCAGCTCGTTGCCGTCGCGGTCGATGAAGCGGTCGACGATGATCGGCTCGCAGAAGATTCCGCCGCTGCCGATCGCGGCGTATGCCGCGGCCATCGTGAGCGGGGCGATCTCGTTGGTACCGAGGATCGCCGAAGGGTTCGTCTGCAGGGGGTCGCCGTCGGCGCGGTGCACGCCCATGGCCTCCGCCGTCCGGCGGATCTCGCACAGGTCGAGCTGCTCGGCCATGGCGGCGAACGCGGTGTTCACCGACTGCACCGTGGCATCCCAGACGGAAAGCGCGGGGGCTGCCGGACCGAAGTTGCCGACGTTCCAGGGGCCGCCGTGGGGGCCGCCGCCGTCCTCGCAGGTGTCCTGGAAGGCGCTGTTCTGCAGGCGACTGCGGGTCGTGTCGACGACCTCGCGCAGGCCGCGGTTCTGCTCGAGCCACTCGAGGAGCGTGAAGATCTTGTACGTCGATCCGACCTGGAAGCCGCTCGACCCACCGTAGTCGCGGTCGGTCGCGTAGTTCACGGCCGTCGTGCCGGGCTTGCCGCCGCCGAAGTCGGGGCTGCGGTTGTCGAAGCGCTTGTTGATCGCCATCGACAGCACACGGCCCGTGCCGTTTTCGACCTGCACCGCGACGCCGCCGAGGTTGGTCTGGGAGACGTTCGCCGGAACGACCTCCCACATGCGCTCCTGCGTCGCGTTCTGCAGCGAGAGGTTGAGGGTGGTGTACACGTCGTAGCCGCCCAGGCGCCATGCCTCGAGGCGCTCCTCCTCGGTCGCACCGAGCGACTCGAAGTCCTTGATCGAGTTGATGACGTAGTCGCAGAAGAACTTCGCGCGCGGGTGCGCGGCGAAGCAGCCGCTCTGCGGCGGGTTGATCTGCACGAACTCCTCGTCGACCGGGATCGCGATCGCCTCGCGGTACTCCGCCTCGGTGATGTAGCCCTCGCCGTACATGAAGCCGAGGATCACGTCGCGGCGCTCCTGGTTGGCCGCGTAGTTCTCGGGAGTGCCGAGCGAGCGGGCACCGGGCTCCTGCACGATCGCGATCAGGCTGGCCGCCTGCGCGATGGTCACCTCGGAGGCCGGGACGCCGAAGTACTGCTGCGCGGCCGCCTGGATGCCGTAGGTGTTGCCGCCGAAGCCGGCGATGTTCAGGTACGCGAGCAGGATCTCGTCCTTCGTGTACTCCTTCTCGAGGCCGATCGCGAACTTGGCCTCCTGCAACTTGCGCTCGAGCGACTGCTCCTGGGCCTGCGCGATCAGCCGGTCGCGCTCCTCGATCGTGGGGGCCTTGAGCGCCTCGGTGATGAAGATGTTCTTCACCAGCTGCATGGTGAGCGTCGAGGCGCCCGACTCGATGCCGCCCGAGACGGCGTTGCCGACAGCGGCGCGCACGATCGACTGCAGGTCGACGCCGTTGTGGTCGTAGAAGCGGCGATCCTCGCCGGCGACGGTCGCGTCCTTGATGTACTGCGACACCTCGTCCCAGCCGACCTCCTCGCGGTTCTCGGCGTAGACGGTGGCGATCGCGCGGTAGCCGTCGGCCGGATCGGAGGTGCGCTGCGCGTATAGGACGTTGCGCTGCGTCTGCTCGTTGATCTTGATGTACTCGGGCAGGCTCTCGAAGATGCCGATGGTGTTGCTCGCGGCCATCCCCGTGACAGCGAGCGCGGGAGTGACCATGACGGTCACGAGAACACCCGCGACGGCGCTGAGACCGACCATGCCGGCGATCGCGCCGAGCACACCGGTGACCTTCTGATTCTGGGCAGACATATGATCAAGGGTACGCCACTGCCCTTATGACCCCCCTGAATGGAGCCTATGGTGACCCGCTGGGAGTACGTGACGACCCCCCTCATGATCCACACGACCCAGGCGATCCTCAACAACTGGGGCAGCGAGGGCTGGGAGCTCGTGCAGGTCGTCCAGGGTCCGGAGGGCGGGCTCGTGGCCTACCTGAAGCGTCCGATCGAGGGGGGTCAGGCATGAGTGCGATCGAGGCTCGCCTGAGCGAGCTCGGCATCAGCATCCCGCCGGTGACGAAGCCCGTCGCCGCCTATGTTCCCGCCGTCGCGACCGGCAATCTCGTCATGACGGCCGGGCAGCTGCCCTTCGTCGACGGTGCGCTGCCGGCGACCGGCAAGGTCGGTGCGGAGGTCGCGGCGGAGGACGCCGCCGGCTACGCGCGCACCGCCGTGCTCAACGCGCTCGCCGCCGTTCAGGGCGTCATCGGCTCGCTCGACCGCGTCACCCGCATCGTCAAGGTCGTCGTCTTCGTCGCCTCGGCGCCCGACTTCACCGGCCAGCCGGCGGTCGCGAACGGCGCGTCGACGGTGCTCGGGGAGATCTTCGACGAGCGCGGCCAGCACGCGCGCAGCGCTGTCGGCGTAGCGGTGCTGCCGCTGGATGCTCCGGTCGAGGTCGAGCTGGTCGTCGAGTTCGCCTAGCCCGCGTCGCCCCGTCTGCCATCGCGAACGCCCCCGGCCTGAGGCCGGGGGCGTTCGCGCGTGCGCCCTGCTAGTCGAGCGTGCCGCGGATCGACTGCACGACGTTCACGTCGGTGAGCGTCGTCGTGTCGCCGATCTCGCGCCCCTCCGCGATTTCCTGCAGCAGGCGACGCATGATCTTGCCCGAGCGGGTCTTCGGCAGCTCGGCGACGACGAACACCTCCCGCGGACGGGCGATGGCGCCGATCTGCTCGGCGACGTGCTGGCGCAGCATCGTGCTCGCCTCGGTCGCGGTGACGCTGCCGGCCTTCTTCGCCCGCAGGATCACGAAGGCGACGACCGCCTGACCGGTGGTCTCGTCGCTCGCGCCGACGACGGCCGCCTCGG
>VFQU01001451.1_pt1 | contig 13905 bp, 11 predicted proteins | sample 3512311 | NCBI WGS metagenome assembly VFQU01 (sample SAMN10412377, study PRJNA504923) | tailings metagenome | isolation source: Relicate 3 Philex TSF3 active mining site | place: Philippines: Tuba, Benguet | collected 2017-08-29 | reverse complement strand
ACAGCCAGTCGCTCGAAGCCCTCGGCGAAATGTCCAAGCAGGTCGTCCGCGCCCTTTTGCACCGCGCCGACAGGCACGACCGTCTTTCCGTCAGCCAGATCCGCGAAGTCGAGGAAGTCGAACGCCACGCCCGCGCCGAATTCGGCATTGCCACCCACGCCGCCAGGCGCGTCCACCGTCTCGCCATCTTCGATATGGACGGCACCCTGCTCCGCGGCCGCTTCGCCGTCGAACTCGCCCGCTATCTGGGCCGCCTCGACCAGCTCAATCAGTTCCTCGACAACCCCGCCCTTGGCACCGAAGAGCGCAGCAATGGAATTCTCGGCGTCTTCGCTGGCGTCCCCAAAACGGTCTTCGAAAAGGTCGCCCGCAATATCGAACTCACCCCCGGCGCCATCCGCACCGTCATCCAGTTGCGCAAATGGGGCTTTACCGTCGGCATTGTTTCCGACAGCTACCGCGTCGCCACCGACATCATCCGCCGCCGCGTCTTTGCCGACTTCAGCGTCGCCAACATCATCCGCTTCGAAGACGGCCTCGCAACCACCAAGCTTACGCTTTCCCCTCTGCTGCGCCACACGAATTGCCACCCGGACCATGAACTCTGCAAGCAGAATACCGTCCTGCACCTGCTCGAACGCCTCAGTGTCACCAACGATCAGGTGCTCGCTGTCGGCGACGGTATGAACGACGCCCGCATGCTGGCCGCCGCCGGCCTCTCGGTCGCCTTTGAGCCCAAAGCCGAGATCGTCCGTCAATCCGCCCAGCACACCCTCACCGGCGACCTCACGCAGATCCTCGACCTTGTCGAGGCCAAAGGCTGGGGCGAAGTCCCCACACGCCAGTTGGCTGCCGCCACCTAAGGTATCTTTAGGGTGTGATCCGGGACTCGCTCAATCGCCTCCTTCGCGTCGACGCCGAAGCCAAGCCGCGCATCTACAGCAACCTCTACGAGGCCGCCGAGTTCTCCTGCGCCAGCTACATCAGCGACCTCATCTTCGCCGCCGCCATCGCCACTCTCGGCCTCGTCCTCAATAGCCCCGCCGTCGTCATCGGCGCCATGCTCATCTCTCCGCTGATGGGCCCCATCCTCGCCGCTGGACTTTCCTTCGCCGCCTCCGACATTTACCTCGGCGTCAAATCCTTCGTCAATCTGCTCGGCTCCATTCTTACCGCTGTCCTCTTTTCCGCCGCTCTCGTCTGGGTCTTACCCTTCCAATCCCCCACCAGCGAAATCCTTGCGCGTACCCAGCCCAACCTGCTCGATCTCGGTGTCGCCGTCAGCTCCGGTCTCGCCGGGTCCTACGTCATGGCGCGCTCCTTCGGCGGCGGCGGCGCTGCCGCCCTCCCAGGCGTGGCCATCGCCGTGGCCTTGATGCCTCCCCTATGCACCGTCGGCTTCGGCGTCGGCAGCGGCTGGAACTGGCAAATCATCTCCGGCGCCTGTCTGCTCTTCATCACCAACCTCGTGGCCATTGCCACCAGCGCCTTCCTCGTCTTCTACATCCTCGGCATGGACGCCCAGGAAATCCGCGCCGCTGTCACGGAGGCCGACCGCCGCCACGCCACCGGCAACCGCCTCTATTCCTTCCTGCACGACACCGTCCTCGGCAAGATGTTCGGCGAAGTCGGCCAGCTCCGCTGGCGTCTCGTCATGGTCCTCATCACTTTCGTCATCCTCTTCGTTCCCTTGCGCAGTTCCCTGCTGCAACTCCGCGACGAAACACTCTCCCGCAACGCCGCCCGCGACGCCGTCCGCTCGCTCGTCGGCCCCGACCAGTTGCTCAGCCAGCAGCTCGAAATCCACCCCGATCACCTCATCCAGCGCATCGTCACCACCGCCTTCATCGACAGGCAGAAAATCGCCGCGGCTGCGGCCGAACTCACCCGCCGCACGGGCCGCCACGCCTCCATCCAGGTTCGTCAGGTCGCCAACGAAGAGGAATTGATTCTGCTCCGCGAACAGCTCAGCGCCCTGCCCCCACCACCCCCACCGCCCGCCAACCCCATCGAGATGGCCAATAACTTGCGCCCCCTGCTCGAAAAGCCTGTGGCGGAAGTCTGGCCGGCCAACAGCGCCAAACTCATCGCCACCGAGTTCGGCTTCAACAAGGAAGGTCTTTTCGTCCGCCTGCCCTATCAATCCCGGCGTCCCCTCGATGCCGCCGTTCAGGAAACCATTACCCGCGCCGTCCGCAAGGCCCTCGGCGACGACAAACTCGGCGTCGTCCTCGACTGGAAAGGCCCCGCCCGCCCCTAGAACGGCGGCTCATCCTCCACCGCTGCCGGCAACGGCGTCAACCCCTGCCGCAGTTGCTCCAGAATCGCCAGCGCCGCCTCCTTGCCCCGGTCCCCCACTTCCCCCACCGGCCCGACGCACGAAGGACAGCCTTTCTCACACCCACAGGCCCGTATTAGATCCTCCGCCCCGCCCAGCAACCGCTTCGTCTGCTGAAACAGCGGCAGCGATTGCCCAATCCCTCCCGGGTACGTATCGTACAGATACAGATTCGGCGCCCACGCCTCCAGCCCTCCCGCGATTTCCTCGGTCAACGAGACGCCCAGGTCCCGCGGGTCGCACATCACCAGCATCGCCCCCACCGCCTTTAGCGCATTCCCCAGCCCAGCCAGCCCGTTGGCCCGCTCCGATGGCGCAAAGCCCTCCAATTGCCCCAGAAACTCCGCCGGAAAGTGCAGCCACCACGCCGTCGTATGCATTTCCTGCTCCGGCATCGACAGGTTCCCCGCCCCGACATTCTCAAGCGTGTAGAACTTCACCTTCTTGAAGCCCACAATCTGTCGGTTCACCCGCACCTCTCCATGCATCGCCACTGCCCGCTGCAACGGTCGCCGGTCAAATTCCTCCAGCACCTTCACCTGCGTGTAATCGATTGCGTCCGTGAAGTAGTCACAGTCCACCCGCCGCACAAAGGCCTTGCGCTGCTCGTAATCAAACTTCTCCACCTGGTACTGCCGCGCCTCATGCAGATAGATCGCCTTCTCGTGCAGCGTCACCAGCGCCACCGGAAACGCCACCTCCGCGATGATCGTGTTCCCGTCCGTCACATCAATCACCACAAAGTTGTCGCTCGTCACCGCCCGCAGACTGATCGCATCCGCCGGATACGAATCGCTCGTCCAGTGCCAGGCGTCGGCGGAATGATTCAGCAGCCCCAACTCCTTCAGAAACTCGCAGATCTCTCCTGTTTCGTGCGGTCCAAACTTTTCCCCGTCCTTCAGCGGCAGCTCAAAAGCCGCGCACTTCAGGTGGTTCACCAGGATCTCGGTATTGTCCGGGTTCACCGTCGCCCGCTCTGGCGGCTGCCCAAAGAAATACTCCGGGTGCTCGACAATGTATTGATCCAGCGGCGCCGAACTAGCCACCATCACCGCCAGCGACGTATTCTGCCGCCGCCCGGCGCGCCCTGACCGCTGCCACGTGCTCGCAATCGTCCCCGGATACCCCGCCAGAATCACCGCATCGAGCGACCCAATATCCACCCCCAGTTCCAGCGCATTCGTCGCCACCACCCCGCGTATGTCCCCGCTCCGCAGCTTGGCTTCAATCTCCCGCCGCTCCTTCGGCAAATACCCACCCCGGTAGCCCCGTATCAGGCCCTTCCCCGTATAGCCCTTCTCCACGGCGTCCTTCAGATACGTCACCAGAATTTCCGTCGCCAGCCGGTTATTGGCAAACACCAGCGTCTGCTGCCCCCGCTGTATCGCCTCAAGCGCAATGCGCCGCGTCTCGTGCAGGTAGCTCCGCCGAATGCCCAATTGCCGGTTCACCACCGGCGGGTTGTACATCACAAAGAACTTCTCCCCCGCCGGCGCCCCGTTCTGGTCCACCAGCGCAAAGGGTTGTTCGGTGATCGCCTCGGCCAGTTCCTTCGGGTTCGCGATCGTCGCCGAACTGCAGATGAACTGTGGTTTCGCTCCGTAGAACTCCGCCAGCCGCCGCAGCCGCCGCAGGATGTTCGCCAGATGGCTGCCATACACACCCCGGTAATAGTGCAGCTCATCAATGATGAAGTACTTCAGGTTCTCAAACAGCTTCGCCCACTTCGTGTGGTGCGGCAGTATGCCCGCATGCAGCATGTCCGGGTTGGTCAACACCACGTTGGCCCGCTCCCGTATGGCCCGCCGCGCATCCTGCGGCGTGTCCCCGTCATAGGTGAAGCACTTCACCTCCGCCCCCATCTGCTCCACCACCCCGTGCATCTCGTTCAACTGGTCCTCGGCCAGCGCCTTGGTGGGAAACAGATACAGCGCCCGCGCCCCCGGCTCGGCCAGAATCCGGTTCAGCACCGGCAGGTTGTAGCACAGCGTCTTACCCGACGCCGTCGGCGTCACCACCACCACATTGCGGCCCGCCGCCACATGGTCAAACGCCTGCCCCTGGTGCGAATACAGCCGCTCGATGCCCCGCTCCCGCAGCGCCTGCTTCAGCCGCTCATCCAGCTTTTCCGGCAGCGGCACATATTGCCCCTCCCGCGGCGGCAAATGCCGTATGGACCGCACCGGCGATTCCGGCCGGTGCGAGATCTCCTCAAACTTCGCAACTGCCTGCAGCACCGTTTCCCGTCGCGGCACCGGCAAGGCCTGCCGGCTCTGGTCATCTTCCGGGAAATCGAATAGCAGATTGCTCACTCTCTAGAGATAACTCTTCAGGTGAACAAAAGGCAAAACCCCGTACTGTATCAACACCTCGCGCCCGTCATGCTCCAGCGACAGCCGCGCCGCCTCCGTCACCAGTTCGTTGTAGCTCGAATTCCCCGCCGTTGCCACAATACCCTGCTCATCGATGCGCTGCCGCGCGGTTGGGTTTGTTTCCACCGCCGCCGCCGCCTCCACCAGCGCCTCAATCGAACGGTACCCATAGCCCACCACACGTTCCCCGGCGCCCAGATGGTTCGGCACGTACTGCATGTAGTCCGGGCTTGGTTCCGAATAGCCGCCATCGACGTAGCAATACTCGAGGCCCCGGTGCGAATCAATGTGGTTCAAAAACCCGCCCCGGTCCCCTTCGCTCGTCCAGAGCGTCATACCCTGCGTATTCGATCCCGGCCCCTGGTCTGGATAGCCCAGCGCATTCTGCACGTTCAGGATGCCGCCGTTGGACCACTTCACGCGCGCATCCGTCCACATCCACGCCTCGACTCCGTTCGGGAACTTCTCCGGAATCCCCGCCACCGACACACTCACCGGCAACAACCCCGTGATGAAGTGCACCAGGTCCACATAGTGGCAGCCCACATAGGTGAAGGCGTCCGAGTTTTCCTTCGAAAACCAGTTCTGGAAGTTCGAATGCCGGTAATACCACTTCTCAAACAACCGGGCCGTCCCCAGCCGGAATTCGCCAAAGCGCCCCGCCCGGTAACGGTCCCGCGCCATCAGCGCCCGGTCGTCAAAGCGCTTGTGATACTCCACCCCCACGAAGAGGTTCTTCGCCTTGGCGGCCGCCTCGAGATCCTTGGCCTGCTGTATTTTCTGCACCAGCGGCTTCACGCAGATCAGATGCTGCTCGGCCGCCACCGCCGCCATCGCCACTTCGTAGTGAATCTGGTCCGGCAGCGCCAGTATCGTCAGGTTCCGCTCGGCCGCATTGGCCAGAACATCCTGGTAGCCGGCTGTCGTGGGCGTAAACTCCTGCTCGGGAAACGCCGCGCGTATGCGCTCATTCCCCGCCAGTGCATCCAGCGTCTCCTTGCGCCGTGCACACACCGTAATGTTGCCGATGCGCCCCTGCCGGCGCAGTTGATAGAGAGAGGGGAGGATCTGATCGTGGACAATCATCCCCCCGCCAATCACATTGACGTGGAACTTCATTGCGCGATCAACGCTTCCGCGAAACATTCCGCCAGCACGGCGGCCGATTCCTCCAGCGCCTCTTCCGTGATGCACAGCGGCGGGCAGATCTTGATCGTCGCCCCGCCAAAGCCCACTGGCGAGAACAGCAGCACGCCCTTTTCCATCATGCTGTTCACGATCTGGAAGGCCAGGTCCGCATCCGGCTCAATCGTGCCCGGCTTCACGCAGGCCACACCCGCCACCAGGCCCTTGCCGTCCACGCAGGCAATCACTTCCGGATACTTCGCCTGCAATTCCTTCAGCCGTCGCATCAGTAAATCGCCCATCCGCGCGGCGTTCTCCACCAGCCCTTCTTCAATCACCAGATCAATCGAAGCCAGCGCCGCCGCGCAGCACACCGGGTTGCCCGTGTGCGTGCTCGTCATGCTGCCCGGGGGGAACAGGTCCATCAGGTCCGGCCGCCCCGCCACAAAGGCCAGCGGCAGCGAACTCGATACCCCTTTGCCCCAGGTCGTCAGGTCCGGCACGATCTCGTAATGCTCAAAGCCCCACAGCTTGCCTGTGCGCCCAAAGCCCGCCTGCACTTCGTCACAGGTCAACACGATGTCGTGCTGCCTCGTCCATTCGTACATCCGCTTCATGTACTCCACCGGGGCAAAGCTCGCGCTCCCGCCCTGGTAGGTTTCCAGAATCACGCCCGCAATCTGTTCCGGCTTCACGCCCTGCTTCTCGAGGCTCGCCAGAAAGAACTCAAAGCTCGTGTCTGGCGTCCGGAACCCGTCTGGGAAAGGCACCTGCACAAAGCCCGGGTCCAGGTTCACAATCCATTCCTTCAGCGCCGGAATCCCCCCAGCCTGCTGCGATCCCAGTGTGCGGCCATGGAACGCCTTTTCATAGCTCACGATGATGTTCTTTTCGCGTCCGTGGTGCTTCAACGCATGCGCCCGCGACAGCTTGATGGCGCACTCCACCGTTTCTGAGCCCGTCGTCAACAGAAATACTTTCTTGAGCGGCTCCGGCAGCAGATCCACCAGCCGCTGCGTCAGTTGCGCCCGAATTTCGCTCGGAAAGCAGTAGTTCGTCAGCAGCTTCGATTGCGCCTGCGCCACAATGGCGTCCACAATCTTCTGCCGCCCGTGACCGGCATTCGTGATCAATACCCCGCTGGACCAGTCAATCCAGCAGTTGCCCCATTTGTCATACACCTGAAACCCTTCGGCGTGATCCCACACCACCGGCGGTTGCCCCTGCATCGCGAGCGGTTCATTGCGCCGCAACTGTTCAATTGTTTCCACTGAACCCGGCGCGGGAATCGGCGTGCAAATCCGCCGCAACTGGGTCTCTACCGGAGGAACGGGACGAGGTTCTGAAGAATACGTGCGAGCCATCCCTACGAGCGTATCAATTCTGAAGCAAAAACAGCGCTGTTCCTGCCCCCACCGCCGCCATTCCGGTCGCCAGCCACATCACCCGCAGCAACCGGTTTACCTCCATCTGCGCCTCCACACTCAGCGCTTCCCGTTCCAGCTGCGCTTCTTGCTGTGAACTCTGCCGGTCCGTCCGCAGCGCCTCCATCATTGTTGCCATCGCCTCGCGCTGCCGTACTTCGCTGGCCTCGAGTCGCTCATCCAGCCGCGCCAGTCCCGTTTGTATTTCTCCCCTCACCTGCTCGGCTGTCCCGCCCCAGTTACCCGCCACTATCGCTTCGCGCAGTTCGTCCAGCAATGCCGCGATCTGCACGTACATCGCCGCCATCGCCCGGCTGTGCTCGCCAGCCTGTTCCCTCGCCTGACTGCGCGCCGCCGCTTCGGCTTCCAGTTCCGCGGCCAGCTTTTCGCTCGACGCAGGGGCGTGACTGCGGTGCAATGCCAGCAGCGACTTGGCCATTCCGCTCAGTTCTGCCGTGTCCGGCTCGGCTGTCGCCGCCAGCCCGCCGGTTTCTACAATCGTCTCCTCCACATTCCCGTTATCGGCCAATGTCACCACTTTGAGACTGTTTTGTCGCCACAACGGAAGTAGAACAATCCAAAGCAGTAAAATTCTTGGGTGAAAATTCCTGAATTCGTTGTCTCGGGCGGAATTTGGTGGTAGCATAAAAACTGCCTGACGACTGCCATCTTTTCCAACCTTCGTCAGATCCCCTGTTAGTGAGACGCCCCACCGAATGAGTTTTACTGTTTTTCTTGGCAATTTGCCCACCTGGGTTACGGCCGACGACATCCAGTCGTGGTTGAACGCCGAAGCTCTGGTTGCCGATTCCATCAAGGTAATCCGCAATCCCGAGACCCAGGAATCCAAAGGTTTCGCCTTCATCGAAGCACCCAACCAGGAGGAGATGCAATCCATCATCCGCCGCTTCGATCGTGCTCCCCTCGAAGACAAGCTGCTTCGCGCCAACCCCGCCCAGCCCGCCAAGGGTAAGGGCCAGCCCGGCGGCCGCGACAGTCGTCCTCCTATGGGCCGCCGTGAAGGTGGTCCCCCGCGCACCGATGGCCGCCCCGCCGGTGACCGCCCCATGGGCGATCGTCAGGCCGGTGCCGCCGGCGCAGCCAACCGTCCCAACAACGGTGGCAAGCGTCGTGGCAAGCCCACTGGCACCAGCGCCTTCGCTGAAGAACTCGCCAAAGCCCTCTAATCCTTTGTCTCGCTAACCCTTACCTCTGGACTTTTCTGAACCCGGTGCTATGATGAGCACCGGGTTTCGTCATTTCCAGGCGCCGGAGGGGGCCGCCTGCGACATTCCCCCCGGTGCCTTCTATGCTCGACCTCATCCTCATTCGCGCCCTCTTCCTCGCCCTCCTCGCCACCGCCGGCTTCTTCCTCGCCCCCTTTGGACTCTCACCCTCCCAGTCAGCGCTCCTTGGCGGCTCACTCGCCCTGGCCATCATCGGCCTCGAATACCGCCTCCACCGCGTCACCCTCAAACGCCTCATCGGCGCCGCCATCGGCTCCCTGCTCGGCATCACCGGCGCCTATTTCGTCTCGCTCATCCTCGGCCAGGCCCTCGGCTCTGCCTCCTTCCTCCAACTCGCCACCCTCCTCTTCATGGGCTACATCGGCCTCATCCTCGGAGCCACCAAGGGCGACATGCTCAATCTCTCCGCCTTCGGCGGCGTCTTCGGCGGTGAAACGGCCACCAACGGCTCTACCTTCAAGATCCTCGACACCAGCGTCATCATCGACGGCCGCATCGCCGACATCCTCGATACCGGCTTCCTCGACGGCATCATTGTCATCCCCCAATTCGTTCTCCGCGAACTCCAGCTCGTCGCCGATTCGAGCGACTCCCTCAAGCGCAATCGCGGCCGCCGTGGCCTCGATATCCTCCAGCGCATCCAGCAGTCCCCCAAAATCACCATCCGCCTCGTCGAAGAAGACTTTCCCCAGGTCAAGGAAGTCGACCTGAAGCTCCTCGAACTCGCCAAGCTCTACGACTGCACCATCGTCACCAACGACTTCAACCTCAACAAGGTCGCCCAGCTCCACGGCGTTCCCGTTCTCAACATCAACGAACTCGCCAACGCCCTCCGCCCCGTTGTCCTCCCCGGCGAAATCATGCGCGTCTTCATCCTCAAGGAAGGCAAGGAAGCCAATCAGGGCGTCGCTTATCTTGACGACGGCACCATGGTCGTCGTCGACAATGCCCGCCGCATGATCTCCCGCACCATCGACATCGCCGTCACCAGCGTCCTCCAGACCACCGCCGGCAAAATGATCTTCGCCCGCTTCGACGACCGCATCCACGCTGTCCACGACGGCAAGTCCGCCGCCCGCGAACCGTCCCTCGCCTCCAAAGACTAGCCAATTCTTTAATCACTTATTTTTATGCAATCCAATTGAAATATCCCCGATACAAAGTTTCAATTGGTCTTCTCTCCCGTCGATACGTAAGGTAGTAATCAGGGGTCGGTCTGACTGCAGCAGACTACTTCCTCTAATCTTTTACTTCAAGGACCATCTATGACCCACTTGCGTATCGCACAAGCGATTGTGCTGGCGCTCGGAGTATCTTGCGTCACCCTGCAGGCCCAGCAATCCAGCGCCCCGCCCAAGGCCACCTACAAGATCGCGATGAACCAGGACAGCTTCTTCGGGTTCTATCCCACCGTTGCTGGCGCCTACCGCATCAATGATCGCTTCGACGCCACGGTCTACGGCATCTTCTGGACCACCCCCTCCTTCGGCACCGGCGGCGGTGGCGGCCTCTGGACGGAAGGCGGCGCAGGCATCAACGTCCGCACTTTCGACGGCAAGCTTACCTTCACCCCCCAGCTCGGCATCCTCAACGGCAAACTGCTCTCCAACGGCAGCGCCCCCATGGCCTTTGAAGGCATCGTCCCGAACATCACCTCCAACCTCAATACTGACCGCTTCGAGGGCGAATTCTACATGGGCCGTTATACCGCCCTCCGCACCGGCCGCGTGCCCGGCCCCAATGGAGGCCCGCTCGTCAACGCTGCCAATCAGAACAACTTCCTCCACTGGTGGATCAACAGCGGCGTCAAACTCAACTCCGTTGTCTCCGCTGGCATCCACTACGAACACCTCGGTTCCAACCCCAGTGGCAACCTCGCTTCCGCGAGCGTCTACAAGTGGCTTGGCCCCTACGTCCAGGCTACCCTCGCCCCTGGTTTCGCCCTCCGCTTCACCGCTGGCCCCGACATCCAATCCCGGCCCGCCAGTGACCCCACTGGCTCCTTCTACAAACTATCGGCCTCTTACACCTTCGGCCAGTAATTGCACTAATCCTGGGGCAGGCTTCTCCGCCTGCCCCATTCCCTCTTCCATCCTCTTCAACTGCCCGCACGCCGCATAAATGTCCAACCCCCGCGGCCGCCTCACAAAACACGGCATCCCCTGCCGCACAATCTCCTGAAAGCTCTTCACCCGCTCCGGCTCCGGCGTCTCATACGGTATCCCCGGCCCCGGATTGAGCGCAATCAGATTCACCTTCGCCCGCAGATTCGCCAGCAACTTCCTCACTCGCCGCGCGTCCGCGTCCGTATCGTTCACCCCCCGCAACAACACATACTCAAAGGTCAGGCTCTCCCACGGCCGCAACGGATAGGCCGCACACGCCTCCAGCAAATCCTTCAGATGCCACTTCTTCGTGATCGGCATCAGCTCCACCCGCTGCTCTTCACTTGACGCATTCAGGCTGATCGCCAGCTTCGGCCTCACCGCCGCCCGCCCCAGTTCCTCAATCTTCGGAATCAACCCCGACGTCGATACCGTAATCCGCCGCTCTGACATGCCCACCCCCGCCGGGTCCACCAGAATCCGCGTCGCCTTCAACACCGCCTCCAGATTCATCAGCGGCTCGCCCTGCCCCATCAACACCAGGTTCATCTGCCGGTCCCGCGGGTCCAGCCCGTGCGCCGCTGCCAGATGCAGCACCTGCCCCACAATCTCCCCCGCCGTCAGGTTCCGCTCCAGCCCCATCAACGCCGTCAGACAGAACTTGCAGTCCACCGGGCAGCCCACCTGCGACGAAATACACAGCGTATCCCGCCCCTCCTCCGGCATGAATACCGCCTCCACGCTCTTGCCGTCCGCCAGCCCCAACAGATACCGCACCGTCCCGTCCACCGACTCGTAGCGCGTATTCTCCTCGAGCGCCCCGCTCGCCAACTCCCCCCGCAGCCCCGCCGGCAGCGTCTTGACTTCCCCCAGGTCCAGCTTCCGCTGCGCGTACAGCGCTTCATAGACTTGCCGCGCCCGAAAACGCGGGTGCCCCCCACTGGCCAGCCACTGCTCCATCTCGGCCAGTTCCATCCCCATCAACGCCTGTCGCGGCTCTGTCACAATACTAGTATCCGCTGCCGCTTTCTTCCACGCCAATGAGTTCCACCCCCGCCCGCGACATTCACACCACCACCCTGCCCAACGGCCTCCACATCGTTACCGAACGCATGCCCCACGTCCGCAGCGTGTCCATCGGCGCCTGGATCGCCTCCGGCTCCCGCCTTGAGGCCGGCCCCGAGCGCGGCATCGCCCACTTTCTCGAGCACATGCTCTTCAAGGGCACCCACACCCGCTCCGCCGAAGACATCGCCCGCGCTGTGGACAGCATCGGCGGCCAGCTCGATGCCTTCACCTCCAAGGAGATGGTCTCCTACAACACCAAGGTCCTCGACGAACATCTGCCCCTCGCCTGGGACATTCTCTCTGACCTCGTCCTCAACCCCACCTTCGATTCCACTGAGCTCGAGAAGGAAAAAGGCGTCATTCTCGAAGAGCTCAAAATGGAGCTCGACAACCCCGAATACCTCACCCACGAACTCTTCGTCAAAAACCTCTGGAAGGGCCACGGCCTCGCCCAGCCCATCATCGGCACCCGGCAAACCATCCAGGGCTTCACCCGCGACATGCTCGTCGGCTACCACCAGCGCTTCTACCACCCCGGCAACATCGTCGTCACCGCCACCGGCAATCTCCACCACGCCAAAATCGTCGACATGGTGGCCCAGTCCTTCGCCAACCGCCCCAACGGTCATTCCCTGCCCAAACAGAAAGCCCCCACTCTCCACGCTCCCTTCGTGCTGAAGCAGAAACGAACCCAACAGGCCCACCTCTACCTCGGCTCCCCGGCCCGCCCCATCGCCGACCCCACCCGCTTCGCCTGGTACGTCCTCAACACCATCCTCGGCGGCGGCATGTCCTCCCGCCTCTTCCAGAACATCCGCGAGCGCCAGGGCCTCGCCTACGCCGTCATGTCGGACCTCATGGTCTATCGCGACACCGGCTGCCTCGCCATCTACGCCGGCACCTCGGCCGACACCCTCACCCAGGTCATCCGCTCCATCATGGAAGAGTTCCGCGACCTCAAGACCAACCTCGTCTCCACCGAAGAACTCCGCCGCGCCAAAGAACACCTCAAGGGCTCTCTCATTCTCTCCCTCGAGTCCACCAACTCCCGCATGACCAACCTCGCCCGCCAGCAGATCTTCTTCGGCCAGTTCTTCTCCATGGACGAACTCCTCGCCGCTATCGAAGCTGTCACTTCCGAACAGGTCCTCGAACTCGCCCGCGAAAGCTTCGTCCCCGATCAGCTCTCCCTCACCGTCCTCGGCAAAGTCGACGGCCTCCAACTCGACCGCAACCTCTTCCGCTGCTGACATGCTCCGCCTGCTGCCGCTCCTCTTCTTCCTTCTCGCCCTCAGCAGCACCGCGGCAGACTGGCGTCAGCTCAAACCCGTTGGCTACGTCTCTGACTTTGCCCAAGTCGTCGGCCCCGTCGCGCAACATTCACTCAACTCCTGGCTCGCCGCCGTCGAACGCTCCACCGGCGCGCAAGTCGCCATCGTCACCGTCGAAACCCTCGACGGCGACCCCATCGAAGACGTCGCCCACATCCTCTACGAAAGCTTCGGCGTCGGCCGCCGTGACACCAACGAAGGCGCCCTCTTCCTCATCGCCATTCGCGAGCGCCGCACCCGCCTCGAAGTCGGCTACGGCCTTGAGCCCTACGTCACCGACGGCACCGCCGGCGAAATCCTCCGCGCCATGCGCCCCGCCCTGCGTCAGAACGATTTCGACTCCGCCCTCACCGAAGCCGCCCGCACCCTCGGCGAACGCATCGCCGCCGCCAAAGGCGTCACCATCAGTCAACCCTTGCCAGTGCATCCCTACCCGGTCCCGCACGAGCCCACCTTGCTCGATGAACCCTGGGTCCGCATCCTCGCCCTCATTCTCTTCCTCTACCTCATGAGCCGCTTCGGCGGCGGCCGTCCTCGCGGCTACTACTACGGTGGCTACCGCGGCCCCTGGGGCGGCGCCACCAGCGGCGCTTCCGGTTGGGGCGGCTTCGGTGGTGGCCGTTCTGGTGGCGGCGGCGCTTCCAGTTCCTGGTAAGTTCCTGGTGATCTCACAATGAATACCGATAAACTCCTCGCCCAATTCCTCTCCCGCACCCAGGCCGCCCTCGGCGACGCCCTCGACTCCCTCATCCTCTACGGCTCGGCCGCCCGCGACGAATTCGACCCCGGCTTCTCGGATCTCAACCTCCTCCTTCTCGTCACTCACACCTCCCGCCCCCTCCTGGCCCAACTCGCCCCCGTCCTCCACTGGTGGGCTGCCCAGGGCCAGCCCCAA
>VFQU01001450.1_pt1 | contig 13919 bp, 9 predicted proteins | sample 3512311 | NCBI WGS metagenome assembly VFQU01 (sample SAMN10412377, study PRJNA504923) | tailings metagenome | isolation source: Relicate 3 Philex TSF3 active mining site | place: Philippines: Tuba, Benguet | collected 2017-08-29 | reverse complement strand
AAGGTCTGCAGCATCTCCTTCAGGAACGGATTGGTGACTGGCACCATGTCGGCAAGGTCGGATGCGAGCAACGCGGTGCCGTGACGGCCCTCTGACATCTCGGTGCGCGAGATCGCTGCGGTCAGCAGGCCGTAGGTGATGGTCTGGGCGTAGGTGTCGGCGAAGCCTTCCGGAGTGAGGTCATGGATCAGCGCCTTTTTGAAGGCGTCATAGAGTTTAGTCAGCTGTCCTTTGGCACTCTCGGCCTTCATTACCGCCTGGGCGCGGTCGCGAATGGCTCGCGCCAGCTTGGCGAGTTCCTGCGCCAACTCGTCGGACTTGCGGATGACATGGCCGGGGCGATGCCGGAACGGGCTGCGCCAAAGCGTGCGCCATGCCTCCACATCGGTGGGGTCGTGCGGCCAGCGCAGCTTGTTGGCGAGAACGCCCTGCAGGTAGTCCAGCTTCAATGGCGTGTCGTTGCCGTCCCACCCGATCACTCGCAGGGTGGGTAAGTCACCACCGTGCTGATGGAAATGGGCGAAGGCGATCTCACGGTTTCTGCCGGCCTCTTCGCCAAACACCGAGACGAATAGCAGATCGTCTGTGCGCCAGGCGGCACGCTCAGCCTGGTTGGCCGAGGCTCGCTTTTTCAGCGCGAGTTGGCTGAGGATGCGGCGCAGCACGCCGATTGGCAGCTTCTTCCTCTTGAAGCGGACAAAGAAGATGCCCCAAGGCTGGCCGTCCACGACCGGCCGTAGCTGGTGGATGCTTTCGATCGCGTCGGCATACTGGTCCAGCAGACCCAGCTCTTCCGGCTCGTACTGGAAGGTCAGCGCATCGAAGTCGTACTCGCCCAGCGGCCAGCCCAGCGTCTCTTCGAGATAGCGGCACAACGCCTCGAAGTCGCCGATGCGGCGAAGATCCTCTCCCCTTGCAGCCATCACGTCCCCCTCAGTCCAACTGCTCCATCCAGCACAGCAGCGACGGCGACACACCGACCGGTGCCTGCAACGGGCGCAGATGCTGCTTCACCAGATCCTTCTCCACCTGCTCGCGCATGGCTTTCAGCTTGCTCTTGGCCAGCTTGGTCACACGCTTCTCGTCCCCCGCGCAGCGGATATGAGGCGCGATGGCACCCACGTCGTTGGTGGACGCCTCCGGCTCCAGGGCAACCTCGGTCCAGACCGTGTAACCGGCGGCTAGCGACCAGCGCGGCTGGCCGGGCTCGATCTCGACCAGCGTCGGATCCGGCCGCGGAATGCGGTAGCAGAAGAACACTCGCGCCTGACCATCCACTGACTCTCGGCCGCTGAATGCTTTGGAAGGTAGCGTGGCCGCCGCCTGGATCAGCTCGGGATGTTTGTCGCGCAGCTGGTCGTACTCCAGCCGCAGCTTCTCGACTTCGGACATCACCCCGTCGAAGCGCTCGTTCATTTCCTTGACGGGGTCGAAGTCGTCGTCGGGACTCAGCAGCTTCTTGCCCTCGATACCGAAGCTGCGCGAGATAACCACGGTCTTCTGCGTGACGCGGCTGAACAGGCTCAGGAGCTCGTTCAATTCCTCCGGCGGCAGGAAATTCCAGAACTGGGTCGTGCCGCGGACCGCACCCTGGTCCGGGTCGTCGCGCAGGATTGCTTTCTCAACCTTCGGATCCAGGCGCCGATCAGTACGGCCGATGCGTTGCATCAGGCGCACGGGATTCCAGTGCAGGTCGTAGTTGATCAGGCGCGTGGCGTCTTGCAGGTTGAGGCCTTCGGACAATACATCGGTGGCAATCAGGACCCGGATTTCTTCGAGGCCGTCGCTCTGCAGGGCACCCCTGCTGGTGTCGTTGTAGTAGGGCGAGAAGCGCCGAATGACTTGGCTTCGACGCTTCTGCGTGCTCTTGCCGTCGATTCGCTCTATGCCTTCGATCCCGGCCGCTTTCAGCTCCTTCTCCAGATAACGGGCGGTATCGGCGAACTCCGTAAACAGAATCAGCTTCTGGTTCTTCAGTACCTTGTCGGTCTTCAGCAGCTTGATCAGCGCCTGCAACTTGTCGTCCTTCTTGGGCGTCACGTCCTTGACCATGTCCAGGAACACGGCCAACTGCTCCATGTCGTCGATGCAGTCGTCGATCAGATCGCCGACCTCGTACTCCTTTCGGTCGAGCTTCTCGACGTCAGCCAGCATCTCCTCGGTGAGGAAGGGTTCGACCTCATCCTCGTCCGCCTCATCGGAAAACATGTCGTTCTGGTGGGCTTCGACGTAGTCGATGAGCGTTGCGTGCTTGCTCTTGAAACGGTCAAGCCGCTTCTTTTCATGCCCCTCGGCGTGGACCTCGGCCCAGGCGAACAATTTCTTGAGCAGCCTCAGGCAGGACATCTCGAACGCCGCCGCAGAGCTCTCGAATCGCTTGAGGAATTGCGTTCGGATGAGGGTGACGACTTGCTTCTGTCGCCCTTCTTCTAGATTAGTAGCGTCGGTACTCTCGCGTTCACCCTTGAAGTAGGCCAAGGGGTTGTAAACGCCGAGGACAAACAAAGCGTTCTGCTTGTTGAACGCCTTCTCGAGTTCGGCGAGAAGCTTGCCGTACGTCTTCTTCAATCCGTACTCGGCCACGACCGGGGAAAGTCGCTCCGGGAACAGCGCCTTGTCGCCAGCGACCTGGATCTGGCTTTCCCGCACATAGGCCCGACTCCGTTGGACCACCAACGCATGAAAGATGCGGTCCATGGCCAATGCCAGCTCGGCCTTGTCCTCGTCCTCCGCCGTCTCGATGTCGAACAGATCACCTTCCTGTCCCTTCCCGAGCAGCTTCTTCTCCAGGTCGATGAAGTGCCTGCGCAGACTGGAAATGCCGAGCGTCGGCTGAAAGTACTTCATGTCCTCGCCGCTGAAGATCTCGATCATGTGGCGGAAATCGTGGATCGAGTTGTTGACGGGCGTCGCGGTGAGCATAAATACCTGCTTCCTGCTTGACCCGCTCGCGACGTAACGCTGAAGCCGTCGATAGCGCGACTCCTGCATGCGACCAGTTCCGCGGCCGCCTGGATTACGGAAATTGTGCGCCTCGTCGATGATGACGACGTCCGCGTCCCGCATGGTCAGCTCGATCTCTCTCTGGACCTTGCCGCCGCGCTGCAAGTCGGTGTGATTAAATGACTTGAAGTTGACGAATCCGCTGTTGAGATCGTCGAGGTACTTGGCGACCTTCACCTCCCAGACATCTTCGCGAGCGGCCTTGGGGGCGAACAGAACGACGCGCTTGCCTTCGTGGACCACGAAGCGCTCGATCAGCATCAGTCCGGCAAAGGTCTTTCCCAAGCCGACGCCGTCGCAGAGAAAGGCGATCCCATACGTCTTAGCAATGTTGAGCAGGTTTCGGTAGGCGTCCTGCTGGTAGCGATCGAGTTCCGGAAACAGCTTGGACTGCGTGCGGTCCCAGACGTCCGGCGTGAGCGCCTCACCGTGAAACAGTTCGTGCAGCGCCTTGACCCAGATCTCGTACGGCGACCGCAATACGGTGTGCTTCTCGATGATCTTCAGCACGTCCGCGCTGATGTCCTGGGCGTCTTCCCAGTGACGCTCGTACCACTCCTGCAGCAGACCGACATCCGCGCCGCGGATCTGCACGTTCAGTTCGATATTGTCTGTCAGGCCAGGGACGGTGAAGTTGGAAGATCCGACCAGCGCGAACGAGCCCACCACCGCCGAACGGCCATGGGTGATGTAGGCCTTCGCATGGAACTTGTCCTTGCGGTACACCCGACATTCCAGCTTGCCACTGCGGATACCTTCCACGATCGCGGGCACGCCATCGAGAAAGTCGTTCTTGGCCTTCTCCGCATCCAGCGAGCCATCCAGCCGCCCCATCACGCGCTTCAGACCCTTCTCGAAAGCCTGGGCCGTGCGCATCGACACCTCGTCACCCATCAACAGACGAATCTTGTCGACCTTCTGCCAGCCCTCCTTCAGCACCAGCAGTGCGCCAATCTCGAAGTAGCCCGTTGCGATGTCGATGGATTGAGATAGTTCGCACCATTCGGCCAGGTACGACTTGACCTTCCAGTCGGTGTTCGAGTTGTCGACGATGAAAAGCTGAGAGGCCTTGTCCGACATTCAGGGGTTTCCTTGTCTCAGTTCCGTTGATGCGCACTTCGCGGATACGTGGCCGCGCCTCTCGTCTGACTTTGGCCACGCCAACATCTCTGCGGCACACACCCGTTGGCGCTTCGACAAGTGTCACGAACGCCTTTGGAAATCAATCGTTGGCGAGACCGCCTGCACTCGTGGTCGCGCCATCCTCATCGATGTCCGGACCGGCTGCCGACAACCAGGGCAGGACTCTGGGCATCGGCAATCCTCTGCAGCTCATCGCCCCAGCACGCGATTGCCTTGCATGGGCGCCCCAGGAAGAGGCTCCACGCTCGGTGGATCAGTAAGTAGATCAATGTCACCGCGATTGCCACTGCAACTTTCAACGATGCTGGCCCGCTTTGAGAAATCGTCAACGCCATCATCAAGAGCCAATGAAACCCGACCAGGCACCCCGTGACTAGGGCAAGTGCGCGCAAGATCCGCGAGCGACGCACATACACCTTGCCGCCCCTGAGTGACAGATCTCGGTTCAGTACGGCGAGGCGTAGGGCGTCTTCGGGAACGCCGCTTCTCGAGGCGGCTTGCACGACGCGGCGTACTGCGCCTGGCGCGTCGCGCCAGAAGTCAGTAGCGAAGTCCATTTGCGCAACTCGATCCGTCGCGCGCGAAGTCTCGAACGACAACTCGCCGTGTGCGCGAAGCACGCACTCAAGTTGTCCTTCTGCGCGCTGCCTCTGCCACCGCCACCACCACGCGGCCGCACAGAAAGAGTCGAACCGTTCTAGCGCGCGCGCTATCAGCGCAAGCAGCGCGGTTCGTTTCATGATCCCGTCCTACTCAGCATGGCAATCTTCGAGAGGTCCGACGCGCTCTCCGTCTCGGCAGACATGCCGCTGCACAGGAACTCGAACAGCCGCTCGAGCTCCTGCTGCGACGCAGCTTCTCCGTGCTTCCTGGCAAATGCGTCAACTGCTCGGTAGGCGACGAGGGCCTGGGCAATTGGAACGACAGGCTGACCGTCGTATTGGCGACTGGGACGGCCCGTGAACAGGTAGCCCAGGTCAGCACCGGCAGCATGGATCTTGGCGAGGTACGCGGCGTCAGGATGGCGCACATCCTTTTCATAAAGATGCTGCGAAGAGCGCTTGACCCCGCCGACCTCAGCGAAGCCCTCCTGGGAGAGCCCGAGACGCACCCGCTCCTCCAGCAGACGCCGGCCAAAGCTGCTCATCGGTCAGCGCGCTCTACACCGCTCGTACCGATGTGTACTATTGAATACATTGCATGTAGCATTGAATGCAATGAACCGATCCGACATGTACCCGAGTGTACCAGTTCGTACCGGACCCGAGATCAAGTCGGAGTTCGAGCGATTGGGCGTGTCTATTGCAGATTGGGCGCGCGCCAAGGGGTTCTCACCTCCGCTCGTCTACCAGATCCTGGCTGGCCGCAAGCGCTGCTCGAGAGGCCAGTCGCATCAGATCGCTGTCGCACTGGGGCTCAAACAGGGCCAGATCGGATCGCTGGCTGATATCGGGGCCCTGCTTGCGTCGCAGCAGGTGAGCGACGCGCCGCCGGTTCAGCCGAAGGCAGCACGAGAGCGAGAAGGAGCCAAGGCGTGAACTGGCCATAAAAACAACAAACCCCGGCCGGGGCCAGGGTTTGCAGGTGCAGCTCAGAGTTGGTCGCTCTCGCTCTGTACTGTGGACTCCCCCCCGATAGAAATCAAGCCCCGCCACGCAGCGGGACGGGAGTTGCTTGCCTCGAATCCGCGTCGCCACAAGCTAGCGGGTCGAGAGCTGGCTCAGGAGCAAGCATGGCCAAGCGGCGCTATGCAATGGACGAGGCGAAGATTTCGCGCTTCGAGAAGGAGGGCCGAGGCTGCGGCAGCGGGGCCGACTACCTACCTTGGCTCACCATCCAGGATGTGCCGTCGAGTGGTCGACGCGCGCGCGTGTTCACGCCGCTGACTGGGCGTGAACACCACCTGCTTTCCGATATCGAAACGGCCGTGTTCTTCGTGCTTCATTGGAACGCCGCCGTCGTCGACCTGCGCGAGCAGTTTCCCCTCGACCGCGCGGAGACTAGGCGCATTGCGGCGGAAATCGGCGTGCCGCACCCGAGGGATCGGCACACGGGCGTCGATATCGTGATGACTCTTGACCTCCTGGTCGACGCGAGGGATGCAGCGGGCACTTCATGCATCCCCGTCTCGAGCAAACCGTTTGATGACCTGGGAGATCGGCGAACGCTCGAAAAGCTGGAGATCGAACGGCGCTACTGCCAGGAGCGGTGGGGTGGATGGCGCCTGATGACGGATCGGGACTACTCAAAGCAGTACGTGCGGAACTTGCGCTGGGTTCACGAGATGATCTCCCTGGAGCACCTCGAGGCGCCGCATTCGCAGTACTGGACCGATTGCTGCAACTCGGTCCTGCACACACTTCGCGCCTCCTCGGGCAAGTCACTACGTGGCGCGCTGGACGCCGCAGAATCGAATCGCCGCCTTCGATCCGGCGACGCACTGTCGGCGTTTCGTCACCTGCTGGCGACGAAGACGGTTTCGATGGACCTCATGGTTCCGTTCGACGATCACATGCCCGTGGCAGCGCTCACGCTGACATCGACGAACGCAAGCGAGAGGAGCGCTGCCTGATGTTCCTGGTAGCTGACCTTCTGCGCTACGAGGGCGAGCCGGGCCGCACGATACGCATCCTGTGGCTGGCACCAAGCGGCCATGCTTTCACCATCAACGTGCATGAGCCAAGAGCACTCCCCGAGGCGATCGAACTCAGCCTGCTGATGGACGACATCAAGCACGAACGCGCCCGGCTTCTCAAAGAGGATCCGTTTGTAGTTCTCGCTGCCGACGACAACTTGTCCGAGGCTCGCGTCAGTCGCCGGGATCGGGCGTGGGCAGCAATCGAACCGCTGTTGGATCAGAAGCCCGACATCTTCTTGCCCAATCGGCGTGCGCAATTAGTCGACGAGCGCGTAATAGCCGGGTTCGGCTCGCGCGTGGTGATCTACGTCTACTTGCGGCTCTACTGGCAGCGCGGACTGACCAAGAACGCCCTGCTGGCGGACTTTCCAAACTGCGGGAAGCCAGGCGAGACCAGGGAATCGAAACCGGACAAGAAGCGCGGACGGCCAAAGGCGCACGGCGATCTTGTTGGAGTGAACATCACCAAGGAGCTCCGCCAGACCTTTCAACTCAGCGTCGACCGCTATTACGCGACCAAGGAGACGTTCTCCAAGCAAGGCGCGTACGACAAGATGATCAAGGAGTTTTTCTCCAACCAGCGAATCGACCACGAGTCGGGATTGGTCGTCCACGATCCGAAAACCGAGTACATCGCTACTGGCATGCCGACCTACGACCAGTACCTGTACTGGGTCGACAAAGACAACTGCGCACCCACGCTGCGCCGTAAGCGCATGGGTGTCACACGGTACGACAAGGATCTGCGCGGACTTCTGGGGACTGCGACCGCCGAAACCTGGGGCCCAGGATCACGGTACCAAATCGACGCTACCATCGCGGACGTGTACCTCGTCTCCCGGCTGGATCGCCGCCGCATCATCGGGCGGCCCGTGATCTACGTCGTCATCGACGTCTTCTCGCGAATGATTGTCGGGCTGTACGTTGGGCTTGAGGGACCATCGTGGATTGGCGCCATGATGGCGTTGGCGAACACGGCAGAAGACAAGGTCGCCTTCTGCAAGCGCTTCGGTCGCGTCATCACGCGCGACGAGTGGCCCTGCGATCAGCTGCCGGCCACATTGCTCGGCGATGGCGGCGAAATCGCCAGCACCCTGATCAGCGCTCTGCTCACCAACTTCAACATCGTCGTGGAGACAGCTGCTTCCTATCGTGCTGACTGGAAGGGCATTGTCGAGCGCCGCTTCCGCCTTCTACCTGCCGCCTACAAGCCCTTCGTACCGGGCTACATCGACGTCGATTTCCGGGCGCGTGGCGGCACGGACTATCGCTTCGACGCGGTCCTCGACATTGACGACTTCACCAGGGTTCTCATTGAGTGCGCCCTCTACTTCAACAATGAGCACGAACTGACGAAGTACGACAAGGACCGTAGTGTCGCTGCCGATCGCGTCCCACCTGTCCCGGTCGATCTCTGGGAATGGGGCATGACGCATCGAAGCGGCGCACTGCGCTCGTTCCCCCATGACCTCGTGAAGTTCTTTCTCATGCCGGTGGCGAAGGCCAAGGTCACCGAGCTGGGACTGAAATTCATGGGGAACTACTACACGACTCCCAAGGCGGTTCAAGAGCGCTGGTTCGATCGGGCGCGTCAGCAAGGCCGCTGGGAGCTTCCAGTGTCCTACGACACTCGTGACTTTGACCAGATTTGCGTTCACGACCCGAAATCTGCGAGCCGCTACGCGGTCGCATCGCTCACGGACCGAAGCCGGGCCAACAAGCACCTCACGCTATGCGAGATCCAGCAGCAGGAGCAGCTCGCCAAGCATGACAGCGCCAACCGCAGACTTGGCCAGCAAATGGCCAAGGCCAACTTCATCGGCAACGTCGAGAACATCGTTGCGAAGGCCGAGGCCAAGACGGCGTCGGCCGTCGACGGATCCGCGCTCGACGTCAAGAACATTCGGCCGAACCGCGCCGAAGAGAAGGCGAGCAACCGCGAGAAAGAAGCCTTCCGACCGGACCAGGGCACCCCAGGCAAGCCCTCCGCAGAGATCGTTCAGTTCCCCGGTCGGCCTCCATTGGCTGTGGACGACTACAGCGAGCCTGGAATCGCCGAACTCCTTGGGGACGAGGAGCAGCCGCGGTGAACGACGTGGCACCTAACACGCTCCCAGAGTATGCGTGCAACCCGTTCATCGCCGGGCTGCCTCCGCTCATGTCCACGCGTGAACTACTCAAGGCGCTGTCGTCTCCCCCACACTTCGATGCCAAAGAACGCAACTACCCGGCGACGCTTCGCAAGCATTGCGTGTTGCGCCTAAGCCGTATGTTCCACCCGATGGCGCGACAGGTTCAATTGGCTGAACGCATCGGCATGCTGATCCGCCAAGGATACATCGGCCGGAACCCAACCGATAACGCCTACATCGCTCACCTGCAGGATGGCGCGGAACGCATCGCGCAGGACTCCCTCACCGCGGCGACATCGATTCACTCGCTTTCCACCGCGTCGAGCTTCGCTCTAGCCGGGTGCTCCGGCGGAGGCAAGTCGCAAACAGTGGAACGAACACTGGCGCTCTATCCGCCAGTGATCACCCATACGACGCCATTTACAGTGGTCCAGATCGTGTGGATGAAGCTCGAATGCCCGACCCACGGCTCGCCCAAGCAGCTGTGCATCAACTTCTTCGAAGCGGTCGACCGCCTCGCCGGAACCAACTACCTCAACCTGTACGGGAACCCTAAACATTCCGCTGAGTGGATGCTCCTGCGGATGGCGCAGGTTGCTCGGCTCCATGCGCTAGGTCTCCTCGTTGTCGACGAGTTGCAGAACCTACGCCGAACGGTAATCGGACCCGAAGCACTCATGAACTTCCTGGTCCTGCTCATCAACACCATCGGCATCCCGATTGCCGTCATTGGAACTCTTGGAGCAGTACCGATCCTGCAGCGAAACTTTCGTCAGGGGCGGCGAGCCACGGGCATTGGGTCGGCCGTGTGGGACCGCATGCCGCGCGGAAGAGAATGGGACGCCTTCATCACTGAGTTGTGGAGGTTCCAGTGGACGCGCATCGAAACGCCGATCAGCGACGAGATTCGCGAAGCGCTCTACCTCGAGAGCCAGGGCGTGGTCGACATCGTGGTCAAGCTTTACATGCTGGTGCAGCTGCGCCTTCTTTCCATCGGCGAAGTACGGGCGGGTTTCCAGGAAACGATCACAGTTACCTTGATCCGTCAGGTCGCGAGAGAGCACCTAGCGATTGTGCGCCCCATGCTCGAGGCGCTGCGCAAGAACGACTTGAACGAGATCGAAAAGTACGACGACCTTGCCCCCCTGCAGACATACCTCGACGGGGTGATCGGCGAGGCCATGTCAGGAGGGACGAGTGCCGCTCCGCAACCGTCTCAGGGAGCGCAACCCGATGCGACGCAGCCCGGTGATGACGTAGCGGCCAGCGTTGTACGAGCACTGGTTGCTAGCGGCGTTGCGAAGGACATCGCCGATGCGCTGGTACTCGACGTGGCCAGCAGTGCTGACGCAGGCGATCCACTCGGCATGTTGACGCTCGTCGTGGACCGCCTTCGCGCTAGTCCGCCCGCGCCGCGCAAGAAGACTCGCTCGCAGGCCCAAGCGCCTGAGGATCAGAAACCTCTCGCTGCGGACGACTTGCGCAGCATCGTAGCCGAGGGTCGGACGTCGGGGCGCACGGCCTATGACGCCTTGAAGGCCGCCGGCGTCATCGGTGTCAACCTCCTGGGAAAAGTGGCGTGAGGTGGACATGCTCTCCTACTTTCCAGCGATCTATCCCGACGAACTGCTTTATAGCGTCTTGGCGCGTTGGCTCCGACATCAGGGCGCGGTGGGCATGACAGGGCCGCTGACGCAGCTGTTCGGAAGGCGATTTGCCAGCGCCTCTTTGGACCTTCCTGGTTGGATCGGCCGATTTGCTGCCGCCCTTCCCGCGGAGAGAGAGCTCACTGCGAATTCCCTGATCGACCAGCTCACGCTCTTCCCCTACTACACGGCGTACGTGCCAGAGCCGCTGCGATCGGAATGTCGGAATGCGATGTGTGCTGGCGCTGTTTCGGGGTGGCACATGCGCCTGGGCATCACCGCATTCCGCGTCAGTCGCGTCCGCGGCTTGCGATTCTGCTCTGAATGTCTGCGGGACATGGAGCTGCGGTACGGAGAGCTCTACTGGAAGCGCAGCCACCAGTTGCCCGGCGTTCTGGTCTGCCCAGAGCATGGCTGTGCGCTCAGGCACGGCGCCGGCAAGCTTGATGACCGTGGTCGGTATGAGTACGTCCCTGCCAGCCGTCTGGAATGCTTCACAGGCTGCCCTCTGGTTCAGCTTACGGGGCGCGATGGCTTGGCACTCCTCCGGGACATCGCACGCCGAAGCGCCGACCTTCTTGTCTATCCGGGCGAGCCACGCGACTTTGCGGCGTGGACTTCGCACTACCGTTTGCGTATGGGGCGCGTCGGTCTCGCTTGGTCAGCTCGCCGAATGAAGCTGGCCGAACTGCTGGCTTCGTTCGAGGAGCACTACGGTGATGCCATGTCTTGTATCGCCAGAGAGTGCGAGGGCATCGCGCTCACCGGTGATTGGTTGCCCAGCTTGGTTCGAAAGCACCGAAAAGTGGCCCATCCTCTGCAGCACATCCTACTCGATGCGTTCCTGGATTCCCGAGATGAGTCGACGGGTCCGTTCGGGATGGGACCCTGGCCTTGCTGCAATCCACTCGCACCTCACGTCGGCTCGCTGACTGTCGCCTCAGTCGCTCGCCATCGCAACCATGGGCATGAGGTAGGGGTGTTCGCCTGTAGCTGTGGCTACGTGTACACGCGGCGATTCATTCAAGGCACCGGCGTTCTTGAGCCGCCTCGGGTGCAGAATTTCGGACCGTTGTTGGATATCGAACTGCGGCGCCTCGTCGAACGCGGCTCGAAGCTGCGACCCGCGGCCCGCGCGCTGGGGATCGATCCCAAGACTGTCGCGCGCCGAGCGCACGAGCTGCGGCTCAACGTGACCTGGAAGGACCCTCGTCGACGTGAACTGCACGCCAAGGCGCTCACGGTTGCAGGCGAGCGCCTTGCTCGAGATCGGGTTCACCACGCCCGCGCGCAAGGGCATGCGCGAAAGAACTGGACCGATATCGACGCGCAGCTCTCGAAGGGAATCCACGCCGAAGCGGATGCGATCCGGAAGATCGAGCCACCACATCGTGTCAGTCGCGCCGAACTGGAACGGCGGGTCAGTCGCAGGGGCTGGCTAAGCAAGCGTCTTCACAAGCTCCCGTGCTGCTCTGTCGCGCTCGCTGAAAGGGCCGAAGACGCAGCCGCTTTCCATGATCGGCGTGTGCGGTGGGCAGTGCAGACACTCGCTGATGGCACTGCGCGACTTCCACTCTCGCGGCTCGCCGATCGGGTAGGCGTCACTGCAGCGAGCCTGCGGGAGTGCTTGATGAATTACTCCTCAGTGACGCCCCATTGAGCCGCTTCTACTTCAAGCATGTCGCACAACTCTCGGCGGAGCGCCTTGAGTTGTACTGGCTGGCTGGGTTTCGTCGATCGGACGAGAACCAGTGGTTGGTCACCGCTGCAATGCGCGAGTGCGAATCTGGACGTCTCTTGGGGACGAAGTTTCCAATCGTCGCCTTGCCGATCCTTGCACTCGGGCGGACGTTCACGAGGGGCGGACTTGATCCCGATGCTTTCCGCGGCGAGGCCGCCTCTGCATTCATACGCGATCTCTCCGAAATGCGCGTCGTGACTTCGGCCGAGCTTGACGAGAGCCACTACTCGTTTGATGGCCGACCCAGTGGTGTCCAACGCCTCTTTGAGTATCGGACACAGGATCTCCGATTGCTGATACCGGCGATCGAACTCATCCGCTTGCTGTTCGTTCACAACCGGCTCCTGGCGCAGTCGATCCTGAGGCCGAGCGCGCTGAACCTACTCTTTGCCCCTCAGGTACCTGGCATCTCTCCGGTGAAACGCATCGAGTTCACCAAGGACGTGCCTCGGAAGTGTCTTACTCGTCCCTTCGTTCGCGAGTTCACCTGGATCGCGCTGGACCCGGAAGGTCGCAAGTCGTGGGACAGCGTGGCGCGTCTCAGCACAGGGAAGGACCACGTGCTGTTTTCTCCACCACCGCTTCGCAACGTCGAGTGCAACTTCAGAGGTGTTCGACATGGCGATGCTTGGCTCGTGCAGGAAATCCTCAGCCTCAGCGGCCGGTTGCTTCCCTGCTCAGTCATCGAGTACCGGCATCCTGGCATGGTTCGAACCGTTCGCATCACGGGACAGCCCGGCACGAAAAAGCCTGGAGGGCACGGTGGTTCGAACTCCAACAGCGGCAACAGTGGAAGCCCGGACGTGGAGGTCGAGGGCAGCCAATCGCGCCCATCCACGACCCGCAACCTGACCTCGGTGACCGGCATTCGCAAGGATCCGAAGTTCGAGAATCCTGCCCTCGTGAGAGCCGTTCCTTCGCGCACGAAGGAACGTGTTGAAGGGCCTCGACTGAAGGCCAGCAAGCCGGGAGGCGTCGGCTACGTCAGCGGGGGCGAAACACCCGTTCGATTGAGCGCGGGAGAGCCCGAGGCACAAGGCTCCCTGCCGCCTATCGAATTCACCAGCCTCCCGAGCGCTACGAACGCACAACTCGGAACCCTCGAGGCCCTCTACGACGTGGCAGCCGAGATGCGAGAGCTTGCGCCGTCTCTTCAGATCGATTCGAAGCCGCTGTTCCTCAAGGAGGGCCGCGCCTTCTCGTTGGCTGGCCAAGAGCGACGACTCGCGCTCGCGGTAGTGATCCAGCGGGCTGAGGCTCCGCCCATCGTGCTGGTCGATGTGGAGCGAACGGGTGTTGCCGCACTGTCGCTCATCGCGCTTCGATTCAAGGCGACTCCGGCCCATCCAGCTTCAGTGGGGCACGCCGTGGGGGCCGTGCTCGACGGAATCGTCGATCAAGGCGGCGCGTGGAGCTCCAGCGCCGAGGGACGCATTCGCCACGTGTGCGATTGCGAACGGCTACCCAAAGCGCTCTGCCCACGGCAAGGAAAGGGCTTCTCTGCGAGGGACTGGGCCGCCCGCCTCGTCGATCGACTTGGACTCGTCTAGCACGTTCCTTCAGGAGGGCACACAGCAGGCAGGGAGAACGACATGCTGAAATGGGGCGAGTTCACC
>VFQU01001448.1_pt1 | contig 13946 bp, 13 predicted proteins | sample 3512311 | NCBI WGS metagenome assembly VFQU01 (sample SAMN10412377, study PRJNA504923) | tailings metagenome | isolation source: Relicate 3 Philex TSF3 active mining site | place: Philippines: Tuba, Benguet | collected 2017-08-29 | reverse complement strand
CGTGGTGACTTCGCGCGCCCGTTTCGCAGCAGAGCGCGTCCAGTTCACGATCGGCAGCTAGCGTCACCTACGCGGCGGCAGGCGTGCGCTCGCCGATCAGGCGCATGCGGATTTGCTTCGACAGCCAGTCGATGACGGCCACCGCCACCAGAATGAGGATCAGGATGAAGCTCGCCTCTTCCCACTGGTGCGCGCGAATGCGGTCGGACAGCTGAAATCCGATCCCGCCCGCGCCGACAATGCCGAGGATCGTGGCCGAACGGACGTTGGATTCGAACATGTAGAGCGTGCTGGAAAGGAACATCGGCGCGACCTGCGGAACGATTCCGAACCGCCAGGTCTGGAGCGTGTTCGCGCCTGCCGCCTTCACGCCTTCGGCAGACTTCCTTTCGATGTTCTCCAGCGATTCCGAGAACAGCTTGGACAGCGTCCCGATGTCCGAGATGAAGATCGCCATGATGCCGGCCAGCGGACCCAGCCCGACGGCCCGGACGAAGATCAGCGCCCAGATCATCTGGTCGACGCCGCGCAGCACGTCGAGGATGCGCCGGACGGCAAAACGCGCGATCCGGAGCCGGAAGGTGTTCTTGGCGGCCAAGAACGCAATCGGCACCGACAGGAACGCCGCCAGGAACGTTCCGAGGAACGCCATGGAGATGGTTTCAAGCAGCGCCCAGACAATCTCCCGCGGGTGGTCGCCGGGCATCGGCGGAAACAGGTGCTTAACGATGACGCCGAGCTCTCCGAGCCCCGACCAGAGCCGCGCGGGCGAGAACTCGAAACGCCAGAGGCAATAGGCCGTCAGCAGCGCGAACCCGAGGGTGCAGCCCCAGATCGCTGCGCGCCGGGCCGGCGTGAATTCGAACGCGCCCGGCATCCTGGCGCGAGCGGCCGCGATGCGCTCCTCGCTGATCTGCGGCGCCGCCCCTCTCATTCGAATGTCTCGCGGCCGATCATCGCGTGCCGCAGCCGCTCGCAACCCATGTCGATCAGGCTGACGGTGAGAACGATGAGGATGAGGATCGCGCTGATATCCTCGTAATAGAGCGAGCGCACCGCGGTCATCAGCTCCATGCCGATGCCTCCCGCACCGACGAAGCCCATGACCGCAGCCGTGCGGACGTTGATCTCAAAGCGCCACAGCACATAGGACGCATAGTTCGGCAGCACCTGCGGGATCACCGCAAAGCGCATCGTCTGGATCCAGTTCGCGCCAGACGACTTGAGCCCGTCGACCGGCCCCATGTCGATGTTCTCGTTGGCCTCCGCGAACAGCTTGCCGTTGGCGCCGAGCGAGTGCAGCGCGATGGCGAGGATGCCGGCAAGCGGTCCGAGCCCGAACGCAAAGACAAAGATCAGCGCGAACACGAGGTCGGGAATCGTTCGGAAGAATTCGGCAATCCTCCGCGCGGCACGATACGTCCAAGGGCCGGGCGCGAGGTTGGCGGAACCGAAGAAGCAAAGAAGCAAGGCAAGAGCCGAGCCCAGCAACGTGGCGAGATACGCCATCAGGACCGTCTCGAGCAGCAGGTCCAGCCACTTCGGCAGGTTGTAGAACCAGTGCGCGAGGTCGGCACCGAGAGTGGCCGGACGGAGCGTCGGCAGCGTCTTCCAGATGTATTCGCCAAGTTTGGGCGCGCCCTCGATCAGCTCGGCGGGGTTGAACCGGCCGACGATCGACGCTCCGGCGAACACCGCCAGAAACAGGGCGATCCCGACCGCCGTCGCAATGCGTCGGCTGCGCCGGATGGCGAGATACTGGCGCTCGAAGCTCGCCGCCCAGCGTTCTCCCTCGGCGGCAATGGACGGATTTGTCGTCATGGACCGGAGATTTCGCTGGTGCCGCGGCGGGATGCCGGCGCCAGCCGGTACCCCGCCGCAAGCCGGGAGCAGGTCCGTCGGGCGAACGTCAGCGCCGGGGGGACTTGCGCTGGTCCTCGGCGATGGTGACGAAGGTCTTGTAGGTGTCGTGCGACACCGGCTCAAAGCCGCTGGTCTTGCCCTGCGCCGCGGCCTCGGCCATCGCCATGTCCTTCTTGGCGAGGTTCAGGAACATGTCGAGCAGATCCTTGCGCATGTCCGCGGGAATGTTCTTGGGCACGGCCCAGAGCGGATTGGCGATCAGCGGCGACTCCCACACGACGCGAATGTCTTCGAGCTTGAGCATGCCGCGGTCCATCATGATGCGGAACTGGCCCGACTGGTGGCCGGGCGACGTCCAAGTGAAGGCGCTGTCGAGGGTGCCCTTGAGCACGCCCAGCACGCTCTGCTCGTGACCGCCGGAGAACACGGTGCGGCCGAAGTACTTCTGCGGGTCGATGCCGGCATCGCGCAACGCGGCGTTCGGTACGAGGAAGCCCGAGGTCGAGTTCGGGTCGGCCCATGCGAGGGTCTTGCCCTTGAGATCCTCGAGCTTCTTGTAGGGGCTGTCGGCGCGCACGATCAGCACCGAATGATAGCCCTTGCCGCCGTTCGGCTCGACGTTCATCACCAGCGGCTCGATGCCGCCCTCGCTGTCGATGTAACCCGCGGCGTAGGCCGCGCCGCCCATTCGTCCGAGGTGAATGTGCCCCGCGGACAGCGCCTGGACGATACCGGCGTAATCGGAGGCGGTGAACACCTCGACCTTCACGCCGAGCGTCTTCTCGATGTAATCCGCGAACGGCTTGAACCGGGTCACGGTCGCGGCCTGGTTCTCGACCGTGACGGATCCGAGCTTGATGACCTTGTACTTCTCGCGCCAGTTGGCGGAGGCGTCGGTTGCGGTCAGCGCAAGCGTGACGGCGGTGGCGGCGATCAGTGCGAAGCGGGCAAGTCGGTCGATTTTCATCTGGCTCTCCCTGATGGACAGTTCGAACGATTGAATGAACTCAGGCGGCGGCGATCGCGGGCTGCGGGTTCAGCCACCCCGTGGTCGAGGTCACGTCCTCGGACAGGTCGGCCTCGCCGCTTTCGATCTGGTAGATTTCGCGCATGGCGGCGGGCGTCAGCGCCGACGGGGGTCCGTCGAATACGATGCGGCCCCGCGCCATGCCGACGATGCGGTCGGAATACTGGCGCGCGGCATCGATCGTGTGCAGGTTGCACAGGACGGTGATCCCGTCCTCTCTGTTGATCGTCTTCAGGGATTCCATCACCCGCGCCGCGTTGCGCGGGTCGAGTGATGCGATCGGCTCGTCGGCCAGCAGGAGCGCAGGCTCCTGCATCAGCGCGCGGGCGATGGCGACGCGCTGCTGCTGTCCGCCGGACAGCGTATCGGTCCGCTGGAACGCATGCGGGGCCAGATCGAGGCGCTCCAAAGCCTCGGCAGCGAGCGCCCGCTCGGCCGGCGTGAAGCGCTTGAACAGCGAGGGCACCGTTGCATGCCGGCTGATGCGGCCGAGCAGAACGTTGGTCAGGACGTCGAGCCGGCCGACCAGATTGAATTGCTGGAAGATCATCGCGGCGCGCGCGCGCCAGGCGCGCAGCTCCCTGCCGCGCAGCGCGGTCACGTCGACGCCGTCGAACACGATCCGGCCGTCGCTCGGCTCTATCAGCCGGTTGACGAGCCGCAGCAGCGTCGACTTTCCGGCACCCGACCGCCCGATGATGCCGACGAAGCTGCCGCGCTCGACCTGGAACGAGACGTCGGACACCGCCGGCTTGTCGCCAAATCGCCGGGACACGCGCTGGATGGCAAGCATGGACGGCCTTGCTCCTTGAATGAGGAGTCATGGTTAGATCGTTCGTTCTACAGACATGTGACAATCGCGCGTCATGACGCCGAAGCGCACAATTGCGTGCGCTGTCATCGATCCGTCATGGCGGCGTCACGTTGGTGGGGATTCGTCCGTGCTCTCAGGCAGGCAGCACCGATGACCGACGCGCCAACGAGGAAGACGATATCCGCCATTCCGCTGGTGCATCCCACGGCCCATGTCCGCGACTGCACGCTGGGCGCCTACACCGAGGTCGGCGCGCGCACGTCGCTGCTGGAGGTTGCGCTCGCGGATTACTCGTATGTCGTCAACGACAGCGAGATTGCCTACTGCACCGCCGGAAAGTTCTGCTCGATCGCGGCCATGACACGGATCAATCCGGGCAACCATCCGATGGATCGCGCCAGCCAGTCGCACTTCACATACCGGGCCAGCGCCTACTTTCCCGGCGAGCAGGACGAGGCGGAGTTCTTCGCCTGGCGGCGCGGCCGGAGCGTTGCGATCGGCCATGACGTCTGGATCGGCCACGGAGCCGTCGTGCTCCCCGGCCGGACGGTCGGCACCGGCGCCGTGGTGGCCGCGGGCGCGATCGTCACAAAGGACGTCCCGCCCTACTGGATCGTCGCGGGCAATCCTGCGCGGCCGGTCCGCAGGCGGTTCCCGGAACCGGTCGCGGAGCGGATGCAGCGGCTGGGCTGGTGGGACTGGAGCCACGACCGGCTGCGGCTGGCGCTTCCCGACTTCCGCGCGCTACCGGCCGAGGCGTTCCTCGACAAGTACGAAGCTCTCGCGGCCGCGGCATGACGGGTGGACTGCGAATCGAAGGCGGCCGCGCACTGATCGGCGGCGACTTCGTCGACACGACGATTCACATCGCCGAGGACGGCACGATCGGCGCCATCGGTTCGGATGCGCCGGCAGCCCGGCACATCGACGCGAGCGGCCTCCTGGTTCTGCCCGGCATCGTCGACCTGCACGGCGACGCCTTCGAGCGCCAGATGATGCCCCGCCCCGGAGTCGATTTCCCGGTCGACGTCGCACTGCTCGACACCGACAGGCAGGTGGTGGCCAACGGCATCACCACCGTGTTCCACGGCGTCACCTGGTCCTGGGAGCCGGGCCTGAGAGGCGCCGGCAACGCACGGGCCGTTCTCGAAGGAATGGAAAGGCTGCGCGATCGCCTTACGGCCGACACGCGCTTTCACTTGCGCCAGGAGACGTTCAATCTGGACGCGGAGCCGGAGATCGCGCAGTGGCTGTCGGAGCGCCGTGTCGACCTGCTGGCATTCAACGACCACATGACGTCGATCGTCGAAGCGCCCGGCCGCCGCAGAAAGCTGTTGCCGATGATCGAGCGCTCAGGAATGTCGGAGGAGGCGTTCGAGCGCCTGATCGAGCGCGTCCGGCGCCGCGGCAACGAGGTTCCCGGTTCGATCGAGCGGCTGGCGGCGGCGGCGGCCAGGTCGGGCGTGCCGCTGCTGTCGCACGACGACACGAGCCCGGAGCAGCGCCGCTGGTATCGCGCGCTCGGCTGCCGGCTCGCCGAGTTTCCCACCAATGCGGAAACCAGCCAGGCCGCCGCGGAGGCGGGCGACGACATCGTCCTCGGCGCCCCCAACGTCGTGCGCGGAGGCAGCCACACCGGCTGGACCAGGGCGTCCGACATGATCGCGCGCGGCTTCTGCACGATACTCGCATCGGACTACTACTACCCCGCGCAATTGCTTGCCGCTTTTCGCCTGCATGCCGACGGCGTGCTTCCGCTGGAGCGCGCCTGGGATCTGATTTCACGGCGTCCGTCGGACGCCATCGGCCTGACCGACCGGGGCCGGATCGCGGCGGGCCATCGCGCCGATCTGATTTTGGTCGATGGCCATACGGCGCTGCCGCGCGTGGTCCTGACCGCGGTGGCCGGCCGCGTCGTTCATCTCGCCGATGCAGCGCGGTATCGCTGCGCGCGCGGGATACATATGCAGTAGGTGCCGGAGGCTGCGGGCCTTCGTGTCCGGCCGCGCCGCGCTTTGGGGCCGATGCCGGGCATCGGTCCGGGGCTGGGTCGTCAACCGCCTGAGCGGTCCGGCTTGCCGTGAACGAGACGTTCCAGCCCGAGCGGCGCGCGTTTGAGATTCCGGTTCGCCTCCAGCAAATAGGGAACTGCCGGACGCTGGCGCGCGGACAGCTCCTCGTAGTCCCGCTCCACGGTCAGCATGATTTCAGCCAGTTCGGCGCGGAAGGCAGATTCGTCCACTGTGGTCGAACGGCCGTCGCGCAGGACGACGCGGCCGCCGACCATCACCGTATGGACGCCGCGGCCGGTTTCCGAATAGACGAGCTGGCGCGCCGCGCTGTTGAACGGCTGATAGGCGAAGTCGGCGAGGTCGATCAGCACCAGATCGGCGAGCATCCCGGCAGACACCTCGCCGATGCGCCCCGCGAGACCCACGGCGCGCGCGCCGCCGACGGTTGCGGCATCGACCGCGTCCTGGGCGCGGATGCCTGTCAGGTCGCTGTCCATCGCGCTCGCAAGCAGCGTGAACATCTTCATGGCCTGGAACAGGTTCTGGCAGTCGCTGCAGCTGCAATTGTCGCAGCCCAGCGCCAGGTTGAGTCCGGCGCGCCTGATCGAAAGCAGCGGCGCGACGCCGTTCTTGAGCCGCAGGTTGGCGAGCGGATTGTGCACCACGCCGGCGCCGGCGGCGGCGAGGCTCTCGATTTCCCCGTCGGTGATGTAGATGCTGTGCGCAATGGTGGTGCGGGGCCCGAGCAGACCCACGTCCGCCATGTAGCGCACCAGCGAGCCGCCATGGCCGCCGTAGCGCGCCCTTGCCTTGGCGAGCTGCGCCCGCGTCTCGTAGACGTGCGTGAGCACCGGCAGCTCATATCGCTGCGACAGCGCTGCGATCCCTTCCAGCATCGGCGTGGAGCAGCGCTGCGGTCCGGACGGGCTCAGCGCCCAGTGTAGGCGCGCGGGCAGCGGATCGAGCCGCCGGATCTGCGCCTCGACGAAGGCGAGGTCGGCGCTGGCGTCGCCGGGCTTGCCGGTGACGATGGCGGACACTTCCGGCGGCAGGCCGTCGGGCAGGAACGGCTCGATGTCCAGCGCGGCGATGTCGCGCACGGCGATCGAGAACACGATTCGCACGCCGGCTTCGGCGTAGGCCGCAAGGATCGTGTCGAGCGTCTCCTCATCCTGCGGCACCAGCGAGTTCATGTCCTGAATCGTCGTGATGCCGTGACGCAGGCATTCCATCGCGCCCAGCAAGGTGCGCGCACGCAGCTCGGCCTTGCTTCGCCTGCCCCAATAGGCCGGCTGGGAGTGCAGCGCCCAGACGTCGAAGGGCATCTCGTCGAAGCGGCCCTTCGCCAGTACGTCGTAGGAATGGTAGTGCGCGTTGACGAGGCCGGGGATCAGAAGCTTGCCGGTCCCGTCGATGACGTTGAAATCGGCCCGCCCGCGCGCCGCCGCCTCGGAAATCCCGGCCTTGCGGGCGGACAGCTCGCCGGGCGCGCTGACCGAGACGATCCGGTCGGCCTCGACGATGACGTCGCGCACCGGCGGGCGATGGACGTCGCCCGACCGGTCATAGACCTGCGCGCCGCGGATCAGCGTACCCGCGGCATGGTCGCTCATGGACATGCCAACGCCGGCGCGGACTCAGTTGGTCTTGACCGAGATGCGCCGCTCCGCGAGCGGCGGCAGGAAAGCGCGGTTGAACACCTCGGCCGCCTTGGGCTTGGCCTTGAGCTTGTAGGCCTCCACGACGACGTCGATCGAGCGCGTCAGGCGGTCGTCCTTGAGGTCGCCGACGCCGATCTCGGCGGCCTCGGGCGCGTTCATCAGGTTGTTCAGCGCATAGACAATGCGCTTCTTCTCGATGTCGGGATTGAGCAGCGGCTCGACCTTGACCATGGTCGCGATGCCGGCATCGGGGTCGGCCACGACCTCCTTGAGCGCGCGATTGATCGCGCGCACCAGACCGGCGACGGCCTTCGGATTCTCCTTGAGCAGCTTCTGCGAAACCATGACGCCGTTGGAGTAGAGATCGAGACCGTGATCGCCGTAGTTGAACCAGCGGAAGCCCTTCTCGGGATCCTGCTTCTGCTGGAGCAGATTGATGTAGCTCGTCACATTGAACACCAGCGCACCCTGGATCTGGTCGGTGATCAGCATCTGTTCCTGCAGATTGGGCGCCATGTTGAGGAACGTGATCTTCGATGTGTCGATCTTGTTTGCCTTGGCGAAGCTCGGGAACAGGTGCAGCGTCGCGCTGCCGGCGGGGCCGCCCAGCTTGGCGCCTTCCAGATCCTTCAGCGTCCTGATCGGGCCGTTCGCCTTGGTGACGATCACGAACGGCGGCCGGTTGTAGATCTGGTAGACCATCACCGGCTGCTCGCCGGGCTTGTTCGCCGCCTGCTGGATGATCGCGTTGATGTCGCCGAAGCCGGCGTCGTAGGCGCCGGACATGATGCGCGTGATGGTCGCGGCCGAGCCCTCGCCCTGGTCGATGGTGATGTCGATGCCCTCGGCCTTGAAGTAACCCTTGTCGCGCGCGTGGTAGTACCAGGAGTGGATACCCTGGAACTTGAAGTCGAGCGTGAACTTGATCGGCGTCAGCGATTGCGCCCGGGCGGGCGCGGCCGCTGCGGCGGCGAGCGCCAGGCCGGCGAGCAGCGAAGCCATGCGGCGAAAGCGAGTCATTTTGCACTCCTGTGGTGCGGTGACGTCACTCGCCTCGTTCAAGCAATCTCCGCGCCACGGCGCAGGACCACGATCCAGACCGCCGGCCGTCGTGGTGCATAGGCATTCGGAGCGCGCCGGCTTCGGATTGGGACCGCTTCAGGCCGCCCGGGGACGATTGACCGAGGCAATCGTGCGACGCCAAAAGGCATGTCCTGCCTGAGTTTTGGTCACTTCGCACCGGCTGTATGCGAAGTTGTATGCAAGTCGCCGGCGCCCGTCCTTGGCACAATTGATGCATCGACAATCCCTGAGCGACCGATCCCGGTCGGCCACGGGGAGACAGCCATGAAGCGCAGGGACTTCTTGAAAACCACGGCCGCCGCCGCGGGCATTGCGGCCATCGGTTCGCCGTTCGTCGCCAGGGCGCAGGGGATGGAGACCGTCAATGTCGGCCATCTCGTGGGCATCTGCATGTCGCCTTTGTTCTACGCAAAGACCGTCGAGTTCTTCAAAGAGGAAGGGCTCAACGTGCAGATGAAGTTCATGCCCAATCCGGGCGACGCGCTGACGGCGCTGAACAGCGGCGCGATGGATATCATCCACAATCCGTTCACCAACGCCTTCGTGGCAGCGGGCCAGGGCGCGCCGGTCCGCATCATCGCGGGCAGCGGCGCGGGCGGGCTGTTCCTGCTGGCGCAGAAGGAGGCCGGCATCAAGAGCATGGACGACCTCGTGAAGGCCAAGGGCAAAGGCCTCAAGATCGGCACCATGCGCTTCAACACGTTCGAGCTGACGCTGTACCGCGCCCTGGTGAAGGCCGGCGTCGGCTACAGCGACTACAACGTGATCTGGTTCAACGACGTGCTCGCCATGGCTGCGGCATTCGAGGCCAAGCAGATCGACCTTGTCACGCATGTCGAGCCGTTCGCGACGCGCCTGACGGACCAGCTCGGCGGCGTGCCGATCGCCAGCAATCTCGACGCCTGGGGTCCGCACGGGCCGGATTGCGTCACCAATACGACCGCGCGCTATCTCGAAAGCAAGCCGGAGACGATCAAGAAGTATCTCAAGGCGATCCTGCGCGCAGACGCGGCGATCAAGGCCGACCTTCCAAAGGCCGTCGACGTCCTCGACGGCGCCAAGCTTTACCGCGTCAACAAGGCGGCGCTCGCGGCCGCGCTGCCGCGCCAGATGCCGCAGGTCGACATCACAAAGGGCGGCGACAAGGGCATGGAGATCGCGGTCGCGGACATGGTGAAGCTCGGCTATCTCAAGACGGTCCCGAAGATCATCGACACGACGCTGCTCAAGCAGGTCTTGACCTGAGATGACCGATCGCAGCGGCACGGTCGAAGGCGTCGGCGCGGCGCGCACGGACGTTGCGCCGCGCACGCCCGGCGTGGCGCTGTCCTGGATGACGGCCCTGCTCAAGGCTTTCACGCCCTGGGCGGTGCTGATCGCGTTGTGGGAGCTGGCCGCTGCGTCCGGCTGGAGCGGCTCGGTGCTGTTCCCGCCCCCGTCGGCGTTTCTGAGCTACGCCGTGGAGAGCGACTTCCGCGTCGGGTTCGGCGCGGAGGCGATGCCGATTCCGGCGGCGATCGTCGTCAGCGCGCTTCGCGTTCTCGCGGGGCTCGCCATCGGTTTCGCCGCGGCGGTCGCGACCGGCATCCTGATATCGGCCTCGGGCGCGTTCGCCGACATGGTCATGCCGGTGGTGCGCGGCCTCGCCCCGATCGCGCCGATCGCCTGGATTCCGCTCGGCATCGTGCTGTTCGGCATCGGCAATCCCACCGCGGTCTTCGTAGTGTTCATGGGGGTCTATTTCATTCTGACGATCTCCACGGTGGCTTCGGTGCGCGCGGTGGACCAGCGCCTGATCAAGACCGCGCGCAGCTTCGGGGCGTCGAAATCGCAGGTGTGGACGCGGGTGATCTTTCCCGCGGTGTTGCCCCAGGTCTTCACCATGCTGCGGATCAACTTCTTCGCCGCCTGGATGGCAGTGCTCGCCGCCGAGATGGTGGGCGTGAAGAACGGCCTCGGGATGATGATCATTCTCGGCCGCGAGATGTTCAACACCAAGCTGATCCTGCTCGGCATGTGCATGGTCGGCGCGACCGGCTATCTGGTCGACACCCTGCTGGTCCAGATTCAGCGCAAGATCCTGTGGTGGCAGCCCGTCCAATGACCACGCTCGCCTGCCACAAGGTCGGAAAGCTCTGGCCGGGACCGGGCGGCACGGCGGTTACGGCGCTGCGCGACATCGATCTCGCGGTCGACAAGGGCGAGTTCGTCGCGATCCTGGGCCCCAGCGGCTGCGGCAAGAGTACGCTGCTGGAGCTGATCGCGGGTCTCGAACCGCTGTCGTCGGGCCGCATCACACTCGGCGGCAAGCCGGTGACAGGGCCGACGCCCGGCATCGTCATGGTGTTCCAGGACCACTCGCTGTTCCCGTGGCTCACGGTGAGCGGGAATGTCGGCTTCGGCCTTGCGATGAAGAAGGTGCCTTGGCTCGAACGCGGGCAGCGTGTGGCGCGGCTGCTCAAGCGAGTGCGGCTTTCCGGCTTCGCCGATCACCGCCCGCACCAGCTCTCCGGCGGGATGAAGCAGCGCGTGGCGATCGCGCGCGCGCTGGTCGACAGCCCCGACTTCATTATGATGGACGAGCCGTTCGCTGCGCTCGACTTCCAGACCCGGGTGCTGATGCAGAAGTTCCTGCTGGAAATCTGGACGGAGTTCAAGCCGACGATCATCTTCGTCACGCACCACATCGACGAGGCCGTGCTGCTCGCCGACCGCGTCGTGGTGATGAGCGCGGGCCCCGGGCGCATCATCGAGGAGGTGCGCATCGACCTGCCGCGGCCGCGGCGCATGACCGATCCCGGCTTCAACGACTATCGCGCGCGCCTGACCGAGACGCTGGAGCGCGAGGTCATGCGCGTCCACGCCGAGGACGACGGCCTCGCCGCGCCGAACGCCGCGTGACGCCATGCGGCTCGCGCTCGGCTTCCCTGATCTGTTCGATCACCTGGGCACGGACGAGTTGCGCTACAGCGATCGCGCCAGGGCCTATTCGGGCCGTGACGTCGTGATCGAAGGATTCCTGTCGCATCCGCACGGCCCGCGCGCCGGAATGCTGCTGGTCGACCAGCCGGGCCTGTGTCCCGACTGCTCGCCGGTTCCGGCGCCCGCGATTGCGCTGCTCGGAACGGCGCCGGTCCCACAGGAAGGCGAGGCGCGGCCGGTTCGCGTGTCCGGCCGGCTCGATTATGGCTTTCGCATCGACGGGGGCGTAGCGTCGTTCCTTCGCATCGAGGGCGCGGCGGTCGAAACCCTGGAGGGCTAGCGTGAAGCAACTGATCTACGGCGGAAGGCTGCTGACGGCCGGTCGGCTCGACGGCGGGCATGCCGACATCCTGATCGATGGCGACACCATCGCGGCGGTGCTGCCGCCCGGCGAGAAGGTCGGCGACGACGTCAAGCGCGTCGACGCACGCGACCGCCTGCTCATTCCGGGCCTGGTCAACTCCCACACCCACGCGCCGGCCGCGCTGAACAGGGGGATCGCCGACGGCTGGTCGCTGGAGCTGCTGCTCAACGCCTATCCGTGGACCGGAGGCAACCGCGGCACCGAGGTGAAATATCTGTCGGCGCGGATCGGCGCTATCGAAATGCTGCGCAAGGGCTGCACCGCCTGCTACGACATGGCTGCGGAGATTCCGGCGCCGTCGGCCGAGGGCACCTACGCGGTCGCACGCGCCTATGCGGATGTCGGCATCCGCGCCGTGGTCGCGCCGATGATGGCCGACACCACGTTCTATCGAGCGATTCCCGGACTGATCGAAGCGATGCCTGCGCCGCTGCGCGAAAAGGCGGAGGCGATGCGCGCGACGCCCCACGACGTGAGCCTCGCCGCCTGCAAGGACATCGTCGAGAACTGGCCGTTCGACCGCGACCGGCAGCGTCCGGCGCTCGCGCCCACCATTCCGCACCATTGCTCCGATCCGTTCATCTGCGGTTGCCGCGATCTCGCCAGAGCCCACGGCATCGGCGTGCAGATGCACGTGTCCGAGTCCAAGACCCAGGCCGTGGTCGGCCCGCGCAAGTACGGCACCACATTGGTCGGGCACCTGCACAAGCTCGGCATGCTGGGTCCGAACTTCACGGCGGCCCATGCGGTCTGGCTCGACGACGACGACATGGCTCGCATGGCCGACGCCGGCGCTTCGGTCGCGCACAATCCTGGCAGCAACCTCAAGCTCGGTTCGGGCCTGGCCGCCGCGCGCAAGATGCGCGACCGCGGCGTCAATCTCGGCATCGGCACCGACGGCTGCATGTCGTCGGACAACCAGAACGTCTTCGAGGCCATGCGGATCGCGGCCTTCGTGTCGCGCGTGCAGGGTCCGGATCCGAAGGCGTGGTTCACCGCGGCAGAGGCCTTCGAGGCCGCGACCAGGGGCGGCGCCCGCGCACTCGGGATGGAGAGCCTGATCGGCCAGATCGCGCCGGGTTTCAAGGCCGACATCGTGTTCCTCGACCTCACCAGCATCAACTACGTGCCGCTCAACGAGCCGCTCTATCATGTGGTGTTCGCCGAGGACGGGACCGGGATCGACCGCGTCATGGTCGGCGGCAAGGTCCTTGTGGAGGGCGGCAAGGTGCTGGGCGTGGACATGCCCAAGCTCGCGGCCGAGGCCAACGCCACCATGGCGCGCCTGAACGAGGTGAATGCCTCGACCCGCCAGCTCGTCGAGCTGCTCGCGCCCGTGGTGCTGGACTATTGCGTCGGCCTCGCAAGCGAGCGCTATCGCGTCCAGAGATGGTGCGAGCAGTGCTCCTGAGCGAACGATTCCAAGTTGCATGGCCGAGGGCGCATGATGCTACAAGAGCCGCCTGATCAACCGGGCAGCGGGCGGGCGGCCTTGGCCAGGGGCGCGGGCAAGAGCGCGAAGCGGAGCGCGAAGGGCGGGACGGACCGCGCAGGTGCGATCTACCGCGCGCTCCGCCATGCCATCATCGAACAGGCGCTGGAGCCGGGCGCAAAGCTGCCCGAGGACGCCATCGGCGAGCGCTTCGGCGCGAGCCGCACCATCGTCCGTCATGCACTGGGCCAGCTCGCCGCCGAGGGTCTGGTCGAGCTTCGCCGCAACCGCGGCGCGACGGTGGCGACGCCGAGCTGGGACGAAGCGCGCGACGTCTTCGACGTTCGGCTGGGTCTGGAGCGTCTCGTCGTCGAGCGTCTGGCCGGACGGCTGACGCCGGAGCAGGTCAAGCGCCTGAACGCGCACGTCGACGAGGAAGAGCGGGCACAGGGCAACGACGAGCCGCGCTCGATCCGGCTCGCGACCGAGTTCCACATCCTGCTCGCGGAAATGACCGGCAGTCCGGTCCTCACCCACTACGTGAGCGAGAACGCCTCGCGCTGCGGGTTGACGCTTGCGCTCTACAGCCGGCCGCATTCCTCCGAATGCGCGGTCAGCGAGCATCGCGCGATCATCGTGGCGCTGGGCAAGGGCGACGCCTCCAGGGCGCTGGCGCTGATGAACGATCATCTGGAAGCGGTGGCTGGC
>VFQU01001446.1_pt1 | contig 13975 bp, 6 predicted proteins | sample 3512311 | NCBI WGS metagenome assembly VFQU01 (sample SAMN10412377, study PRJNA504923) | tailings metagenome | isolation source: Relicate 3 Philex TSF3 active mining site | place: Philippines: Tuba, Benguet | collected 2017-08-29 | reverse complement strand
GGCCCATAGGGTGGGCCCTGGCCCACCGTGAGCTCAAGCCTTGCACCGGTGTGGATTGGAGTAGCAGGGCGAGCGTCGAGCCCATGGTGGGCCAGGGCCCACCCTATGGATCACGGTGGCGGGGTGGCGGGGTATTCGTGCGAGTCGTCGGTGAACGTAGGGATTTGCGCTGCATGGCCCTGCGCTCATGCCACCGGCTTCATCCAACCATCGTGCAGCTCCACCCGCCGCGATCCGCGCGCGGCGTACTCGGGGTTGTGGGTGACCTGCACGATGGTGGTGCCCTCTTTGTTCAACTCGCCGAGCAGGTCCATCACCTGCTCGCCCTGGCTGGAGTGCAGGGCGCCGGTGGGCTCGTCGCACAGCAGCAGCCGCGGCCGCGCGATCACCGCGCGCGCCACGGCGACGATCTGCTGCTGGCCGCCCGAGAGCTGGCGCGGATACAGGTCGCGCCGCGCCGCCATGCCGAAGCGGTCGAGCAGCTCGGCCACCCGCGCCTGCCGCTCGCTGCCGCGCACATTGCGGTAGGACAGCGGCAGCTCCAGGTTCTCGGCGACGGTGAGGTCGTCCAGCAGGTGGTAGTGCTGGAACACGAAGCCGATGTGCTCGCGGGCGAAGTCCTTGCGCTGGCGCTCCTTGAGCGCGTGCAGGTCGGTGCCGGCGAAGCGGTAGCTGCCCGACCAGTCGGAGTCCAGCAGGCCCAGCACCGAGAGCAGGCTGGTCTTGCCCGAGCCCGAGGGCCCCATGATCGACAGGAAATCGCCCTCGGCAATGCTCAGGGTGATCTTGCGCAGCACGTAGTGGCGCTGGGCGGCCAGCGGGTAGGACTTCTCGATGTCACGGAGTTCGATCATGGCGTGAGGGGTTCCAGCTTTTGCGGGCTCATGGATGGGGGCGAAGGTCGCGCTTTCACTTTCCTGCAGGGGCGAGGGTTCGACTGCCACGCCCCTCGTGGGAAGCGGAAGAAGGCGCATGTAGGCGGCCACCGGCAGCCGACGCTTTCCGCAGTCCGAGGGAAGCGACGGCAGGTCGGGGAGAGAGGGACGAAACTTGCGGCACGCCTTTCCCCCTCTCCCCAACCCCTCTCCCACCGGGGGAGAGGGGCTCAAAGCCCGCACTCGCTTCGCACGCCGGTAGAGGAGCTGAAGGCAGGCCTCGGCTTCGATGGAGCTGAACCTCGTGCGTGCCATGCGAATCCCCCCTAGTCCTGCCGCAGCGCCTGCATCGGATCGATCCGCAGCGCGCGCAGCAGCGGGCCGGCGAAGGCCGCCAGTGCGGCCAGCAGCACGACCAGCAGGGCCGCGAGGAACACCGCGGGCTCGCCGCTGCGGGTGTGGAAGTTGTCGCTGGCGAGCATGCCCGACCAGGGCAAGGCCAGGGCCAAGCCAATCGACAGACCGATCGCCAGCTGCAGGCCGACGCCGCCGCCGACCAGGCGCAGCACGCTGCGCGCGTCGGCGCCAATCGCGCGGCGGATGCCGATCTCGCGCGAGCGCGCCAGCACCGCCTGGGCCAGCACGCCGTAGAGACCCGTCGCCGCAAGAACCAGGCCGAGCAGGCCGATCGCGCTGAACATCTGGCTGAGGATCACCGGCCCGATGCGCGCCATCTCGATAGCGCGCTGCTGGGTGCGCAGCCAGTACACCGGCAGGTCGGCGTCGAGCTGGCGCACGCGCTCGGCCAGCAGCGGCGCAAAGCCGAGCGCGTCGCCCTCAGTGCGGATCGCCACCGTGACGAACTCGCGCGGATGCTGGGCGAGTGGCGCCAGCAGCGTCGGCTGCACGGGGTCGTCGGCGTCCTCCAGATGCAGGCTCGCAATCACGCCGACCACGGTGTAGGCCTCGGGTTCGGCGCGCTGCGGGTTCACCCAGAGGCTCTGGCCGAGCGCGTTGCCGTCGGGCCAGAGTTCCTGCGCCAGCCGCGCATCGACCACCACCACGCGTGCGCTGTCGGCGGTGTCGCGGGCGTCGAGCAAGCGGCCTTCGAGCAGCTGCAGCCCGTAGACCTCGGCGAAGCCCGGATCGACATGCGCCGCCAGGGCCTGTGGCCACCCGCCGTTGGGTTCGGCCTGGCCTGCGGCGCCGATGGTTTCCGTGGCGCCAGCCATGGTGCCCGGCAGGGCCGAAGACACCGAGGCCGCGCGCACGCCGGGCTGGGCTTCGAGGTCTTCGGCCAGGGACTGGTAGAAGGCCTGCTTCGCGCTGGCTTCCACATAGCGCGCATCGCGCAGGCCGATGCGGCCGGTCAGCACTTCGGTGGGCGGCGTGGCGGTGCCGAAATCGAAGGCGAAGGTGCGCTCCAGCCCGCGCAGGAAGGTGCCGGCGCCAACCAGCAGCAGCACGGTGAGCGCGATCTCGGCCACCACCAGCGCGCGCACGGCGCGCCCCGCGCCGGCATCGGCGCCGCTGCGTCCGCCCGCACGCAGGCCCTGCTGCAGATCCAGCTTCGAGGCCCGCAGCGCCGGCCACAGGCCCGAGGCCAGCGCGGTCACCAGCGCCGCCAGCAGGGCGAAGCCGAACATGCGCAGGTCGATGCCGAAGTGGACGAAGTAGGCCGGCGCGTCCTCGTTGGCGATGAACACCGCGAGCAGCCAGCGCCCGGCAGCGTCCGCGATCAGCAGACCTATCGCGGTGGCAGCCAGCGCCAGCAGCACGCTCTCGGCCAGCAGCTCGCGCAGCAGGCGTGCGCGGCTGGCGCCCAGCGCGCCGCGCACCGCCAGCTCCTGCTGGCGCGACAGCGCGTGGCCGAGGCGCAGGTTGGCGGCATTGAGGCAGGCCAGCAGCAGCACCAGCACGCCAGGCACGAAGATCATGCCGACGATGCCGCGGGTGTTCTCGTTGACGAAGCGCAGCACCAGCGGTTTCAGATTCAGCGGCCGCTGGTCGCGCTGCGCCACCAGCGCCGGTCCCAAGCGCTCCACCACGGTGTCGAACTCGACGCGCGCCTGGCTCAGCGAAACGCCGTCGGCGAGGCGGGCGATCACCTGCCCACCGTAGGGGTCATCGCTGCCCAGGCGGCGCGGCATCCACACCTCGGCAATGAAGGGAAAGCGGAAGCTCTCCGGCAGCACGCCGACCACGGTGGCGGCCTCGCCGTTGAGCGTCAGCACGCGCCCGATGACCGAGGGGTCGGCGCCAAAGTCCTCGCGCCAAACGCGCTCGCCCAGCAGCAGCACCGCCGGTGCACCCGGCTGATCGTCGGCGGCGATGAAACCGCGGCCGAGGAGCGGCTGCAGGCCCACCAGCTGCTGGGCCTCGACGCTCATCTGCGCGCCTTCATAGCGCTGCGGCAGGCTGCTGCCGCCGCGGCTGATGTTGGCAGTGGCCTCGTCGTACACGCCCATGCGCTCGAAGCTGCGCAGCTCGTCGCGCAGCCGCAGGAAGTCATTGGCATGGATGCCGCCGACCCCGCTGTCGCGGCGCTCGCCCATGGCCACCAGGCGGTCCGCGTCGGGAAACGGCAGCGGTCGGATCAGCAGGCCGTTGACCACCGACAGCAGGAACAGGAAGGCACCCAGCCCGAGGCCGAGCACGCCGACCACCAGCGCGCTCTGGGTGGGCCGGCGCAGCAGGCGGCGGGCGGCGTTGTTCAGCTCCGTTGCGAGAAACATGGCGCACTCCTGTCCGTATGAAGACGACGCGGCTCCCGTGCGTCGTCGAGATGCCCGCCGCCGGCGATCGCCGCGCGGGCCTCGTGATGTCCGCTCACTCCGCGCGCAGCGCCTGCATCGGCTGCACTCGCAGCGCGCGCTGCATGCTGCGCAGGCTGGCGGCGACCACCACGGCCAGCAGCAGGGCCGCCGCCAGCGCCGGCATGCTCCACAGCCAGCCGTCGACGCCGACCACCACGCTCCGCAGCACCTGCCCGAACAGCAGGCCCAGCCCGGCACCCAGCGCCGCGGCCGGCAGGCCGAGTGCAAGTCCGGCGCGCAGCACGCGCAGGGCCAGCGCCCGCGGCGCCGAGCCCAGCGCCAGGCGCAGCGCAAACTCGCGCTGGCGCCGGGTCATCTGGTAGGCCACCACCGAATGCACGCCGATCGCCGCCAGCAGCAGGGCCAGCACGGCGAAGGCGCCGGCATTGCGGGCAAAGAAGCGCGGCGTGGCGAGTTGGCGATCGCGCAGGGCGGCGACCCGCTGCGTGCTGTAGATGCCGAGATTCGGGTGCAGGGACCAGATCGCCTCCTGCGCCGGCTTGAGCAGGGCGCCGGGCTCGGCCTGGGCGCGCAGCAGCAGGGCCACCGAGCTGACCCAGTACTGCGCGTCCGGCACCCAGACCTCGGGCTCGGCCGGCGCCGCCAGCGTGTCGAGGCGCGCGTCTTCCATCACGCCAACGATGCGGAACTCCTTGCGCGGCCCGGCCTCGCCGAAGGGCGGCAGGCTGATGCGCTGGCCCAGCGGATCCTGGGTGCCGAACACGCGTTCGGCGAAGGCGCGATTGACCACCGCCACCGGCTCGGCGTCGGCGTGGTCACCCGACTCCAGCCAGCGCCCGCTGCGCAGGCCAAGCCCCAGCACCTCCTGCACCGGGCCGGAGGCCGTGCGCACGCGTGGGCGCAGCGCCTCCTGTGCGTCGCGGCCCAGCACCTGCACATCGATCGGAATCGACCCCAGCGGGCTCAGGGGCCCGGAGCTCAGACTGGCGGCCGCAGCCACGCCGGGGACCGCCTGCAGCTGCTCGATCAGTGCGCGGTTGAAGGCACCGCGGCCGGGATCGGGCTCGCGGAACAGCTGCAGCATCAGCACCGGCTCGGGCGTGTAGCCCAGCGGCACCTGCTCCAGATGACGCACGCTGCCGGCCAGCAGCAGGGCCGCGGCCAGGCCACCGACCGACACCGCGCAGGCCGCAATCGGCAGGGCCCGACTCACTCCGCCGCGCGCGGCCAGCACGCGACCGCTGGCACCGCCGAGGCCGCGCGCCGGATCGGCGCGCAGCAGTCGCCAGGCCGGCAGCAGGGCCGCCAGCAGGCTGGCCGCGAGGCCAATCGCGACCACGCTCAACAGACCGGCCGCATCGAGCTGGATCTCATCGACCCGCGGCAGGTCGCTGTCGGCGAGTCCGACGAAGCCCTGCAGGGCCAGCTCGGCGCCGAGCACGCCGAGGCCCGTGGCCAGCGCACCGAGCGCGAAGGTCTCGATGAACACGCGCCGGGCCAGCCGCCCGCGGCTGGCGCCCAGCGCCTGGTGCACGGCCAGCTCCTGGGCGCGGGCCAGGGCGCGCAGCAGCACCAGGTTGACGACGTTGGCACAGGCCACGCCCAGGGCCAGCGCCGCGATCAGCAGCAGGGCCAGCAGCACCGGGCGCACCGGACCGATCTCGTCGTCGAGCATCGGCGTGGCCGCCAGCCGCCAGTCGCGCAGCGGCGCGTGCTCGCCGGCCAGACGCTGCGACAAGGCCGCAAGCTCGGCCGACAGGCTCGCCTCGTCCACACCGGGCTTGAGCCGGGCGATGCCCTTCAGGAAGCGCGCGTTTTCGAACAGGGGCGGCTGCGCGCGCAGCTGGGCGACGTCGTAACCGATCCACAGGTCGATGCCGTCGACCGGATAGCCGAAGCCCGGCGGCATCACGCCGACCACGGTCGACTGGATCCAGTCGACCTGGAAGGGCTTGCCGATGATCCCGGGATCGCCGCCGTAGAGGTCCTGCCAGAGCTGGTGGCTGAGCACGACGCCGCTGTCGCGGTTGGCATCGCCGGCGGTGAGCCAGCGGCCCAGCTGCGGCTGCACGCCCAGCGTGCGGAAGAACTCGCCGCCGGTCAGGATCAGGGTGAGCATGCGCGGGCGCTCGCCGCCGGTGTGCGTGGCGCCACCCCAGAGGAAATAGCCGGCGCTCTCGACCGCGCCAAGCTCGGCGAGCCGCTCGGCCTCGGCGCCGGCCAGCATGCCCTCGCCGCCGGCGCTGAGATCCTGCGCACCCAGCACCCGCAGGCGCTCGGGCTCGGGGTAGTCGAGGCCCTTCAGCACCACGCCATGGACCACGCTGTACATGGCCGCGCAGACCGCAATGCCGAGCGCGAGCGTGAGCACCACGCCGAGCGCGTGGCCGGGCTGGCGCAGCAGGCCGCGCAGGGCCAGTCGAAGTTCGGGAAGCAGCTGGGCGATCATCGCGTTCGTCCTCACTCGTAGCGCAGCGCAACCATCGGATCGGTCCGCGCGGCGCGGCGCGCGGGCAGGTAGCAGGCGGCCAGTGCGACCGCCGCGAGGAAGCCGCAGACCCCCACATAGGTCAGCGGGTCGCCGGCGCTGACGCCGAACAGCTGGCTGCGCGCGGCATAGCCGAACAGCGCTGCGCCGAGCAGGCCAAGGCCGAGACCGATCGCCACCAGCCGCGCGCCCTGCCCCATCACCATGCGCAGCAGCTCCTGCGCGCTGGCGCCGATCGCCATGCGCACGCCGAGCTCGCCGGTGCGCTGGCTGACCGCGTAGGCCAGCACGCCGTAGATGCCGAGCGCGGCCAGCAGCATCGACACCGCGGCGAAGGCGCCGAGCAGCAGCATCGGCGCGCGCTGCTGGTCCAGTGAGAGCGCGATGCGCTCGTCCAGGCTGCGGATGTCGTACACCGGCTGCTCTGAATCGACCGCACGCAGGGCCTCGCGCACCTGCGGGATCAGCTGTTCGGCCGGCAACGCCGAGCGCAGCACGAAGCTGCCGAAGGGCGGCGTCGCCTGGCGGGTCGGCCAATACAGGGTTTCCTTGCTGGTGGCGGTGGCCAGCTGCTGGTGGCGGACCGTGCCGACCACGCCGACGATGGTGGCCGGCGGCAGTGAGCTGCCGCCGCGAGTCGGTTGCTGGCCGAGCGCATCGCGACCGTTGAAGTACTTGTTGGCGAGGATCTCGTCGATCACCACCACCCGCTCGGACTCCGCGCTGTCGCCCTCGTTGAGATAGCGACCGGCCAGCAGCGGAATCTTCAGCGCCTGGAAGTAGTCGCCGGCCACCTGCCGCTGCATGCCGTGCGGATTGGCCTCGCCATCGCCGCTGTCGCGGCCGACGATGCTGTACGAGCCCGAGGAGTTGCTGTTGCTGAAGGGCAGGTTCGAGGTGAAGGCCGCATGCTCCACGCCCGGCAGCGCGCGCAGCTGCTCCAGCGCCTCGTCGATGAAGCGCGCGCGCGCGGCGTCCTCGGCGTGGCGCGGCGCGTCCAGATCGACGCGGGCGGTCAGCAGGCCGCTGGACTCGAAGCCCGGGCTCTGCTCGGACAGCGCCTGAAAGCTGCGCAGCAGCAGGCCGGCGCCGATCAGCAGGGTGGTCGCCAGCGCCATCTGCAGCACCACCAGGCCCTGCCGCGACAGCGCCGCGCGACGGCCGCCGGCCCCCGAGCGGCCGCCTTCCTTGAGCGTCTCGCCGATGTCCATGCGCAGCAGGCTGGCCAGCGGCAGCGCGGCGGACAGCAGCGCCGCCAGCAGGCTGATGCCGATGCCGAACAGCACCACCTCGCTGTCGAGGCGGATCGTGTAGTCGGCCGAGTCGGGCTGGATGCCGAGTGCGGGCATCAGCTCGATACAGGCAGTCGCCACCGCCAAGCCGGCAAGCCCACCGAACAGGGCCAGCAGCAGGGCCTCGCCCAGCACCTGCAACGCCAGACGCGTGCGCCCGGCGCCGAGCGCGCTGCGCAGGGTCAGCTCCTTGCGGCGGCCGTGCAGGCGGATCAGCATCAGGTTGGCCAGATTGGCGCAGGCGATCAGCAGCACCATGCCGACCGCAGCCTGCAGGATCGCCAGCACCTCGCGCGCCTCGCCGACCTGCTGCTCGCGCAGGCTGCGCGCGCCGCCCTTGAAGTTGCCGGCGCGCAAGAAGGCGGCGAAGCCGGCGCCCTGATCACCTGCGGCGGCCAGGCGATCGGCATTGCGGGCGATGATGGTGTCGAGCTCGGCGGCAAGGCCTTCGACGCTGGCGCCGGGCTTCAGCCGCGCGATGCTGGCCGAGTACTCGTTGCCGCGCTCCTGGTCGCTACGCTGCTGCTCGGTGAAGGCGAAGGGCACCCACAGCTGCACGTTGCGCGAGGGAAAGCCGAAGCCCTCGGGCATCACCCCGAGCACGCGGAAATTTTCGCCGTTCAGACGGATCTCGCGGCCGATCAGCTCAGGGTCGGCGTTGAAGCGGTTGCGCCAGAGGTTCCAGGACAGCACCGCCACCCTGTCGCTGCCCGGTTCGGCATGCGCATCCGTGAACACCTGGCCCACCGCCGCCTGCGTGCCCAGCGTGCTGAACAGGCTGGGCGTGGCCTTCAGCGCGCTCAGGCGCTCGGGTGTGCCGGCGCTGCTGCTGAGCCCGAAGCTGACATTGGTGTAGAGCGCCATGTCCTCGATCGAGGGCGCCTGCTCGCGGCGGTCCAGATAGTCGGGGATCGAGGTGCCGGCGTAGTCGAGGTTCATGTTCGGGTAGCGGTTGAACACCTCGACCAGACGCTCGCCGCCGGCGTAGGGCAGCGGCCGCAGCAGCAGGCCGTGCATCACCGAAAAGATCGCGGTGTTGGCGCCGATGCCCAGGCCCAGGGTGAGCACGGCAATGGTCAGGAACAAGGGCCGCGCCAGCAGGCCGCGAAGGCTGTAGCGCAGGTCCTGCAGCAGGGATCCGATCATCTCGCTCTCCTCGTCGTGCGGGCGCTCAGGCGCCGCGCAGGCTCTGCACGGGGTCCGCGCGCACCGCGCGCAGGCTGGGAATCAGACAGGCCGCGAGGCCCACCGCGCCGAGCACGCCGGACACCGCCAGCAGCACGCCGGGCTCGACGCTGCCCACGCCGAACAGCTGGGCGCTCAGGCTGCGCCCCAGCAGCAACGCACCGACCAGGCCCAGCGCCAGACCGATCAGCAGCAGGGCCAGGCCCTGACGCAGCAGCAGGCCGAGCAGGCGCCGCGCGTCCGCCCCCAGCGACATGCGGATGCCGAGCTCCTGGCGACGCTGCTGCACGCCGTAGCTGATCACGCCATAAAGACCGATCGCCGCGAGGCTGAGCGCCACCGCGCTGAAGATCGTCATCAGCCGCAGCCGGAACACGCGCAGCTGGTTCAGGTCCGCGGCCAGGGCCTCGAAGGGGCGAATCGCCGACACCGGCATCGCCGGGTCCAGGGTCTGCAGCGCGCGGCGCAGCGGCTCGGCCAGGGCCATCGGCTCGCCGCGCACGCGCAGCGCCAGAAAGAACTGTTCCTGCACGGCCTGGTGGTGGTGCATGTACACCTCCGGCGACGGCTCGCGGTCGGCGCCGAAGTGGCGGGTGTCGGCGACCACGCCGACCACGGTCTTGGGCCCGCCGAGGAACTCGATCTGCCGGCCGACCGGATCGCCTTCGCCCATGAAGCGGCGCGCGAAGCTGCGGTTGACCAGCACCGTGCCCGGCATCGCGCCGGCGCGGGCGTCGCTGTCCTGCAGGCCGCGGCCCTGCTCGATCATCAGGCCGATCGCGGCGAAGAAGTCTGGATTGACGAAGCGCCAGCTGGCGCCGGGCTCCTGACCTTCGACCGGCGCGCTGCCGATCACCCGCACGCTGGAGCTGAAGTTGTCGAGCGCCGACAGCGGCAGTGCGTCGCTGACGCCGACCGCCTCCACGCCCGGCAGCCCCTTGAGCGCGGCCAGCACGGCGTCCAGCTTGGGTGCGATGAACTGCGTGTGGCGGCGGTAGGTGTCTTCCCAGCCCTCGCCGTCGGGGCCCGGCGGCACGCTCAGCACCAGACTCGCGGTCAACACGTTCTCGGCCCGCACGCCAGTATCGACTTCGCCCAGGCGACGCAGGCTCTCGATCATCAGTCCGGCGCCGGCGAGCAGGGTGAGTGCGAGCGCGACCTCCGCGACCACCAGCACGCGCCGGGCGCGCCCACCCTGGCGTCCAGCGGCCGGACCGCGCCCGGCATCGCCGAGGCTGCCGGCCGGCGGCACGCTCGCCGCGCGTCGCGCGGGCAGCAGCGCGAACAGCAGCAGGGTGACGAAACTCAGCGCAAGGCAGAGGCCCATCACCCGCAGGTCGACCGCGACCTCCACCTGCGAAGGCAGCAGATCGGGCGCGCCGCTCAGCAGCAGCGGAACCCCCGCAGTCGCGATCAGCGCGCCGCCGACGGCCCCCATCAGCCCGATCATCAGCGCCTCGACCAGGGCCGCACGCAGCAGACGACCTTGCGCGGCACCCAGCGCCGCGCGCACCGCGTATTCGGCGCGGCGCTGGCTGGCACGGGCCAGCAGCAGATTGGCGAGGTTGGCACAGGCAATCAGCAGCACCAGCAGCGAAGCCACCAGCAGGCTCCACAGCGGATCCTGCAGGTGCGCGCCCAGGCTCTCGCGCAGGGGCCGCAGGCGGGCGCCCAGCTTGGCGTGCTCGTCGGGATGGGCTTCAGCCAGCCGGGCGTTGACGGCCGCCAGTGCCGCCTCGATCTGTGCGGGCGTGACGCCCTCCGCAGAGCGGCCGATGAGACGCAAATAGCTGGTGCCGCGCGCCGCGCCGCTCAGCGGCAGATGGGTGGGCAGGTACAGCTCGGCGCCCTCGGGCAGACGCAGCGCTTCGGGCGCGACGCCGATCACCGTCCAGGCTTCGCCATTCAGTTCGATGCGCTCGCCGATCACCTCGCTGCGGCCGCCGAAGCGCTGCTGCCACAGCGCATGCGAGAGCACGGCGACCTTCTCGCCGCTGTCTTCTTCGGACTGGCCGAACCAGCGGCCAAGCAGCGGCGACAGGCCCATCACCGCCCAGAACTCGGGGCTGACCCGATAGCTGATTCGACGCTCGGCGGCGTCGCCGATGCGCAGGGTGCTGATGCCGCCGTTGGTCGCGGCCAGCGCCTCGAACTGGCCGCGCGTGGCTTCGCGCCAGTCGAAGTACAGCGGCCGCGAAACCGGGCCGCCGTAGGTCTCCTGCACGCGCAGCACCTCGACGATGCGCTCCGGCTGCGGGTACGGCAGGGGCTTGAGCAGCACGCCGTAAACCACGCTGAACACCGCGGTAACCGCACCGACGCCCAGCGCCAGGGTGAGTACGGCGGTGAACAGGAAGCCAGGCTGGCGCAGCAGGCTGCGCAGGCTCTGGCGGATCTCGCTCAGCAGGGTCATGGCGGGGTCTCCCGGCGCGTTGAGAAAGTGCGTCCTTGCATGTCGCCTCCTTGAAATGGATCGCCTGGCCCTGCGCTTCAGTCGCCGCGCAGGGCGGTCAGCGGATCGATGCGCAGCGCGCGCCCCAGCGGACCGGCGACGCCGACGGCGAGCGCCAGCAGCAGAGCGACGAGGGTCGCGGTGATCGCCGCAACACCCACCTGGCTCTCGCCGTACAGGCTCTGGCTGAGCGGATCGACCAGGGCCACCGCCGCAGCGATGCCGAGCAGGGCGCCGACTGCACCCCACAGGCCCAGAACACCGAGCAGGCCGCGCCCCACGCTTGTTCCCGAGGCGCCGAGCGCGCGGCGCAGGCCGATCTCGCGGATGCGCTCGTTGACCAGGCTGCCGAGCAGGGCCGACAGGCCGGTGGTGGCCAGCACCAGGGCGAGCACGCCCAGCGGCGCGAACATGCCCAGCACCATCTGCGCCCACTCGTTGGCGCGCGCGCGGCGCTCGGCGAAGCTGCCGATCTCGGCCAGCGCGAAGTCCGGATCGATCTCGGCGGCCAGCGCCTGCAGCCGCGGCACGAAGGCCTCGACATCACCCTCAAGGCGCAGCGCCAGGGCGAGCTCGGCGCCGCTCCTCGGGGGCATCGGCACGAAAACGCTGGGGCGATCGGTGCCGACCGCATCGGCCAATCGCACCTCTTCCGTGAGGCCGATGACCCGGTAGCGCACGCTCTCGCCGCCCTCGTCGCGGGTGAAGCTCTCGCCGATACCGTCGCGGCCTTCGAACAGGGCGGCAGCCAGCGCCGGGTCGATCACCGCCACGCGACGCTGCTGGGCGATCTCGTCCGCGCTGAACCAGCGCCCACGGCGCAGGGGCATGCCATAGACCTCGGCGAAACCCACATCGACCGGGGCGAGGTCGACGTTGACGCGACGCTCGCCGAGTTCGAGGTCCGGCCGGCTCACCACCGCCAGCGGGATATGGTTGGACACGCTCACCGCCGCCACGCCCGGTTCGGCACGCAGGCGCTGCTGCAGGCGCTCGCTGAAGGCGGCACGGGCGTCGAGATCGGCGCCGTTGAACTGCGCCACGAGTACCGCCCCGGTGTCGAGCCCGATCGACTGCGTCTGCTGGGCATGCGCGCCCAGCCCGGCCTGCAGGGTGGCGAGCACGGTGACCACCGCCAGCAGGGCCTGCAGGGCGAACAGGCCGCGGCTGAAGCGCGACAGCATCCGACTGGTCGAACGCGTGCCGCTGCGCAGCTCGGCCAGGGCACCGGCGCCGCGCAGGCGCATCAGAGTCGGCACGGTCAACAACAGCACCGCCAGCAGCGCGGCGGCGGCGCTGATCGCCAGCACCTGGGCCGACAGCTGCAGTTCGACGTACAGGGGCATGCCGCTCTCGACGCTCCAGAAGTAACGCGACAGCGCATCGAGAATCCGATCGCTCAACAGCAGGGCCAGAACCCAGGCGAAGCCGACCAGCAGCAGCCCCTGCAGCAGTAGGCCCGCGCCGATGCGCAGCGCGCCGGCACCCAGCGCTCGCCGCGTCGCCAGCTCACGCGCGCGGCCCAGCCACTGCACCAGCAGCAGGCCACCGGCGTTGGTCGCCGCCATCAGCATCACCAGCCCGACCACTGCCGCCAGCACCAGCACCAGCAGCTCGGTCTGCGGACCGGAGGACGCGCCCCACAGCGGCCCGAAGTGCAGCGCTTCGTGTTTGGCCGCAGCGCCTTGCAGGCGCTCGCGCTCGGCCTGCGCCGACGCGAAGGCCGCGCGGATCGCCGGCAGCGCGCTGGCCTCGTCCACGCGCACCAGGGTCTGCCAGTAGCGGCTGTGCAGGCTGGGCTCGGCGGCGAGATTCACCGGCCGATAGATCTGCTGCTGGAAGGGATAGGCGCGCTGCGGCGGCAGCACGCCCACCAGCACCGCGGGCGCGCCGTCGATGCGCAGGCTGCGGCCGATGACCGAAGGATCGGCATTGAAGCGCGAGCGCCACAGCGCGTCGCCGATCACCACCACCGCCGGCGCGCCGACGGCAAAGTCCTCGGCGCTGAAGCCGCGCCCCATCGCCATCGGCCAGTCGAGCAGGGCAAAGGGATCGCCATCGACTAGGGCGCCGCTGACGCGCTCGCTGCGCACCGCGTCACCGCTGGCGGCGGCCAGATTGAACTCGACGCCGCGCAGCAGGACCGCGCGCTCAAGGCAGGGCACATCGGCACGCAGGGCCAGCGCTTCGCTGCCGGGCAGGCTGCGCGCCTGCGAAGGATGTGCGCCCACGCCGAAGCCGAACAGGCGCTCGGCCGGCAGTGTGGCGGGGGCTGCGTCGCTCACCAGCGCGCTGATCGCGCTGACGCACATGACCGCGACCAGCCCCATCGCCAGCACCAGCACGACGGCGGCGTTGCCCAGCGGGCGCGCGCGCAGCAGGCGCAGCGCTTCGCCCCAGACAGCGGTGAGCGCGGTCATGGCGTGTGCCTCGCGTTCTCGCAGAGGGTGGAAATGGACGCGTGCATTCAAACCCCCGCGACGTGGCTGGCGCGGGCACGGGCGATCTGCGCGTCGAGTCGGTCCTCTTCCTCGCGACGCAGGCGATGCAGGGTGTCCTCGTCGACGATGCGGCCGTCGAACATGCAGATCTTGCGCTGGGCGAAGTCGGCGTAGCGGGCGTCGTGGGTGACCATGCAGATGGTCGAGCCGGACTGGTGCAGCTCGTCCAGCAGGGCCATCACCGCCTCGCCGTTCTTGCTGTCGAGGTTGCCGGTCGGCTCGTCCGCCAGCAGCAGCGAAGGCTGGCCGACCAGCGCACGGGCCACGGCGACGCGCTGCTGCTGGCCGCCCGACAGCTGGGCCGGGTAGTGCTTCAGACGATGCGCCATGCCGACGCGTTCCAGCGCGTGCTGCACGCGGTCGCGGCGCTCGGCCTTCGACACGCCATCACGGTAGGTCAGCGGC
>VFQU01001445.1_pt1 | contig 13986 bp, 12 predicted proteins | sample 3512311 | NCBI WGS metagenome assembly VFQU01 (sample SAMN10412377, study PRJNA504923) | tailings metagenome | isolation source: Relicate 3 Philex TSF3 active mining site | place: Philippines: Tuba, Benguet | collected 2017-08-29 | reverse complement strand
GCCCTGAGCCCTGAGCCCTGAGCCCTGAGCCCTGAGCCCTGAGCCCTGAGCCCTGAGCCCTGGATCCCGATCGCTCAACCCGCGTCACCACCCCACCCGGACGCCGCCACAATGACCCTCAAGCAGCAGCTCACCGACGACATGAAGGCCGCGATGAAGGCCGGCGAGAAGGATCGCCTGGGCGTCATCCGGCTGATCAACGCCGCGCTCAAGCAGCGCGAGGTCGACGAGCGTATCGAGATCACCGACGCGATCGCCCTGGCCGTGCTCGAGAAGATGCTCAAGCAGCGCAAGGACTCGGTGAGCCAGTACGAGGCCGCCGGCCGCGAGGATCTGGCCGCGGTCGAGCGCTTCGAGATCGGCGTGATCCAGGCCTACCTGCCGGCGCAGATGGGCGAGGACGAGCTCGCCGCCGCGGTAGCCACGGCGATCAGGGAGTCCGGCGCCGCCGGTCCGGCCGACATGGGCAAGGTGATGGCGGTGCTCAAGCCACGCATCGCCGGCCGCGCCGACATGGGCCAGGCCTCGGCCGCGGTGAAGCGCGCGCTGGCGGGATAAGCCGCGCCGCCGCGCCACATAAGTGCGGCGGAAGCCGCGACCGGTTTCGCGGGATCGAGTCGCCGCCATGGCGGCTCCCACCAGAGCAGGCGGCCCGGCACTCCCGGATGTGGGAGCAGCCATGGCTGCGACCGCCTGACGGCCAGATCGATCGCGACCTTCGCTGGGCTGCCGCTTGCCCGGTGCCGCGCCTTCCACCGCGCCTACGAGCACCGCGAGCGCATGGCATCCTTCGCCCATGGCCCGCATCCCCGACGCCTTCATCGACGATCTGCTCGCGCGGACCGACATCGTCGAGCTGATCGGCGCGCGCGTGCCGCTGAAGCGGCAGGGCCGCGAGTATTCGGCGCGCTGTCCCTTCCACGACGAGCGCTCGCCGAGCTTCACGGTCAGCCCGGTCAAGCAGTTCTACCACTGCTTCGGCTGCGGCGCGCACGGCTCGGCGATCAAGTTCCTGATGGAGTACGACCGCCTCGAGTTCCTCGACGCAGTCGAGGAGCTGGCCCGGCAGGCCGGCCTCGAGGTGCCGCGCGAGACGCGCCAGCAGCATCGCCGCGGCGAGTTCGAGGAGCTCTACGGCGCCTGCGCCGCCGCCGCGGACTTCTTCCGCGCCCAGCTCGCCGCCAGTCCGCGCGCGCGCGGCTATCTGGACAGGCGCGGGGTCGACGCCGAGCAGCGCCAGCGCTTCGCGATGGGCTACGCGCCCGACGGCTGGGAGGGGCTGAAGAACGCGCTCGGCGGCGACCCGCGCCGGCTCGCCCTGCTCGACCGCGTCGGCCTGCTGTCGAAGAACGACGCCGGCCGGGTCTACGACAAGTTCCGCGACCGCATCATCTTTCCGATCCACGACCGCCGCGGCCGCGTGATCGCCTTCGGCGGCCGGAGCATTCCAGGCGACCTTCCTGATCGCGACGCCAGAGCGGCCATCCATGGCCGCACCCTCAACAAGGGCGACGACGCTCCGAAGTACCTGAATTCCCCGGAGACGCCGCTGTTCCACAAGGGCCGCGAGCTGTACGGCCTGTGGCAGGTGCGCCAGGCGCACGCGAAGATCCCGCGCATCGTGGTGGTCGAGGGCTACATGGACGTGGTCGCGCTGTTCCAGTACGGCGTCACCACCGCGGTGGCCACGCTGGGCACGGCGACCACGTCCGATCACGCCGAGCTGCTGTTCCGCAACGCCGCCGACGTGGTGTTCTGCTTCGACGGCGATCGCGCCGGCCGCGGCGCCGCCTGGAAGGCGCTGGAGTCGGTGCTGCCGCGCCTGCGCGACGGCCGCCAGGCGGCCTTCCTGTTCCTGCCCGAGGGCGAGGATCCCGACAGCATCGTCCGCAAGGAAGGCGCCGCCGGCTTCGAGGCTCGCCTCGATGCCGCCGTGCCGCTGTCGGAGTTCCTGTTCGCCGAGCTCAGCCGCGACCTGCAGCTCGGCGGCCTCGAAGGCAAGGCGCGGCTCGCCGAACGCGCCCGGCCGATGCTCGCGCAGATCCCCGACGGCGCCTTCCGCGACCTGATGCAGCAGCGGCTGGCCGAGCTGACCGGCGTGCAGCGCGCCGCGGCTGCGCCGACCCCGGCGCCGCGTCCATCGACTCCCGCCCGCGGCGGCACCGCCCGCCGCAGCCTGGTGCGCAGCGCGATCTCGCTGCTGCTGCACCGGCCCGAGCTGGCCGCCGCGCTGGAGCCGCCGTGGACCTTCGGCGAGCTGCGCCAGCCCGGCGTGCCGCTGCTGATCGAGCTGATCACGCTGTGTCGCGCGCGCCCCGGCCTGAACGCGGCGACGATCCTGATGCACTTCGAGGATCGCGAGGAGGCCGGCGCGCTGGAAAAGCTCTCGCTGCTCGATCTGCCCGGCGGCGAGACCCAGTGGCAGGCCGAGTTCCTCGACGCCTGCGCCCAGCTCGAACGGCAGACCCGCGACCAGCGGCTGACCGACCTCAAGGCCGTGCAGGCCCAGCGTCCGCTGACCGCGGAGGAGCGCGATGCACTGCGCGCCCTGCTGGCCGAACGTGGCCGCGGCTGAAGCGCGGCTAAGATGGACCCTGCCCAGACCACGCTGCGCCGACCATGACCGTCACCGGCGTCCACCCGTCCACTCCGCCGCCCGCCTCGCAATCGATCGGGATTCCCGGCTACACCATCCACCGGCTGCTGGGCCAGGGCGGCATGGCGACCGTGTACCTGGCGACGCAGGAGAAGCTGAAGCGTCAGGTGGCGCTCAAGGTCATCCTGCCCGAGCACGCCCGCGACCCGGGCTTCCGCGAGCGCTTCATCAGCGAAGGCCAGCTCACCGCGCGACTGTTCCACCGCCACGTCATGACGGTGTTCGACATCGGCGAGGCCGACGGCGCGTTTTTCCTCGCCACCGAGCTGCTTCCCGGGGGCACCCTGGCCGAGCGTCTGCCGCAGATCCCCTCGGTGGTCGACAAGCTGCTGATCGTCCGCGAGGTGGCCGAAGGTCTGGGCTTCGCCCACGCCAACAAGGTCATCCACCGCGACATCAAGCCGGGCAACATCCTGTTCCGCGCCGACGGCACCGCGGTGGTCGCCGACTTCGGCATCGCCAAGGCGCAGGATGTCAGCCGGGCGCAGACCATGCAGGGCATGATCGTCGGCACGCCCAGCTACATGAGCCCGGAACAGGTGCAGGGCGAGCCGCTCGACGGCCGCAGCGACCTGTACTCGCTGGGCATCATGCTGTACGAGATGCTGGTCGGCGAACTGCCCTTCGTCGCCACCGACCTGTTCGCGGTGGCGATGGCCCAGATCGCCCGGCCGCCGCCGCCCCTGCCCGAGCATCTGAAGCCGCTGCAGCCGCTGCTCGACGGCATGCTCGAGAAGCTTCCGGCACGCCGCGTGGCGAGCGCCGAGGCGCTGGTCGCGCAGATCGACGCACTGCTGCCCACGCTGGACGATGCGGCACTGTCGAACGGGGCGACGAGTCGGCGCGGTGCGCGGCCGAAGACGACCCGCGCGTCGACCGTGTCCGCCGCGGCGCCGGGCGCGAGCACGGGCGTGAGTCGCCGGATGCCGTGGCTGGTGGGCGGCAGCATCTGCGCACTCGCGATCGCTGCGATCGCCCTCTGGCCTGGCCCGGAGTCGCCGTCCGGAGGCCCCGTCGCGGCCGACCCCGGCGGGCCCGGGGCCGAGCCTGTCGACGCCTGGCAGGCCCTGCAGCAGCAGTTCCGCGACCGCCTCGCCCAGCGCCACTACTTCGCCCCGGCGAGGCGCAGCGCCCACGACACCCTCAGGCTCATGCTCGCCGAGCGCGCGACCGATCCGCAGACGCTGGCGCTGGCGACGCAACTGATCGACGCCGTGACCCGCGACGTGCGCGCGCTGGTCGAGGCGGGCGACCGCACCCAGGCGAGCCTGCTGCTCAGCGATGCGCAGGCGGCCTTCCCGAACGATGCGCAGCTCGCCGAGCTCGCCGAAGGACTGCTCGGCGGAGGCTCCCTGCCGGCGCCGTCCACGGCCGGCCCGGACGGCGCCGACCCGGACGAGCTGCGCCGTCGCGCCGCCGCCGCGCTGTCCGCGGGCCGGGTATCGACGCCGCCCGGCGACAATGCGGTCGAGCATTACCGAAGGCTGCTCGTGCTGGTGCCCGACGATGCCGACGCCGCGGCGACGCTGCGCCGCATCGCCGAGGGCTACGCCGCGGAGGCCGAGGATTGGCTGCGTCGCGGTGACCCGGAGCAGGCCTACCGCGCGGTGCTGCGCGGCCTGGAGGCACGGCCCGACGATGCGGCGCTGCTGGCGTTGCGCGCCCGCGCGCGACCCGCCGGCTGAACCGTGGCCGGGCATTGCCGACGCCGGGCGCATGGGGTAGGGTCAGCGCCGACGGGCGGAGCGAGGGGTCGACTCCGCAGCCATCCGAAGGGGGGAAACATGACTCATCGAGGACTTGTTCGGCGCGCCATTGCGCGCCTCGCTCCGGCACTCGCCCTGACGCTGCCCGGAGTCGCCGCCGCGCAGACCTGCACGCAGGTCAATCCGCCGGTTTTCGACCACAACTTTCCGAACGCCGCGAGCAACGTGCCCGGTGGCGTCGTCTCGGCCGACGGCACGCGCGTGGCGATGTTCGCCCGACCCAACGACGCTCGGCCCGAGGACGGCGCCGAGCTGGCCATCTTCAATCCGCGCACCGGCGAGCTGCGCTACCTGACCAGCGGGACGCCGGCGGGCATAGACGCTTTCGACGGCCAGTTCCGACCCTACACCCAGGCGATCTCTGGACTGTCGCGCGACGGCCGCGTGGTGGCCGTGGTCGGATCCGCCTCGTTCAACTTCCCGGTGCTGCAGCTCCCCAATGAATCGACACCTCGGCAGGTGCGCGAGCTGATCGGCTTCCCGGGACCGATCCGCCTGATCGACACCGACACCGGCGCCGCAGTCCAGGTCGGCGCGTTGGGCTCCGTGCCGCTGCAGCCGGGCCAGTTCTACGTCGGCTTGGTCAGCGGACTGTCGGCCGATGCCGGCAAGGCGCTCGTGGAGGAGTTCATCGTCAACGTCAACTTCGTCGAGATCAACGGGGTGACCCGCCGGATCGTCCCCGATGTCGGGGGGACCGTGCAGTTTTCCGCCGGACTGATCGACCTCGCCAGTGGTCAGCTCCTCGAAAACGTCGCCGGCCTGGTCAACGACCTCGCCGGCGGCGATGCCGCCGTCCGCAGCAGCGCCGGCGCGGCGCGGCTCTCGGGCGACGGCAACGCCGTGGTCTTCGAGAGCGCGCGTGATCTTGCCGCGCCGACGCGCCCGTTCTGGAACCAGGTGTCGGCCGGCGGAGCCAACATCCAGACCGCCCCCTACGTGCTGTTCCTCGACGAGCGGGTGATCGTGCCGGTGGTCGACATCGATCCGACGCAGCCGCGGCAGGGCGGCTCGGCCTTCATCTTCCTGCGCAACGTCGGCTTCAGCGGCACCGTGTTCGGCATCGAACGCGGAGCGAGCTACATCGGAGCGCCGCCGAACCCGTCCGGCGCCAACAACCCGGCCACGGTCGTGCTCGGCGAACCGCCGGTCTACGTGACGCCGCCGACGCCGAATCCGCCGGCGCGCGGCTTCTTCGCCAACAGCTTCGCCCTGATCTCGCCGGAAGACGATCGCGTGTACTTCCAGCACACCGGGGATCTCGTGCCCGGCGGCAATCCCAACCAGTCGCAGGAACTGTTTTCGATCGATGTCACCACCCGGCAGATCCGCCAGATCAGCCGTCACGCCGACCCGCTTGCGCTCCGCTTCGCCGCCGAGCCGAACCTGCTCTTCCAGTACGGTGATGTCTCGCAAGTGATCTACGCCGGATCCAGCGCCGACCACTCGGTGGTCGCCTACACGTACAGCAACTCCGGAGGATTCACCCGCACGGTGAAGGAGGTCGGCAGCGACGGCCGCACCACGCTGCGCGCCGCGCGCTTCGGCACGTCCGAATTCCCGGCGTGGGAACTGCGCCGAATCATGGTCTGCGAGTGAGGGCCCGGACGATGAACGCCACCCTGATCCGCTGCGCCCTCGCCCTGCTCGTCCTTGCGGCGACGGACGCCCACGCCGCCCGCTGGCAGATCACCCGGGATGGCGCGCTGCTGCCGGCGCCGCCCAGTCTTCTGAAGAGCCAGGCCTTCTGCCAGGCCAATCCGGGCACCCTGCTGGTGTTCCAGGACAGCCTCGTGACCACGCCGGCCAGCGGCCGGGTGAGCGAGGACGTCGGCAGCGTCGGCCTGCGCGCGGACGTCACCGTCGAAGCGGTGTGTACCACCGGTCCGGTCACGCTGCGGCTGCGCTACGGCGCGCTTCCCGGCTCGACTGCGGGCGAGTGCTGCGACTACCTGCCGTTCCAGCTGCAGGCGGTCAGCCCGGCGCTCCCCACGTTCGGTCCGGTGACCAGTTTCAACGCGAGCACCAACTTCGTGATCGTGGACGACGAGATCGAGGAGGAGGAGGAACAGCTGCTGGTCGGACTGCTCGGCGGCGAGGTGCTGGGACCGCTGAACGTCATCGACATCCCGGGCAGCTCGACGCCGCTGGCGACCTTCGTGATCGAGGACGACGACGGGCTGGATCTATCGCAGGAAGGCGTCACCACCACGGTCACCACGGCGCTAGGTGCGGCGCCCGATCCCATTGCCGCCGCCGCGATCACGCCGCTCGCGGAGAACTGCTCGACCGCCACCGACCCGGCCATCCTGGAGCAGTGCGCGGCGATCATCGCGCTGGCCGAGGCCAACCAGGCGCAGGCGCTGACCCAGGTGCTGCAGGCGATTTCCGGCGAGGAACTCAGCGCCCAGATCACCAGCAGCATCGACGGCGCCAACCAGCGCGGCGCGCAGATCGACGGCCGCATCGCCGCGCTGCGCGGCGGCGCCACCGGCGTGTCGCTCGACGAAGTCGCCTTCAACTACCGCGGCCAGACGCTCAGCGGCGGCATGCTTTTCAACGCGCTGGCCGGCGAACAGGGCGGCGGTGGCGAGGACTTCGGCGGCGGTCTGCTCGACCAGCGCCTCGGGGCCTTCCTCAACGTCACCGTGCTCGGCGGCAAGCGCGATGCCAGCGACTTCGAGGTCGGCTTCGACTTCGACGGCTACAGCGCGCTGGGCGGCCTCGACTGGCGCTTCAGCGACACCTTCATCGCCGGCGCGGCGGTCGGCTGGTCCGACCTGAGCAGCGATCTCGACGACGACGGCGGCGGCCTCGACAGCACCGGCTGGTCGCTGACCGGCTACGGCACCTGGCTGGTCGGCGAGCGCGGCTACGTCGACTTCACCGTCGGCAGGCTGTGGAACGACTACGACCAGACCCGCGTGGTCGACCTCGGCCTGCTCGGTGCCGGCTTCGGCCGCAGCGTGGCGGTCGGCACCACCGATGCCGAGCAGACCTCGTTCGGCCTCGGTGGCGGCATCGACATCGCGCTCGGCGAATGGGTCTACAGCCCGCGCGGATCGCTGCTGCGCACGCGCTCGAAGATCGACGGCTTCACCGAGAGCGGGGCGGGCATCAACGACCTGATCTTTGCCGACCAGGACTTCGACTCGCTGCTGTGGACCTTCAGTCAGAGCATCTCGCGCTCCTACAGCATCAGCTCGGGCGCCATCCAGCCCTACTTCGCGCTCGACCTGTCGCGCGAGACGCGCAACGAGGCCTTCGTCATCACCCCGACCCTGCGCGTGCGACCGGACCAGCGCTCGACCCCGGTGTTCATCGACGAGTCCGACCGTTCCTTCGGGCGCGGCGATGTCGGCCTGTCCTTCATCGGCAGCGGCGGCTTCCAGTGGTTCGCCTCGTACTCCCGACTGCTCGGCTACGACAAGGTCAGCGCCTGGGCGGTGCGCGCCGGACTGCGCTGGGAGTTCTAGCGCCGCGGATGTCGGACGGCATCAACCACTCGTTCATGCCTGCGGCGTAGCATCACGTCATGGCCCTGCGTCAGCGCCTGCTGCTCGCCCTGCCCCTCGCCGGCCTCGTCGCCGGCGCGGGTCTGGCCGCGCCGGACGCGCGGGCGGCGGCGTTTCCGACCCGCGCCGAGGACGTGCTGGTGGTCGACTGCCTGCTGCCCGGCCAGGTGCGGCGGGTCGGCAAGATCAAGGGTTTCCTCACCCAGCGGCGGCCGGCGCGGCTGTCGCAGTTCGAATGCGCCTATCGCGGCGGCGAGTACGTCGCCTATGACCGCGCGACGCTGGCGACCTCGGTGCAGGTCTGGCAGGGCAGCGCCGAGGGCGGCGACGTCGAGGCGATGAACGTGCTCGGCGAGGCCTATGCCAAGGGACTGGGCCAGGCGCCGGACTATGCGAGCGCGAAGCTGTGGTTCGAGCGCGCCGCCGCCGCCGGCTCGGCGAAGGCGCTGCAGAACCTCGGCCATCTCTACGAGAACGGACTCGGCGTCGCCCAGGACCGCGAGCGTGCGCTCGACTACTTCCGCCGCGCGCTGGGACCGGGCGCGGAGTCACTGGTCTACAGCAGCGACGCGCTGCGCGCCGCCGAACTGCGCGCCGAGGTCGAGGCGCTGCGCGGCAGCCAGGCGCGCAGCGAGGCCGAGGCCGCGCAGCTGCGCAGCACGCTGGCCGAGCGCGATCGCGCGCTGGCCGAGGCGGTCGCGTCGATGCGCAGGCTGCGCGCCGAGTACGAGGCGCTGAAGTCGCGCAGCCAGGATGCGTCGGCGGAAGGCGTTTGGAAGCTGCTCGAGGAATCGATCCGCGCCCGCGAGGGCGAGATTGCCGCGCAGAAGGCCGAGATCGAGACCCTGCGCGCCCGTGCCGGCGGCGGCGTCGCGCCGCCGTACGTGCAGATCGGGCCCGAGCTGACGCTGAAGCTCGAGACTCCCGTCGTGCTCGCCGCGCGCGGCCGTCCGGTCGCGCTGCTGCCCGACGATGCGAAGCCGCTGCGGCTGCGCGGCCAGGCTGCGCCGGCCGAGGCGGTGGCCGAAGTGCAGGTCGACGGCCGGCCGATCGTCGTCGACACCGCCGGCAACTTCGAGCTCGTCCTCGACGGCAGCGGCGAACGCGCGGTCACCGTGCTGGCCCGCGCCCGCGGCGGTAGCGAGACACGCGCCGAGTTCCAGCTGCTCTCGCCTGCACCGGCAGCCGCGGCCAGCGCCGTCGCTGCCTCCGGTCCGCGCCCTGCGCCCAGCGTGATGCGCAGCGGCGCCGCGCGCGCGCTGCTGATCGCCGTGTCCGGCTACCAGCAGTATCCCGGCCTGCCGACGCCGCGCGCCGACGTCGAGCTGCTGGCCGGCGTGCTGCGCGAGCGCTACGGCTTCGAGGTGCGCACCATCGTCGACCCGACCCGCGTCGACCTGCTGCTGGCGCTGCATGCGTTCCGCCAGTCGCTGGCGAACGAGGATTCCGGACTGATCTACTTCGCCGGCCACGGCGAGATCGACGCCGCACAGAAAGGCTACTGGATCCCGTCCGACGGCGACCGCAGCGACCCGAAGACCTGGGTCGCCAACGAAGTCGTCACCGACATGCTGGCAGTGAGCGACGCGCGCCACCTGATGGTGATCGCCGACTCGTGCTACTCGGGCACCCTGGCGCGCGGCCCCGGCGAGGCGGCCAGCGATGCGCTGCCGCCGGACCAGTGGCGCGCCTGGGCCGAAGCCAGCGCCGCGGGACGTTCCCGCGTGGCCTTGACCTCGGGCGGACTGCGCCCGGTGCCGGAAACCTCGACCGGCCGCGTCTCGACCTTCGCCACCGCGCTGGCCGGCATCCTGCGCGAGCAGGACGGCACGCTGGAGGCGCAGCGCGTTCATCGGGAGCTGTCCGAGCGCATCGCCCTCGACCCGGCCGCACAGGCCTTCGGCCAGCGCCCCGAGTTCGCGCCGATGCAGTTCGCCGGCCACGAGCGCGGCGAGCTGTTCTTCGTGCCGCGCGGCGGTTGACCCGCCAACGCCGCCGTAGCGCCGAGCTTGCGCGGCAGCTCGCCACGATCAACGCAACAAGCTGCGCTGCGGGCGATGGTCCTGGCGCGCCGCAACCTAGACCATGCCCGGCAACGCGCCCCGGTCGCGGCTTCCGCCGCTCCTACCCCAACACCTGCGCAGCGCCCGTAGGAGCGCCGGAGGGCGCGACCCGCGTGCCGACGGCCGCCACCGCTTCCTGCTGGCAGCCGCCTACGGCTGCGGCTGGAACTCGATCCCGCTGCTCGGCGGCAGCGCGCTCGGCATCAGCCAGTGGTCGAGCAGCAGGAAGGCGAACAGCGCCATGAGATACAGGATGGAGTAGTTGAACACCTCCATCGCGAAGCGCTCGTCGGGCGGGTTCATCAGCCGCACGGCGTAGTAGAGGAAGCCCGCGCCGAGCACCGCCGCGCCGCCGAGGTAGAACAGGCTGCTCATGCCGGTGAGCCAGGGCAGCAGCGTCGCGATCACCAGCAGCACGGTGTAGAACAGCACGTGCCAGCGGGTGTACTCGACGCCGTAGACCACCGGCAGCATCGGGATCATCGCCCGCGCGTAGTCGTCGCGGCGGAAGATCGCCAGCGCCCAGAAATGCGGCGGCGTCCAGACGAAGATGATCAGCACCAGCAGCAGCGCATAAGGGTGCAGTTCGCCGGTGACCGACACCCAGCCCAGCGCCGGCGGCGCGGCGCCGGCGAGTCCGCCGATCACGATGTTCTGCGGCGTCGCGCGCTTGAGGAATCCGGTGTAGACCACGGCGTAGCCGATCAGCGAGGCGAAGGTCAGCAGCGCGGTCAGCGAGTTGACCAGGCCGGCGAGGATCGCCATGGACAGCGCGCCCAGCGCCACCGCGAACACCAGCACCTGTCGCGACTCGAGCGCGCCGGTCGGCAGCGGCCGGTGCGCGGTGCGCGCCATCACTGCGTCGATGCGCTGGTCGATCAGGTGGTTGATCGCCGCCGCCGAGGCCGCCGCCAGCCAGATGCCGACGCTGCCGAAGACCAGCGCCTGCCACGGCGGCAGGCCGGGCACGGCGAGGAACATGCCGATCACCGCGGTGAACACGATCAGCGCGACGACGCGCGGCTTGGTCAACGCCCAGTACTGGCTGGCGATCTGCGACATGGGCGCCAAGCCTGAGGCGCGCGCGGCATCGGCGCAAGCGCCGGACGTCGCGCTCATGCCGGCGCCTGCGGCTCGCGCAGCCGCGCCAGCAGGCCGACCAGCAGCGCCAGCAGCAGCACCGCGCCGAAGGTGTGCAGGGTAGCCACCCACAGCGGCAGGCCGAGCATCACGTTGCCGATGCCCAGCGCGATCTGCAGCACCAGGGCGACGCCGATGGTGACGCCCCAGTGGCCCAGCCCCGGCGTGCGCAGCAGGCGCCAGCCCAGCGCCAGCAGATGGCCGGCGACCAGCAGCGCGAACAGCCGATGGCTGAGCTGGATCGCGCTGCGCGCCGCGCCGTCGAGCACACCGCCTTCATAGTCGACGCCGATGCCGCGCCACAGGATGAAGCCCTCGGCGAAGTCGGTCGCCGGCCACCACTGGCCGAGGCACTTGGGAAAGTCGGTGCCGCAGGCCAGCGCGGCGTAGTTGGCCGAGGTCCAGCCGCCCAGCGCGATCTGGATGCCGACCAGCGCGAGGCCGACCACCACGAGACGACGCAGCACGCCGGCCTCGCCCACCACCAGCCAGCTCTGCGGCGTCGCCCGCCAGGCCATCCACAGCAGCAGCGAGAAGGTGGTCAGGCCACCGAGCAGATGCGCCATCACCACCACCGGCTTGAGCAGCCAGGTGACCGTCCACATCCCGAGCATGGCCTGGAAGATGATCACCGCCAGGGTGATCGCGGCGATACGGGCGAAGTCGCGGTTGTCCCAGCGCAGCGCGAAGGCGAGCAGCAGCGCCTCGCCTGCGCCGGCGAGCACGCTCGAGGCGACGTACTGCTGCGCCATGTACAGCGGTATCGACGCGGCGACCAGCGCGGCCGCGCCGAACACCACGGCCAGGCCGCCGCTGCGCTTGCGTGCGGCCAGCGCCGCGAGGATCAGCACCAGCACGCCGAGCAGCGCGGCGATGTGCCGATGGAACTGCTCGCGCCAGGCCTTGGCGACCTCCACCGCGCGCTCGGGGAAGGCCTCGTTGGCGGCGGCGATGTCGTGCGGCTTCACCGGCCAGGTCGCCTTGCCGTAGCAGGTCGGCCAGTCGGGGCAGGACAGCCCGGCGTTCGACAGGCGCACGAAGGCGCCGAAGATGATCACGACCAGGGCGAGGCCGACGGCCAGCCAGGCGATGCGGTGGAAATGGCGGTGCGGAGAGATCACGTCGATGGGTTCCGTGGGGCGCGCCGCGACGGCCGCGGCGGCGGTGACTACTTGACCAGTCGGCCGAGGTCGCGGCGCAGGCCGCTCGGGTCGAAGCCTTCCGGGTAGCGCATGACCAGAAAGCCGTGCGGATCGACCAGCCAGACCTGCGGCAGCGCAGTCGGCGCTTCGCGCAGCGGCGCAGGCAGCTCGCCGTCCAGCGACAGCCGCGGCCAGCCGCTGGCGTCACCGTCGTCGATCCGGAACGGATGGAGCTTCTCGGCGTGCCGTCCCAGTGCGACGTGCACGTTGGCCAGCGGCGCGATCGCGTCGCGACAGCGCGCGTCGCACTCGGCCGGCTGCTGCAGCAGCAGCGTCCAATGGCGGTCGGTGTTCTCGAACACCCAGGCGACGCCGTCGCGGCTCGCCGCGGCGGCGTGCATCGGCAGCGGCGGCGCCAGCAGCTCGCCGTGGTTGCGCGTGCGCGGTGGCTCCCAGCCGGAGAAGCGCATGACGACCGCGGCGATGAAGGGCGTGAGGAACAGCACGGCGATCAGCAGCAGCTGGCGCTGCGCGCGGCGCGCGCGCGCGGGGTCCTGAGGGGACGTCGCTCGATCGGTCACGGGCGCGGTTTCCGGAAGGTGAGGATGAGGGCGATGACGAACAGCGCCGCGGCGAAGCCGAACCACTGCAGCGCGTAGCCGTAGTGCTTCTCGGGCGGCAGTGTATTGGGCAGCGCGTCGAGATCGCGCGCAAAGCCCAGCGGAAGCGCCGGATCGAGGCGCAGCATGCCGTCGAAGGGTGCCAGGGCGAAGGCGGCGCCGATCTCGGCCAGGTCCAGCCTGGTCAGCAGCACCGGCGCCTCGCCCGGCGCCAGCGCCGGCGGAGCGCCCAGCCGCAGGCCCTGGCCGGGCATCGCCACCAGCAGGCCGTGCGCGTCGAGCAGGTCCGGCGGCGCGTCGATGGCGGGCAGGCGCCGCCCCGTGTCGAAGGCCAGCCAGCCGAAGTCGACCAGCACGACGGCGCCGCTGACGGGCTCGCGATAGAGCGCATGCGCACGCAGCCCCACCGCTTCGCCACGGCGCGCGTTGTCGAGCATGAGCCAAGGCGCGCCGTCGACGCGATCGAGCCTGCCGGCGACCGGCAGCGGCAGCGGCCGCGTGCCGTCGAGCGCCTCGCGCAAGGCGTGCGGCGGCGCCTGCAGGGCGCGCGCGAAGTCCACGAGGAATGCTTCCTTCTGTTCACCGCGGCCCTTCTGCCAGAAGCCGAGCGAGGCGAACACCGCGCACAGCGCGAGCGTCGGTATCCACCAGAGAAGGCGGTGCCTCATGCCGGAATACGGATCGCGACGCGGCGCCGGTCGACGACCGTCATCGCGCGGCGACACGGCGGGCGAGCCGAGTTGCGATAATCGCACCCTTGCAACCGCCCGGAGCCCTGCATGCTGCAGAAGCTGCTCATCGTCGCCTTCCTCGTCGTCATCGTCTACAACCTCGGCGCCGGGCTCTACTACATGCTCACCGACAAGGGCGGCAGCGACCGCACGGTGAACGCGCTCACCCGCCGCATCGGCCTGTCGGTCGTGCTGATCCTGCTGGTGATCTTCGGCATCGCCACCGGCGTGATCCAACCGCATGGGGTGCAGCCTTGAGGGCCTAGGGCTCAGGGCCTAGGGCTCAGGGTCCAAAGATCAGGCTATTCCGGGGTGCCGGAATGCCTCATGGTCGGGGCGGAAAGAGCTCGATC
>VFQU01001444.1_pt1 | contig 13988 bp, 11 predicted proteins | sample 3512311 | NCBI WGS metagenome assembly VFQU01 (sample SAMN10412377, study PRJNA504923) | tailings metagenome | isolation source: Relicate 3 Philex TSF3 active mining site | place: Philippines: Tuba, Benguet | collected 2017-08-29 | reverse complement strand
GTCAATAGCGCCGCCCTGCTACCATGCATGGCAGATATTCGTCGGTAGCCGGTCAGCGCCAGTTCGCCTGCTTGGATGTGTGTCCTATGCCAGGGTTGAAGCTGTTGCTGGGGTCCAGCGCGCGATAGTGATCGCGCAGTGAGGACTTTGCGTTGTACAGGTGTCCCACGTTATGCTCGGCCGGATATTCCGCGCCGCGCTTGTCCAGCAAGCGCCACATCTCGTGTTCGATCGCCAACGGATCGAAGCCTTTCTTCACCACGTAGTCCTGATGGAAGACCTGGCAGAAGAAATGACCGTAATAGAGCTTATGGATCAATTTGGAGTCGATATGCGCGGGCAGCGTCTCGACCCACTGCTTTTCGTTCCGGGGGAGCGCTATGTCGAGCGCGACGATGTCGGCGACCTCCCTACGATGGATGGCCCTATATCGGTTAGCCGCGCCGGCCACAGAGAACCGCAGCAGGAATGCCCGTTCGCCCTCAGCCTGCGTGCATTCGAAGTAAGCGCCCTTGGCAGAGGGAAACCGCGAACTGAGATAGACCCGCGCCTCATCGATGCCGTCGTCCGCCAATTTCAGCAGCAGGTGATGTTCGAAGCGATCACGGTACTCATATAGGCGTCTGGGCAGGTGCTTGGGGAACAGCCTCGAAACGCCCTGCAGAATCTTGTCGGAGAGGTCGGCGGGCAGAAAGCCGAGACGGCTGCAGAGGGCGTCGAACTTGCTCTTGAGCGCAAAGAACGTCGGCAGTCGCCTCGTTCCCAGGTAGCGGATCGAGAGCACCGTGTCCTTTCCGTATTTGTCGGCGATATCGAACGCACCACGATGAATGTATTCTGCCTGGAGCGGCAGGTTGTCGAAGCGCTTCAGTATATCGCGCCTGATCTCTGTCAGTTCACCGGGGTCGTTGGTGCCGACATAGAAGACGCCGGTACGCTCTTCCTTTGGAAAGGTATCTAGACGAACCGCAAGGACCATCACCTTGCCAGCGCTTCCGGCAACCTCGAATAGTCGACGCGGATCGGCGTTGAACCGGGCAGGAGTGCCTTCGTCGATCATGCGGACATGGCTTTGGTAGTCGTGGTCCGAACAGTGCAACTCGGAGTCGTTCTGGATGTCTCCGGAGGAAAAGTCTCCTGCCTCAACCCGGCTCAATATGTCTTCCGCAGCGGTACCAAGCCGAATGCCGAGGTGGTTGACCAGTCGGACCTCGCCCGTACCGTCGATCTGCGCGAACAGTGCCATTTGCGTAAAGGCGGGTCCGCGATGGATCAGTGCACCGCCGGAATTATTGCACACGCCGCCAAACACCGAGGCGCCGATGCAGGATGAGCCGATCACCGAATGCGGGTTGCGCCCCAGCGGCGCCAACGCTTCCTCCAGCTGGTATAGGGTCGACCCAGGCAGGCAGATGACCTGGCTACCTCCGTTGATCAAGTGTATCCGCGAGAGGCGTAGCGTGCTGACGATGACGATGTCGCGGTCGTAGTTGTCCCCGTCCGGGGTCGAGCCGCCGGTCAGGCCGGTGTTGGCCGCTTGCATGATGACGATCTTGTTGGCCGCCGCGCAAGCCTGCAGTACCCGCCACATTTCGACCAGCGACCCGGGCCTTACCACTGCCAGAGCCGGGCCCTCGCCAAAGCGGATGCCCCGGCGAAACGGCCGAGTGGCGGCGGACGCTGTCAGCACGTGGCGAGGCCCTGCGATCGATCTCAAATGCGCTATGAAGTCGGAAGAATTCAAGCTCGGCCTCAGCAACTTCGATCTCGACGATTCAGTTAAAGGCGCACTAAATCCCTGCTTAGCGCAGCTCCACACTTCGGATTGCGCGGAAAGACCATGCCGCTGGCACACTGCAACAACATCCGGCCACCGCTTTGGTCGGCGACCGGATGCCGTGCCGGGGAGGAGGCGCTGCTTATAGCGGACGGACCACCGACTGCTTGCGATAGTAGTCCTCGAGCGTATCAGGACCGAGAACGCCACCACCCGTGCCGCTCAGGTTCACCCCGCCGTAGGATACGCCATGTGGGAACAGGTTGTGTGCATTGATCCAAGAATTGCCCGCCACGAGCTTTTCAGCGACACGAGTAGCTCGATCTAGATCCTTGGTCCAAACGCTGTTGGACAGACCATAGCGGCTGCGATTGACCAGCGAAATGGCTTCCTCCTCGTCCTTGAAGGTCATGACGTAAGCAACTGGGCCGAAGACTTCCTCGCGGGCGACGATGTTGTCGGGCGAACCGCCAAGCAGAGCCGGTTTGATGTAAAAGCCGTCCTTGTACTGAGACACATCGGCCAAGCCACCCGGTAGATAGGCTTCGGCGCCCTCTGCCTTGCCGCGCTCGATATAGCCGAGCACCCGATCGCGCTGCTTCTGGCTAACCACCGGACCCAGTTGCGTCCCCTCGTCTCCGCCATATCCGATCTGCAGCTTGCTCATGGCATCAACGGCCTTGCTTATGAATTCGTCGGCGACCTTCTCCTGCACCAACCAGCGCGTGGCGGTGCAGCACACCTGGCCGGCATTGAGCGTCACCGCCCCGACCAGAGCCTCCGCTGCATTCTGCACGGCGACGTCGTCGAACAAGACAGCGGCGCCCTTGCCGCCAAGCTCAAGCTTTGCAGGTATCAGGTTACGACCAGCAGCTTCGCCGATCAGCCTACCGATTTCCGGCGAACCGGTGAAAGATATGCGATTGATGCCGGGGTGATTGGCCAGCGCGGCGCCAGCGACCGAGCCGAGGCCGGTCACGACGTTGACTACACCCGGCGGTACGCCGGCCTGTTCGGCCAGCCGCGCGAAGAGCAGCGCCGATAGCGGGGTATCCTCAGCAGGTTTGATGACGATGGTGTTGCCCGCGGCTAGTGCCGGCGCGACGCCCCAGCCGATCAGCAGGAACGGGAAGTTCCAAGGGAAAATGAATCCGCAGACGCCATAGGGATGGCGTACCGACCAGGCTTCGTTTCCCGAGACCGCGAAGGGCTCGCGACGGCGCGTATGTACGCTGAGATCGGCATAGTAGCGGAAGGTCTGGGCGGCATGCGGAACGTCGAAAGCCAGCGCCTGCCCCCGCGGCTTGCCCACGTCCTTGGATTCGATCTCACCCAGGATGGCGGCATTCTGGTCGATCAGATCGGCCAGCCGATGCAGGATCACAGCACGGTCGGCCGGAGGCATAGTGGCCCAACCCGAGGTTTCGAAGGCTTTGCGCGCGGCAGCGACCGCGGCATCGACGTCGCCGGCATCGCCAGCGGCCAGGGTGGCCAGGATACCGCCCGTGCCGGGATCGAGAGTGTCGAAGGTCTGACCTTTAGATGCAGCGATCTGCTGGCCACCAATGTGAAGCTTGAGCGGCGTAGACAGGAACTCGCTTACAGCGAAGCTGCTGGACTCTATCGCATTCATGATAATCCTCCCAAAAAGAAACGGTACGCCAGCAGCCTGACCGGACGTGAAAAGAAGCTGGCCGCTGCGTTTGCCTGTGTGGAGTTACGCCTAAACCTCGGGTGTTACGTACCCCGATGAAATTGTTGGCATAACCATTTCACTACCAGACCATTCCCCCTTGGCGCTTAAAAGCTCCAAACGGAATGGACTTGATGGTGCCAAGAAATGGAGGTCGCTTGCCCATTTTGCGCATGCCTACCGTGCTCGAAACGGGTTCGGGAGAATCCCGGTCTTGGCGTGAGATAGCGCTTCAGATTGTCAGCGAACATAATCGTGCTGAGTGCGAACGGCCGACCGCGCTTCAGCATGTCGTGCAGCAAGACGGGCAGTGCGGCTTGGCAGGCGTGTCGGTCGATGACATAACCATGAGGAGTTCGTCTCGTGGCAAGAAGCTCCATGGTCCGACTGCGAGCTCAGGCGCTCAAAGGCCCACAAGATGAACAAATCGCGCGCACCTTACCGCGGGTGGGTTCGTGCATGGAACGCAAAGCGGTAAACCGTCCTTCCGGCCTAGGGTCCCCTTGAGCCAAGGCTGCAAATATCTCGAAACCGCCTCACAGGCTAATCCCCGCTGCAGTTCTCCTCACCACGCGAAACTATCCAATCGTGGAAAGCCGCTCAAAGAGCCGTTTCAGCTTATCGTTCAAAGCGATGCGGATCGGGTATATGGTTGAAATTATTGTGGCACCCGCGACACTCGGACTCACGACCTCTGCCGTCGGAGGTCAACGCTCAGGCCAGTGCAACGACGAATGCCTCGGGTCCCGTGCCGGACCGAAGGAGTCGCGACATCGTGAAAGGCATATATGAAAACGATGTTCGAGCATTCGCGTCTTTGTGAATATGCCTTTTGCACGCTACGGCTTCGCTTCTTCTGCTTCCGATATGATTCCGATCCGTTGAGATCGTTACCACAGGATAAAGGAAAACCCCAGCTAAGCGCTTGGCTTAACTGGGGTTTTTGGTTGCGGGAGCAGGATTTGAACCTGCGACCTTCAGGTTATGAGCCTGACGAGCTACCGGGCTGCTCCATCCCGCGTCAAACACGGCGCCTCGGCGCGGTGTGAGGGCTATATAGGGGTTGGCTCCCAAGACCTCAACCCCTCTTGATGCCAAGATGACCGTTTTTTGAAGGCGGCATTTTTCGTCACCTCCCCTTGTGGAAAACTCGATCCATCGGCAAAGGACGCTGAAGGCCTTTTCCCGTCTCTATGTCTGGTTTAGGGTCCGCGCGCCCTCCCCCCCCGATCCGGATAGATCCATGAACATCACCACTCTCGGCCGCAGCGACATCAAGGTCACCGACATCTGCCTCGGCACCATGACCTGGGGAAGCCAGAATACCGAGGCCGAGGGCCATGCCCAGATCGCCATGGCGCGCGACGCGGGCATCACCTTCATGGACACAGCCGAGGTCTATGCTGTGCCCGGAAGCCCGGAAACCAGCGGGCGCACCGAGGAAATCATCGGCAACTGGTTCGCCGCTCATGGCGACCGCGACAAATGGGTGCTCGCCACCAAGATCGTAGGCGGCGGCAATGCCCATATCCGCAATGCCCAGCGCCCGAATGCTGCCTCCGTGCGCGAGGCTTTGGAGGGAAGTCTCCGCCGCCTGCTGACAGACTATGTCGATCTCTACCAGATCCATTGGCCCAGCCGCGGCCACTACAATTTCGAAAATTACTGGAGCTTCGCCCCACATAAACAGGACCACGCCGATACGCTCGCCAATATGGAAGAGGTCCTCGGCGCTCTGGGTGATCTGGTGGCCGAAGGCAAAATCCGCCAGATCGGCGTTTCCAACGAATCCTGCTGGGGCCTTGGCAAATGGCTGGAGTTGGCGGAGCGGGGCGGCCTGCCGCGCATGGCCAGTATCCAGAACGAATATAGCCTCGTCCGTCGCATCTTCGATCACGACCTAGCGGAGTTGAGCCATCATGAAGATGTGGGCCTGCTGGCCTATTCGCCGCTGGCTGGCGGCCTCCTCACCGGTAAATACCTGAACGGCGCCACGCCTGCGGGCAGTCGCAAGGATTATCAAAAGGCGTTCTGGCGGCTCAATCCCCACTCCGAACGCGCCACGCTGGACTATCACGCCCTGGCCGCCCGCCACAGCCTCGATCCTATTCACATGGCCATCGCCTTCTGCCGCAGCCGCCCATTCATGACCTCGACCATTATCGGGGCCACCAGTATCGACCAATTGGCGCAGGTGCTGGGCGCGATAGACCTCAACCTCTCGCCCGAAGTGCTGTCCGGCATCGAGGCCATTTACCGCGACAATCCGCGTCCGATCTGATCAGACGGCTTTGCCAATAGCCAAAATCAGGCGTGTCGATATAGTCGGCACGCTGTTTCGTGCCGGAGCCCAATTGTGACGACGCTTTTCACCTCGGTTTTTCCGCTCCTGGCCTATCTTGCCTACAACATCATCGTGCCGCAGGTGGAAAAGCTGCGGCCTTCGCTATCGGTGATCATGAACATGCAACGCCAGCGCTGGGTGGCTAATGCCACGCGCCGCGAGAGCCCGTTCGACGCCATCCTGTCGGGCAATATAATGGGTTCGGTCAGCTTCATGGCCTCCACATCGGTCCTGCTGGTCCTGGCGGTCTTCGCCGTCTTCGGCCAGCTCCCAACCTTGATGGAAGCACTCGATTCGCTTTCGATTGAGCGGACCTATACGGTGGTCGACGTACAGATCCACCTCGTGGTCATGCTGGCCATGTTTGTGCAGGCCTTCTTTGCCTTCACCCTGTCGTTGCGCCAGTTCAACCACTTCTGCATCATGCTGGGCGCGCTCGATCACGACCGCATCACCACCGACGAAGAAATCGAAGCCATTGCCCGCATGAACGGATTGGGCGCCAAGAACTTCAATTCCGGCATTCGCGCCTATTACTTCTCGGTAGCAACGGTCGCCTGGTTCGTGTCCGAATGGCTGGCGGTCGCGACCTGTCTTGTGACCGTGCTCATTCTGGCGCATCGGGAATTCTTCTCCTCGGCCCACCGCACGGCCGCATCCGCCGCCGTTATCGCCGCGCGCCACCGGCAGAATGCCGTCTCGGGTCAGGCCCACAGACCAGCTGATTCATCACAATTGTGATCACCGCCTCCCGCGTCATTTTATGACGTTGACATTCATGTATGGGAGGCGTTTATTCCGCGCCGTTGAGACCCATTTCGGCCCCCGCCAATGCTTGTCTGCCAATGCAACATGATCACGTCGCGAGAAATCGAGGACATCGTTCTCGATCTGCTCAAGGCCGATCCGTGGCAGCTTGTTGTGCCCGCCAAGGTTTATGCCGAGCTAAATCGTCGTGCGAAATGTTCCGGTTGTGTGCCGAATGTGGTGGACATAATCGTGCGGGTCACCGAAAACTACCATGCACAGCAAGCCCATGAGCCCGCTGAGCTGGTTACACTCCAGTCCGGGCTCGAAAAGCTAAAAAAGCAACGGATTGGAGATCGTCGTGAAAGGCGAAGCACAAGTCATCGAGCGGCTTAACGAGGCCCTTTTTCTCGAGCTCGGCGCAGTCAACCAGTATTGGGTTCATTATCGCCTCCTGGATGATTGGGGCTACAAGCGCCTTGCCTCCAAGGAGCGCGCAGAATCCATCGAGGAAATGCACCACGCCGACAAGCTGATCGAGCGCATCATTTTCCTTGAGGGCCACCCGAATTTGCAGCGGGTCGCCCCCCTGCGTATCGGCCAGACCATCAAGGAAGTTCTGGAAGCCGACCTTGCCGGCGAATATGACGCCCGCAAGGCCTACAAGGCCAGCCGCGAACTCTGCGAAGAGCTTGGCGATTACGTTTCCAAGAACCTGTTCGAAGAACTGCTGGCAGACGAAGAAGGCCATATCGACTTCCTCGAAACCCAGCTGGAACTACTCGACAAGATCGGGCCAGAAAAATACGGGCAGCTCAATTCGGCCCCGGCCGACGAGGCCGAATAGGCCCACCCGCAAATTTCCAGTACCGCCCGGAACAGGTTCCGGGCGGTTTTGTTTTGCGCGTATCGAATCGAACCTGCGCTCGCGATTCCCGAAGCGAGATCAAGGAGCAGAAAATGGCTTTTCACACCGGGCGGCTGATCGACCATGTGCATTTGCGGGCGCACAACTTTCCCAATACCCGCTATTTCTACCAAACGGTTCTGGCCGTTCTCGACATTCCGATCAGCGCCAGCGGCGAAGGCTGGATGCAGGTGGATGAACTGTTCATCGACGCGGCCGACGCCTGGACCACGCCGAGCCATATCCATCTCGCCTTTCAGGCCAAGGACAGGGAGACAGTCGATGCCTTCTATCACGCCGCGCTCTCTGCCGGTGGCGCCGACAATGGTGCGCCGGGCGAAAGGCATTACCATCCTGGGTACTATGCCTGTTTCATCACCGATCCCGACGGCAACAATATCGAGGCCGTGTTTCACGGCCCCTCAAAGCGTTCTGCCCCTTCGGTCGTAATCGAGCCGGGCGCTTGATGCGTTGCGCTATTCGATCTTCTGGAACATGGCGTTGAGCTGTCCGATGATCTGATCCATCGGCGCGATGGAATCGGGCAGCGTCTCTGGCGCTTCGGGCACCACGGCCACATAGGGCACGCCGCTGGGGAAAGCGCCGAACCGCTGGAAGAAGCCCACCATGTCGTCGAGAACAGGCATGCGCCAGCGCCAGAGCGCACCCATGGCGATGACCGGCTCCATGTGACCAAAGCCTTCGTAATATTGCGCGGTCACCCAGACGCCCTGAGCCCGCAGGCGCTGGGCAAAGCGATCCGTATTCTGCATGCGCACGATAGGGTCACTGGTTCCCGTCGCCAGATACATTGGCGGCGCGGCCGAAGTGATCAGATTGATCGGTTGAGTGCCTTCGGGACTGGCGGCCTGCCCGAAGGCTTCGCGAACCTCATTATATTCAAAGGGATAGAAATCATAAGGGCCTGACAGGGCGCCTACGGCCAGAATCGGCATGGTAACGCCATATTCGCGCAGGAAGGACGGATCAAGCGCCAGCATCACCGCATTATAGGCACCGGCGGAATGCCCCGCCAGGAACAGCCGATTGGGGTCGCCACCATAATTGGCGATATTGTCCTGCACCCAGCGCAGCGCATTGGCGCTGTCTTCGAGAAAGGCCGGATAGCGGACCTCCGGCACAAGGCGATAGTCGGCAATGACGGTGACGAAGCCCCGCGAGGCCAGCGCCCTGCCGACGAATTGATAATCTGCCCGGTCCCCGCGGCTCCAGCCGCCGCCATAGATGAAAAAGACCACCGGCGCCGGCGCCCCGCGCTGCTCAGGAGCATAGACATCGAGCTTGTGGCGTGGCCCATCGGCATAGGCAATGCCATCTCCGACCTTGGCGGTGCCGCTATCCATGGCGGCGGGAATATTGAAGGGGTCCATCATCGACACGGCATGGGCAGTAGCCGGCAGAAAGGCGGTCAGGAAGGCCAGAAGAACAAGGGCGCGGCGCAGCAAGGACATGAACGAAACGGTCTGAATGGGGTTGCAATGGGAATATGGATAGGCCGCAAAACCGGACATTTTGTGACCCCGGAAATGGGCGAAGGCAGGCGCGCCGATGATCGATCGCTTGCCTGCCTTCTACTTAAGCATGCTCACTTTGAGCCGAGTTCGTTAACAGACTGTTAACGCTTGAGCCGCTCCAATAGCAGTCCGGACACATGTCCGTCAGCAGGCAGGCCAGCGCGCTGCTGATAGGCCAGAACCGCGGCACGTGTCTTGGGTCCGACCACGCCATCAGGCGTCCCCACATCATATCCAGCCCGTCCGAGCAGCCGCTGCAACTCCGTGCGCTGCGCCTGATTGAGCGCATAGTCGCCAGCGGGCCAGGGCGTAGCGAAACTGCCGCCCCCCAGAATTCGGTCGGCCAGATGGCCCACGGCCAGGGCATAGCTGTCGGAATTATTATACCGCTTGATCACATCGAAATTGGGCAGGAGCAGAAAGACTGGGCCGCGCGCACCGGCCGGCATATAGAGCCGCGCCACATCGCCCGCCCGAGGGAAATCGCGCCCCGAAACTCTTGTAATGCCCATGCGCTGCCATTGACTGAGCGGCGCGCGGTCCATACTGCGGGCCGTGGCGAAATCGAAGCCCTGCGGCAACTTGACCTCATAGCCCCAGGTCTCTCCCGGTCGCCAGCTGAAGCTCTTGAGATAATTGGCCGTGGACCCCAATGCGTCGGGCACCGAGTTCCAGATGTCTTTGCGGCCGTCGCCATTGTAATCGACGGCATAGCTCATGAAGCTCGACGGCATAAACTGGGTATGTCCCATGGCGCCTGCCCAGGAGCCCACCATGGCATTGGGACTGACATGGCCATCGCTGACAATGCGCAGGGCCGTCAGCAATTCCTTGCGGAAGAAGCTCTCGCGATACCCGTTCTGCGTCAGGGTCGCCAGCGCATGGATGGTATTGTTACCGCCCATATAGCCGCCGAAATTGGTTTCCATGCCCCAGATGGCCAAAACGATTTCCGGCTGCACGCCGAACCTTTGCTGCGCCCCCGCCAGCGTCTGCGCCCATTCCTGACGCATGGACTGCCCCTTGCGGGCCTGCGCATCGGTGACGCGGCGATCGATATAGGCCTGAACGGTCTGGCTGAATTCGGGCTGCTTGCGCGTCAGCTCCATCACCTGCGGAATGGGACTATAGCCGGCAAAGGCCGCCTCGAATACGGTGCGGCTGACGCCGACAGCCTGCGCTTCGGGCCAGAGGCCGCGAATGAAATCGGCCGTGCTCGCCTGTGCAGACGCCATGGCGGGCAGGCTTAGCACCAGCACCATGCCCAGCGAGCGAAAACGGAATAGGGATCGGAACGACAGGGACATTTCGGCCTCGTGATACGCAAAGACAAACCATGCCGGCCCGCAATGCCGGAATGGGAACGCCGCCGCCCCCACAGCGCGTATCACTATTTTAACCGATCAAATTAAGATCACCTTAAGGCAAAGCCGCCCTCGGCCCGTTCCCGTTCACGAAACCGTTGGACGGCTCAATTGCCGCCTTCGTCAGCGCCCCAGGGCGCCGGCAGGCCGGGGACATAGGACACGCGCGGAGTCGGCTTGCGAATGCCGCGTTCGGAAAACAGGCGCCAGACCGTTTCCGAATAGAGCCGTCCCGGTCCCCATTGCTTGCCGGCAAGGGTCTTGATGCGCGCTTGCAGCTTCATCGAATTCTGCGTGAAGGCGGTTAGGACGGGCGGGTCGAGATCATCGAGAATGACGGTATTGTGCTCGCTTTCCATGACCACGGCAAAGGCATCGCGCATGGCTTGTTTGACCGCCTCTATGTCATTGTCATAGGCCACCTCGACCTCCGCCACATAGAAGGAGAAGCCGCGCACCATGTTGGACACCTGGTCCACCGAGGAGAACGGGATAAGGTGAATGGTGCCGCGCATATCGCGGATGGTGACCGAGCGGATGGTGAGCTTTTCGACCGTGCCGGACCGTCCGGCCACCTCCACGGCGTCCCCTTCGTTCATGACATTTTCGAACTGGATGAAAATGCCGGTAATGATGTCCTGCACCAGTTTCTGCGCGCCGAAACCGATAGCCAGACCCACAACGCCGGCACCGGCGAGAAGTGGCGCGATATTCACCCCAATCTGCGCCAGTGCCAGCATCAGCGCGAAAATCGCCAAAGCCACGGTGAAAGCGTTTTTGAAGAGATTGAGCAGGGTCTTTTCGCGCGAGGTCGGCACACGGCCCACCTTGGTATTGAGCCGGTATTCGACCCAGGACGACACCACGACATGCAGAACGATGGCGACAAGCACGATCAGCGCGGCGGAAACCACGGCGCCGGCCACAGCCAGCCCCTCGTCGCTCCCGACCCAGCCGGCAAAATCGAACAGCGCCCAGGCCTGGCCGATAGAGATGATCACGCCAAAGATCACCACCCAGCGAACCACCGCCATGACGCCCGGCACGAAGGCGCGTAGCCGGGTTTCAAGCAGCGGCAGACGCTGGCGCACATCGTCGGGCAGGCTGAGCCCCGCACTGACGAAACGGCCGATAAAGCCTACGATCAGCGAACCGACCGCAATGGCAATCAGCGACTGCACCGTCGCGCCCAGCATGAAGGGCAGCGCCGATTCGGGATTGGCGAACCAGACGACGAGCAGGGTCAGAAGATAGGCGATCGCCAATATATGCCAATGCTGTCCGAGCGCCGCCAGGAGGCGCCCAAGCCCGTCATTATTGCGGCGCTCGGAAATGCCGGCCAGCCAATTACGAACGTCATTCTTGTTCTGCAGCACGATGATGATGGCAATGGTAATAGCCGTCGCCATCACCAGCACTTGCACCGCATTGGCCGCCGCAGTGGACACGACCCCATTGAGCATGGGAGCGACGAACATGAATGTGTAGCCGATGAGCGAAATCATCCGCGCCGACCAGAATGACCAATAGGCCGCGTTTTCATCGGTCACAGGCAGCAGCCGCAGGGCGCTGAAACGCGGCGCAACCAACAGCCGGATGACGAGCTTGCTGGCCTCAACCACGAGGAACGCATTGAGCAGCAGCGACTGATTGATCCCCATCTGCCCGGTGGGATTAACCCCGGTATTAAGCGCCAGCACATAGCCGAAAGCCCAGGCAATCACGATGCTGGCAACCTCGATCAGCCCGACAATCAGCAATGCCCCGAGGCGACGCATTATGCCTTTGCCCGCCGCATCGGCGGCGATCCGCGCACTCAAGGCGTTGGTAATCAGCCGAAGCAGGAAGAAGCTGCCGAACAGTCCAACCAGAACGATGCTGATATTTATGGCGAGGTTCCGCACCACTTCCGTATCGGCATCCATCCCGCCGGTGAAAACATCGCGGAAATTGGCCATAGCATTGCCGAAGGAGCGCACCGTGGCCGATGCACCTTCCGCGACGCTGCGCGTATATTCGGCCAATTGCCGTGCGATGCTAAGATCAGGCACGTCAGGCGTTTCGGTTGCCGCCTCGGCGGGCGCCGCCTGCCGCAGCCGCTCGATAAGCTCGGCCCGCGCCGTGTCGTCCTCGAGAATGCGGATCAGTTCATCGGCCGGAGCGGGATCGGACGATGTGGTCTGCGCCTGGGCGGGAACAATCAGGAACAGCGTGGCCAGCAACAGAAGAAGAAAACGCATCGATCTCATGCATATCGGTAATGGACGGAGCCAGCATGGCGTTTCGTCGCGCCAGGTCAACCCCGGACGGGCACCGCCGGTTCCTTAGCGCCTATTCGGCGAGTTCAGGTGCGAGACGTTTGAGAAAATTGCGCGCTTCGGCGAGGGCAATTCCAGCCTCGGCGACCACGTCTTCACGCCCGCTTTCGGCCTGAGTGGCGATGCGGGACAGTAGATTCAGCCGCTCGGCATGCAGAACATCGGACAGATCAAGGCTCGCCGCTGTTTCAAGCGCCTGCCGCATTTCCTGAAGCCGCATCAGCAGCGAAAAGCTGGCATAAAGCCGCCGCGACACGCTTGGATCCCGTCGCCAGTTTTCCGCCGCGAAGATGGCGCTGGCCCGCTGACCGGCGCCGAGACAATCGAAGGCTTCGCAACCGTCATAGCCCAGCTCTTCGCGTCGCGCATGAATGCGGCATTTGAAGTCGCTGGCGAGATAAAGGCAGGGCTCGCCGGCCACCTTGTCATGGCCGAACTGATCGCCGCGCTCGAACGACAGCGCCACGCAGCACAGCCCGAAACAACGGGCGCAATCGGCTTCAAATGTCGGTTGAGGCATAGTCATTCCACAAGTCCAAAACAAAAACCCCTCACCGTTTCCGGTGAGGGGTTTTCAAATTCGTTTCGACATCGAGAGACGCATATGTTTTTGGCAGACCTTGCAGTGACCTACTCTCCCAAGCCTTGAGACTTAGTACCATTGGCGCGGAGGAATTTGACGGTCGAGTTCGGGATGGGATCGGGTCCTGGGCTCCTCGCAAGAACCACAAGGTCAGCGAAAAACATAAGCGGTGAATTCTGGTTTGTTTTGGTCTGAACCTGACGGCGATCCTGATGGATCGCGGACATTGATTAATGAGAACGATCAAGCCGATCGAGCTATTAGTACCGGTAAGCTTCACACATTGCTGCGCTTCCACACCCGGCCTATCAACGTGGTGGTCTTCCACGGCTCTGATAGGGAATACTCGTTTTGAGGGAGGCTTCCTGCTTAGATGCTTTCAGCAGTTATCCCGTCCGAACTTAGCTACCCTGCAATGCGGCTGGCGCCACAACAGGTCCACCAGAGGTTCGTCCATCCCGGTCCTCTCGTACTAGGGACAGCTCCTCTCAATATTCCAACACCCACGGCAGATAGGGACCGAACTGTCTCACGACGTTCTGAACCCAGCTCACGTACCACTTTAATCGGCGAACAGCCGAACCCTTGGGACCTGCTCCAGCCCCAGGATGTGATGAGCCGACATCGAGGTGCCAAACGATTCCGTCGATATGGACTCTTGGGAATCATCAGCCTGTTATCCCCGGCGTACCTTTTATCCGTTGAGCGATGGCCCTTCCA
>VFQU01001443.1_pt1 | contig 14012 bp, 13 predicted proteins | sample 3512311 | NCBI WGS metagenome assembly VFQU01 (sample SAMN10412377, study PRJNA504923) | tailings metagenome | isolation source: Relicate 3 Philex TSF3 active mining site | place: Philippines: Tuba, Benguet | collected 2017-08-29 | reverse complement strand
CTGCCCCTAAAAAGGAGGAGAAGAAAAAGTCTCCCCCTGTGAAACCGGCGGGTTCGCCCAAATCAGCACCGAAAGCGAAGCAACCAGCTCCTGCGGTGAGTGCTAAACCTACTTCCAAGGAAAAAGCCAGTTTCTCTCCTTCCAAGTCCGCAAAAATCGAGATCATCTCTAATGGGCCGCTTGGGAAAAAATTCTCCTGCTATTCCTGTTCCACTAAGTTTTACGATCTCAATAAGCCTGAGAAAAAATGCCCTAAATGTGGAGCCGACCAGCTGGCAAAACCTGCCATCAAGTCGAGAATGGCAGCCATCCGCCAAAGTGAATACGAGGTGGAAGAAGAAGAGGAAACCATGATCGAAGAGGATGAAATCCTCGAAGAAGGTGAAGAATTAGAAGAAGCGGAAGATGATGAGGTAGCGTCCAGCACGGAAGAAGAGGAATAGATATTTCCTTTTTGTGGTACCTACCCCTTTTTCCCCGTTCCTTCCCATTGTTGCCGGACCTACAGGCTCCGGCAAAACTTCTCTCACTCAATCCCTAGATCCTCATCGTTTTGAAATTGTATCTTTCGATTCCCGGCAGGTATATTCGGAACTTGCCGTAGGTACCACATCTCCTACCCCGAAAGAACTTTCCCACATCCCCCATTGGATTGTAGGAACTCTTACGGCAGATAAATCCACCAACGCCAAAGAATATTCCGAATGGGCAAGGCAGGCGGTGTTCTCTATCTGGGAAAAAAAGAAGATTCCCTTTTTCATCTGTGGAACCGGATTTTACCTCAGAGCATTTCTTTTAGGGATGTATCCCGTACCAAACGTACCACAAGAGACAAAAGATTTTGCACAAAACATTCCCTTGTCGGAAGCAGTCGCCCTCTTAAAAGAAAAAGATTCTAAAGCGTTCACGAACATTTCGGAAACGGACGGATATCGGGTGAGAAGGGCACTCGAAGTTGTACTCACCGGAGTTCTATGGTCTGAGGTATCTTCCCAAACCACTGGAGGTTTTTTACAAGAGTTCCCGGAACTTCAGCCCAAAGGTGCTTGGATCGATTGGCCGAGAGAGGAACTTTATCGTCGAATCGAAGAAAGGGTTCCCGGACTTTTGAAAGACGGGATGTTGGAAGAGACAAAACAAGTGGAAGAGAAATACGGATCCGATTGTCCCGGCCTTCAATCTCTAGGGTATAATTTTGCGCTTGATTTCTTGTATGGAAGGATAGATGTTAATTCATTCCTAGAACGGGTGGCTCAGTCTCACAGAAACTACGCCAAAAGACAGGTCACTTGGTTTCGAAAAGACCCTCTTCTTTCTCCCATGTCTTGGGAAACGGCGCTCAAAGAATATACAAAGATAGATTAAAAAATATAGAAAACACTCGGGATTTCCAATGTCTGCAAAAAATAACATTCAAGACCAACTTCTCAACACTGCTAGAAAAGAAAAAATCGATCTCACAATTTACTTGTTAAACGGGGTTCCTTTGAAAGGCAAAGTGGTAAGTTTCGACAACTTCACCATCATTTTGGAAAACGATAACAAACAAAATTTAGTGTACAAACATGCGATTTCCACAATCATCCCGGCGAAACCGATCAAACTTCATTCGGAAGAAACCCCTAAGGATGCGGCTAGCGCTTAAAAGCTTTTGTGGTTTTCCTTTTCCTCCTCTCTTAAAATCTGGCTTCTAGTCGACTTTTGTACTTATGGCAAAATTACCTAAAGAATTACCGGTTGTTCTTATTATGGCAGGGGGGAAAGGGGAGAGATTCTGGCCCCGTTCCCGTACGAATTCTCCGAAACAACTTCAAAAAGTTTATTCCAATAAAACTCTTCTCCGAGAGACCATCGATCGGGCGTTAACGATTACAAGTGCGGATCGCATTTACATCGGAACGAACGCAACTCTCAAAAACGAAATCCTAAAAAAAGATCCTAAGTTTCCTTCCAATAATTTCATCATAGAGCCGGAAGGAAAAAACACAGCTCCCATCATCGCACTTTCCGCACTTTATTTTCAAAAGAAATTCGGGAATCCGAATCTAATCGTTCTTTCTGCGGATGCATTCATCGATCCTGTGAAAGATTTCACAAAAACCATCGAACAAGCATTATTTGAAACAGAGCACGGACTTGTCCTTCTGGGAGTGAAACCCAATCGTCCCGAAGTGGGATACGGATACATCAGTGCGGGAAAACCGACGGATGTAGGATACCAAGTCAAAGCGTTCTTCGAAAAACCCGATTTCAAAACCGCTCTCAAATACATTAAAAAGAAAAACTTCTATTGGAATCCCGGTATTTTCCTATTCCGAGTGGAAACCATTCTGCAAGAATTCGAAAGATACGCTCCTTCCATCTTACAACCGTTAAAAAGCGGGTTTCCTTTTAAAAATTTCGGAGATCTCAAAAATGCGTTCGCACTTCTTCCCAGCGAAGCGGTGGACACTGCCATCATGGAAAAATCCAGCCGCATCCGAATGGTGGAAGCGAGTTTCAATTGGGACGATGTGGGTTCCTGGATGTCTTTGGAGAGGATCCTGCCGGGAGATTCCCACAAGAACCATCACCAGGGAAAAGAAGTTTTTTATCACAAAGCCAAAGGGAATATTTCCTCCGTTCAGAAGGAACTCATCGCCTTTTTGGGAGTGGATGACCTCATCGTGGTCGAAGAACCGGACGTATTGTTTGTTTCTTCCAGAGAAGGCGTAGGAGAGATCAAATCTATGCTTTCAAATATGCGGAAAAATAAAGTTTTACAAAAGTACCTTGATTAGAATTTTGACATAACAGGCTTAAATAAGGAGGAAGGAATGCCTTCCGGAAAAAAGAGAAAGCGCAGAAAAATCGCAACCCATAAACGTAAGAAGAAAAGAAGAGCCAACAGACACAAAAAGAAGAAATAATCTTCCTTCAGTGACTTTCTTTTTCCTCCGATAGATGTGCTATGAAGCATGTCTGGAGGAAACAGAAACCCCGCACACCGGGTTTCATCCGTGCCTATACTATGGAAACAGCTCTAGGGGACGTCCTAGAGGCTGAGTTCAACTTTCACGAAAGGCTCGTTAGGCTAGCAGTAGAGATCAAAGAAGAAAAGGGCCGTATCTATGCGGCCACTGTTCGTAATGGTACAGTAATCCAGGAGAAAGATGTTTCTTCAGGAAGGGCATACCCCGTCTTCCGCAAACTCTGGCCATTTCGAGATTATTTTTCCACTCTTCCCGACCAAGATCTTTTGGCTTCCATCGGAGGCTGTTATGATATTTTTCCTCCCTTTGTTCCCGAACCTTTGGACCGGGAAGGCAGAGAGGGGAGAGGTTCCCGTTTTCCATCTTCTACTCGTTATGATTCCGTTTTCGGGATTGTGCGGGAAACTAGGTTCCAAAGATGGAGGAGGGAGCGCAGAGAGGCTAGAAAGGCCAGAGGAAGCCTCTGGACACGCTTCAAAAGAAGGGTCTTGGGGGATTTGCAGGATCTCAGCTTGGGATTCGGTTTGGCCTATCTCATCTACATCACTTACTATGATTATGTCATATTAGGATGGACTCTTGCCGGATTGGGTATGGCCGCAGGATTACTTGATTTTCTTGTGAGAAAACGATCTGTCCTTTTTACAAAAGTGTTGTCATTTCTATCCCTGGGTTCATATTTTTTCTATAACGGCTATGTCTATTTTTAGACAGGCCTTGAATCCATGGCAAAAGAATCTACAAGCAGTAATCAATTCATCCACGAGCAGTACATCATATTCAACTTAGGTGATGAGGAATATGCAATCCCGATTACGATTGTGGAAGAGATCGTTAAGATCACCAACCTGATCCGTGTTCCCCAGTCTAAGAACTATTTTGCGGGGATCATGGACATTCGCGGTAAAGTGGTTCGCATGATCGACCTAGCCAAACGACTCAATATCAAAACGGGTGCGGAAGCCAATGCGGAAAGAGCCATTGTCATCAGCATCGGTGGAAAATCGGTAGGGGTCATTGTGGACAAGGTGTCTCATGTGGTTCATTTTCCAGCAAGCCAAGTAGACCCTCCTCCTCCTTCCGTGAAAGGAATCTCTTCCCGTTATATCACTGGGGTAGGTAAAAAAGACAATCGGTTCATCATTTTGATCGATATTGAAAAAATTCTTACGGTAGAGGAAATTTCCGACATGGCAGTTGTCTAAGTATTCTGACTGCTATGATGATCTCCAAATTTTATTACCTTCGAAAAAATCTTTATTCTATGGCGGAGCTTGTTCTTGAACAAGTCATCATGTTAGGTGATGTTCTGGAGAACGATGATTACGCACTTGCCGATACCATCGTCAGCCGGGATGATCTCATCGATGAGCTGGAAAAAGAAAACGACAACCTCTCCCAAAATGCGATCTTAGAAGCGATCACCAATCGAAATATTTTGGGGATGGGGGATGTCGACAGCGACATCATTCTTAAAAAAGATCCTCTTCGTTTCGCACTCTCCGCCATTCGTATCACAAGAAACATGGAAAGGATGGGAGATCAGGTGGTCAACTGTGCGGAAGTTTTTCGTTACAAAACGATCCGCAAAGGTCTTTTCAAAAAAGAGGAACCGATGGGATTGATTCTTTCCAGAGTGATCACTCTTGCGGGAATGGCGATCGAGTCTCTTGTCGAAGAAAAAGAAAGGTTTATGGGAAGTGTGAATACCATTGAAGATGAGTTAAATGGTCTTTGTACGGAAGCTTTTAAAAAATACAGAGATGCGAACGATATGGAAAAAGTGGAATTCGCAGACATCTACCGCATCATTCTCGCCTTGGAAAGGTTAGGTGACTATTCCGTCAATGTAGCCGAAGAGTTGGTGCGTTTGAATACGGGAAAAGACATCCGCCATTTGGAGAATGCTAGTTTGGGTCAGAACTCAATCCGGCACGCGGGTTGATCAACCTGTGTGACCTTCTCCTTCCATATAAGCGTGTAATTCTTGTTGGAGTCCTTCCGGGAGATCTAATCCTCTCGCCCTGATTCTCTCGTTGTACTTATTGAATGACAATCTATGTTGGTTGGTGTTGAGATATCCTTCCAACGCTTCCGAAGCCCAGGGAATGATTTCTCGCACAAAGTCGGCATTTTCTTCCAGCTCGTCACAGTAAGGAATGAAGAGAGGGCGGTTGACCGGCCTTCCTATATTTCTGTAAAAAAGAAGGCAGAACAAAGTCTCATCGCCCAATACTTTCTCTTCTCTGATTTTTTCCTCTACATACTTCAGATTGATCGTGTCCAAATATTCTATATTGAAAGTTTCCGGGGCCAAACGTTTCTGAACAAACTTCGAAATTTCTTGTTTAACGAAAGTTACATTATTGCAGTGGGGAGGGCAGCAGCCATGCTCTTTATGAACATTGCATTCTATCAAAAGGATACAGTCCACGTCGGAAGTAGGTTCCACGATTCCGAAATTGATGGAACCTAAGATTTCCAAAGCGACTTCGTAACCTTTGCGGGAAAGTTCCTGAGTGGCCAATCGGAATGCCTGCATCCTTTTGAGGGCATATTTCGTGTCATAATTGCGGTATTTGTTTTTCAATACCAGATAACGTTCGACTATGTTTTTTGCCATATTGCCCCGGGTTTTCGGCAGATTTGTGGTACCTACTTACGAATCCTCTTTTTTCGGAGGAGATTCTTCTGAAATGGGAATCTGTTTTTGTGGTACCTACCACATTCTATCCTTCTTCATAGATGAAGTTCTTTCATTGACAACATCTTTTAGAGGAAAGGATTTTCTTTTTTCGCCGATAGGTTAGAGTAGATAGAGAATCATTCGAGATGCGCCTTTTTCCGAACAGATTTGTTTATTTTTTCGTCATCTTACTATTCCCCCTTTGGGCGGGAGAGGAAGATCGACGCAACCCTCTGTCCGGATTGTACATGAATCCTCTCCAGGTAATTTCTCCCGAGGAGCTGGCTCAGCTGGATTCGGAAAAAAGGATTCCCATAGACGAAGATTCCGGGATCGCTCTCCGCCCCGTTGTGGTACCTACCGCAACTACCGATCCGAATGAACCGGAAAACCCTGCGACTCCGGTTGTAGAAGGTACTACATCTCTCACCGACAATCCTACCGAAGAAGCCATGGAAACAGGCCCTAAATCCGTTGAGACAAAAATCAGGGAAGCGGAAGGATTACTGAAGAGGTACTACAGCCAATTCATCGAGGAAAAAAGAATTTGGGAGGATCGGGAAAAAGGGAACATCTATTCTTCCCGTTCCGATTCGAACGACATCCGCCTCCTTCTTTGGGAAAGCACTCATAAACATTCCGAAACCTATATCGTTCGGGACTCTCCCGTCCTTTACCAGCTTCATATTCGTTTGGCGAAGTTGTATGCAGAGTCTGAAAAATATGCGCCTTCGCTCAGACATTATTTGGCCGCATTTCGTTATCATCCTTTAGATCAAACGGAAGTTATGTTTCGAGACGGGGAATGGCAAAAAGAAGATTATCAATCCCTGTTCGTGGGTTCCGCTTTAGAACACAAACAAGTTTGGGCAAACAAAGAAAAAGCGGAAAAAGAATACAAACAAGCCAAAGATGAATTGCATCTATCGTCTGCTAGATCGGCTCGTTCCGGTAAATCTCCTTCTGAAATCAGAATCGAGGAAGCGCTTCAGGAAGAAATCGTAAGATCCAGGGAAAGAAACCTAAAGACCGCTATTCAAAATTATGAAACTTCTCTGCAAACTAGATATCTTCCTTATTTGAATCAAAAACAACAATCCGATTCTCAAACACTTTATGCCATGGCGAACGTTGTCAAAAAAATCGAAGACGATAACAAAGAAAGACTCAAGATCATAAACAAACTAGGGGTTGCAGGAAAAGGAATTTACGTACTTTTCGACTACAAAAGAAACACCGACTTTTTCGCATACGAACTTCTATTGGAAAAGGCATATTCTGTGTGGCCTGAAAATCCTCAGGTGATTTTCGATGTTGCGGAACAATACAGACAAGACGGTAAAAAAGAAAAAGCCGCCGATTTCTACGAAAAATATCTGACACTGCTTTTGAAGGTCAATCCTTTGGACGAAACACAAAAGCAGAACCTAATATCAACATATCTTCGTTTGGCGACAATCAATGCGGATTTGAAGAGAAAAGTAATCGCAGGAAATTATTACGAAAAGTTTTTTCAAACCTCTCCGGATAACTCTGAGAAAACGAGAGTTTCTTTCGAGATGGGAGTGTTTTTTGCCACAGGGATCGGTGACTTAAAAAAAGGCGGTGAGTTTCTGACTTACTGGCTCGACCGAAACAGCAAAGATTGGAACCCCAGCTTGGAACAAACATCCAATTTGGAAGACTTGGAATCCATCGCATTCTATCATCTTTCCAGAAAAGACAAATGGATGCGCAATTGGGAGGCGGAAAGAAACAAACTCAATCTTGCTTATTCTCAATGGAAAAAACTGGAGACACAACATATAGCAGCGGAAAAGGAACTGGAAGAGCTCAAAGCCAAAAAACAAAAAGTTAAAAGAGACCTTCTCATAACAACGGAAGACGATGCGCTTTCCCAATACAGATTGATGGATATCAAAATAGAAGATCAGGAAGCAAGGGTTCGAGTCCTCAAAACCAAACTCGATAAAGTCCCTGTTCTGAAATTATTATTCCGCCTGGGTGTATTGTCCGAACAATACAGAGACTTCCAAAAGGCTTTAGGATATTACGATTTAGTAATCGAACTGGGAGGAGAAGTAGAGATTCAACTTGCTTTGAAGGAAAAAAGAAGAGTGGAGAAAATTCTTACGAACGGAGTCGTAGTTCCTCCTTTCAGCGAGAGTATTTGATCAGTTCGTCTTTTTGATCGCCGGCTAATTCTTGTTCAATCGTTTCTTCCGTGTAACCTTCTTCCGGAAGCACTTGGAATTTCACTTCATCCACTGTATCTCCTTCATGAACGATCTTCAAAAGATATTCTCCTGTGATCAGTTGTGAAAATTCATCCCGGATCGCACCGGACTCCGTTTCCGGATTTTTCTTTTTGATGTCGATTTCCACGTAATCCAATTCGTAACGGTTGAGAGAAATATAAAAATCAAGTTCCGATCCGGGATTGCGGGAGAAAGAATATACGTAATGGATGGTATCGGAGGGAGAAAAAATCAAACCGTCTCTCATCATCTTATAGTCAGTGATGATTTGGATTTGTTTTTCCAGTATGTCTATCTCCCCCGCTTTTGTAATGGCCCAGCCAAATTCTCCCTTGGGAACACCGCAATGAATGGTAGCTGCTAAAATCGGCAGGAGCAGGATTCGATAGAAATGAGACATACTGATTCTATCATCGGAAAGAAGGAAATTTACTGAAAAAGAATTCTTTAGTCTTCTAAGATTCTTCCTTTTTCGGAAATGTCTTTTTCCTTTTTGATCTGGGTTTGGCCGAAACCTGGCCCTTCTCGATAAACGTAGAATTTGGGAGTTTCTTTGTTTCCCGAATTTTGTCCCGATGTAATCGAGAACATTCTAGAAATCACTCGCATGATGAGGAATAGAAGCAGGGATAGTAGGATGAACTTAATCACAAAAAGAGTCTCCTGTACTTAGACGGTTCATCAAGCCTTTTCCCTAGTATTTTGATTTCCCCGAATGGTTTCCGGAAGTTGGAAATCGATCGGATTTTGTCCCCATCCGAGTTTAGTCACTCCGTAAAGCCCGACGGAAAGAATGAATAATACGAACAAACAAATGGTGGGATTGTATTCTTCCTGGATGAAAACTTTTCCTTCTCCGGGTTTGGGAGTTTTTTTCGGAGCAACCGGCAGTCCGAATTTTCTAGCGAGGGATTCCACTTGGATGATATTGATGACGGGGATATCCTTTTGTAAAAACTCTTTGATCACAGAGTCGGGAGGATTCACATCGTCAGGAAGCTGGGAGATTAGGCCACTCTTGAACACTTGTTTGCCGAGGCTGGTTCCTAATACGGTGGTTCCACCTCCTATATTGATGAATGCTTTGATCGGTTTCCCCATGGAAAGTTTTTGATATAAATCCATTCTTTGCAGAATGGAATCTTCAAAACTGGAAGGATCCAAATAATTCACTTTATTTCGTTTAATGCTTGCTAATAGAAGATTTTTTCCTTCCGCAGACATCCCTATCGCTTTGTCCTGAGTTCCTCCCAAAGAAGCGTAAGAGGACCTGGTTGAGAAAATGGATTCTTCTTCTAAAATTCTTTCCATATCCAGCCACAACATATGAGGGTGATTGGCTCCGAATTGGGAAGCGGAGGTGCTGGAAATAACGACGGGTTTCAGTTTCATCGTTTCCAGTGCTGCAAACAAACAAATATTTAATGCAGGAAAAGATCCTGAGATCGCAACTGCTACGGTGTCCCCTTCTTCCAGTTTCGCTTTTTTCATCAGATGGACGAGCACTGCCGCAAAATTAGGGTTCACCGAAGTTTGTTTGGAAGATAAAGAGCCTGTGTTACTCGTTACAGGACTTAAAAATTCTCCTACAAGCCCCGAGTTGGCAGGATCCAAATCCTTATAGTCCGGTTTTTTCTTTTTCAGAAGATCGGGACGAAGAGTTTGAAAGCCTCTTTCCGCCAATTTAGCCGCATGGATTTTTTTCTTAAAGTAGGGTTGTTCCTTTTTTACCTTAAAGGATTCGACAGCAATGATTCCTATGATCGCAAAAATCGCAAGGAGTGCCACCGCTAACCTAGAATGTTTCCATAAATTCCAATAGACTCTTGTGATCATAGAAAATCGGAACCTAACATAAGTATGAGTAACATTTTCACCATGATGGATGCGATGATTAGAACGGATGTAGTTTCTATCACACCTTGTCTTTCGAACCAAATCCCGATGAGACCGGGAATGATGAAACCTATGCTTCTTACATCGGACAAAAAGGGAGTTTCCACATCCGGCAGGATCTGATAGTTGAGAAGGTACCCGAAAAAATAACCGAATAACAAAATGAGTACGGTCTTTCTTTTCCCGAAGATGATGAATAAAAAAGATAAAATTTCAACGGACACATAGGCGAACCAGGCGATCAAAAATGTGATCACCAGATTTTTAGGATGGTTCAAGTTGAGAGCGATATAACCGGGAACGACAAGGCCTGTTCCTACGATTCCGAAAAATTCTGAGAAAATGAGGCTGATGACCAGACTCAAACCGATGGATAGGGAAAGTATATCGTTCATGTTTTGATTTGAGATCTGTTCTTAAGATATTGGCCCAGTTCCAATCCGAGTCCCGCAATATTTCCGATTCCTAGAATAAAGGAATTGGGTTTGATTTGCGCAATGAGCGACTCGAAAATTAAATCCAGGTTTGTATCTTCCCAGTTGAAGATTTTGGTTCCGATCCGGCATTCCTTTTTCAAGGAATGGAGCGCATATTTTGTTCCCGTTCCGATGAGAAATATGGATTCGTAATCTTGCCAAGATGCGATTTCTTCCGCCATAAGTTTGCTTCTATCCAATCGATCTTCCCGGCAGTTGAAAAGAAGATATCCGGTTCTGTTTTCTGAGTAACGTTTTTTGGATTCCTGCCAAATACTGCGAGTGCTTTCTGAATCATTGGCCGCCATCGCATTGATATAAAGAATGTCTTTCCCGAAAAAATGAATGGGGGAAACGGTAAGTGCTCCCGGATCCGGTTCGGAATTCCACATAGCTTGTAATGCTTCTTTTCTTTCGACACCTAACTCTTTACATACGAGAAGAGCCAAGGCTATGTTTTCTTTATGTTCCCAATATGAAAACTTGGACAATTCTTCTTCCGTTACTTCCCTGGAAAGTTCTTTCGTAAGAGGGATGATTTCCGTCTTTCTTTCGGAACAAGCCTGTTTGATGATCGAACTGAATTTTTCTTCACCTAATATCAGTTTTCCTTTCACAGGGATAAAGGAAGCCAGAGTGCGTGCGACATCTTCCACTGTCGGACCCATGACATCTAGATGATCCTCACGTATGTTCGTAAGGACTCCTATGTGAGAACGTAAGATCATCCCTTCGCTGGCCCATTGGTAGCGCGGTTCCAAAGCCATACATTCCATAACGATGGTAGTCGCTTTTTCTTTCCTTGCCGTTTTGAGAATGGAGATTTGTTCCAATATGGAAGGTTTTCCCCATCTGGGGACGGTTTTTTCCGAACCGTCCGGGTAGATCATTCTAGCCAAAGTTCCTGTAGTTTTGGCAAAAACCCTTTCTCCTGAGGCGCTCAGTCCTGCTCGTATAAGTCTTGTTACGCTAGATTTCCCTCTGGTTCCATTGACATGAATTCTATTACGAAAGCCGGATAACGTCAGTCTATGGAGCAGAAGTTCCAGAAAATAATAAAACAAAAGCACGGAAAGGATCAAAAAGAAGAGAAGTGCGTTCGATTTCATGTCTGGTGTTGGTTTGGATTACACGATTCGTTTAAGAGAATGTCATCATTTTGAAATGAAGAAATGTTACTTTTTTCTTTGGACATGAAACTATATGAGCATTCGTTATAAATTTTTACTCATCCTGAGTGTAAGCCAGATCTTATTGGTCATTGCTCTAACCACAAGTTTTGCCTACCTACTACAGTCTGTAAAGAATATACCGCAAACCCAAAGAGCCGAAGATTTATCCCGCAACTTCCAGAGGGAATTGGAATTTAAGGAAGAAAAACTAAGACTTCTTTTGGAGGAAATCACATTCAATCCTGTGACGAGAAATATTTTAGAGAGAGGACTATCGGATCGAAACGTTCTCGTCGGCCAGGTGGGATACTTCAAAAAAATTATGGAAAGATACGGTCTTTCTATTTTTGAAATCGGAGATGGGAACGGTAAGGTTCATTTCCGGGCACATCGTCCGAAAGATTTCGGAGACAATAAGGCGAATCAACCCATCATCCAAAAAGCGATGAAAGGGGAATGGGCGGCCAGTCTGGAAGAAGGGCACAGCGGTTTGGGATTCCGATTGGCGGCTCCTTTTGTGGGAAAAGGAACCATACTCATCGGTCAGGTAGTGGATGATCAGTTCACAAAAACAATATCCAAAGACAATCGAATTCATTTGGCCATATTCCAAGGGGGAAAGGTAAAGACGATCGGTTCGGATACGATTCGTTCGGTGATTAAAGAAAGACCCGGTCTTTTGGAAAACAACCAAAGATTTCATTTTAAAGACAAACCTTATTACATCGTTAAGATTCCTTATACGGGAAAGGCGAACACTCTCAAAGATTTGGAATTCAACGTGATGATCGATGAGAACGAAGTGGAATCCAAAACTTTGAAAATTTGGTCCTTCTTTACGATCGCATCTTTTATGTTATTCGGAATTATATTCCTTATTTCCTTTCTTTTTTCCAGAGATATGGTGGAAGCGATCAAACTTCTCACTTCCGCAATGAACGATATAGAAAATTGGAAACCAGGTTCTTTGCCTACGAATCGTAAAGATGAGATCGGACAAATGGGAAGAGTTTTCGTAGAGATGAAGGAAGAGTTATCCGTTCATCAGAATCATCTGGAAGATATGGTGGTTCAAAGAACATCCGAATTGAATGCTAGTTTGGCGGAAGTCCAAACTCTGAAAGAAAAGCAGGATGGGGATTATTTTTTGACTTCTCTTCTCATCAAACCTCTTCGGGGTTCTTTTTCCAAATCGGAAACTGTATCCATTTCCATCTTGGAAAGACAGATGAAAGATTTTACGTTTCGTAACCGCAAATCGGAGATAGGCGGTGATCTTACCGTTACGGACAGCATCCAGCTTGTAGGTAAAAAATACACAGTGTTTTTGAATGCGGATGCGATGGGAAAATCCATCCAAGGTGCAGGAGGTGCTCTTGTGATGGGAACTGTGTTTAAGTCCATCCTGACAAGAACTCAAAAGTTAAGATACCTTCAGGATCGTCACCCGGAAAGATGGTTGAAAGAATGTTTTCAAGAAATTCATAATGTGTTCATTAGTTTCGACGGGCATATGCTTCTGTCCGCAGTGATGGGACTTGTGGATGAAGAAACAGGAACTCTTTATTATATCAATGCGGAACATCCTTGGATCGTTTTGTATCGGGACGGAGTTGCTAACTTTTTAGAGAAAGCACATTCTCTTCGTAAGATAGGTTTTACCGAGATGAGCGGGGATGAAGTCGTTATCCAAGTGTTCCCTATGAAGCCCGGGGACGTATTGATCATCGGTTCCGACGGAAGAGACGACATACTTATGAGTCATGAAAACAATGTTAGGGTCATCAATGACGATGAAACGGAGTTCTTAAAAAGAGTTCGGGAAGGTATGGGAGAATTGGAAGGAATTTATAAATCCATACTGACACAAGGGGAACTGACGGACGATTTCAGTTTGCTGCGTATTTCCTTTTTGGAAGAAAAAGCGGAACCTACAGTCGTTGCCACCAAACAAAAGAACTATTATCAAAAATTGGGAGAAGGAATTCAATCCTACAGGGATGGGGATTGGGAAAATGCGATCATTTCCCTAGAACTCGCTTTGGAATCGGAGAGCGAAGATCCTTATTGTTTGAGAGAACTGTCCAAGTTGTACATCAAGTGGAAGAGATATGAGGATGCCATTCAACATGCGGAGCGGTATTTAAAAGCCAATCCGGGAGATACCGACTTTCTTTTTTATATCGCATTCGCTTACAAACAAAGAAGAAGTTTCGAACTTGCTTGCGATTTTGCGGAAAGGCTGCGGCTTCGAGATCCTAAGAACTTCAAAAACCTGCTTCTATTGACAGAGATTTTGATGCATATGAATCAGCCAGGGAAAGCGGAAACACTTTTGGATGCAATGGAACAGATGGTACCGGATAATTCCAAAGTACAAAAGTTACGCAATTTTTGGAAAAAGATGGTGGCTGCGAAAGTTTAAAAAGAAGAGAGAGCTTCTTCCGTGCTTTCGAAGATTTGGATCACGGAAGAGATTTTGGAAATACGAAAGATTTGGCGAATGGTCTTAGAGACGTTCACGATTCTGAGTCCTCCTCCGCATTCGGCTA
>VFQU01001442.1_pt1 | contig 14020 bp, 15 predicted proteins | sample 3512311 | NCBI WGS metagenome assembly VFQU01 (sample SAMN10412377, study PRJNA504923) | tailings metagenome | isolation source: Relicate 3 Philex TSF3 active mining site | place: Philippines: Tuba, Benguet | collected 2017-08-29 | reverse complement strand
TGCTTTTTCCTTTTTGCGTAATGTTTATTCTTTCCACTATAGTTTTCATCCATCGCTTAGGTAAATATAGGAATTTTTTTGGAGTCTTGTTCTTTTTGCTTTTGATTAAGGTTGATGTTTTTACAAAAGAGAACGTAAATGAATACAGCAAATTCGAAAGGATATCCCTTTTTGCTCAAGAAAACGTTCCAAATCTGAATGATCGAAAAATGATCGTAAGCGATTATGAGTTTCGTCATCAAATGTTTTTTATGAAACCTCATAGAATCGTTTGGGATCAGAAGTTTTTTGATAGTTGCGAAGGATATTCCAAATTAATAAATTACAACCCGATGTACATCTTCTCTAAAAATTCCTCTATGCTGAAAAGCATAATCCAATGCTCAAAGGATTTCGAGATGATATCGTATGATGGGTTTGATATCTTATTTGAACCGTTAAAGAAAAATTAAAATTTTTGCAGTAGAAGCTCTGCGCCACGGATCGACCGAGCGTCCTCGTCGAGGGAGAGCCGGTTCGTGCTGACGATAGAATTACTGCGATCGATTGCATTCGAGGCGCCCACACTAAAGTATAGAATGTCCATATAATGAATCTTAATCGGAAGCGAACTCGACAGAACTCGACTAAAATTTCCAAACCTCTGTAAGTTTCCCTTGGAATAATTTTTCCGCTTTGTTTTCAACTAATCCTAAGGAAAGGGCTTTGAGTCTTTCTTTCGGATAGAGTTCTTCTTTCGTGAATTCTGGAGATAGAATGATGTAACAATCGTTAATTTTTTTTCCTCCGCATTCCGAACCGATCCGTTCCAAAGGCCGAACAGGATTTTCTTTGGGAACATAAAAGGACAAATTGTACTGACTGTAAACGATCCCTTCGGAAGGAATCGTTTTCATTCCTAGGTGCAGTTCTTTTCTAAGCGTTTCAGATGTTTCTATTGTATTTTGGTTGGACGTTTCTTTCCCAAGAGTGAGTGGAAAGTTTCCATCTAACGAATTCTTGGCGAAAATAAGTCCTATCGATAGAAATAAAAGCCACAGAGGAAGCGGTTTTCTGGTTCTGATCCAAACAAGCCCTGAAAATAAAAGAAATGGAACGAGACTGTACGAATAATAGGAATACACTTCATGATGCCAAGGCCGGGAAGAAAACGCATGAAAAAGATAGATGAGAGAGATTCCTATGAGTTCCGGAATCATTAGAACGATTCCGCTCCCTCCACTGATCAAAAGTTCCAAATACGTTTTGAAAGACTTAGAAAACCCTTCCACTTTTTTATAAGAGGAAGAATATTCCCGTAAAAGTTCGTTCGACCAGGAGATCGTATTTGCCTCCGAACTGAGAGAAGGGAAAATCCAAACCGATAAGATAAAATAACAGCCACAAAAAATCAAAGCTGCCAAAGAAATGGATCGAAGCAGCACTGACTTCTTTCCCCATAAGGGAAATTTTTTATCCACCAAATAAAAGTTATATAGCTCAAAGACCCATATAGAAAACAGGAAACAGGAAAGATAAACAGCTATATCTTCTTTTACGGAAAGAAAAAGAACAAGACTGATCCAAAAACCTATTTTGTTACGAAGACTCCTTTCTCCCGATTTCAATCGCAGATAAAAATGAAAAAATAATCCTGAGAAAGGAAGGACTAATACCTCGAAATGATAGCTTGTGATCAAACGGTAGATATAGAGTTGATTGAGAAGGCAGATAAAAATGAGAAGGGACACACTATAAGAACTTAGATCTTTATTTTGATTCTCTTTGAATCCTTCCCTATAAAAGAGCCGACTCCAAATGAAAACGCCTAACATTCCATAAAAGTAAGAGCCGAAAGCATACCCCCATCTTTCCGGGAACAAGAGGGAAAAGGGAACATAGGCCAAAAGCCCAGGAGCGAAATGATGCAGCAAATAGGAGCCGTCACCCGAATCGGAATAGTATGAGGAGTGAAATCCGTTTCCTCTTGTGATTTCTCGGATGACTTCATCCATTCCGACATAATCCGCATCATGAAAGAAAAACAATTCTGCGAATTTGAAAGAGAGATCGTAAAAATGAATCCCGAAGCCGGTGATAAAAATCAAAGTACATAGGATCGGAAAGAGTGACAGAAGTTTCGGATGGGAAACTTCATATACCTTCTTTCTGTTCACAAAAAAATAGAAAGAAAGAAGAATGCAGAAAAGAAAAAGCCCTTGGTGTAAGGGCTTTTGAAAGTACGAAGGAACAACAAATAGAAAGGAGGAAATTAAGCTGAATGCGAAAACTAAATAAATCACCTAACGTATAAAATATAAAACTTTTCTTTCTCCGATTCTTTCTCTGTTGATTTCCACTCTATTTCTATAGTAGAAACCTTTTTCAGGAAAAGCTTTGGAAAAAAGTTCGTACAAATCCATTTCAAACACAAGCATACATTCCGCCACATCGGCGGCACCGATTTCCATCGTTTGTTTCGTATCCACCATCACATGTCTGGAATTGATGAAATCGGGAGCGATGTCCGTCGCAATGGAACCTAAATTGTTTTTAGTGATTGTTCCCCCGACGGAAGTGATTTTGTTTCTGCTTTTTGCTTCTTGGATGATCTTTTTAGAGACACGAGTCACTTCCGGATCATCCGGTTTTTTGTCCATGGATGCGGAAAGATCCGATCTAGCAGCAGTTACTTGCTGCAAATCTCCGAAAGCTGCGGAATCGAAAATGTCCAGAAGGTTTCTGTATCCTGTGATTGTTTCCAAATTGATCGCTTTTTTCAACTTATCGTATTCGGATGCGGACAAAAGGTTCTTCAAAGTGGCGATGAAATTTTTAAGAGCGTATTCCGATTCCACCATAGGAGCGGAAATTCCTGATACACCAATTCTATTGCATATTCTAATATCGTTACGTGCTTCGGGGCCGCCTATCTTGACGGAAAGAGGTAAAATTCCTTGGCAGATGTTTTGCAGAAGAGCGATTTCCGACTCTCCCATGTCTTCGGTTTCCGTGCCGGTTTTCAAACAGACAAAAGCATAATGATCCTTCATTTCCTGGAGGGTTTTGCGAAGAGTGATTAAATTTTTTTCCATAGCAGAAGACCTGGGCTCCAGGTATGGTATCGGAGAAATAGAGGAATCGTACAAGCCTTTCTCTGTTTTTTTTCCTCGGGTTGACAGAAAATTCCAGAAATCTAGGGTCAGCTTATGGGAATTTTTTCCTCGATATTCAACTCAGAAACTTCCAAAAAGAATCCAACGAAAAAACAAACAAATCCCAAACCGAACGAAGACACCTTTGCAGGCATTGTTTCGTTTCTGATGATTGTCGTTCTTGTTTTTGCCTTTAAATCCTCCGTTTTGGATGCAAACAATATCCCTTCCGGATCCATGATCCCCACTTTGAAGATCGGGGACTTTCTTTTCGTAAATAAAATGCGTTATTCCTTTCGTATTCCTTTCACAGATACGGAGCTCATTCGTTATGATGATCCGAAAAGAGGAGATATCATCACATTCATTCCTCCTGCAGATGCAGTTCGAGGAGAGTCTCGCAGCGGAATTTTTGCCAAACGTTTTGTGAAAAGAGTAGTGGGTCTTCCGGGAGATACCATTCGAATCACTCGTAAATTCATCGATTCTCCTACAAGAGACAGAGTGCTTTTGGCCTATTTCGAATACAAACCCAAGGGAGAAGCGGAGTTCCAATCCTTCTCACCTGAGGAAGTTCCCATCGGAGATGAACTTTCCGATTTGGACAATACGAAAGCATCTTCCCGAGCTCTTTTTATAGAACAAAAACCGGGCTTTCAACATTATATGTTGGAAGGTTACGAAGACAGTCCTCTCCTCAACTACTGTGATTTTAAGGAAGGCTGTGTGATCCCTGACAACCATTATATGGCGATGGGAGACAACAGAGACGATTCCTTCGATTCCAGATCTTGGGGTTTCGTTCCCAGGGAAGATATTTTAGGAAAGGCATTGGTCATTTATTTTTCCATCAACTGGAAAGACTCCACTTGCGAATTCAAAAGCGGAAAGGAACTGGCGGAAAAAGGCGATATCTTTGCGGAAAGATACAGTCCTACCGAAATCGCAAGCAGATGTCATCCGGACGAAATTCGTTATTCTGTTCATTCGGGAGATGAAGATCGTTATGAAGAAAGTCGTTTGGGATGGTTGGAAAGAACCTTTCGTTACAGACTTTGGAGACTTGATGTTAGGTGGGATCGAGTCGGAAGAATTCTAAAATAAATCCAATATGCCGGATGACAAAAAAAAAGAACCTTCTCAGTTAGGTATGGTGGGAGCCGGATTCGAATTCGTAACTTCCATCCTTTTTTTCGTGGTTGCCGGTTATTATGCGGATGAATACTTTCAAACAAGCCCCTTTCTACTGTTAATTGGCTTTTTTCTGGGATTTGCGTATTCCTTCTATGCTCTCATCAAAAGAGCCAAAGAAAACGAATAAAATCCCTTTCCTTTCTTTTATCCTCCTAAAAAAAATTGACCAAAAACAGCCTCTCTCACGAGAATGAAATGGAATGAACCATAAGGATCCAAGTTTGTTTTCTTTGAAAAGCACTCAAACTGCTTCGGTTTCTTATGTACTCACTTCCCTCCAAGTCGTCGTCGTCTCTTCCCATAGTCTCAGCTTTCTGTCGTAAGAGCACTTGTCCTTAAGTGGGCTCCCCGCGAGGCAGAAAGCTTTCTGCGGGGACAAAACCAGGAGACAATATGCAATCTTATACGCAAATCACAGTAGCTGACTACTGCATTCGTTTTTTCGAATCGAAAGGTATCACACAAATCCCCGGCATTCCCGGAGGCACCATCTTACCTATGTACCACGCTTTGGCTAAGTCGAAGATCCGGCATATCTTGGCAAGGCATGAACAAGGAGCGGGGTTCATCGCCCAAGGTATGGCAAGAACCTCTCGAAAGCCGAGACCTTTTTTCATATCTTCAGGGCCGGGGGTGGCCAACGCAATCACTGCGGTTGCGGATGCGCAGAGGGATTCTGTTCCTTTGATTGCGATTTCTGGACAGGTTCCCAGAGAACTTTTGGGTACGGATGCCTTTCAGGAACTGGACACTTTGTCCATCGTAAAGAATATAACCAAAAAAGCATATCTAGTGTTAAATGCGAATTCCGTGCCTGAAATTTTGGAAGAAGCGTATCGAATTTCTATGGAAGGAAAACAGGGACCAGTATGGATCGATTTTCCCAAGGACATCCAAAATTCCTATGTCGATCTTCCTCTTTCGAAACAAATAGAAGCAGGGATCAAAATAAACGGGAATGGAGCAGACGTTCTTTCGTCTCAAACATTCCCTCTTGAAGAACGAATTCTAACGGAGAGTTTGCGCCTGATAGAAGAAAGTAAAAAACCTCTTCTGTATGTAGGAGGGGGAGCTAAACCGGAAAGAATTTATCCATTGATTCGTAAATTTGCGGAGGAGTTTCAAGTCCCCTCGGTTTCCACACTTATGGGTTTGGGGATCTTTCAGGAATCCGACGAACTGTATTTGGGAATGATGGGGATGCACGGTTCTACGTCCGCAAATGATGCATTAGGTGAATGTGATCTGCTCATCGCCTTGGGAGTTCGGTTCGATGACAGGGCAACCGGAAATATAAAAACTTTTTGCCCGAATGCGAAAGTGATCCATATAGAGATTGATCCCAGGGAAATCGGAAAAAATAAAAAGGCGGATCTGTTTTGGAACGGAGATTTGGAAATTTATTTATCCTCCCTATTGAATGGAACAAAACGGATCTCGAAAGAAAGATGGATCTCTCGCTCCACCCCGAATGAGGAACATCAAAGACCGATTCCCGGTTTGATGAGATCCATAGCAAAATACGCGAATCACAAAAGTTATGTTCTTACGGATGTAGGTCAACATCAGATGTGGGTTGCACAGCATTATCCTTTTCCCCATCCGGGAACTTGGATCACTTCGGGAGGGCAGGGAACGATGGGATTCGGACTTCCTGCTTCGATTGGAGCTGCGTTGGAACATCCGGAAGCGACAATCCTTTGTTTTACGGGAGACGGTTCCATTATGATGAACCTTCAGGAACTCGCCACTCTCAGAGAACAGAATTTAAACGTAAAGATCATACTGATGAATAACGGACATTTGGGATTGGTGAGGCAGCAGCAAGAGATGTTTTATCAAAACCAGCGATCTGGTTCCGTTTTCGAATACCAACCGGACTTCCGCAAACTCTCGGAAAGTTTCGGACTCTCTTACGAAAGAAGAAACATCGCAGGAGAATTTTCCTTTCTAGAGGAATGGATGAGAACTCCAGGCCCTTCACTTTTGGAGATAGAAATTCCTTCACAAGAAGGAGTGTTCCCCTTTGTTCCTGCGGGCAAATCCAACCAGGAATATTTGCTCACTTCCTCAACGGGAATACATTAGTCATTACGAAATGTCTTAGAAAAGAAATAGGGAACCCAGGGGAATACAAAAAACCCTGGAACTATATGCCAAAAGAATACGTGGCCGGAAGTTTCATTCGGGCAAATGAAAGAGATGGCGTATTCTCCCAGGCTCATAGATAAAATGCCTGTTAGCAGGATGTAGTGTAACGATCCGTCGAAGTAACCTTTTCTTAGTTGTCTTAAAAGTAAGATCGTAGGCAACAAGGAAACGAGTATGATTTTTAGAGTGCATAGTGCTTCTTTGATAGAAAACGGATCCCCTTCGATGGAAAACGAAGGGCTAGGCTCTAAGAAGAGTAAGGAGAGTTTGAATAAAACCCAAGCGGTAAAACTACCGAATAACAAAAAATAAACGATCTGGTTTTTTAATTCAGGTATGTTCCATTTATATAAAAACCATGAGGATGTCAGAAGGATTAAGAATAGGAAGCTTTGAGAGATGATGGAATTCGGAAAATGGATAGATCCTATCGTAACAGAGTGCAGCAGTATGATCCCTGTAACGTAAAGGAGAGAAATAAAGAACCAGAGAGAAAAACGATATATAGGGGAGGGCAGAGTTTCCTTTCGAGGAAGGTTTTGGGAAAGCAATTCTATCAAATGTTCCGTTTTCATGTTTTTCCTCTTTGTCTAATCTGTTTGTAGGCTCTATGTGCATTTACTTTGACTGCGGAAAGAGACATTCCCATGATTTTAGCCGTCTCTGCCAGGGAAAGCCCTTCCAATTTTAAGAACTTTACGATTAATCTTTGTTTATCGGTTAAATTCTCTAATAACTTTTCCACCTTGACTTGAATCTCATCTTGCGAATCGATTTCCTTGCTGCTCATATCCTCTATCGTATCATCCCATTCTATGATTTCTATCTTCTCTTTTCTTCCCTTTTTTCTGATATGATCTATAATTTTATGATGGGCGATCGCATTTAGCCAAGGGCGTATCGGCTTTTCAGGAAGATAGGTGTGTTGGGAAAGATGAATTGCGATCAATATCTCTTGAACTACATCTTCTCTTTCGGAGGAATCGAAAATTTTTATCTCCACTAACTTTCTGATTTCTTTTGCCGTTTCCGCAAGAAATTTCCTGTAACTTGTTTTGTTCCCTTTTTGGGACTCTGACAGCAAATGGGAAAGTAGGATGTAATGATTTGAGTCCGAAATCGATTTCACAATGAGATTCTAACGTAGAAAGTTCAACGGATAATGTATAGTTTTTCCTTTGGAGTGAATCTCATAAATAAAAAAAATAGAAACCTCTGTAACTTTCCGTAAACGAGAAACGAAGTAAACTTCGTAAGAAAACAGGAGTTTCCAATGAATTACAAAAGAAGTTTATTAGTAGGCGCGGCTATTGCAGGACTAAGTTTGTCCGCATGTACGACTACAAATACCTCGAATACCGGTTCTAAGGTCGAGGGAGAATGTCATGGAATCAATGCATGCAAAGGTCAAGGAGCATGCGGAGGAAAAGGCAGTTCTTGCGCGGGCACTAATGCTTGTAAGGGAAAAGGATGGTTGAAAACGGCGGAAAACGAATGCGTATCCAAGGGTGGAAAATTCGTAAAAGGCTAAACTTGAAATAGAAAGTCCGTTTACGGGGCAGGGCATCTCCTTCGCTCTGTTTCGTAACCGAATTCTCTGTAATATAGGGAGAAATGTGAATGGAATTGGGAAGGTTCGGCTTAGGGCTAAGGAAGGAACATTACTCGTATTTGGCGGACAACCCCGAAACGAATGTAGATTGGTTTGAAATCGTTAGCGAGAATTATATGGCCACGGAAGGCCGTCCGATCCGCATTCTGGAATCGTTGAGAAGGGATTTTCCTATCGCATGTCATGGAGTATCCATGTCCGTAGGTTCTGTAGAAGGTTTGAACCCCGAATATCCGAAATCTTTAAAGACGCTTATCGATAGAGTGGAACCTTTTTTAGTCTCGGATCACTTGGCATGGAATTATTACAAAGGCGGTTACCTCCATGAGCTTATTCCGATTCCTTATAATGAAGAAAGCCTTAATATTGTATCATCTAACATCAAAAGAGTGCAGGATGTATTGGGAAGGGAAATCTCGATCGAAAACATATCTTCGTACATCACTTACGAATCCTCCGATATGAAGGAATGGGAATTTCTGAGAGAGTTGTCTTTCCGTACGGATTGTAAACTTCTTTTGGATATCAATAACGTATATGTGAATGCGGTCAACTTCGGGTTCGATCCGATGGAATTTCTGGATTTTATTCCTGGAGAGATCGTTTCCCAAATCCATCTGGCCGGATTTACGGAAAGAGAAGGTTTTCTTTTTGATACGCATTCGCGGCCTGTGGATGAGAAGGTATGGGATTTGTTCGGGAAATATATATCCCGCTGTGATGAAAAAACGAAAATACTCATCGAATGGGACGAGGAGATTCCTGATTTTCTCGGACTGGAAGAAGAACTGAATAAAGCTCGATCGATCGTACAAAGGGCGAAAGCGGCAGTATGACTCCTCTTTCGAAAATACAATCGTCCTACTTTCTCTCCGTTCGTACAGGAGAACATTCCGAATTATTGCGCTTGTTATCCGGTGCGGCTGGCAAACTTTCGAAAGAAGAAGCGGTGCAGGTATATGAGGATGCATACCTATATCGATTCGCTGAAGTTTTGAGCGAAAAGTTTCCGGCAGTACGAAACGTTTTAGGGGAAGAGGATTTTTTCTCATTGGCGAGGGAATATATTTCAAGAACACCTTCTTTCTGTTACGACATAAGCAGATACGGAGAAAATTTCCCTCAATTCATATCGGAAGTTTATCCTAAGTATCCTATCCTTTCCGATCTGGCTAAGTTGGAGTCCGAATTGGATTTATTATTTCGTAAAAAACAACACATCCCTTACGTTTGGAGCGATCACTACGAATCGAACGATTTGGAGTCCGCAATATTTTCTTTCGGAGAGAGTTTATCTTTGATCAGTTTTGAACATTCAGTATTAGGAATATGGGAAAAACGAAACACGGATAAAAGTTTTGACGTAGAATTTTTGTCGGAGAAAGAGAATCTACTGATATATAAAAAAAGAGAAGAGCTATTTATTCGGAGGCTGGATGAGGACGAGTTTCTGTTTTTGGACCATCTTCGAAAGGGAAATTCCGTAGGGGATACTTTGTCTTTGCTCGAATCCGTTCTGCAATTGGATGAAAGAAGAGTAGGGGAATGGTTCTTTGCACTTGCGGAAATGGAAATCGTATCCTCGGTCGAAATAAGAAACACTCCTTAATCGGGTAAAAAACAATTCTTGGGCGAAAAAGACCGCAATAGACCTGCAAAAACGTGAATATTTTTTAAAAAAAGGTTGTGCACAATTTAATATCTGGCAATATAATTCTAACTACTGACAGGAGATTCATTTTATGGCAGAGGATTTTTATCAAATTAAAGTCAAAAGAGGCAGCGAAGAGATTCCCATGTCCAATTTCAAAGGGAAAGTTCTGCTCATCGTGAACACTGCAAGCCAATGCGGTTTTACTCCTCAATACAAAGGTTTGCAAGAAACCTATGAAAAATACAATCCGAAAGGTTTCGAGCTGCTGGCATTCCCGTGCAATCAGTTCGGAGAACAAGAACCGGGTTCCGATTCCGAAATCAAACTTTTCTGTGAAAGGACTTTCAGCACCACTTTTCCTATCTTCTCTAAATTGGAAGTGAACGGACCACAGACGGATTCTCTTTATCTTCACCTCAAAAAAAAGGAACTTCACTAAATTCCTAGTCGACAAACAAGGAAATGTCGTAAAGCGTTATGCGCCGATCACAAAGCCGCAAGACATTCAAAAAGACATAGAGGAGTTGATTGCGAAATAAGATGGCAACGGGAGAAGCACTTTTACTCAAAAACCAAATCTGTTTTTCCCTCTATTCCGCAACACATAGGCTGATGAAAATCTATCGGCCTTTGCTTGCGGAGTTAAACCTCACCTATCCTCAATACCTAGTAATGCTTGTTTTGTGGGAGGAGGGATCCGCAACCGTCAGCGGGATCGGCGAAAAACTAGGACTCGACTCAGGAACTCTCACTCCTCTTTTGAAAAGAATGGAAACTGCCGGATATCTGGAGAGGAAACGAAGCGAAAAAGACGAACGAATCGTAACCATCTCGTTGACACCAAACGGACGTAATTTGAGAACTAAAGCGAGATCCGTCCCCGAAAAACTGTTCTGTCAAACGGGAGTGTCCGAAAAGGATGCCTTTGCATTGAAGGAAGTTTTAGACAAACTAGGATGTGAAATTCCCGGCTGAATCTGCCGTTTCAAAATCACATAATCCGTATTAGTTTTGTTTCGGGAGATTCGGGTGCGCCCCATTGTTTCTCTGGCGATAAATTTTTTGAAGAATGGGCCGGGCTGTCCGAGGCTCCGGCGTTCGCCTAAGTCTCACCAAAGGTGAGACGCCTTCGGCGCCTCTCCCATCCCTCGCACATAGATCTTATGGAAAATCGAAACATTGGAATTCTTCAAAAAAGCGGGCGAGGAATCATTGACTGCACCCTTGTTTCTTTCAATCTCAGTTCATCCCTCTTATGGATTTATACACACTCAATCTAAAGAAGTTCCATCTGCACTACTTCACTTATCTTTTGTTTTGTGGAATTCTTTCTTATTTTCTTTTGCCTTCTTTTCCTGAGATTTCCCCTTTGGTGTTCTATGTGGGATGTGGTACCTCCTTCTTTTTGCAGATAGGAGCCATGGAACTTAGGTTTCTTCCCCGCTTTCATCCCAAGCTGGGAGAGATGGGATTTCCTTTGTTTACTGTGGTTTTTTTCTTTTGGATCAATTTAGGGGTGCTGGCCGCACTTATATTCCTGGAATTCCCTTTTGAAGCGATCATTGGATTTTTAATTGCCTATTTCCTTCACCTTCTTTTTCTTGTATTTGCGAGCTATTTCAGTGGAAAATAAGTCTAAATATCGGGCATTTTTCTCTTTCTTATTAGTATTTTTCCTTAGTTTTTCTGGTCTTTTTGCTTCCGGTGAGGGTTCTCATTCGGACGAATTCGACTTCAGTGAAGTTATGTCCCACCACTTGGGAGATGCACCCATCTTCCCTTTGAATTTTGGTGGTGAAAAAGTTAAGGAAGGCCAACCAGGATTTGATCCTGAGAACCACGACGTTTTTGAAGATCATGGAACCCGTTACCACTACGTGGGCGGTTTCGATATGCACATCACAAAACGCGTTACAATGATGTGGATTGCATCTTTTTTTCTTTTGATCATCTTCATCCCGGCAGCTAAACTCATCTCTAGAGACCCTAAGAAAGTGCATAACAAATTCACTTCTTGCGTGGAAGCAGCTGTCAGCTACATCAAAGAAAATGTGGTAGATGCTTCTTTAGATCATCATGGTCATTCTTACTACCATTACATCTTAAGTTTGTTTTTCTTTATTCTTTTTTGTAACTTGTTCGGACTCATTCCTTCCGTAGGAGAGTTGACCGTGGCCGCATCCGACCTTTTGGTTTCTTTCGGTCTTTACGGACACACTCCTCACGCATTGCATACGTTCGGCGAAATTTGGTCCGGAATCACTCCAACGGGAGATATCGGGGTTACACTTTCTCTTGCATCTTTGACTCTTCTCATCATCTACGGCACCGCTTTTTCTTACCAAGGGATTTCCTTTGTGGCTCATGCGGTTCCGAAAGGGGTTCCTTTACCTCTTTGGCCTTTGATGTGGATCCTTGAATTCATCGTCACTCACATTGCTCGTTCCTTCGCCCTCACTATGAGGTTGCTTGCGAACATGACAGCGGGTCACGTTATGATTCTGGCTCTATTGGGATTTATCTTTATGAGTCAAAGTTACTTTATCGCTCCTATTTCTGTAGTTAGCTCGGTGCTGATCTACTTCTTGGAGCTTTTGGTCGCCTTCTTACAGGCGTTCATCTTTTCTCTGCTCACTACCGTGTTCATTGGAACGGTAATGCACAGACATTAATTTGGTTTTATTTAAATTGTAAAACAATACAGGAGTAAACGAAAACAATGGAATTCGGTCTAGGATACATCGCAGTAGGACTCGCAGCAGGCTTAGCTATGCTCGGTGCAGGAATTGGAATCGGTAGAATCGGTGGCTCTGTCGCTGAAGGAATCAGCCGTCAACCAGAAGCGGCAGGAAAGATTCAACTTGTGCTTTACGTAGCAGCAGGTATGATCGAAGGTGCTGCACTTTTCGCAATCGTAATCGCTCTACTCATCGCTCTTAAACTCAATGGTTCTGTAGACAAAACCATTGGATCTGGCGCTGCTCATAAAGTAGAACAAGGACAATAGCCTTGGCAATTCTTGCGACTTCCGGCTTTAATTTGCTGAAGGTCAATCCGGGTCTGGTTGTCTGGACCCTGGTCACTTTCACAGTTGTTGTCATCGTTCTTAAAAAGTTTGCTTGGGGACCTATCCTTCATGCATTGGAAGAACGTTCCTTGGGCATCCAAGCGGACATTGATAAAGCTGAAGCATTAAGAAAGGAAGCTGAAAAGTCCCTTAAAGATTACCAAGAAAAAATTAGCAAAGCAACGGATGAGGCTCATAAGATCGTGGAAGAGGCGAAGCGAGATGCTACCGCTCTCAGAAACAAATTGATCGAAGAGACCAATCACGATGTGAAGAACTTGAAAGACGGAGCACTGCGCGAGATCGAACTCGCAAAAGGCAAAGCTCTTTCCGAAATGCAAACGCAAATCGTAGAAATGTCTGTGCTCATCGCTAGTGAGATCTTGGAAAAACAACTGAAGAAAGAAGATTATGTTTCTTTCGTAGAAAAAGAGATTTCAAAACTCGAAAAACAAAAAGCAAAATGAGTCGAAGCCACGTTTCAAAGGTTTATGCCACGGCCCTTCTCGAGTTAGCAAAAGATGCTAACTCGCTTGAGGCTACAGAAGAAGAATTAGCAGCCATTATAGGTTCTTTTTTCTCAGATGATACGATTCGACATTATTTTCTTTCTCCATTGGTTGATCCAATCCAGAAAGAAAATACTGCTGCGAAGGCCGTAAAAGGACAAACATCTGAAATAGTTGCAAATTTTATTACCCTAGTCATTCGCAAAAATAGATTTTTACATCTTCCTGATATCCTCGAAGATTTCAAAGAAGGAGTCGATGCCATCAACAATCGAAGCTCTTTGAAGATTTATTCGAAGGAAACTCTTTCCGGACAAGAAAAGGAAAGAATCACAAAGGCAATCTCAACTCAATTCGGACGTCAATTGAGAGTGCAAGAATTTATAGATCCTTCCTTAATCGGTGGGTTTAAACTCTATATAGACGACTATTCCATAGATGCCTCTATCCGTCATAAATTGAACGGAATTGAAGAGGCTCTCCTCCAAAAGAAAATCCCTGTCGGAGCCATTTATGAAAATTAAAACAGACGAAGTTACATCGGTACTCAAACAAGAAATTAAAAACTTCAACAAAGACCTGCAAGTGGAAGAGGTTGGAACTGTTCTCGAAGTAGGGGACGGTATCGCTCGTGTTTACGGACTGAACAACGTAATGTCCGGAGAGTTACTTGAATTTCAAAATGGAGTTCGAGGACAA
>VFQU01001441.1_pt1 | contig 14032 bp, 12 predicted proteins | sample 3512311 | NCBI WGS metagenome assembly VFQU01 (sample SAMN10412377, study PRJNA504923) | tailings metagenome | isolation source: Relicate 3 Philex TSF3 active mining site | place: Philippines: Tuba, Benguet | collected 2017-08-29 | reverse complement strand
AAGCTCACTCGCCTGCCCGTTCTGAAGGATGCCATGCGCGCCCAACTGGCTTCCGCCGCCACCGCGCTGGACAAACTCCCGCCCACCGAAAAAGTGGTGCTGGGCATTTCCATCTTCCGCCGCTCCTGGGAAGATTCCACCGATATCCCCGCCCAGATCGTCATGCAGGCCACCCGGAAAGACCTCCTCGCCGCCCGCACCGCGGCTTCTCTCGACGCTGCCATCCGCACGCAGGAATTTTAGGCCCTGCCCATGACTGCCCCCATGAAACTGGGCGAACGCCTCCTGGCCCGGCAACTCATCTCCCCAGCCGAACTCGAACAGGCCCTCGAACTCCAGAAGGAGCGCCCCGACAAGCTCGGAAAGATCCTCGTGGACCTCGGCTTCATTGCCCAGCGCGAGGTCATGGCCGAACTCAGCGCCCAACTCAGCGTCCCCCTCGTCACCATCGACGCCGCCCCCGCCTCCGGCCCCGAACTCGAACATCTCTCGCCGCGCTTCCTGCGGCAATCCCGCATCTTCCCTCTTTCCAGTGACGGCGCCGAACTGCAGCTGGCCATGGCCGACCCCCTCGATTTCGAGGTCATCACCGCCGTTGCCAACGCCACCGGCCTCCGCGTCAACCCCGCCCTCGCCAACGAAAACGAAATCGCCGAAGCCCTCGACCGCTACTACGCCGATGGCCGCCGCGCCGAAACCACCGACGAATTCGGCAACGCCGACGCCGCCGAAGATCTCGAACACCTCCGCGACATGGCCAGCGAGGCCCCGGTCATTCGCCTCGTCAACGCCATGATCGCCACCGCCGTCGAAGCCCGCGCCAGCGACATCCACATCGAGCCCTTCGAAAAGGAATTCCGCATCCGCTTCCGTATCGACGGCGTCCTGCAGAATCAGGAACAGCCCCCCAAGGAAATGAAGGCCGCCATCATCTCGCGCCTCAAGCTGATGGCCAAGCTCAACATCGCTGAACGCCGCCTCCCGCAGGACGGCCGCATCAAGATCAAAACCCTCGGCCGCGAAGTCGACCTCCGCGTTTCCACCCTGCCCACGCTCTATGGCGAAAGCGTCGTCATGCGTATTCTCGACCGCTCCGCCACCGGCTTCTACGACCTCCGCAGCCTCGGCTTCGACGACCACATGCTCCAGTTGATGGAGCACTTCACCGAACTCCCCCACGGCATCTTCCTCGTCACCGGCCCCACCGGCAGCGGCAAGTCCACCACTCTCTACTCAGCCCTCAAGCGCGCCAACAAGAGCGAGCGCAAGATCATCACCATCGAAGACCCCGTCGAATACCAGATGGACGGTATCAACCAGATCCACGTCAACCCCGCCATCGGCCTCACCTTCGCCGCCGGTCTCCGCCACATCGTCCGTCAGGACCCTGATGTCATCATGGTCGGCGAAATCCGCGACCGCGAAACCGCCGACATCGCCATCCGCGCTGCCCTTACTGGCCACTTCGTCTACTCCACCCTGCACACCAACGACGCCCCCAGCGCCATCACTCGCCTCACCGATATGGGCGTTGAAAACTACCTCCTCACCAGCTCCATCGTCGCCGTCCTCGCCCAGCGTCTCGTGCGCCGCATCTGCCAGCATTGCAAGCAACCCGCCGGCACCACTGTCACTCCCGACGGCGAAACCATCACCTATTACAAGGGCGCCGGCTGCGAGCATTGCTTCCACACCGGCTACCACGGCCGCATCGCCATCTTCGAGCTCATGCAACTCAACGAAGAGCTCCGCCGCCTGATCATGCGCAATGAAGACGCCTCTGTGCTCACCGATGCCGCCCGCCGCAACGGCATGCGTAACCTGCGCGAGGACGGCTGGCAAAAGGTAGCCACTGGCATGACCACCCCCGACGAAGTCATTCGCGTCACCCAGGAGTTCTAGCGCGCCATGACCACCTTCCAGTTCCGCGCCGTCACCTCCGAAGGCAAAGTCCGCACCGGCAGCTACACCGCGGCTGATCAGAAGAAGGTCGCCCTGGAACTGCGCCGCCAGGGCCTCACTCCCACCTACATCGGTCTCGATAAACCCGGTGGCTTCGAATTCAAACTCCCCGAATTCTCCGGTTCCAAGCGCCGCGACGTCCTCTTCTTCACGCAGGAACTCGCCACGCTCCTTTCCTCTTCGGTCCCCGTCGATCGCGCCCTCAGCATCGTTAGCGAACTCACCGAAAAACCCGCCTTCCGCGCTGTCGTACTCGACATCCTGCGCCTGCTCAAGGCCGGCCGTCCCCTCGGCGACGCCCTCGCCACTTACCCCCTCTATTTCTCTGACCTCTACATCAACATGGTCCGCGCCGGCGAAGCCTCGGGCTCACTGGCCACTGTCTTCGAGCGCCTCGCCAACTTTGAGCGCAACCGCGACGAACTGCGCGGCTACATCATCAGCGCCCTTATGTACCCCTTGCTGCTGGGTCTCACCGGCATCGGCGCCATCATCGTGCTGATGTACTTCGTCGTTCCCAAGTTCGCCACCATCTTCGAGGGCGGTCGCATGCAGATTCCCCTGCCCACCCTCGTCATGCTGCGCACCAGTGAATTCCTCCAGGCCTGGGGCTGGCTCATGGCCATCGTGCTTGGCGTTGGCCTCACCATTTTCCTCAGCTACATCCGCACCCCCAAGGGCCGCTGGTGGTGGGACGATTTCCGCCTCCGCGTGCCCCTCCTGGGCGACGCCCTGCGCAAAGCCGAAACTGCCCGCTTTGCCCGCGCCATGGCCACCCTGGTTTCCAACACCGTGCCCCTCGTCCAGTCCATCCAGATCGCCGCCGGCACCATGGCCAATCAACGCATTGCCAAGTCCCTAGAATCTGTCGCCCAGGGCGTCAAGCGCGGCGAGGGCATCTCCGTGCCCCTGCGCCGCTCCGGCCAGTTTCCCTCCCTCGCCTCTCATTTGCTCAGCGTCGGCGAAGAAACCGGCAAGCTCGACGAAATGTTCACGCGCATGGCCGACATCTACGAGGCCGACACCCGCGACGCCATCAAACGCTTCACATCTTTGTTTGAACCCCTGCTCATCCTTACAATGGGCATCGTGGTCGGGGCGCTGATCCTCAGCATGCTCCTGGCCATCACCAGCATCAACGAGGTAGCCATCTAAGTCATGAAAACATCCACACTCCCATCCCGCCGCCGCCGCTCCCAAGCCGGTGTCACGCTCATTGAAATGCTCGTGGTCGTCACCATCATTGCCCTGTTCGCCTCCATTGTCGGCCCGCGCCTCTTCAAGGCCGCCGATGGCGCCAAGGTCACCAGCGCCCGCACCCAGATCAATGGCTTCAACCAGGCTTTGCTGCTCTACAAGAACTCCACCGGCAATTTCCCCACCAGCCAGCAGGGCCTCCAGGCCCTCCGCATCAAGCCCGCCGATGTCGCCAACTGGGACGGCCCCTACCTCAGCGGCGAGATTCCCCTCGACCCCTGGGGCCGCGAATACATCTACAAGTTCCCCGGCGCCTTCCCCGATGAGCCCGAAATCATTTCCCTCGGCGCCGACGGCCAGCCCGGCGGCACCGGCATCAATGCCGACATCAGTTCCGCCGCCACCCGCTAAATGACCCCGCGCGCCCGTCAGACCCGTGCCCGCCAGCATGGAGTTACGCTGCTCGAAATGATGTTCGTCGTCGGCGTCATCAGCCTCATGGTGGGGCTCGTCGTCCCCTCATTCTCGGCCGGGCTTGACGGGCTGCGCCTGCGCAGTGCTTCCAACACCGTTGCTTCCGCCCTCAATATGGCCATCACCACGGCCGAGCGCCGCCAGTTGCCGGTTCAACTCACCCTCCAGCCCACCCAGAACCGCATCGTTCTGCGCTCGGCTGCCTCCACCCGCGACCAGATTTTCGACATCCCCCCCGGCATCCGCATCAGCCGCATCCTGCCCTCCCTCTTCACCAGCGAGGAACAGGCTGACCGTTACCTGCTCGTCTACCCCAACGGCGCCCCGCCCCAACTCATCGTCGAACTCGAAAACCCCCGCGGTACCCGCCGCCTCATTCAACTCGATCCCATCACCGGAGTGGCCCGCGTGGCCGACGTCAAGACCGATGAGCCGAAGCAGAAATAGTCAGCGCGGCTTCACGCTGCTCGAAGTGCTGGTGGCCACCATCATTCTCGCCGTGGCCGTATCCGCCCTGCTCAGCAATCTTTCCGTCTCCACCGGCAATCTCTTCAAAACCAGCTCCGTCGACCGCCTTACCTTCCTCAGCAAGCGCAAAATGGACGAACTCATCGCCATCCAGAACTTGCCCCGCGGCGCCGTCATGGAAGGCGCCCTCGAAATCGACCCGGATTCAAAAAAGCCCCTCGCCGGCTTCCGTGCGCAGATCCTCCCCGGTGGCGCCATCTCCCCCACCGCCCAGGAACGCCTCGAGCGCATCGTGCTCGAAACCTGGCTCGACACGGGCAGTGGCCGCCGCCGCACCCTCCAACTCGAATCCTACCGGACGGTGCGCTTCCAATGAACCACCCCCGCCGCCGCTCCCAACGCGGCATGACCCTCATCGAGTTGCTGCTGGCTGTCACCCTCTTTGCTGCCATCGCCGGCAGCATCGGCATCGTCCTCAATGTCGCTTTCGGTTCGCTCGACCGTATCACCTCCCGCATCGACTTCACGCGCCGCGTCCTCGCCTCCCAACGCACTCTCGACCAGATCGTCAACGGCCTCATCCCCGTCAACGGCCCCTGCGCCGGACGCCCCTTCGCCTTTGTGGGCTTCCCCACCGGCGCCCGCTTCGTTTCCTCCCACTCGCTCACCGAAGGCTCCCGCGGCCGTCTCCAGTTGGTCGATCTCCTCGTCGACCGTAGCCCCAATGGCGGCTACCGCCTCGTCCTCAATGAGCAGCCCTTCTACGGGCGTCGCGCCGTCAGCCTCGCCTGCGCCACTCCCATGGAGGTGCGGCCCTCCAGCTTCATCCTTGCTGACCGTCTCGCCTTCGTGCGCTTTGCCTACCGCCGCATTGACCCCCAGATGCTCTCCGAAGCCTGGATGTCCCAGTGGAACTTCCCCGAATGGCCCTCCGGCATCCGCATTGAAATGGCGCCCGAAAAATGGCAGCCCAACCAGATTCTCCCGGCCACCCTCAACGCCGCCATCTTTGTCAAGAACAACAACTTCGATGAGTCGCCCTACTAGCCCACAGAAAGGTACCGCGCTGCTGGCCGTCCTATGGCTCACCGCCGCCCTGTCGGCCATCGCCTTCACCGTGGCCGATAGCGTTCGCGCCGAAACCGAGCGCGCCATCAGCTACCAGGAAGGCGTCCGGGCCTACTACCTGGCCCGTGGCGCTGTCGAGCGCACTCTTTATCTTCTCCGCAATTCCGACGACTTCGGCGGCGCCAGCCCCGCCGAGCGTTTTGTCAATCGCCGCCGCCTCTACTGGCAGGATGTCACCGGCGACACCATCGTCGAACTCCTTTCCGAGCGCGGCAAAATCCCCCTCCGCCAGATTTCCCCCGTCCTGCTCGGGCAACTCCTCGAACTCATGGGCGAGCCCCCGGCCGCCGCCGCCACCATCGTCCAGCAGGCTTTTTCCAACACCCCCGTGCTGAATTCGAATGGACAACCAACTTTCCGCGTGGCGCCCGCGTCTATGGAAAATGTCGAAGAGCTCTTGTTGATACCCGGCATCACTTCCGAAATGGTCTACGGCCGCTACCTGCGTCAGGCCGACGGCAGTCTTGTCAACGTCGGTGGCCTTGCGGATTTCTTCACCCCCCACCGTCCCGCCCTCGATGGTCTCGATGCTCTCAGTGTCCATCCCACCCTGCTCGCCGCCCTCGGCACCCCCATCGCCACCGCTCAGGCCATGGCCGCCGCCCGCGCCTCCGTGCTCGACGGCAATGCCGCCCTCGCGCTCATGACCCGCATTCCCTCCGCGGCCGGGCTGCGCAACGATCTCGGCGACGTCTTCCAGATTCGCGCCACCAGCCGTCCCCGCCTGCCCAATGGCCAGCTCTCGGCCACCCGCCGGTCGGTTTCTTTACTCGTCAAGTACACCCCACCCAACCCTCGCTATATGTGGATCAGCCCCTGGACCCATCTCCGCTGGTACGACCAGACCTTCAGTGCTCTGGGTGCCTCCGCCGCCGTCTGGCTCACGCCTCCTCCGCCCGCCGCCAAGCGCACATGACCACCGAAACCCCTCTCCAGGCGGCCGAACTGCCGCACCGCACCCAGCTTCCCGCCCTCCAGCGCTGGCTCAGCTTTGGCGCCGCACTCGGCATTGAAATCACGCCCACCCAGCTCCATTGCACTCTCCTCACCGTCCGTCCCGGCGGCATCCGTCTGCTCGATACCATCACCATTAACAGCTATCGTGAGCGGCCCGCCTCCGAGTGGGGCGCCGAACTGCAAACCGTCCTCGACCGTCACAAACACCCCAAAATCAGCGCCACCGTCGTCCTCCCCGCCACCGATTGCCTCCATCGCGTCGTGGCCGTCCCCGGCGTCACCGACGCCGACCTTCCCGATGCCATCCAGTTCCAGCTTGACGGCCTCCATCCCTACCCCGAACACGAAGCCACCCACGCCTACGCCCGCCTCCAGCCCCCCCAGCAGAAGAGCGTAGCCCTGGGCATTGCCCGCCAGCCCGTTATCGAAGATTACGCCACCCTCTTCGACGAAGCCGGCATCGGCGTCGCCGCCTTCCTCACTCCCGCCGCCGCCATCTACTCCGCCCTGCGCGTCCTCCAGTTGCCTCCCGCTGATGCCTTCCTCGCCGTCCACGAAGAAGAATCCGGCACCCTCATCTACTCCGAATCCCCGCTCCACCCCCTCTACTGCGTCCGCTTCCCCGCCTCGCAGGACCGCGCCATCGCCGCCGCCACCGCCCAGTTGCGCCTCGCCGCCGATGCTCCTCAGGCCCGCCTCGCCCCCATTCTGCCGCTCGCCCGCGAGTCCAGCCACATCCCCACGCCTCTGTCCTACTCCGCTGCCCTCGCCGGCGCCCTCCCGCGGCAATCACTTCCTGTCAACCTGCTCCCCGCGGAACGCCGCACTGTTTCTTCCCCCTGGCGCTGGGTGCCCACCGCCGTGCTCGTGCTCCTGCTCGGCGTCGTGGGGCTCGGTTTTGCCACCTATCAGGAATACGAAAACCGCCGCCTGCTGGCCAAGCTCGATGCCGAACTCGCCCAACTGCTGCCGCGTGTCAACCGCGTCCGCACTTTCGAGTCGCAAATCACCGCCCAGCATGCCAACCTCACCTCGCTGGCCGCCTATGCCACCTGGCCGGCGGAAGATCTCGCGGCTCTCCGCGAACTCACCCGCCTCCTGCCCATGACCACCTACGTGGCCAGTCTCGAACTCACCCGTGATCGCATCACCTTCGCCGGTGAAACCGAGCAATCCATGGAACTGCTCAAGCTCATTGACAGCTCCTCCCTCTTTGCCGACTCGGAATTCCTCGGCGCTCCGGCCCGCCAGCCCAACGGCAAGGAAACCTTCCAACTGCGCGCCCGCCGGGAACGGCCCAAAACGGAGGCCAAACCATGATGGGCCGCCAGTTGTCCGATCGCGAGCGCAAGCTCATCTACGCCCTGCTGCCGGTGCTCATCCTCGCGGCCGCTTTTGAATACTGGCCGGAATCTGACACCGCCGCCGCCCCCGTGGCCGACACCGCCGCCGCCATCGAAGTAGCCCAGGCCCGCCTCCAGCGCGCCCGCCTCGCCGTCGCCACCCTCCCCGATCGCGAAAAAGCCGCCGGCACCCAGAAGCAGGAACTCGCCAAGTGGGAAAAGCGCCTCATCACCGCCGAAACTCCCGCTCAGGCCCAGGCCCAGCTCAATCAGCTCTTCCGCCGCCTGGCCTCCGCCCAGGGCGGCGCCGTGGCCCTGCGCGCCATCGAACTCGGCACCCTCCATGCTGCCGGACCCTACGCCGAGATCCGCATGAACGTCAGTTTCGAGTGCCAGATCGAGGGCCTCGTCAATTTGCTCACCGACATCGCCGCCCAGCCCGAACTCCTTGCCTGGCGAGACCTCCGCGTCAATAGCCCCGACTCCAAACAGAAGCGCATCAACGTCGCCCTCACGCTAGTCGCTCTCACTCCCGCCAGCCTGCTGAAGGCCGCCAAACCAGGAACCAATCCATGAACCGCCTGCGCCTGCTCCTCAATCTCCTCCTGCTGGCCGCCCTGGTGGCCTCCGCTTACGAACTCCGCCGCCGCTGGCTCGATGCCCGCGCCCGCGAAGCGGCCGTCCTCGCCTCCCGCCGCCCTCTGGCCGCCCCGCCCACCACGACTCCCGCCCCCCCGCCCCCGCCCGCCCCGGCGCGCCCGGCCGACTATTTCGAGGTCGCCGAAAAGTTCCTCTTTGCCCGCGATCGCAACCCCAGCGTCGTCGAAGAAAAGAAACCCGAGCCGCCCCCCAAGGTCATGCCCAACTTTCCCGCGGTTTACGGCGTCATGGATATTGGCATGGGACCCACCGTTTTCATGGCCGCCGATGGCGGCGCCCAGCAGGGCTACAAACTCGGCGAAAAGATCGGCGAGTTTGTTCTCAAGGCCGCCAGCCAGCGTGAAATCACCTTCGAGTGGGACGGCAAGGACATCACCAAGTCCCTCGATGACCTCCGCGCCAAACCCGATGCCCCCGTCGCACCCCGTGCCGCTGCTCCGTTGGCCGCCAGCGCCGCCGCGCCCGTGGCGCCTCCTCCCAAGCCGCCCGAGAACGTCCGCCCGGCCCCCGGTCCTGATATCGGCGGCGGCCGCCGTGGCTGCCTCCCCGGTGACAATTCCCCGGCCGGCACCGTCGTTGACGGCTACAAAAAAGTTTCCTACAGCTACGCCTTTGGCCCCATTTGTTTTTGGGAGTCTACCCGCTAGCTCCAGATGAGGTATCCGATGATTCGCACCATTTTCCTGATTGCCCTCGCTTCCCTGGCCCCGGCCCAGACCAATGACTCCAAGCAGCCTCCCGCGGCCACCCGGCCCGTGCCCAAGGCGCCGCCCGTCAAGCGCCACCCCGACGGCCGCCCCCTCGGCGTCCCCTTCTCGGCCACCAAAATCAACGAAGGCGCCTGGCGCGCCATCGAAAATGGCAAGCCCGTCATCTATCGCTCCACTGCCTTCGGCTTCTCCAAGGTCTCCGAGGAAGAGAACGCCAAAATCCAGCGCATGATCGATGGCAAGCCCGATTCCGAAGACAAGGCCCCCGATGGCGTCAGCGTCGTCGAAAAGGACGGCAAGCTGCACTTCACCCGCATCACTCCCTTCGGCGACTACAAATGGACCCGTTCCAAGAATGAGCTGAACAATATGGAAGCCGCCGTGTGGCGCAAATTCCAGCCGCAAGCCGCCAAGGGAGACGCGAAGAACTGATGCGCCTCCAGATTGCCTTCCTGGTTGCGCTGGTGCTGCAGGCCCAGCAACCGGCCCAGCAGCCCGCCCAGCAACCGGCCCAACCCCCCGCGGCCACTGCCGCTCAGCCCCAGCAACCCGCCGCCCCCGTCAACATGACGCTCAACCTCCCGGGCGCGTCCCTCGTCGAGGTCATCGACACCCTCGCCCGCGTCCTCAAAATCAACTACATCCTCGACCCCCGCGTCGCCGGCAATGTCACCATCCACACCTACGGCGAAATCAAGAGCACCGACGTCCGCGGCCTCCTCGATACCATCCTCCGCATCAACAACGCCGCCATGATTCAGGTGGGCGATCTCTACCGCATCGTCCCCATTACGGAAGTGGCCAAGCTGCCCATGCCCATCCGCACCAACGCCGAGGCCAAAGATCTGGCCAACGACGAGCAGATGATCCTCAATCTCATCTTCCTCAAGTACACCCCCGTCAGCGAGATGAAGACCATCCTCACCCCCTTCCTCGGCGAAGGCGGCACTATCTCCTCCTACGACCCCGCCAACCTCCTCATGCTGCTCGACAATTCCCGCAACATGAAGCGCACCATGGACCTCGTCTCCCTCTTTGACTCCGACGTCCTCGCCAACCAGCGCATTCGCCTCTACGAGCTCGAAAACAGCAAACCCTCCGACCTCGCTGACGAAATCAAGCGCATCTTCGAAGGCCTCTCCATGGCTGGCAAGGCCAGCGGCGTCCAGTTTCTGCCCATCGACCGCCTCAATCTCCTCATCGCCGTCGCCCCCAATCCCGGCGCCTTCACCGAAGTCGAGAACTGGGTCAAGAAGCTCGATGTCCCCGTCAAACCCCCCGTCGGCGGCACCGACAACTACGTCTTCCGCGTCAAGTACGGCCGGGCCGACGCTCTCGCCATGGCCGTCACCCTGCTCTACTCCACCCAGCAGGACAACCCCTACGCCATGATGTCCACCATGATGCAGATGATGATGATCATCGGCCTCACCAGTCAGCTCAACAGCTTCACCAACTCCGGCAACAACGGCGGTGGCGTCACAGGTATCGGTGGCGGTGTCACCGGCCTCGGCGGCATGGGTGGCATGGGCATGGGCATGGGCGGTATGGGTATGGGCATGTTCCCGGGCATGATGGGCATGGGCATGTTCCCCGGCATGATGGGCATGGGCATGGGCATGATGCCTGGCATGGGCATGGGCGGCATGGGCATGTTCCCCGGTATGGGCGCCAGCGTACCCGGCGCGGCCCAGCCCCAGATCGCCGGCGCCGCCGGCCGTCAACCCAACGCCACCGGCACCTTCGTCGGCCAGGGCGGCATGACGCAGGCCCCACTCCCTCGCGTACCCAAAATCGTCCCCAACCCCTTTGACAACACCCTGCTCATTCAGTGCACCCAGCAGGAATACGAGCAGATCTACCGCCTCCTCTCCCGCCTCGACATTCCGCCCCGGCAGGTTCTCATCGAAGCCCGCATCTATGAAGTCAGCCTCACCGGCGCCTTTGCCTCCGGTGTCCAGGCCTTCCTCCAGCGCCGCGCCAACAACACCAATCGCCAGTTGGTCGGCCAGTCCACCGGCGCCGGCATCAACCTCACCGCCGGCCTCCTCGTCGGTCAGTCCCGCGAATTGCTCGCCTTTCTTTCCATGCAGGAAGACGAACGCCGCGCCCGCGTCATCAACTCCCCCCAGATCATCGCCACCGACAACATCCCGGCTTCCATCAATGTCGGCACCCAGGTGCCCACCCTCACCTCCCAGGCCGTCTCCCCCGGCGTCCAGACCGGCGGCACCTCCCTGTTCACCAACCAGGTTTCCGCCCGCAATGCCGGCGTCAACTTCGACATCACCGCCCGCGTTCTGCCCAGCGGCATCGTCACCCTCGAAATCAACCAGGAAGTCAGCGCCCCCATTCCCCCCGCGGCCAGCGCGGCTATCCAGTCCCCCTCCTTCTCCCAGCGCAACGTGCGCACCCAGGTCACCGTTCAGGATGGCGACACCATCGCCATCGGCGGCATCATGACCGAAACCGACACTTTCTCCACCTCCGGCATCCCCGGCCTGCACAAACTCCCCATCGTCGGCAACGTCTTCGGCAGCCGTTCCCGCTCCAAGGAACGCACCGAACTCGTCGTCTTCATCACCCCCCGGGTCATCTATGACATCCCCGAAGTCGTCGAAGCCAGCGAGGAAATCCGGGGCCGCTTCAAGCGCCTCAACAAGATCATGAAGGATCAGTAGAAAATGAAGGCTACTTCATTTTCTGTGGCCGTCTTACCGCACAGGCGGCCACAACTGTGTCCGATTGACACACTTTTCCCCCTCCAAATCGCCTAACTCACGCCATTTCAGCATCTTGCTTTGATTTTTCCTTGACTCCCCGCTTCCGCTTCTGCTACTAGTGGTATGTCTGAAAAGTGACAGGCGGCTTTCATCACAGCGACGTGAATCCCGCGAGCACAGAGTTTCAATCATTATTAAAGAAGTCGCTTCGGCTTAGAGTCAGTAGTAAAGTTCGAGTCGTAGTACAAGAGCAGTAAATATCGAGGCTCAGGTTGAAAAAGAACTTCCATCAATTCAAAACAGTCACACTTCACAAGGAGAAGGAAATGTCGCATTTTCGCAAAATGCTGTTCGCCGCTGCGGCCGTAGCTACCTTCATCGGTAGCGCCGGTTCCGCCAGCGCGCAAACCAATCCCTTCGTCTGCAACACCAGCTTCTCGCCCCTCGTCGTTCGCGTCGAAGGTCTGCGTGAGCTTGTAGGCGATATCGTAATTACCTGCACCGGCGGCAACGCCCTGAGCAACATCATCGACGGCGACGGCAACGTTGCCAACGGTGTGGTCGCCGCCCCCGGCACCGCCACTGGCGTTGGCGGTGCGTTCGTGGCCATCACGAACCCCACGGTGCCTGCCATCAACATCTCGGTTACCATTGCCGGTACCCGTATCACCAACCGCATCTTCGGTAGCTCCAACCTCACCGACGCGCTGCTGTTCATCGACGAACCGGCCAACCCGGTCACCGGTGGCACCCGCGTGAACCAGAACCCCTGCGAAAACACCAGCACCACTGTTGGCACCGCGGGCGTCTGCACCGGCATGAGCTACTTCTTCGAAGCCGGTCTCGCCACTGGCGCTGGCTACCCCTCCGCTGCTGCCCCGAACAACGGTACGGAAACCCTCCGCCCCGTGAACGTGTTCCAGGCTCAGTACGGTGTCGGCGGTGGCTTTGCTCCCAACGAACAGACCATCACCTTCGTCGGTGTGCCGATCGTGCAGCCCGGTCCCACGGGTGGTACGCGCGTTTACCGCATCAAGAACATCCGCGTTCAGGTGGCCAATGCGTTCCAGGTGAACGGCCAGATCCAGGCCTTCATCTCGGTGCAGAATCCGCCCGCGAACCTCGTGCTGAACAATGCTCAGGGCGTGGTTGGCTTCGTGCAGCGCGGTCTGTTCTTTGACACCATCTCCGGTGGTCCCTATGCTCAGTGCTTGGGCTGGAATGCTACCTCCTCCGGCGGTTACCCGACCGAAGGTGGTTCCGGCAGCCTCGTTTCCACTGGCGCTCTCCGCTTCACCGAAGCTTACGGTGTGGCCTTCAAGCGTCGTGGTTATGGCGCCTTCACCACTCTGGACGCCTATGATGCCGTGTACAACCAGTTCTACAACCAGGGTCAGTCCGATCCTCGCGTGAACTACAACAACGAATCCGGCTTCTACAACCGTACCTGGGAAACCGGCTACAACAACAACCTCGGTGATGTCGGCCGCGCTTCCAACGGCACCCGCCTCCGGGCTCGCTTCTCTGGCGTTCCCGCTCAGGTCCGCGTGTACGTTTCGATCCAGCCGGTTACCACCACGGGCACCTGCTCCTCCACCTCGGGCTTCATCGCCTCCAACGGTGGCGCCACTGCCGGCTTCTGCGTCGGCCAGGGTCTTGCTGCTCCGAACGCTGCCTACGCTGCTTCCGGCTTGAATGCTGACGGCGCTGGCGACTTCGCTGCGGTCAGCACCACCGCTTTCGGTGTGTCTGGCGGCAACGCTGGCGTTCAGGGTTCCACGGCTCCCGGTTGGGGCGGCGGCGGTGCGGCTTACACGGGCCTCAACACCACCGTTCGCTTCGCTCGCGTGAGCATCGCTGCTGACGGCACCGGCACCTACTTCTGGGAAGTTCTGCGCGCTGACGACAACGTCATCGACCGCTTCGACTTCCTGGTTGCGATCTCCTTCCCGCCGACCACCAGCATCGTCACCGACGCCAACACCTCCGTCGTGGCCAACGTTTCGGGCAACTACGCTCCGATCGCTGCCACCGGTGGCAATGGCTACCCCTCGATCCCGTCCTTCGTGCTCACCCAGCCCGAAGAACTGAAGCCGATCTTCACGATCACCAACTGCGCCACGAACCTGCTGTATCCGTTCGTTAGCAGCGTGACGGGCTTCAACACCGGTATCGCCGTGGCCAACGTCTCCAAGGATCCCTTCGGCACCGTGAACGAAACCGGCATCTGCCGCGTGTTCTTCTACGGCACCACCGCTGGCGGTGGTATCGATCCCACGCCCCAGTCGTTCAGCAAGTCTGTTCCCTCGGGCCAGGTCGCTACCTTCAACATGCTCTTCGGTGGTCCGGAATACGGTATCCAGCCGGTCGTGGGCTTCCAGGGTTATGTGATCATCTCGTGCAACTTCCG
>VFQU01001440.1_pt1 | contig 14034 bp, 13 predicted proteins | sample 3512311 | NCBI WGS metagenome assembly VFQU01 (sample SAMN10412377, study PRJNA504923) | tailings metagenome | isolation source: Relicate 3 Philex TSF3 active mining site | place: Philippines: Tuba, Benguet | collected 2017-08-29 | reverse complement strand
GGCACGGCGCGGGTGGTCGTGGTCTCGTCCAATGCCGCCCGCTCCGGCCGCCTCCTCACTCCCGCCGGCCTCCGCGCGGAAGCCGAACGCCTCCTCCCCACCCAACCCACCGCTCCCTTCGTCCGCCACTTCACCGGCCAGTGGCTCGACACCCGCAAACTCGCCTCCCTCATGCCCGACCCCGCCTTCCGCTTCTCCGACCCCGACCTCGCCCTCGCCCGCCAGGAAGTCGAGCACTTCTTCACCGAAATGCTCGCCGCCAATCGCCCCCTCACTGACTTCATCAACCCCGACTTCACCTTCACCACCCCCGCCTTCGCCGCCCGCAACTACGGCCTCTCTGTCCCTCCCAACACCAAGCCCGTCGCCCCCTACACTCTCCCCCGCCTTGCCCTCCCCCGCGACGGCCGCTACGGTGGCCTCCTCGGCATGGCCTCCACCCTCCTCGTCACCGCCAACGGCGTCGATACCCAACCCGTCCTCCGCGGCGTCTGGGTCCTCGACAAGGTCCTCGGCATGCCCCCACCCGCTCCGCCCAGCGACGTCCCCGCCCTCACTCCCGATACCGCCGGCGCCACCACCCCCCGCGAACTCCTCGCCGCGCACACCAATGAGCCCCGTTGCGCCTCCTGCCACACCCGCATTGACCCCTTCGGCTTCGTCCTCGAAAACTACGACCCCGTCGGCCGCTGGCGCGACACCTGGCCCAAGTCCAACAAACCCATCGCCTCTGCCGTTACTCTCCATGACGGCACCCAGGTCCGCGACGCCCTTGAGCTCAAACAGTGGCTCGTCCGCAACATCGATCTCATCGCCGCCAACTACGGCGAAAAACTCCTCACCTACGCCACCGGCCGCCTGCCCAACTATGCCGAACGCCAGGAAATCCGCGCCCTCGTCGCCGAGATCCGCCGCACCGGCGGCGGCACGCGCGATCTCACCCTCGCCCTCATCAATAGCCAGACTTTCCGCACCCGTTAACCCTATGCTCCGCCGCTCCCTTCTCGCCTCCATCCCCTCCCTCACCGCCGCCTTCGCCGCGGCCTCCTCCCCCCTCAAGATCACCCGCGTCGAAGCCTTCGTCATCCGCACCCCCAACACCCCCGCCACCAACGCGGACCTCATGCAGATGCCTGCCCCCGGCGCCCTCACCGGCGGCCCCGGCCTCTACAACCGCCTCGACTTCGCCACCCCCTCCCGCTCCCAGCAGTTCTCCCAGGCCGTCCTCGTCAAGGTCACCGCCGGCGACCTCTACGGCTGGGGCGAATGTCACGCTCCCGCCGCCCCCCGCGTCCACCAGACCATCATCACCGACATGCTCGCCCCCGTCCTCCTCGGTCAGGACGCCCGCGACGTCGAAGCCCTCTGGGACCGCATGTACTCCACCCAGCGCCTCCGCGGTTATTCCACCGGCTTCTACACCGAGGCCATCGCCGGCATCGACATCGCCCTCTGGGACATCCTCGGCAAATACACCAACCAGCCCCTCTACCGTCTCCTGGGCGGCAAATACCGCGACCGCATCCCCACCTACCTCGGCATCGGTGGCGCCACGCCCGAACAGGTCGCCGCCCAGGCCACCAAGGCCATGGACGAGGGCTTCGCCGCCGTCAAGATGGGCCTCGGCAAAGGCGCCGGCACCCGCGACATGAATCGCGTTGCCGCCGCGGCGGCGGCCGTCAAGGGCAAGGGCCAGCTCCTGCTCGATTCCCTGGGCGCCTTCAAACTCCACGAGGCCATCCAGCTCGGCCGCGAGCTCGATCGTATGGGCTCCATCGGCTGGTGGGAAGACGCCCTCATGCCCGAGGACACCCTCAGCTATCCCAAACTCGCCGACGCCATGGACACGGCCATCGTCGCCGGCGAAACCCTGTCGAACCGCTTCCAGTTCCGCGACCTCTTCGCCGCCAAGGCCGTCGACATCGTCAACCCCGACATCTGCCGCGCCGGTGGCATTACGGAATGCCGCAAGATCGCCATCCTCGCCGACGTCCACAGTGTCCTCTGGTCCCCCCACGTCAGCATGGGCACGGCCCCCTACATGTCGGCCTCGATTCATCTGGCCGTGGCCACGCCCAACTGCGTCATCATGGAGGGCGGCAACAAGCATGTGGGGGCCTTTGGCAACGCCCTGCTCGCATCCCCGCTTGAGTATTTCCCCGGCTACGCCATGCCTTCGGAACGGCCGGGCCTGGGCGTCGAATTCAACCAGGCCGCCCTCCAGCGCCTCATCGTCGCCTAGGCTCAGGCGTCTTCTCAACACCGCTCAGCAGCCCCATCAGCTCCTCCCGCTCCACCCCGTCCAGGTTGCCATTCAATATGGCCGTCACGCGCCCCCGCGAACAGCCCACCCGCTTGGCCAACTCGGCCTCCGTCCATGACTCTTGCTCCACCTTGCGCCGCAGCGTCTCAAGCAGTGCATACTGCGCCCGCCACTCCTGCGCCTCGGCTGCGCTCAGGCCCATCACCTCCGCCAGGTCTTCTGGTGTCCGGGCCACCACTCTTTCCATACGTCTCATCGCTGAACTCCTTCCACTAGTATTTTCCGGTAATCGACAACCCCCCGCCCCCGCGCATACTCTGTTCCCCATGCGCCATCTCCTTCTGTTGCTCTGCCTCCTCGCCCCCACCCTCTCCGCTCAGCTCCCCCACTACCACCAGGCCCTGCCCGCCCCCCTGGCCACCGCCCTCGATCACCTCTGGCAGCGCATGCTATTCGCCGGCGCCGTCCCTCCGGAAACCAAGCTCGCCATGGGCCACACCATCGCCCGCCACTACGCCCACAAAGATCTCGCCGCCCTCATCGCCCGCTACCTCCCCACTCCTCCGCCCGCTTCCCCCGCCACCGCCTACGCCCTTGCGCTCACCCGCGACATCCACGGCGTCTCCCCGGCCCAGTTCGCCGCCCTCCGCCAGCACTACAACGACGCCCAGCTCGTCGAGCTCACCACCACCACCGCCTTCTTCAACTTCCTCGTCCGCGTCTCCTCCGGCCTCTCCCTCACTCCCCCCGCGCTCTCCCCCCTCCCCATCCCCACCAATAACTACCGCGCCCCGGAGGCCCGCATCGCCCTCCTTCCGGCCGAAGCCATCGGTCCCCTCTCCCCCAACTCCATGCGCGCCATGTATCTCCACCCCTCCGGCGCCCAAGCCTGGCGCGACTTCTGGGCCGCCTCCCGTCAGTTCGACACCCTCGGCCGCACCCTCAAGCTCCACATCTCCTTTGCCGTCTCAATGGCCAACGGCTGCCGCTACTGCACCCTCCACCAGGTCGCTGGCCTCCGCCGCCAGGGCCTCACCCCGGCCCGGCTCCTGGCCCTGCGTCAGGACGATTCCCAGCTCAGCCCCCGCGAACTCGCCGCCGTCACCTACGCCCGCAAGCTCACCCGCACACCCACCCAGGTCACCCGCGCCGATTATGACCATCTCCGCGAATTCTTCGGTGATGCCGGCGCCCTGGAGGTCATCCTCCAGACGGCCACCTTTGCTTACATGAACCGCTTCACCGACGGCCTCCACCTCCCTTCCGAAGACGAGGCCATCCACACCTACGAAGAGGTCTACGGCCCCGGCGCCTATGCCGCCTTCCAGCCAGCTCCCTGAGGGCATATCCTGTCCGTAGAGGAGTCACCATGTTCCAACCATCCCGCCGCGCCTGGCTCGCCGCCCTCCTGCTTCTCCCCTCCGCCTTGCCTGCCTTCCAGGATCAGGGCCAGCAGGAACGCGACAAAGCCCGCCGCGAAGCTGAACGCGAAGCGAATAAAGACCGCCGCGAAGCCGACCGTGAAGCCAACAAGGATCGCCGTGCAGCTGAACGCGAGGCGAACAAAGACCGTCGCGAGGCTGACCGTGAAGCCAACAAGGACCGTCGCCAAGCCGATCGGGAACTGGAAAATGCCCGCCGCGAAGCCGACCGCGAACTCCAGAAAGCCCGTCGCGAAGCCGACAAAGCCCGCCGCGATGCCCAGCGCGAAGCCCGCAAAGCCCGCCGCAACCCTCCCAACTAACGCCCCGCCGTCTCAGCCTCCGTAGGGGTCCGGCGCGGTCATCCCCTTCAGCCTCGCGTACACCGTCAGTGCGCCCCGGTGATGCGCCGTATGGTCCACAATCGCGCTCACCATCGCCCGCCGCGGCATCCCCCCCAGCACTGGCCCTTCTGGCAGCAATTCCTCCAGTTCTTCCATCGTGCAACTCCTCAGTTTGGCCACCGCCGCCCCCACCGCTCTCTCCAGCCACGCCCGCGCCTCTCCCAGCCTTTCCACCGCCAGCACCATCCGTATCTGCTCCTCGAAGTTCATATCGAATCCCTCCGCCCGGAACACCCCTTCCACAAACCAGTCAATCACCCGCGCCGTATGGGCCACCTGTTGCGCCACCGTCATCATGCCTTCCACTGGCGCATACCCCGCCACTTCCTCCGTCAGCACTGCCGTTGACCGGCAGAACCGCTCATACGCCACCGCAATTTCCTCTGCCAGTTCCTCGGGCTTGCTCATTTCTTGCGTCATGTCCTTGAGCATACCCACCTCCGCGCCCCATCCCATGTTCGCCGGCGAACCTCAACTCGCCCGCCGCCCCACCTACACTCGGGGTAAGAGGTCTTCTCCGCTTTGCTCGACTTTCCCGATCATCACCACTGCCAGGCCTTCACCCGCGCCCTGCGGGAACACCTGCCCCGCCAATCCTCCTGGGGCCGCCTCCGCCAATACCCCGCCCGTTCTTTCCTCTGGCTCGATCACGAGGTCACCCATCAGCTCTGCCTCCTCACCGCCGGCCGCGTCGAGGTCCTCCATTTCTCCCCGGACGGTGTCGAAACCCTCCTCCAGGTCGTCCAGCCCGGCGAACTCTTCGGCGAGCTATGCTTCTGCCCCAACCGCGCCCACCCCCACGGCGTCAACGCCCGCGCCGCTGTGGCCTCTGAAGTCCTCGAATTCCACCTGGCCCACCCCACCGGCCAGCACTCTCTCCTCCGCGACCCCCTCTTCAGCGCCAAGCTCCTCGAAGCCTTCTGCCGCAAGCTCACCACCGCCGAGCAGCGCCTGCGCATCCTCGCCCTGCGCGACGCCCGCGCCCGCATCCTGGCCGCCCTCCGCCACTTTTCCGAAACGCGCGGCTGCGCTCATTCCGCGCCTGCCTCCGTCAGCTTCACCCTCAGCCATGCGGAACTGTCCGCCTTCACCGGCCTCACCCGTCCCCACACCACGGTCATCCTCAACCGTCTCCGCTCCGCCGGACTCATCCACTACCAGCGCGGCGGCGTCATCACGCTCAACCCCCAACAGCTCCCCCCCAACTAGCCTAGTGCCCTAGTGCGGCATCGCGATTTCCTGCGGCGCCGGCTCCAGCGTCGGCGTCTCGATGCTCGGCGGCGGGATCCGCAGCACAATCCCCGGTATCACCGTATTGGCGATCGTGAAGATGATCAGCGCCCCAAACAGTTGCGGCGCCAGTTGAAACTTGTCCCGCAGAATTTCCGCCAGCACAATCGTGAACACCAGCGTGGGAATGATCGCCGTCCCCACGCGCGCCCCCACCGCCCACGGATGTTTCAGCACCCAGTGCCAGTGCGCCGCCACGCGGGCAATCCGTATGGGAATCACCACTGCCAGCAGCACGGCGGCAATCCCCAGCGCCTCCAGCGAAAACTGTTCCGCCTCTAGGTGCAGCCCGCTCTTGAAGAAGTAGAACGGAATGAAGAACGAGGCAAATAGCTCCACCCCGATCAGCAGCCGTTCCCCGCTCAGGCTGGGTATGGCATGGCGCATCCGCACCGCCGTCAGGCCCACCACAAAGGCCCCCACCAGGTAATACACGCCCAGCTCCCGCGTCACATAGGCTGAGGCCAGCGCCGTCAGAATCAGAAAGGTAAACTCCGTCCCTGGGGCGAACGGCACGATGAAGCGGTCAAAGATCCGGAACATCACCGGCAGCCCCACTACGAGCGCCACCAGCACCAGCGTCGAGATTCCCAGCCTTGCCACCTCGGTGCTCTGCACGGTGAAGAACAGCACAAACAGCGCCACCAGTTCTGCGGCGATGGCCTTGGCTTTGACGAAATACCGTTCCTCGGCGGACAGCTTCAGCGTGGGCAGCGAATCGAGGATGAATCCGGTCGATGGCGTGAACAGCGCCAGACTGAACAGCAGCGCGGGCCGTATGTCGAGCCCCAGCAGCAGATGGCACGCCCAGGTGCTCATCCCCAGCAGCAGGCCCTGTATGGCGATATGCTGCAGCAGCACTTTCCGGTGCCGGTTGAGGTCATCCACGGCCACTTCGAGGCCGGCGAAGAGAAACAGGGCGACGATGCCGAAGGTTCCGAAGAGTTCAATGGTGGTATCGGCATGAAAGGCATGAAAGCCGATATTGGCCGCCGCGCCCAGCCCCAGCGCGGTGATGGCCCCGGGAATCCGCAGCCGCTGCAAGCCCCGCGGCAGAATGAACAGCCCCGCCACCAGCGCCATATAGGTCATTTCCACCGACCACTGCATATCTCCCTACAATACGCCACCGCCCCTCTTTCATCACGCCTGCCGCCCCAGATTCCAGCGCTTCCAGAATGTCTGTACCCTCTCGAAAGCCGCCCCGCATTCCACCTCGATTTCGCATTCCTCGGCCAGCGTCCGAAACGGACCATCCCAATCCGCTGGTGGCGGTGTCAACTCTCCCGGTACGGCATGTGTCGCGCGCCGCACAAACGTACGGCCCAAGGCATAACCGCAGTGCGCCGCATCCAGCGTCTCCGACACCACCAGCAGGTACAGGTCCACCAGGTCCCGCACGCGGCTATTCTGCCGGGCGCGCGGCAAAGTGTAGGCGTGTATCTTCTCGGCGAACTGCTGCTCCCGCCCAATCATCGGCACCAGCGGCGGCGCAATCCCCGCAAAGGCCAGCCAGTCCCGCCCGGCCCTTCTCTCAATGGGTTCCAGCATCACGTCACCCCGGCCAGCATCCACGTGAAACCGAACAAACGCCCGCCCATCCAGCCGCGCCTCTACTGGATACCGGGCGCCCCCATAGGGTGCCGCCTCCACATCCGCAATCGCTTCCCCCACTCGAAAGCGGAAGTGGTCTTCGCCTCCCATCCCGGCTGCCTCTTGCAGCAACAGCAAGGCGGCTTCCTCCTCCCCGGAGCGCAGCGTGAAGTCGAGGTCACGCGTAGCCCGCGCTCGCCCCAGCCGCAGTTCCATGGCATAGCCACCCTTCAGCAGCCAGTCCATCCGGTCCAGGCGGGTCAATCGCTCCAGAAAGCGATCGAATGCCACCTGCCGGCACAATCGTTGAAAATCGGTGCCTTCCTCGCGTGCAATCCCTTTCAGCCGCTCCTCCAGCGCCTGCCGGAACGCGCCTGCAGTGGCATACCGTCGTTGCGCCGCCATCAGCGCCTTCCTCCCGTGATCTTCCGCAGCCAGTCACGCCGCTGTGGGTCGCCTTCCGCCGCGACGATCTCCCGCCGCGTCACCTTCCCGCTTCGCTGCGCTTCTGCCAGGGCCGCGCGCAGATCCTCCCGCGCCGCCGCCCCCATCGCCGCCACATCCAGCAGTGTGCGTAGCGCCTTCGTCACGGGCACGCCGTCGATTGTCTCCACCTCACCGGGCTCCCAGGTCCCCCGGTGCAGAATCAGCCCTTTGGGCGTCGGGGCGCTGCGGCGAAAGTTGGCCGGCACGGTCATATGCACTCGCGCCGGCATGGCGTCGGTGAGTTCGTGCAGCGCCAGCGCTGTGCCATGGCTAAAGACGCCTTGCGGCGCATCCTCCCGGTTGCGCGACCACAGCCACCACACCATCAGGTCCGGCCTTGCCGGCTGCGGGTACAGCGCTAGCCGGAAAATCCCTCGCCACTCTCTCTCCCAATTCCCGGCCTGCACATGGTAGTTCCGTTTCGGCGCGGTATAACCCAGTTGTGCGGCCTGTTTCGCGGTAAAGTACCCACCCTGTCCTGCGGCCAGCCGCCGCAAGCCTCGCTCCGCTTCGTTGTAGCTTCGGGTCGGCACAATACTTCAACTCTCTTGAACCATTGTGCAGCAGTGCAATGGCCTGAGCAACCACTGCCTTTCCCGGTTTAACTCCCCATGCCACCCCCCGGCCAACCCGGCGTCCAGCCCCTCGAGGATGAATGCTGATCGGCTGCGGAACCGCTTACGAATGAGCCATTACTTTTGCCGCGGCAAAGCTCTTGCGTCAGACACGGTCCTCCACTCCCATGCCTCTGGTTCCCGGAAGCGCTAGACTGTGTTCGGAAGGTGTATTCGTGCCAGAAACAGGTCTGATTACCTCGAACCCCAAAGTGATGATGGGCAAGCCGGTCATTCGTGGCACCAGGATCACCGTGGAACTGATCCTCGAAAAGTTCGCGGCCGGTCAAACCGAAGACCAGATCCTCCGCGCCCACCCCCACATCACCCGCGAAGGCATTCGCGCCGCCTTAGCCTTCGCATCAGAGGCCCTTCAGGCCTCAGTCGTCTATCCCTTGGAACGCGTCGCCTCGTGAAGTTGGTGGCCGACGAGAGCGTCGAAGGCCCAACGGTTTATGCCCTGCGCGACGACGGGCACTCGGTCGTGTTCATCGCCGAGACTTCGCCCGGTATCGAGGATTCCGAAGTGCTAGCCATTGCCCACCGGGAGCAGGCGGTGCTCCTCACCGCCGACAAGGACTTTGGAGACCTGGTGTTTCGCAATCGTGAGCCTCACTGTGGAGTGCTTCTGATTCGATCACTCGAGGACGATCCGGACAAAAACGCGAAGATGGCCTTAGCCGCAGTCCGGCAACATGGCTCCGAAATGGTGGGTCGTTTCTCCGTACTGGCGGGTGGCGCGCTTCGCATCAGGCTGGCGCCGCAGTAGCCAGCCAGCGAGCATGACGCGGGCATTGGCTTCCGCGCAAAAGTTCAACATGCCACCCCCCATCCAACCCGGCGCCCCCTGGCAACCCGCCGAACTGGCGGCGATCGTCACGGACTACTTCGCCATGCTGGCCCTCGAACTGGCTGGCCAACCCTACGCAAAGGCGGCCCACCACCGCGCCCTCACGGTCCGCATCGGCCGCCCCAAATCGGCGATTGAGTTCAAACACCAGAACATCTCGGCCATCCTCTTGGAACTCGGCCTGCCCTGGATTCCTGGCTACAAGCCCTTAGGCAATTACCAGCAGGCCCTGCTGCGGGCCATTGAGCGCCACCTGGCGCAGCATCCGGCCTTTTTCGCCGCCCCGCCCCGCGTCCCGCGCCTCGCAGCCGCTACGGGCGAATACTTCGCACCCGCCCCCTCCGGCCCCCCGGCGGCGACCCCGCCGCCGCTCCAGCGTCTCATCCGCCAGTGGGACCCGGTCTCCCGCGACTTCCGCAACCGTGCCCTGGGCCGTGCGGGTGAGGAATTTGTGGTGGCCTTGGAGCGCCGCCGCTTGGCCGAAGCGGCGCGGGAAGATCTGGCGCGGAGTGTCCGTTGGGTAGCGGAAGAAGACGGCGACGGCGCGGGGTACGATGTCTTGTCGTTTCATCCTGACGGCCGCACGCGCCAACTGGAGGTGAAGACGACGAACGGCCCGGCCCACCTGCCCTTCTATCTGACGCGGAACGAACTCAGTGTGGCGGAGGCAAACCCGGCATCTTGGACCCTCTATCGCGTCCATCTCTTTGCGGACACCCCGCGCATCTGGGAACTGCACCCCCCTCTCGACGCCGCGCTCCAGTTGACCCCCGAAACCTGGCGCGCCCAGCCCCGCTGAGCCCGCCTCAACTCACCGGCACCCGCAAGCGCCACACCACACCCATCGGCTTTGCTCCCTCATGCCGCACATAGTCCACCGGGCCGCAGTAGCGGAACGGCGCTGCCTTTCCGTCCCTGCCCAATTTCTTGTCCCGCACAAACAATTGCACCGTAATGCCCATCTCGCGGTGCCGTATCAGTTCCTGCCCTTTTTTGTCCTGTGGTCCTACTGAATTCTGGCTCTGCCAGTAGAAGTGCTGGCCGTCTACCCAATGATCGCGATACTGCCACTCCTCCACCCGCCCCTGCTTGTCCAGCGTCACCAACAGCACATGCTGTCCTTGCGGCCGCAACACCACATGCCCCAGATTCCAGTTGCCCACATTGAACTCCACCCCAAACAACGATGCGATCTCCTCCCGCTGCATTTCCTTCCCGATGCTCATCTCCCAAGGCGCCACTCGCCCCACCAGCCTCGCCCGCACGCGCAACCCTTCGTGCGGATACTCATCCGCATAGCCCGGCGCATCAGCCACAAACCGCACTTCCTTCCCACTCCGCTTCACCCGCCGCAATAGGTACTCCTCGTCCATGCCTTCGCCCGTCTGCTCCAACACCACCACCGTGTCTGCCGCTGCCGCATCCCACCGCTCATTGCCCCGCTCAAACAGTAGCCAATCTCCATCCTGTACGGGTTCTCTTCCGCCGTTCATCGAATTCCCCCTTGCCCGAGCCACAAAGTGGTCCTTTTCCCGCAGGGCCCCATGATCTCCCCCCAACACGATGCTCTCCACTTTCTCTGTTTCCCCCGCGCGGAAATGTCCGCAAGCAATCCGCAAATCTTCATACACCCTCACGACTCTTCCCTCTTGCCGTACTTCTGGCAGCATCACGACTTCTCCCCGCGCTGGCCGCTGCCCATACTCCGTCCAGCGGAACTCCACCAGTTCTCCCACCAATTGCTCAAACCACTCTTGCTGCTTCGGGCTCAACGCCATCTCAAACTCAAAACGCCCATTTCGTAACGCAAAGAAGGCGCCCTCCCCGTCCCGCTCTTCCCGTATCCATGCGCGCACCGGATTCTTCCGCCAATAGCCTTGCCAATCCCGGTGCGCGTCGGGTGCAACTTCCTGTTTGAGTTCCGGCCGCCGCCCGAGAATCGCCCAACTGCGGTCCGCCAATTCCCCCAACTCCACCCCGCGGCTCCAGCCTTCCAACTCCCCAAACGCCTCAAGCAACACCAGCTTAAAGCTCTTCGTCAACGCAGTCTTCTCTAGCTCTGCCAGGAATTCTGCCGCCCTCCGTGGCAACTCCACCTCTCCATCCCCCTGGCTCACCAGAAAGGAATACCAATCGTCATACATTTGCCTCAGCTTCGTCTTATTCGCCCCCGCATAATGGAACTCCAGCCGCGTCGGGCGTCTTCCCATCACCCCTTTCAAACTTTGGTAGAGGTCGCCCAAGCTCTCCGCCTTCAAGCTCCGCAGAAAGTCCACCATCCGGAGGTCAAAATTCAGGAAGCATCCATGCCCCAGCTCTATTTCCCCTGTCTGCATCTTCAGCAACAAGCTGGCAAACTCGCCCTCTTGTCCCGCTTTCGCGGCCAGCATTGCAGGCCGGCTCAGAAACGCCTGGTCGTTCCCGATAAAGTCCAGAATCACCAATTGTTCCTTAGTCGCATGCCGCCGCAAGCCCCGCCCAATCTGCTGCAAGAACAGCACAGGTGAATCTGTGGGCCGCAGCAACAGCACCGTATCAATTTCCGGCAAATCCACGCCTTCATTGAACAGGTCCACGGAGAACACCACCTCCAGTTCCCCCTCCCGCAGTTGCGCCAGCGCCTCGGCCCTCCCCAAAGTAGACCGACCGTGCACCGCCCCCGCGCGAATGCCTTGCGCGCGAAACTCCTCCGCCATAAACTCCGCATGGCGGATCCCCACGCAGAATCCCAACGTCCGTTGCTGCCCGTAGCTCCGCCATTCCTTCAGCGCGTGTGCGGCCCGCGCCTTGGTTGCCAGTTTCACTTCCAACGCTTCCAAATCGAGTTGCGCCCGCCGCCATGGGATCTCGCGGTAATCCACCGCATCGTCATAAATGCCGTAGTAGTGGAACGGGCACAACAACTGCTTTTCGACGCCATCAAACAGCGAGCACGAGTACACCAGATTCCCGTCACACAACGCCAAAATGTCTGCTTGGTCGGCCCGCTCAGGCGTCGCGGTCAAACCCAGCAGGAAGCGAGGCTCGAAGTAACGCAATACCTTCCGATAGGTCGCCGCCGCCGCATGGTGAAACTCATCCACCACCACATAGTCAAAGTGCTTCCGGTCAAATCGCTCCAGATGCGTCAATCGCCCCAATGTCTGGACGGAGGCGAATAGCATGTCCACCTCCATCTCACGCTCGCTACCCCGGTAAAACCCCGCCCGGTCTCGCGGCCGTATGCGTAAGAACGTATCGGCCGCCTGATTCAAGATTTCATCCCGGTGCGCCACAAACAGGATTCGTTTGGCCCCCGCCGCCACCGCATCAAATGCCGCTAGCCATGTCTTGCCCAAGCCCGTCGCCATCACCACCAGTCCCCGGGCATGTTGGTCCCGGCGCGTCTGCGCCAGTGCTGCCAGCGCCTGCTGCTGCAACTCGGTTGGCTCTGGCGGTGCTTCCCGTTCCATAGTGCCGGGCTCAATAGCGGTCAACGGTGCCCGCCGGCGCTTCCGGTAGCGTTCAATCCATGCGTCATCGAGGGCCACTGTCTCTGGCCGCCGGAACAACTCTTCAAAGCGATTCCGCGCTTCCAGCAAGCCTTGGTCCGGCGGATAGCTGACGCGGTAGTTCCACTCCAAACCTTCCTGCAGAGCCTGTGCCGTAATGTTGCTGGACCCAACAAACGCCACCCCCTCCCGTCCCTGCTGCCGGGTAAAGATCCACGCCTTGAGGTGAAAGCCGGTTGTCTCAGCTTCAAACACGCGCACCTCAGCGCCCTGTTCAACGAGCAGCATGAGCAATTGCAGCGCCTCTGGATCCGTCACGCCGAGGTAGTCGCTGGTCAGGAAGCGCAGTCGAACAGGCTGATCGCGCCGCAGTGCAATCTCCAGGTCCGGCAAGATCAGCCGCAGTCCCGTAATCTTCGTGAAGGCGACGGCCACATCCACTTCGTCCGCCCGCTGTATCTCCCGGCAAAGATGCGGCAGAAAGGGGTGCTCCCCACCTGGAATGAGTTGCCGCACGGGCAGCGCCTTCCGTTGAAGCAAGCAGTTAAACCAGACATGTTCCTTCCCCGGCCGGACATCATCAGTCAACCAATGCTCCACCCACTCCCAGCAGTCGAGTCCTGCGAGCCATCCCCGGAGCCTTTCTTCGTTGGCGTCGGTGAACCAGCGTCCGTCCACCTCGCGTGCCTGCGTTCCATGCCGGAAGCTGACGTAGAGGATGCCCCCTGGCTTCACTGCCCGGAACAGCCGCTCCAGCACCTCGGGCAATTCTTCTGGCACAACATGCAGCAAACTGGCACAGGCCCAAATGCCATCAAACTGGCTTTCGGCATCGAGTTGCCGGAAATCTCCCTCAATGACTACTGCCCCCGGCGCATACTCTTGGGCCATCTTCACGAACTCGGGGCAGGAATCGATCCCCACCACTTCCAACCCAGCCTCCCGGAACTTCTTCAAGTCCCGGCCCGGGCCACATCCCACATCCAGCACCCGCCCCCGCACCCGCGCCAGAAACCGGTCCCACACCTCACCCAATCCTACTGCACGGCTTTGCTGCCGGAATTTCTCCGCATGATGGGAGTAGAAATCCTTGAGCCGCGCTTCCGCCCCATCCCCGTTAGGCATATCGGTCAGTGTATCTTGCGCTGGATGAAACGCCTTAAGAGTCAAGGCATCCGCTGCCCCTTAATACTCGAACGCCATTGATGTCTGGATCATCGCCTGCGTCAATGCCGCAGTGGCCCTCAACCATCCCTCGCTACCATCAAATTTGCCCCCCACCTCCTCCGCATTGATTACACCGCCGGCGCCCTCGTCGGCTGCTTCTTCCTCGCCGTCCACAGCTCCCTACTCCTCCTCGACGATTCGAAACTCCCTCGGCCTTAATAGCACTAAACTCTTTCCCGGCCGCGTCAGAACCCCGCTGCATTGTATCGGCTTCCGGGTCTCATGCGCCTGTGTCGCTACCCGGTATTCTTCATCACCCAATTCCAACTTTACTCGGCGTACTCCCGCCTCCAGCCATGCCCCAATCGTCACCGTTCCAAACTGAGCATCGGGTGCCCGGTCTAGTTTCTCCACAAATCCACACAGTTCCAGTTCTTCGTCGATCTCCGTCCATT
>VFQU01001438.1_pt1 | contig 14055 bp, 12 predicted proteins | sample 3512311 | NCBI WGS metagenome assembly VFQU01 (sample SAMN10412377, study PRJNA504923) | tailings metagenome | isolation source: Relicate 3 Philex TSF3 active mining site | place: Philippines: Tuba, Benguet | collected 2017-08-29 | reverse complement strand
AATACGACTCTGGTGGAATGAAATAATACGGTAGGATCGGTAGAAAATAAAAATACGATTCTAATCCAAACGGACAAAATGTAAGGATAAAGAACGCTTCTCACTTGATCGGTAAATTCCCAAGCAAGGTTCCCTCTCCCCGTTACCATAAAATAGGCAGGCTCAATGGATTGAAAGATTTCATCCGGCCACACGAATCCTTGCGAGAACATTAGCGTGAATAGAATCAATGGAATAGAAAAAATAACGATTACTATCTGCCAAAAAAAATGAGTAGGGGAAAACGAGTTGGATAGATGGCGAATTTTCTGGAACATTGAAACCCTTTGGATACGGATTTTATGGAATTTGTGCCGGAATTAGGCTACTTCTTTTTTCAGGGTGCTTACAATTAATCCAAGTTAACCCAAACAAAACCTCTTAGTCCCGAATTTGTTTGATTGACTTTCCTAACGTTTTTCGTTTTCCTTTGTTTGATGAATTTTCTGAAAAAGAATTGGGCTTTTGTTCTTATCCTGCTTACCTATCCTCTCTTACAAATATACATCGGAACAAAACATAGTTTCATTTCCGATTCTCTGATCAAAGCGATGCAGGCAGAGTCCTTGTTTCAAAATCATTTTCAAACGGAAGAAGTTCTTTATCCGGGAGGAGAGTGGGATCCGGGAAAACAACTTTCCATTCTGGAAGGCATGGGTTTGTTCTCTAGAGGAAGGTTTATTGGACAATATCCGATTGCATTCACAGCCTTTCTTGCGGTTTTGAGGAGTTTCGGTTTCGTTTGGGAAATTCTTCCTACGGTCCTTTTTGTTTTTATACCTATCGCTTTCTATTTATTAGGTGAGTTTGGGAAAATCAAACAAAAGAACTTACTTCTGTTGTTGTTCGGAACGGTTCTTTTTCCATCTCTCATTGACGTGAACGAAGCTCCATTATTCTTTATGATTGTGACGATGGGCTTTCTCTATTGGATTCGTTTTCGAGAAACCGAATCTTCTAAACATCTGTTTCTTTCCTTATTCTTTTTGTCTTTAGGAAGTTTCTTTCGTCACGAATCCATTTTGTTTTTGGTTTCTATTTTTGCGGCAGAGTTATGGGAGAAAAGAAAACAGATCTCATTTTTTTTATCGATCCGAACCTTGCTCTTTGTTCTTGCTGGTTTTCTCCCTTTGATTGCGTTTTTAATTTGGAATCAGTTGGATTACGGACATATCTTAGGTCCTCGATTCATCTTTAATTATGGAAAAGACACTGCCTCGATAGGAGAGAGAGCGATTCGTTTTATTTCCATTATATTTACATATATTTCGAATGTTCCTAAGTTCGGCTTTTTTCTTTGCAGTCCGTTTTTACTCCTTCCTTTGCTTCATTCGATCCGGGGAAATTCTCTTTTGGGGCAGAATAAAAATGCATCCTTTTTGATTCGTTTTTCTGTTCTTTTTATTCTGTTAATCGCTGTTTCTGCACCTAATGACGGAGTGACGATATCAGGAAGATATCTTCTTTTGGCGATTTTGCCTTTGTTTTTTTTATATGAGATCTGGACTGCATTAGATCTTTCAAAAGGATGGAGGATCGCTCAAAAAGTTTCTATCGTATTTTCATTGATTCTTCTTGTTCTTGAGGTGTTTGTCTTCAAAGCATCAGCAAAACAGTTGAAGCAGGCAAAAGAATTTATTGTTTCTCAGGACGCAGAAGTGATGATGTTCACAAATCCAGTGTTTTGCGGGCAAGCAGGATTAGAACATATACGAAAGGTCGTGTACTGCATTCATTCCAAGAATGAATGGGAAAAACCGCTTAGATCCATTTTGGATCGCAAGGAAATTTCCGAGTTCACTCTTTTCGGAGAAGAGGAAGAACTCAGAAAAAAGTTTGCCGGTTATGAAAATCAATTTAATGATTCTGATTTAAAGAAACTGCATTCCCTTCTTTCCGAAAAATTCATTCCAGAACCGCCAAAATCACATAAGATAGGTTATTTGGCACAAAAATACGTTAGAAAATCAATTCCCTAAGGTTGATTCTAAAAATTTACCGTATCCGGTCTCCTTTCCCAAAGAGGAAACCGGAATTCCTTCTTTCACTGCAAGTTTTCCGTTGATATAGACTCTCTTTATCGTTTGATCGTTTCTTCTCACCCATCTCTGAAAACCTTCCATAAAAGGCATGGGTGCTTCTATATCTTTCTCCAATTCTTCATTCAAACGGGTGGGATCAATGACTACAAGATCCGCTCTTTTTCCTTTTTGAATGTAACCAGCATCGATTCCGAACCAATCGGCGATCTCTCCTGTGAGCCTGTAGACTGCATGTTCCAAACTCATAAACGGCTTCTTTTCTTTTTCCGCATCATACACTAACTTCAACATACGAAGAGGGAAATTATAATGAGCCATACCTCTCAAATGAGCTCCTGCATCCGAAAATCCTATGAGAATATCCGGATGAGAGACTATTTTTTGCAAAGGTTCTTTCCTGTGATTTGCCATCACGGTATACCATCTGATTTTATTTCCATACTCGGCAATCAGATCCAAGAAGGCGGTTACTGAATGTACATTTCTTTCTTTGGCGACTTGGTCTATGGATTTTCCGATGAGAGACGAATCCGGTGAAGAGACTATTTTTGTCTCTCTAAAGTCTCTATGAAACACTCTTGGTAAAAACCAATTCGTCCATTGGCGTTTGAACCAAGATCTGTATTTCGGACTTTTCATCAAATTCCTTCTTTCTAATTCGTCTTCGATGTGATTTGCCGCAGCACCCGCACCAAACTCTTCAAAGACGACTACATCCATCCCGTCCGCATAGAGATCGAATGGTTCAGGAAGAGATTGGTATTTGAAATCGGAACCTAGAATTTTATTGGTAAGTCGGCCGATCCAACCTAGTAATTTATAAAGACGCGGATCATACTTAACGTCCATCAATGAGATGATCGTCGTTTTTAAAGGCTTGCGAAAAATACCTAATGCTTCCCATAAAAACATAAGTAGATTGATTTTAGTGGATACATTCGGAACTCCCTGAAAGATCTTTCCTCTTTTTCTCAAGGTTCTGTTTAAATACCTATATTCTTTCCAAGAAGCGAATGTAGAAGGCAGCGGGCGGGAACGAAATCTGCTTCCGTCCATTTTGTCCCAAACGAGTGTGTTGATGGAAAGACCCATAAAACCTTCATTAAGTGCATCTTCCAGATAAAAGTTCATTTTTTCCAATTCATCCTTGCTGGGTGTTTCTCCTTTCGTCAAAGATCGTTCCAATCCCATCACATGGGCTCGGATTGCAGAATGGCCTGCAAAGGACGTCACATTCGGACCTAGAGGAAGCTCGTTTAAGTGTTGTTTGTATTCTTTGGCGCCGTTCCAATTTTTTCGTTTTTCTAAAATTTCCAAAACGTTCTTTCTGGGAATCGCTTCTACTCTGCTGAACATATCCGCCAAATCGACAGGATCACCTAACGATAAACTTAAGGAACAACTTCCTAAAGAAATTGTAGTCACACCGTGACGAACCGATTCGGAAAGATCGGGAGCCACTTCTATTTCAGCATCGTAATGGGTGTGGAAATCAATAAACCCCGGAGTGAGCCAAAGCCCTTGACCTTCCACCACTTCCTCATTTTCCAAAGGCAAAAGAGATTCGGAAGAAACTTCGGAAATGATTCCGTCCTGGATTCGCAGATCTCCTTGGAAAGAAGGACTTTGGGAGCCGTCGAAAATTCTAATATTACGAATCAAGATAGTGGTCATTTCATCTCTCCGAAAACAAGAAAGAAGTATGGCAGAATGTCATAAGGTTGTCAATATCTCAAAAAGGAATTTTGTTCGTTATTGTTCCTGTTTGTTTCCGTAGGAGTTCCTACAAAACTCCTGAATCCGCTGTTGGCTGTATTTCCTTTCGCCATAACGACAATTCTTCGATTCCGATCTCTCTATTTCCTTCCCTGCTTGAAACTTCTTTGGCTTTATGAAATAGCTCTTGGATTTCTTCTTCTCTCATGGAGACTCCTTCCTTTTCGAACAAAAATCGAATCGCTCTCGCTCCTGATTGGTTTGTAAAAGAAATAGTTTCCTCATCGTTTCTCCCGACGAATTCGGGAGTGAATGTGCGATAGGCTCCCTTTTTCTTTCCTACCGTTTTAGCAACACCGTCTTGGTGAATTCCGCTTCTATGGGAAAAAATATCCTCTCCAATCACTGGTGTTTTTTCTCCGATAGGAATATTCGTTAATTCGGATATTCTTTTTGCAGTGGGATAAATTCTATGAAAACGAATCCCTACGTCTTCTCCGCATTGATGAAGTGCAATGGCAGTTTCGTATAAATTCGTATTTCCCGCTCTCTCACCTAAACCATTTAAGGCGACTTCGATCTGACTGGCTCCTGCATAAAAACTTTCCACTGTCGTGGCGGTGGCCATTCCCAAATCATTATGAGCGTGTACGGAAACCCTGATCCCTTCCGGTGTTCTTGAGACGACATGTTTTACCATATCTACGAAAAGCATCGGTCTGTATCGTTCCACTGTATTGGGAAGGTTGATGATATTCGCACCGGCTTCGATGGAAGTCAAAAATGCTTTTGTTGCAAAATCCAAATTTTCCATCGCATCTCCGAAATGTTCTCCGGAGAATTGAATTTGAATGTCTTTTCCTACTAAGGTTCTCGCATAAGAAACGGAATCGTAAATTTTCTCCAATACTTGTTCATACGATATCTTCAAAACATTCTCTATGGCAAATGCACTTACAGGAAATACGATATGCATCCTCGGGTTTGCAGCATGTTGAAGCGCTTCCCATGTGGTTTGAATTTCGTTTCTATTGGCTCTCGTAAGTGCGGCGATAGAAATCGACTTAGGGGCTCTTGCCGCTAAAAGTTTTGTCGCATCAAACTCTGTTTGATTCGAAGATGGGAACCCGATTTCGATTCCGTCCACATTTAAATCAACTAACAAATCGAAGACGACTTCCTTTTCTCTGATCGTCCATGGTCTTTTCAAAGCTTGGTTTCCGTCCCGTAAGGTGACGTCTTGCACATAGACTTTTCTTTTTTGGGTTGTATTCATTTTTCCTCCCTTTCGCGCCCGTTTCCTTGGGGGAGGTGAGGATTTCGATTAGCTGAAAAAGGCTGCTAATAAAAAAGCCCACATCCCTTGGGGGAGTGGGCTTTTGCAAAGCTCTATCTCCCTCGAACTAGAGTAGTTCGAGGAGGAGGAGAGAAGTTTGCATGCAGACGAAAGATTTCATATTCTACTTATATTGACGGATTTTATCCTTCGTTTCGTCAAGTTTTTTTGATAAAACGAAACTTCTTCGTTTTATTAGTTTCTAGGAAACCCACGATTGCCTAAGTTTGTGGCAATGGCTGAACCAGTTTTACTTTCTATCCTTTTTGCAGATCGCGTCATTACTGAAAATAACAACAAAAAAGGAATCATAGGAACTTTCGATCGTTTCATGTCTCCTAGTTTTCCAGTGGTCTTTCCTCCTTGGGCATTGTACATTGCAGTCACCAATTTAGTAGGAAGACATGATTTCAGTATTTCTTTGGAAATTATGGAAACAGGCCGGGAGATTCTGCCCATCAACGGAGATTTCAACAGCATGACTTTGGATGATGTGGTAGAGTTGACTTTAAACTTGAACGGAGTAACTTTCCCGGAACCGGGGCGGTACAATCTTTCCGTTTTGGTTGACGGGGAACTCATCGGCAATCGAGTTTTGAAAGTGGAAAAATTGGAGCAGCCTCCTTCTTAAAAGAGACTGCATACACTGAAATTACCGTAAATCTTTTGTTTTGCGGTAGTATCTTCCTATCAATTCCGAAAACACGAATAAAATTAAAAATAAAACCCCTCCCAACGGAGCGATCAATGTGAAAGGGAGAGTGATTTGTTTTGTGATCCAAACCAAAAGAATCATAGAGCCGAATAACACAGCAGAGATGATTTTCCCTGAAAAATAAGATTTTCGATTTAAGGAAGCGACTAAAAACAATGCGATGGTCGGGCCTAATGTATAAGAGAAGATGGTGAGTCCTATCTCTAAGATCCCTTTTTCCAGATTTTTTCCTAGAAAGAATGGCAACAGGGAGGAAAAAAACAAAACGATCCCGAAGAAAAAACTAAGAGATTTCGCACCGAAATAACGATCCATCTTCCAATCTCTTGCCCAAGTTAAGGAAAGAGAATTGATTGTGGAAGATAAAGTGGACATGGCACTTGCGAGAATGGCAGAAAGAAGCAGTCCCAAAAACGGTGAAGGGATATGATCTACGATGAAAAGACTGAACGCTTTGTCCGGGGCAATTTCCGTTCCTAGATAAAATCGATAGAGAAGAGTTCCTATTCCCAGAAACAACAAAAATTGTAAGGTGACGAAGATTCCGCTCGATATGAGTATCTTCTGTCCTTGTTTTAGATTTTGAGAAGCGATGACTCTTTGCACGAGCATCAAATCCGTTCCATGAGAACCTATGGAAAGAAAAGCTCCTCCAAGCAAAGCAAAGATGAAATAATAAGAGTTATCTCCCGTATTCATCCATTCCCACTGAAAGATTTTTAATTTCCCCGCTGCCGAAGCCTCCGAAACAAATTGGGAAAATTCGATTCCTTTATCTCCTAAAAGAGAGCTTAAAAGATAGAATGCAAAGAATCCTCCTAGAATGTAGATGATAAGCTGCAGAGAATCCGTATAAACGATGGCACGAAATCCGCCATACACTGAATAAATGATCGTTGCTAACGAAAGTAAAAAAAGCGCTAAGATTCCCAGCTCCATTTCTCCTACTCCGCCTAATCCCATTTTTGTGAGTAAAAAAGCGATCGGCAAGGAAGTGACGTACAACCGAATTCCATCACCTAATATACGAGATACGGTGAAAACGACAGACATCGATTTTTGAGAAGAAGTCCCGAATTTTTCTCCTAAGTATTCGTAAATGGAAATGGTTTTCCCCGCATAATAATGAGGCAAAAGCAGGAATGCCACTACGGTTCTTCCCAAAATATAGCCGAATGCCAATTGTAAAAAACCGTAATTGCCTTTGAAGGAAAGAGAAGGGATGGATAAAAAGGTGAGGCTGGAGGTTTCCGTTGCCACTAAAGACAACAAAAGCCAAACCCAATGAATTTCTCTTTTGGCCAGGTAAAAATCTTCTTCGTTCGATTGTTTTTTGGAGAAATAAAATCCGAAATAGAAGACCGCTATAAAATAGACGGCGATGACAGAGAAATCATAGAAATAATTCATTCTGATTGAACATCATTTCAATTAGGCAAGAAGAGTAAAACCAGGAAATCTTACCATGGCACGAATGAGATCGCTTCTGGTTAGAATTCCGATTAAAATTCTATTTTCTCCTAAAATGGGAAGAGATCCTATTTTTTCTTCTAACATCACTTTGGCGACTGTACGGATCTCCGTATTTTGCGTTCCTGTCAGAATCTTTTTGACCATGAGCGAACTGATGGGAACAGAAAGTCCGTTTTCCGATTCGCTCAGATGCCTCCAAATGTCTCTGTCCGAAATGATCCCGGTAATTTGGCTTTCCAGATTGGTGATGGGGATATGTCTGAATCTTTTTTCCAAAAGGAAGTCCCTTGCATCTTTCAAATTGCAGGTTTCCGACAAACTTTGAACAGGAGAACTCATCACCTGACCTGCAAATAAAATAGGAGAGGGTTCGGGAGAATAATTGGAATCTTGGTATGCTTTTGCGGGAGATTGGGAACCGAACAAAGTCCCCGGTCGGGAATCTGCCCTGTTCCCCTCAGTTGGGATCTGCTCTTCTCCTTCCTTGAATCGGGGTGCGATTTGTACGGAGGACGAATTTTCAATTCTGGGAACTTGTACAGGCCTGGGTTCCGGGAGGCGTTGGGTGGAAATTCCGTTTTGTATCCAAAAGAACATAGTCTTGTCCTAGTTGTGGCGAAATGTTTGGCAAGAGTAAGAAAAAACTTGCAAAAAACGAACAGTGGTTTTTAATCCTGTAGAACATTTACTACTCGGATACAGGCAACTGACTATGAAAAACAAGGTTTCTCTCCTCTATGATCTATTAGATTCCGTTTCCAACGAATTTCCTGACAAAATTACATTCAGAAAGAGAAACCAGGATGGGCAATTCCCAGGGAATAGTTTTTCCGAAATTCGTTTATTTGTCCAGCATCTGACATCCGGCTGGATTGCGGAAGGTTTGCAGATAGGAGATCGAGTCGGTTTTTTTTGCGACTCCACAGTAAATTGGCTTAGAACGGATCTTTCCATTTTGACTGCCGGAGGAGTGGTAGTTCCCCGAGGGACGGATATTGTAGAGGAGGAGATTCTCTATATTCTCAACCATTCGGAAGCTCGCTTTTTAGTCGTGCAAAAGGAAAAAGACAGAGATAGAGTTCTTAAGATTCGATCTCAAATCCCTTCTTTGGAGAAAATTTTTGTCTTAGAGTCCGATATCGGGAAACTATTGTCAGGTGAGGGAACTGTCTCGCAGCTTGCCGAACTGGGAAAATCGAAATTAACAAAAGAACCTTCTCTCTGGAAGGATCGTGCGGCTCAATTGGACCCTGATGCTTTGGCCACATTGATTTATACTTCCGGAACCACAGGAAACCCGAAAGGGGTGATGCTCAGTCAGAAAGGATGGATCACTGCAATTCAAAATACGATCGTTAGGTTGGATATGAATTCGAACGACACCGCAGTGAGCCTTCTTCCTCCTTGGCATGCGTTTGAAAGAGCCATCGAATATGCTACCCTAGCCTTGGGAGTCGATTTTCTAGTTTCGAATATGACGAATCTAAAAGACGACTTAAGAGATTTCAAACCTACTATTTTTCCTTCGGTTCCTCGTATTTGGGAATCAGTATATAATGGAATTATGGTGAAGGTCGCCAAAGAGGGAGGTTTTAAGGAGAAATTATTTCATTTTTTCCTGAAGGTGGGAGAAGTCTGGGCCGGTCATAAATCCGTTGTTATGGGGTTTAAGTTCTCCATTCACCGAAAAAACTTTTTCCTGGATTTTCTGGAACGATTGTATTCATTCTTGATTTTGGTTCTTCTTTCTCCTTTGAAGCTGGCGGCGAATCGAATTTTTTCCGCAATTCATAAAGCATTGGGTGGCAGGATCCGAATCTGTATCTCCGCAGGTTCCGCACTCCCCAGTGTAGTGGATGGTTTTTTATCTTCTATCGGTTTGAAGGTATTGGAGGGGTATGGAATGACGGAAACTTCCGCAGTCGTATCCATTCGTTCCAACACCAAACCTACGAAAGGTACTGTGGGAATTCCCATCGACGGATACCAAATCAAACTAAAAGACGATTCGGGAAAGGAAGTGAAAGAACAGGGTGCCAAAGGAACTCTTTGGATCAAATCGGATCAGATCTTAAAAGGTTATTATAAACGGCCCGAATTGAATTCGGTCGTCTTCGATAAAGAAGGTTTTTTCGATACGGGAGATCTGATGCAGATCACATACAGAAACGAACTTGTATTTTCGGGAAGATCGAAAGATACGATCGCACTCATCGGAGGCGAAAACGTCGAACCTGTTCCGATCGAGGACAAATTGCTTACGTCGCCTTATATAGATCAGGTGATGGTGATCGGTCATGATAGAAAAACATTGGGCGCCCTCATCGTTCCTAATTTCGAAGCAGTGGAGAAAAAAATTGCCGATATCGGACAAACGTATTCTTCTTGGAATGAAAATCCTAAGCTGAGAGAACTTTTCCGCTCGGAGATCTCACGAATTATTTCCAGAGAAAACGGATTTAAAGGGTTTGAGACCGTTCCCAATAACAATTTCTACATTGTTCCCAGACCTTTCGATCCTGATAAGGAAATGACCCGCACACTGAAAATGAAAAGAAACATCATATCTGAAACATTTACAAAAGAAATAGAGAGAATCTATCAATGAGAAACCCTAAATTAAACCCCTATTTAAACGAAGAAGAAGCCGATTTTTTCAATACGGTATTCCAATTTTCCGAAGAGAAGGTTCTTCCTTCTGCATTGGAGAGAGACGAAACCGAGACTTGGTCGGACGACTTATGGAAAGAATTTTCCAAAGCGGGACTTACAGGACTTTCTATGCCCGTGGAATACGGAGGCCAAGGTGCCAGTTGCCTTCAATGTTCTTTGGCGACTGACGCTTTCGCAGCAGGTTCGTTAGATGGTGGAATGGGTTTGTCTTGGGCAGCGCATATGATCATAGGCGCTATGCCGATCGTATTCCAAGGAACTGAGGATCAGAAAAAGAAATTTCTTCCAAAACTGGCGAGCGGGGAATGGATTGCAGGATTCGCACTTTCGGAACCTTCTTCCGGTTCGGATGCAGCCTCTCTTTTGACCAGAGCTGAGGAAACCCCCGATGGATGGAAGTTAAACGGTTCTAAGATGTTCATTACGAACGGACCTGTAGGCCAAGTATTTATCGTAATGGCCAGAACTTCAGAAAAGGGAAGAGGACCTATGGGAATCTCTGCATTCATTGTGGAGGACAGTTCAAAGGGATTTAAGGTCAGTAAAATTTTAAAAAAATTAGGCCATCATACTTCCATGACCGCCGAACTTGTGTTTGAAGATATGATCATTCCCAAAGAAAATCTTTTGGGTTCCTTGAATTCGGGTTTTCTTAGGATCGGCAAAGAAAACTTGGAATGGGAAAGAACCGTGTTTGTGGCGGGGCTTTCCGGTGCTATGGAATTTTGTTTTCGATCCGGTCTTCGTTACGCAAAAGAAAGAATACAATTCGGAAAAAGCATTTCTTCTTTTTTCGGGATGAAGGAAATATTGGTTCGAAATTGGGTCTATACGCAAGCGGCCCGCAGATTGATCTACTGGGTGGCGGCAAGAAAAGACAAAGGAATTCCTTCTCCTCTGGAAAGTTCTTTGGGAAAACTTCTGTCTTCCGAAATTGCAGAAGATGTCGCAAAAGACACCGTACAATTGTTCGGTGGTTACGGTTATATGAAAGAATACGGAGTAGAGAGATTCTACAGAGACGTAAAACTGGGAACCATAGGAGGAGGGACGAGCGAAATCCAAAGATCCATCATCTCTTCCTTGTATCCGGGAAAATCAAAATTCATGGCGGATTTTCAGAAATTGGAAGATTGTCGAAATCCTTCCGATTTCATTCAAAATGCACTCTTCGACATTTTGATCCGAATGGATTCCGAACCTGCACGCAAAAAACAACAATCTGTAGAATTTGCATTTGCGGATGTGCTTTCTTTATTCGTGATTTTATCTCAAGCCGAAGCCGATTCCAAAATCGAATTCAAATATTATTCTAAGTCCGAAAAATCGGAAGATCGAAACTTATTGACATTTTATTTGATCGGGAAGTATCTTTCTTCATTGTCGAGGCTTTCTTCTTTTGCGGAAGAAGAGTTGAAATCGATTTGGGACTCTTATCGAAAATTGGGAGCTTCCATCGAGACCTCGGTGAACGAACGATACTCCACTCTTCAGGAAGTCTCATAGAAATGAAACCAGCCATCCGAGTCGCAGTGATTTACCTCATACTCGGATTTGTTTGGATCTACGGCTCCGATTATGCTCTTTCCGTTTTGCTTCAGACTACGGAAGAAATTAGAATCGCTCAAAATTATAAGGGATGGCTTTTCGTTTTTCTTTCTGCAGCCGCCATTTACTTTCTACTATTGCGAGAATTGAAGGTTCAATCCAGGGTTCTTAGAGAGAAGGAAGAATCCGATTATCTGTATCAAAACATTTTAGAAAAGGTAGGGGACTCTGTCATCGTTTTCAATCTCAACACTTGGAAAATAGATCTCATTTCCGAACAGACGGGAAAGTTTTTTGAAGCGAGTTTGGATGCTATCCGCCACAATGCAGCCGTTCTTTTGGAGAGAGTACATCCTGAAGATCGTCAAAGGATGACGGATATATGGATCAATCGACTTCAGGAAAATCATACAGGAATTTTATATCGACTTTTATTTAAGGACGGCCGAATCAAATGGGCTTTGGAGAACCGTTTGTTCTTCAAGGGCAGAGGGAATTCAGGAGGAATCGCAATAGGAATTACGAACGATATCTCCGCCTATATCGAAAATCAGAAGGAATTGGAACGTTCCTTAAAGGAAAATGAAGTTCTCCTGACGGAAGTGCATCATAGAGTGAAGAACAATCTGTCCGTAATCATTTCGTTTTTACAGCTTCAATCCTATTCAGCACCTAAAGAATCCGCAGCCATTTTGGAACAAAGCATCATTCGTGTGAAGGCGATCGCTCTCGTCCATGAAAAATTATACAGTTCTAAAAATCTTTCCAGTTTGAATTCTAGGTCGTATATAGAGAGTTTGGTGGAAAATATCAAATTGATGTACATGAGGATGGACATCCAAATCGATTTGGCAATCCAACCTAAAGAGTTGAATCTGACTATGGCCATTCCTATGGGACTTATGCTTACGGAAATGCTGACGAATTCCTTTCGACATGCTTTTCCGGAAAGAAAGGATGCGATCATCAAAATCGATTTTAAAGTACACGATAAAGGGCGGACGGAATTGATTTATAGAGACAACGGAATCGGGTTTCCAGAGTCATTCGATAGAAAGAATATCGATTCTGTAGGTCTGTCCGTTATCTTTTCCTTGTCCAGTCAGATGATGGGCCGGGAAATTCAGTTTTACACCAAACCGAACGAAGGTGTTCTTTATCATTTCGAATTTCAATCGGAGAAAATGGAAAAAAGATAATGCATTATCAAAAAGGCAAAACCTACGAAGAAATTCAGATCAAAGACAGTGCGCAATTCACAAAAACGATTACCGAGACGGACGTATATTTATTCGCAGGGATCAGCGGAGATTTTAATCCGTTGCATGTGGATGAGGAATATGCGAAGAACACTCAGTTCGGTACAAGAATCGCGCATGGTGGATTGGCAGCTTCTCTTCTGGCTCCCGTTTTGGGAATGAAACTTCCCGGCTTAGGAACGGTCGCATTGGAAACCACTACTAAATTCAGGAAACCTGTTTATTTCGGAGATACGATCACTTGTAAGGTGGAGGTGGTCGAGAAAGTGGAAAAATTGAAAGCGGTTCGAATGAAAGTGACTTGGACCAATCAAAAAAACGAAGTTGTGAGCAAAGGGGAAAGTTTGGTCATTCCTCCTGGTTGAGGAACTGGCCTAACATACCGATTTCGTCTTCTACGAATTCGGTGACTTCTTCCAGTTCTTCTGGATCCAAAATCTCTTCTAAAATTTCCTCTCCGCTTGCATCGTTTGCAAGCTTCAAAACGATATAACCTGGAACATCCGAATCCGGATCATCTAACTCCACATTAACAAGATGATATTCCGCTTCCGAGGTTGGCAAAAAGACAAGGTATTCGTTTCCTGAAAGCGAAAAAGAATAAAAAACTTCCCATTGGAATTGATTTCCTTGTTCATCCACCAAATCGATTTCTTCGGAAACTCTGCTGGGTAAAAAATCGTCCCCTTGAAATCCAAGATCCTTAAAATCCATTAGGTATAAAAGTCCTTCTCAAAGGGAAGACTGTGTTTCTTTTTGAAATTACATTCTTTGCAGGATGGGACTAGATTCGCTTTAACAGATTTTCCCCCACGAATAAGAGGAATTAGGTGGTCCATCGTGAGATCTTCCACTTTGAACTTGTTCCCGCAATAATGGCAAATTCCGGAAGATCGTTTGTTTTTCCACCATGCGGAACTTTTCAATTCCTTGGCCTTTCTTCTTTCTCTGGCGATCTCTTCATCCGAGACCGTGGAGAAAAATCTTTCTTCGGGAAGAGGGGAATCCATACAAAAATCAGACAAATGGGTGTGTTCCATGTCAAGAAAAGAAAAAAGGTCGACTGGGAAGGTAATTTTAATTTCCTTCTAAGCTATGGGACGATTGTTCTATCTTGATAATCTGAGGTCTTTTGCACTTCTATTGGGAATCGTCTTTCATTCCGCCATCGTATATGCGCCTAAAATAGGGTATGCGATCCAAAATCCGGAGAGGATGGAACCTTTCGGATTTTTCTGCTACTGGATCCACAGT
>VFQU01001437.1_pt1 | contig 14055 bp, 10 predicted proteins | sample 3512311 | NCBI WGS metagenome assembly VFQU01 (sample SAMN10412377, study PRJNA504923) | tailings metagenome | isolation source: Relicate 3 Philex TSF3 active mining site | place: Philippines: Tuba, Benguet | collected 2017-08-29 | reverse complement strand
AGCAGATTCACTTCTGTAAAAGCTACCACACGGAAAGAGATTTTTGCTGTCTTAGCTTCTGTTTCCAGAGCTGCCTCCGAAGGAGAGGCTGTCCATTTTTGATCCAAAAAGTTAGGAAATAGGCTGAATCCGGTTGCGGAATCGATTCGGTATGTCATGGGAGCCGAAGTAAGAATCTGTTGGTAGATTTGTTCAACGGTACGGGAATCTTCTTCTGCGTAACCCGCTTGAGAAGAGGCTTCTTTATGAAGTTGGCGGGCTTGGTTGGAGATTTCTCTGCGAATGCTGATTTCGGAAACTCTGTAACCTACCGCTTTGGCAATGTCATTGGCAATGAATAACTCACGGATGGTAGAAAAAGCGCAGGAATTGATCGCCTCTTCGTTGGCGGCCATCTCTCTGGAATATTGTTGGTATCGATAATAGCAGTCTCTTCGAGCGGCGTTGAAATAGTCGATGGCGACGGAGGTACCACCGATTTTACCGGCTTTTGTGGAAGATTGGCCTGTCAAAGCTCCCATAAAGCTTTGTTCCGCATCCCCTGGGAGAAAAGTAACAATGAGCATTCCTACAAGAATGGTTAAAAAAAAGCCCACTACGGAGCGGGTGAGAATGTCTTTCCAATTACTTGGTTCTTCTTCGAACATAGGGAAATGGTTTCCCCGGTCTCAGACTTGTAAAGAAAAAATGTAATTAAGGGATTTAAAGGATGGGCAGATAATAAAAATGGTATGTTGTATGCTGCTTTCGCAATGATTTTGGTCGGGGTTTTGTGTTTCCTTTATGTTTCTTTAAGCCCCAAATCTCAGAAAAACGACCAACCTTTCAAAAGATTCGGAGAAAGGCAGCCAGCACAAGGGGCAGGATACAGTGCCTCTTATCGTCATAATCCCAATCTTTCAGTTTCTCCTCAGTTAGATGAACGAATCCGTAGGGAACGGGAAATCGCAGACCGCAGACCTGTTTGGGAAGAACCAAATCTGCATTATACGAAATCTGCTCCTGTTGTGGAAAAACCTTCCGTTGTGGAGAAAGCGAGCATTCTTCAGGAAACCAAAGAAGGTCTTTCTGAAGTGCCGGATGTGGTACCTCCTACACCCAGCCACTTCCAGATGGACGGAATCCTTTATTTGGATCATTCCGGAAAAATCCCTTTTGGCACCAAAGACCTAGGAGATTCCGAATCCAACGAAGAAGACCTTCGTAATTTCAAAAGGGTCGGTCCCGCACTCTTGAAGGAAGAGGACGGGAAATTCGTTTTCTATTCGGGTAATGTGAGTTATACGTATGGTTCGGACGATTTGGAACAAGTCGTTTTCTACGACCAAGGAATCGTTTTTTTACTCAAAGACAGCAAAGCTCCCAAACCGGTCTATTTCACGAAAGAAATGGATCAGTTTAAGGAATTTCTGACACAAGCCGCCTCTGCCTGATTTCACTCCGTCATTAATTTCACTTTTGTCAAATTCATCCGAACCTCCAGAAAGGAGGAAAGTTTTTCCGTCTCTTTTTGTGCGGGTTTCTTTTTCCATCTTCCGGCAAACAAATGGTAATTGTCGTATTCGTCTTTCGAGGGATTGTATTCTTTCGTTTCAGTGAGAGAGAAGGTTTCCAAGTCGGGAAAAAGAATTTGAAGTTCTTTTCCTAATTGGTCCAGATTCTTTTCTTGTGTCGCATTCGTATTTTTGTAGATCTCAGATAGGATTTCGAATTTTAGAGATTCCGTATTCGGGGCGGAAAAATCCTGGATGACGGAGAGTTCCGTATCACCTAATTGATAATTGGCGAGTTTGTTTTGGATGGAGGTGATCGTTTCTTCAGGAATCTTCGCACCGATGATGCTGAGTTCGATTCGGGAGGGGCTTCCGTATTTTATATTTGTTTCTATGATCTTCGTTTTTGGAAAATCGAAATTTTGAGTGATGAAAAGGTTCGCTCTCGCTTTGAAAAGAGATGAGTTTGCAATTTGCCAGGCGGTATAAATGGAAGGGAGGATTGTGATCAAAGCGAATACAGCAAGATACATCCTTACTTTTGCTTCTTTTTCTTTATAAAGTCCCCAATCTACTTTTCTAAACTTTAGATATCGTACAAAAACGAAAGTTGCGATCGCTATGAAAACGGAATTGATGAAGTAAAGATAAAAGGCACCTAAAAAGAAATTCCATTCTCCTTGGGCTAAACCGAAACCTGCCGTACATAAAGGGGGCATCAGTGCAGTTGCGATTGCGACTCCTGCGATAGCAGTTCCTTTTTCTTTTCTTGTGTTCGCAATGATTCCTGTCGCTCCTCCGAAGAGTGCAATGAGCACATCAAAGATGGTAGGAGTGGTTCTTGCTAAGAGTTCCGACTGCGCTTCGTTAATGGGAGTAACCGAAAAATATAAAGTGGAGGTCGCAATACTGACCAAAGTGGCGATTCCCAGATTACGAAAACATCTTTTGAGAAGATCGAAGTCGTTCGTGCCTGCGGCAAATCCTGCACCTACTATGGGTCCCATCAAAGGAGAGATCAACATGGCGCCGATGATCACAGCGGTAGAGTTCACATTGAGTCCGATGGAGGCGATAAAAATAGCAAAAATCAAAGTCCACAAATTGGTTCCTTTGAATTCGATGCCTTTTCTTACCGATTCAATGGTTCCTTCTTGATCCGTATCTTCATGAAGATGGAATAACTCCATGAATTTTATAATTTTAGCATAGGTTACGTTTTGCTCTGATAGATTCGACATAGAGGCGATCTTGGTAAAAGTAATCTTTCATATCAAGTGGAAAAAGATGAGTAAAATTTATTGACTTTGTTTTTCCCAAAGACATGGTAAGGTGGCGCCGGATGGTCGTTTCTTTTGGCATTGCTTGCACAAACATTCTTCCTCTTTTCCTTCCAGCTTTGCAAACGGTTCTTCTTCGGATGCTTGGGTGATGAATATGTATCAATCTACCGAAAATCTTCTCAAACAAAACAATACGAATAAACAGGCTTATACGTTCAATGTTCGTTGTGTTTCTACAGGCCCTTAAAAATCTGGTCATATCGGAGCGGACAAAGTGCCCGATCAGCGATCGGATACGAATTTCCTCTCTTGTGAAATCGTAAGAAATATCTTGACGAGTTTAAAAAAAATCCTAAGATACTGCTTACTTTTTTGGCTTCTTATTTTCGAAAATTCTAAATCGAAACCATTTTCCCTGTAAGAAAACAGTTTCGAATCAATTGAAAACAATTTCTCGATAAATTTTTTTACGGTGATGTTAAATGATTCGATCCAGTTTGAAAATCGTGCTGCTTGCCACGATCACTGCCACTGCCGTTTTGTTGACGGCATTTATTTCTACCTTCGCCTACGTGACTGCGAAACAATATGTAGAAGAAGCTTACGTAGACGAGATTCGTAAATTCTCCAAATTATCGGGAGATCAAATCGCCCAATTCTTTGAGAACCAAAACAAACTGGCGGAATATCTTTCCTCCAATCCTCTCTTTACGGAAGCCATCCGAGATAAAAACTTCAAAGTTCTGAATGTATCCCTGGCGGATCTCTATCATAAAATGGGTTTCTATGAGAATATTTTCATCTCAACTCCCGAAACTAATCCTAAAATTTTCTCCGATGCGAACGGAAAAGCGATCGGTTTTCAATGGGGAGGGCAAGGGTTTGATGAGAACATAAAGCAGGCATTAGCTGGCAAAAAGCATCTAAGTAAGGTGGGAGAATCCCCTATCACTCACGATCCTGTTGCCTTGTTGACGGTGCCTGTCATCGATAAGAACAAAGTCATTGCGATATTGGCGTTTTCCTTATCCCTCAATTCCGTGACCGAAAAACTGGTGTCAGGAATCAAAATCGGGACGGACGGATTTGTGGCAATCACCGATTTCGACGGAGTCGTCGTGGGTCATCCCGATAAAAAATTAATTTTAAAACTCCGAATGAACGATATGGACTGGGGCAAAAAATTGATGGAATTGAAGTCGGGAGAATATACCGAATATTTCTTCAAAAAAGAAAAAATAGCCACATCTTATCGTTTGGAAGAATACAGATTGTCCGCATTCGCAGTGATCTCCAAGGACGATATATCCGAAGTCGTTCATAAGATGTTGTATAAGATCGCAGCTTTCGCTTTCGTCTTCTTGTTGTTATCTGTCCTTGTGATATATTATCTTCTGAACAGACGACTTCATCCGCTCCAAGAAGCAAGAGAACTTTTTAGATCCATGGCTTCCGGAGATCTCACCTCCGAACTTAAAATTTATCATCAGGATGAAATCGGTGATTTGAGTCAGGATACTAATTTTTTTCTGGAAAGTTTGAAAACTTCGATCGAAGAGATACAGAAAATTTCTTATGAACTTGCTTCTTCGGCAGAAGAACTTTCCTCTAGTTCGGATAACTTCTCTACTACGGCACAGTCCACTGCGGCTTCCGTAGAAGAGATGTCTGCGACTGTGGAAGAAATGTCAGCGGGTATGGAAAATATTTCCGGCTCTACGGACAATCAGTACAAAAACATTTCTGAATTTCAACAAAGGATCAGGGAGCTTTCATCCAGCGTAAATCAGGTAGGAGAAGAGATCCAAAACACTCTCAACCAAGCCAAGATGATTACCGCTCAAGCGAGAAAGGGAGAAGAATCCTTGATCGGAATGAATGAGATGATTTCCAATATCCTCAAGTCTTCCGGTGAAATGACTGCGATTGTGGGGATCATCAACGATATCGCCGATCAAACCAGATTACTTTCCCTAAACGCTTCCATCGAAGCCGCAAGAGCAGGCGATGCAGGTAAGGGATTTGCCGTCGTTGCGGAAGAAATTTCTAAACTTTCCGAAAAAACGGCATCCGCTATTAAATCTATCTCAAGTATGATTTCGAAAAATAAAGGTGAATTGGATAGCGGGGCACAAGGGATTAAATCCTCTACGGATATCATTCATTCTATCATCAAAAATGTGGATTCCGTATCCGCAGCTATGGACAAATTGTATTCTATCACTGGATCACAGAAAGAAATCAACGGAATCGTTTTGGAAAATGCCCATAAAGTGGGAATGGAAGCCGAGTCTGTCAAGTTTGCAACCGACGAACAAAAGAAGGCGGTCATAGAAATCAATCAAGTGATCGGTCAAATCAACGAACATACGATCAGTACTGCTTCAGGCGCCGAACAAATGTCCGCATCCTCTAAAAGTCTTTCTAATACTGCTGAACTTTTAAGAAGCATTGCAGAGAAGTTTAAGATATAAATGCCTATTTCCATTTATTTAGCAGGGCCGGAAGTATTTTTTCCGAACGGATTCGAGATATTAAAAAGGCATCGGGAAAAATGTGAAGCAAAAGGTTTTATCGCTTACACTCCGTTTGATGGAGAACTTCCTCCGCATTTGCCAAGAGATTTATCTATGGCGAAACGAATTTTCGAATCGAACTGTGAATTGATTCGAAAATCGGACAGAATTTTAGCGAATTGTAATTTCTTCAGAGGCGCCTGTGTGGATGACGGTACTTCCTTTGAAATCGGTTACGGTTTTTCTTTAGGAAAAGAGATTTGGGGGTATCGGAGTGATCTGACCGCTTTGCATCTTAAGACGGCGGAAGTTGTTCCTACATCCTTTCATGATTCCGGTTTTCGGATGGACCAAGAAGGATATCTATTGAACGAAGATTTCGGGAATTCGATCAATTTGATGCTTGAATTTTCCATCCTTCAGTCCCAAGGTAAACTTATATTAGGTGATTTCTCTTCAGCGCTTGAGGAGATGGCAAAGCAAATATAGAACAACGAATTGTCTATACTTGCTTTCCTTAAGAGTTTCTTTCAGACTCCTCCGATCATAATGTGTTTGGTGATGAGATAGTCTCCCATCGATTCTGCGGAAAGATCTTTTCCGAATCCAGATTGTTTGAATCCTCCGTGAGGAGCTTCCGAAGCCAAAGGCAGATGGTCGTTGATCCAAACCGTCCCGAATTCCAGTCTTTGGGATACCCGCATAGCACGAGATAGATCGTTTGTCCAAATTGAGGAAGCCAATCCGTAGTTGACATCATTTGCAAAAGCAATCGCATTTTCCTCTTTTTCAAAAGGGAGGATTGTGAGGACGGGACCGAACACTTCGTTCTGTACGATCTCTGCATTTTGAGAGGTTTCTGCGATGACGGTAGGTTCGAAAAAATAACCTCGATCGAAAGATTTAGGAATTCCTCCTCCTGTAAGAATCTTCGCACCGGATTGTTTCGCTCTTTCTACAAAACCGGAAACTCTTTCTCTCTGGATTTTGGAAATCAAAGGACCCATTTCGGAAGCATCGTCGAAAGGAAGACCTATCTTTACGGAACGCATCGATTCTACAAGAGCTTCCGTTGCTCGTTTCAACTGGGATTTCTGGACATACACTCTTGTCGCTGCAGTGCAGTCTTGCCCCGTATTGCATGTGGCGCCTAATGTCGCCTTGGCAGCTAACAATTCTAAGTCTGCCTCTTCGAATACAAGCAAAGGGGCTTTGCCGCCTAACTCTAAATGTACTCTTTTCAGGGTATTGGCAGCACTTCTCATTATTTTTTTTCCTGTTTCCGTGGAACCTGTGAGTGAAACCATTCTGACGGAAGGATGGTCTACGATCGTTTGACCGGTTTCGTTTCCTCCCGTAACTATATTGATCACTCCTTCCGGAAATCCTGCTTGACCGGATAATTCAGCTAACATTAAAGTGGTGATCGGAGTTCCTGGAGCCGGTTTGAGAACTACGGTACATCCTGCAGCTAAAGCAGGCCCCAACTTCCATACAGCCATTAGGATCGGATAATTCCAAGGAGTGATTTGGCCGACGACTCCTACAGGTTCTCTTCTGAAAAGGGAAGTGTATCCTGGAAAAAATTCTCCCGATCTGCTTCCTTGGGTTTCTCTGGCGGCCCCTGCGAAAAATTTGAGATTGTCTACAGCAAAAGGAATGTCTCCCACCAAACTTAGGTTTTTATAAGGTTTGCCCGTATTTTCCGATTCCGCTTTCGCAAATTCCTCCGTTCTTTCGGAGAGTAGTTCCGCTAATTTCCAAATGCAGTTCGCTCTTTCTCCAGGAGTCAGCCGGGACCAACGGCCGTCATAAAAAGCGTTATGTGCCGCTTGAACCGCTTTGTTTACGTCTTCAGGAGAAGAATCGATCACTTCCGCAATCAGATCTCCCGTGGCGGGATTTTCGATCTGCATTTTCTTCCCGCCTAACGTATCTTCCCATTTTCCGTTGATCCACAATTTAAACTGTTTCATCCGATTACCCTATTTCCTCTAAAGATTTTTGAATGATGGAAAGACCTTCTTCTACGATGGAATCCTCCGCAGTGAGAGGCACCAGGATTCGAATCACATTTCCATACACACCGCAGGAAAGAAGGATCAGGCCGTTTTCGAGAGCTTTCGTAGTCAATTTTTTGGCAAGATCCGCTGAAGGCTGGCTCGGATCCCCGTTTTCGATCAATTCGAATGCCACCATACCGCCTAATCCTCGTATTTCGCCGATATAGGGGGAAGAATTTCTCATATCTTTCAGTTTTTTTTGGATGTTCTCACCCATCTGTGCGGATCTGGACAAAATGTCCTCTTCTTCGATGAGATCCATCACTGCGATGGCAGCGGCACAAGCCACAGGGTTTCCCGCATAGGTGCCTCCTAGTCCTCCCGGTTCCGCGGAGTCCATAATTTCCGCCTTACCGATGACAGCCGAAAGAGGCATTCCCGCCGCAAGAGATTTGGCAGTGGTGATGAGATCCGGTTTGATTCCGCTGTGTTCGATGGCGAAAAGTTTTCCTGTTCTGGCGAATCCGGACTGTACTTCGTCCGCAACAAGTAGAATGCCATATTCATTACAGATAGATCTTAATTTTTTCAAGAAGGAAGGAGGAGCGATGTAGAACCCTCCCTCACCTTGTACAGGTTCAATGACGATGGCTGCGACTCTGTAAGGATCTATATCCGACTTGAAAATATTGGAAAGTGCTTTTAGGGAATCTTCTTCCGTCACTCCATGGTATTCCATAGGGAAGGGAGCGTGGTAAACGTCGGAGGGAAAAGGACCGAATCCTTTTTTATAAGGAATGATTTTTCCCGTCAAAGCAAGAGTCATCATCGTTCTTCCGTGGAACCCTCCTAAGAAGGAGATCACTCCCGTTCTCCCTGTGGCAGTCCTTGCTATTTTGACAGCGTTCTCCAATGCTTCCGCACCGGAAGAAAACAAAATGGTTTTTGAAGCTCCTTCAATGGGAGCCTTTTGATTCAATTTCTCCGCAAGAGTCACATAAGGCTCGTAAGGCATGATTTGGAATGCAGTGTGGAGGAATAAATCGACTTGTTTGTGAATCGCATCCAATACTTTGGGATGACAGTGTCCCGTATTCATCACACCGATTCCACCTCCGAAATCTATATAACGTTTGCCTTCCACATCCCAGATCTCTGCGTTTTTTGCCCTATCAGCAAATACATGATAGGCGGTTGTGACTCCTCTGGGGACATTTTTCAAACGTTTTGCCCAGAGGGCTTGGTTTGTCGATGAGGTTTGGTTTGTCATGTAATGCCTCCTAGGCAGAGATATTTGGTTACAGTATAATCGTCTAATCCGTATTTGGAGCCTTCTCTTCCCATTCCGGAGAATTTGACCCCTCCGAAAGGAACCTGTTCGGAAGATATGATTCCTTCGTTGATGCCTACCATTCCGTATTCCAATTGTTCCGCTACTCGGAAGAGTCTGGCTATGTCTTTGGTGTAGAGATAAGATGCTAGACCGAACTCGGTATCGTTGGCAAGTCGAACGGCTTCTTCTTCCGTTTCGAATGTCATAATCGAGGCAACAGGCCCGAAGGTTTCCTCTCTGCTAGCTAACATTTCTTTGGTGACCGGATACAAAACAGTAGGTTCGAAAAAATTTCCTCCCAAAGGATGCGGTCTACCTCCTGTAAGTATTTTAGCACCTTTTGAAACTGCGTCCTGAATGTGAGTCTCTACTTTTTGTTTGGCCGCCTCATTGATCAGAGGGCCTTGTTCCGATTCGGAGAGTAGGCCGTTTCCTACTTTCAATCGGGAGGAAGCTTCCGTCAATTTTGCTGCGAAATCGTCTGCGATATTTTTATGAACCAAGAATCGATTTACACAAACACATGTTTGTCCCGTATTTCTGTATTTGGATAACATGGCTCCCTTCACTGCTTCGTTTAAATCGGCGTCTTCGAAAACGAGGAAAGGAGCATTTCCACCTAACTCTAAGGAGAGCTTTTTCAAAGTTTGTGCCGATTTTTCCATAAGATACATTCCCGTTTTTGTGGAACCAGTGAAGCTGAGTTTACGGACGTCTGCACTTTCTAAAATGGTTTTGCCTATAGAAACAGGATCCCCTGTCACCAAATTCCAAACTCCTTTCGGTATCCCCGCTTTTTCACCTAATACAGCTAAAGCGAAAGCGGAGTATGGAGTGAATTCTGAGGGTTTGGAGACCACTGTGCATCCTGCTGCGAGTGCGGGAGCGACTTTTCTAGTCAGCATGGCGGCAGGAAAATTCCAAGGAGTGATGGTGGCGACCACTCCTATAGGTTCTTTTAAAACCAAAATGCGAGTGTCCCTTCTGTGGGAAGGGACGATATCACCATACATTCGTTTGGCTTCTTCCGCAAACCATTCGATGTAAGAGGCGGCATATTGAATTTCTCCTCTGGATTCGGCAAGAGGTTTGCCTTGTTCCAAAGTCATGATATGAGCCAACTCTTCTTTATATTCTAAAATGAGTTGAAACCATTTATGCAGGATGTTGGCTCTTTCCTTTGCGGTACGTTTTTTCCAATCCGTAAATGAGGACACCGCTGAACGAATGGCAGACTTCGTTTCCTTCGCTCCTGAGTTGGGAACGGAACCTAGGACTTCGTTTGTCGCCGGATTCACCACATTGAGCTTACGATTGTCTTCGGAATCCACCCACTCTCCGTGGATGTAATTTGTTTCTCGAAACAAGGAACTGTCTTTGATGGATTTCATAGGATTGCCAATTCATAAGTAAGCCGGTATGAAAAAAATTCATACCTTTTTTTTAAAAACGAAGTTAGTTGTTGATCTATTTTAAAAAATAGGAAAACTTTTCCCTGAAAAACTTGAAACAACCAGAGGAGCTAATTGAATCATGAAACCAGAATCATTCCGTAGAATCCTTTCTGCTTCGATTGTACTGTCACTCAGTCTAACAATCGCTTGCGGAAAAAAAGACTCCAAGTTATCCGAAATAGGACAGTCGGAAGGCGAAGTATCCATAGTCGCCTGGCCGGGTTATATCGAAAAGGGTGAAACCGATAAAGCATACGACTGGGTCACCGAGTTTGAAAAAAGCACCGGTTGTAAAGTGAGTATAAAAACGGCGGCAACTTCCGATGAAATGGTTGCTTTGATGAACGAAGGCGGTTTCGATTTAGTGACTGCTTCCGGGGATGCCTCCTTACGTTTGATAGCCGGAAACAAAGTGCAAGAGATCAATATCGATCTTATCCCCAGCTGGAAAAATATAGACTCTCGTCTGCAAAATGCCGCTTGGCATACTGTCGACGGAAAACATTACGGAGTTCCTTATCAATGGGGTCCTAACGTTTTAATGTACAATACGAAAGTGTTTAAAGTCGCTCCTACAAGTTGGAACGTAGTTTTTGAAGAACAAAAATTACCGGATGGAAAATCGAATAAAGATAGAGTGCAAGCTTTTGACGGGCCGATCTACATCGCGGATGCGGCTTTGTATCTTAAATCCGCCAAACCGGAATTAGGAATTCAAGATCCTTACGAATTGGATGAAAAACAATATTCCGCAGTCATTGATCTTTTGAAAAAACAAAGACAGCTCGTACCTAAATACTGGCACGATGCGATGGTGCAAGTGGACGACTTCAAAAAAGAAGGGTTAGTTGCTTCCTCCACTTGGCCTTTCCAAGTCAATATGTTGATCGGAGAAAAACAGCCGGTAGGTTCCGTAGTTCCTAAGGAAGGGGCGACAGGATGGGCAGATACCACAATGCTTCATAGAGATTCCAAACATCCGAACTGTGCATACAAATGGCTTGAACACTCCATCCAACCGAAAGTGCAGGGAGACTTGGCTTCTTGGTTCGGGTCGGTTCCTTCCGTCCCTAGCGCCTGCAAAGGAAATGCATTGTTAGGTGACAGCGGTTGTTCCATCAACGGATTCAATAATTTCGAAAAAATCTCCTTTTGGAGAACCCCTGTGGAAAATTGTTCCGGAGGAAGAAAATGTATCCCTTATAAAAAATGGGCGGAAGATTATATTTCCATCATCGGAAGCAGATAATCCCGATCCTTTTTAAACCTTAAAAAAAGAGTTCGGTTCGGCATTTTGCCGGATCGAACCATCACCGAAATCGGTGGATGAGTGCGGAGGAAAGTGAGTATACATGAGTTACGATGTGGAATTCCAAAATGTAACCAAAAAGTTCGATCAATTTTTGGCAGTGGATCAGCTGTCTTTCGGGATTCGGAAAGGTGAGTTTTTTTCCATGTTAGGTCCTTCCGGATCGGGAAAAACCACCTGTCTCAGAATGATCGCAGGGTTTCAGGACCCCAGTGAAGGCAGTGTGTTTCTGGAAAACAAAGATGTAACAGGCGTTCCTCCCTACCTTAGAAATGTAAATACTGTATTTCAAGACTACGCTCTTTTTCCCCATTTAAATGTGGAAGAAAATGTAGGATACGGCTTAAAGATCAAAAAACTACCTACTTCTGAAATTCAAACAAGAGTGAAGGAAATGTTGGAGATGGTGCGCCTTCCAGATGCGGGGAAAAGAAAACCTTCCGAACTTTCCGGCGGACAAAGACAAAGAATTGCATTGGCAAGAGCACTCATCAATCGTCCGGGAGTTCTTCTTTTGGATGAACCTCTAGGTGCGCTGGATCTCAAATTGAGAGAAGAGATGCAGATCGAACTCAAATCCATTCAGAAAAAAGTAGGGATCACTTTCGTATTTGTAACCCACGACCAGGAAGAAGCATTGTCTATGTCCGATCGAATCGCCATCTTTAATAAAGGTAAGGTGGAGCAAATAGGAACTCCTTCCGAAGTTTACGAAAGGCCTTCCACAGAGTTCGTTGCCAATTTTGTGGGAATCTCCAATATTCTGAAGGGAGAGGAACACAGATCCATTTTGGGCAAGTCAGAGAATGCGATGATTCGCCCTGAGAAAATCCATGTATTGGATTCCGACTCATCTAAAGATGGTTTGGTGACATTGAACGCTTTTTTCAAAAATCATATCTATTCCGGAGCTACTTCCAGACTTCTCTTCGAAACCAAATCAGGCCAAAGTTTGATGGTATTCCATCAAAATCAAAAAACAAACGAAGAGAAACTTTCTTTGGGCAGAGAGGTTCTTCTCGCTTGGAAAGAATCCGATATGCATTTGTTTTAAAGGTTTGCGATATGACTGCTCTCTTGAACCGATTTTTTGTGTTTTTGTTTTACCGCAAAACACTCGCATTGTTTTTGCTTTTGTCTCCTTTGCTTCTTTGGCTGGGGATCGTATATTTGGGTTCTTTGTTTACCCTTCTGATACAAAGTTTTTTTTCCGTAGATTCTTTTTCGGGAGTGATCAAAAAGGAATTCACTTTAGAGTCTTATTACGATCTGTTCCGTCTTTCCACAAACTGGGACATCATCTTCCGCACTGCGGGAATGGCTTTCTCTGTGACTTTGATGAGCGGAATCATTGCATTCCCTATCGCCTATTATATGGCGATGTATGCAGGGCCAAAGTTGAAACCGGTTTTGTATCTGGGAGTGATGCTTCCTCTCTGGTCTAGTTATCTTGTAAAGGTATATGCCTGGAAACTTTTGATGGCTAAGGAAGGAATCATCACTTGGTTTTTAGAGCGTTTGCATCTCATGTCCGTTTTGGATTATGCGTTGAGTCTTCCTGTGATCGGTGGCTCATCTTTGTCCTTCTCTTATTTAGGGATGTTTTTGGTATTCGTATATATCTGGCTTCCTTATATGATCCTTCCTGTGCAGGCTTCTTTGGAAAGAATTCCCAAATCATTGTTAGAAGCTTCTTCCGATTTGGGAGCTAGTCCTTTCTCAACGTTCCGTAAGGTGATCCTTCCTTTGGCGTTTCCCGGCGTAGTCGCCGGGTCTATATTCACTTTTTCCCTTACCTTGGGAGATTATATCATTCCTACCATCATCGGAAATTCCAGTTATTTCATCGGTATGGCAGTTTATACTCATCAAGGAACGGCAGGTAACATTCCTTTGGCGGCAGCTTTTTCCGTAGTGCCGATCGTAATTATGATGATTTATCTCACAATCGCAAAACGATTAGGAGCTTTCGATGCTCTCTAAAATGAATTTCAGCAAATTGAGCCTTCTTGTCGCCACGATCCTCGGGTTTTTGTTCATACACATTCCCATCTTTCTGATCATTCTGTACGCTTTTTCCACGGATGAAAAAACGTTTCAATTTCCTCTCCCCGGTTTCACCTTAAGGTGGTTTGGTGTTGCTTGGGATAGACCCGATATTTGGGATGCTATTTTTCTTTCCGTGCAGGTGGCCTCTATCTCCACTGCGGCAGCAATCGTTTTGGGAACTTTGGCGAGTTTGGCCATCTACAGAAGTAGTTTTTTCGGCAAAGAAGTGATTTCTTTTTTGGTGATCCTGCCGATCGCATTGCCTGGAATCGTCACAGGAATTTCTTTACGTTCCGCAATGAGTCTCTTTGGAATTCCTTTCAGCACATGGACGATCGTCATCGCACATGCGACTTTCTGTATCGTGACCGTTTATAATAATGTGTTGGCTCGGTTGAGAAGAAATTCCTATTCTCTTGTGGAAGCTTCTATGGATTTGGGAGCCAACCAATGGGAGACCTTCCGCTATGTGGTTCTTCCTAATATTGCCACGGCACTTTTAGCGGGAGGAATGTTGTCTTTTGCACTTTCTTTCGACGAAGTCATCGTAACTACTTTCACTGCGGGGCAACAATCCACTGTGCCAGTGTGGATGTTGACGGAATTCATCCGTCC
>VFQU01001436.1_pt1 | contig 14069 bp, 14 predicted proteins | sample 3512311 | NCBI WGS metagenome assembly VFQU01 (sample SAMN10412377, study PRJNA504923) | tailings metagenome | isolation source: Relicate 3 Philex TSF3 active mining site | place: Philippines: Tuba, Benguet | collected 2017-08-29 | reverse complement strand
GGAAGAACACGATGAACGATCCGATCACGCCGCCGATCAGCGTGCCGGCGCCGCCCAGCACCGCCATCAGCAGCGCGTCGACCGACGTCGTGAGCACGACGTTCTCGGGGCTGACGATGCCGGCGGTGTGTGCCCACAGCACGCCCGACAGCCCGCCGAAGGCGCCGGCGATGACGAAGGCGATGTATTTGTGCAGCCACGTGTTGTAGCCGAGGATCTTCATCCGCAGCTCCTGCTCGCGGATGCCCTGAAGGCTGCGCCCGAACGGCGAGCGGATCAGGATGTACATCAGCAGCAGCGACACGGCGAAGAAGCCGAACACGACGTAGAAGAACGTCACGTCGTGCGACAGGTCGATTCCGAATTTCGGGCGCTCGCGCAGGTTGATGCCGTTGTCGCCGCCGGTCAGCGAGTTCCAGCGGTAGGCCAGGCCCCAGATGCACTGGCCGAGCGCCAGCGTGATCATCAGGAAGTAGACCTTGGTCGCGCGGATCGCCAGCAGCCCGAACACCGACGCGAGCGCGCCGCCGGCGAGAATGCCAAGCACGGCGACGATCCAGAAATCGAAGCCCAGCCCGAACTGGAACCGCGTCGCGAGAATCGCGGTCAGATACGCGCCGACGCCGAGATAGGCGGCCTGGCCGAGCGAGGCGAGGCCGGTGAAGCCGAGCAGGATGTCGAGGCTCATCACCAGGATCGCGAACGCCAGCGCCCGTGTGCAGAGCAGGATCACGAACGAATTGGTGTTGGGGACGATGATCGCGATGGCCGCAAGCGCGACGACGACCGCCAGGATCTTCAGCGTCTGGTTCGACGGCATGGCGGCTTATTCCCTTCCGAACAGCCCGGTCGGCTTGATCGCGAGGATCAGCGCCATCGGGGCGTACAGCGTGAAGTAGGAGATTTCCGGGAACAGCGCCTTGCCGAAATTGTCGGCGAGCCCGACCAGCAGCGCGCCGATCGCCGCGCCTCCGAGGCTGCCCATGCCGCCGATGATCACGACCGCGAAGGCCAGCGGAAGTATCTCGAAGTCGAGGCCGGGATAGACTCCGAGGAACGCGCCGCCGATCACCCCGCCGAGCGCCGCCAGGAACGCGCCGAGCGCGAAGATGAACATCGAGATGCGCGATGTGTCGACGCCGACGCCCCGCGCCATCTGCGCGTCGTCCACCGTGGCGCGGACCGCGGCGCCCATCCGGGTCTTTTCCATCGCCAGCCACAGGACGACGCCGATGAACAGCGCCGTCGCGATCATGAAGATGCGATAGAGCGGGAGATAAAGGCCGCCGACGACGATGCTTTTGGTCAGCGCCTCGGGCGGATTGATGTCGAAGTTGTTGCCGGTCCAGATGTCGAGCGCCGCCTGCTGGAAGAGGAATGCAAAGCCGACCGTGAGCAGCACCTGCCGCAACGGGTCGAAGCCGAGCGGGCGAAGGAAGATCCGCTCCATCAGCAGGCCGATGATGGCGATCGTCAGCGCGGCGACCGGTAGCGCAAGCAGCCACGAGTCGGTGGTCCAGATCACGGTGAGCGCCACGTAGCCGCCGAGCAGGAAGTAGGAGCCGTGCGACAGGTTGACGATGCGCATGACGCCGAAGATCAGCGACAGCCCCGCGCCGAGCAGGAACAGAAGCGCGCCGTAGGAGATCCCGTTGAACGTCTGGATGATCCAGAAATTGAGATTCATTCCCCCCGCACCTTCCGTTGGTGGACAGCAGGCACCGATCAGCTTAGCCCAAGGTTTTCACACGGAACACCCCGTCACAAGGCCGCATGCGGCACTTTCGGCGGAACGTCAGCGCTTTCGGGCCTTGCGCGCGGCTCGCTTCACCTTCGCCTTGCGTTCGAGAACCGCGCAGACTGCGGCCGTGTCCTGGTCGCCGTAACCTTCGCGCAGGGCGTCGCGATAGACCGGTCCGGTCGCGCTGAACAGCGGCGTCGGAACCTTGATCTTGCGGGCGAACGCGCCGATCACGTCCATGTCCTTCTGCCAGACCGAGCATTTCATGGTCACGTCGGTGTAGTCGTTGCGGACCATCATCGGCGCGCGAAGCTCGAACACGCGCGAATTGCCGGCGCCGTTTGAAATCATTTCAAAGACGATGGCCGGATCGAGCCCGGCCTTCATGCCGAGCACCATGGCCTCGGCCGATGCGACGTTGTTGATCGCCACCAGCAGGTTGGCGACGTATTTCATGCGGCTGCCGTTGCCGAAGCGTCCGACGTCGTAGGTCTTGCGCGAGAAGCCCGCGAACATCGGCTTGAGCCTGGCGATCGCCTTGCTGTCGCCGCTGGCGTAGATCACGAGGTCGCCGGTGCGGGCCTGCGAGCCGGTGCCGCTCACCGGGCAGTCCAGCATCGTATGGCCGGCCCTGGCGAGGATGGCCTCGGCCTTCTCCTTGTCCTCGATGGTGAAGGTCGAGCATTCGACGATGGTGCGCCGGGCCGCGCCGGCCTTCGCGATTTCGCGCGCGGTCGCAAACAGCGCCTCGGGCTTGGGGAGGCTGGTGACGATCGTTGCGGCCGCGTGCGCCACCGCGGCGGTGTCGGCTGCGATCTCCACGCCGTCGCGCGCCAGCTCCTTGCGGCGCTCCGCGCTCAGGTCGAAGCCCACCACGCGCCAGCCGCTCTTGACGAGATTGCGGGCGAACGACCCGCCCATGATGCCAAGGCCCACGATTCCCACCGTGCCCTTGGTGCGTGCCGGGCTCATTCTCCCTACTCCCATGCTTGTTGTCGTTGCCGCGATCGTCCCCATCAAACACCAGGACACGGGCGACTGCCAAGCGCGGCGCGGTTGCGGCGCGCCTGCGCACTTCCGCGGCGCCGGAGGATCGCCTATCGTCGCCCGCCGCGGCGGGCCGGACCTTCGGGACCGCTCCGCCGGAATCAAGGAAGGGCTGGATCGGAATGCATATCGGCATCGCCGGCGTCGGCCGGATGGGGACCAACATCGGCCTGCGGCTGATGGAGTGCGGACACACGCTGACGGTCTGGAACAGGTCGGCCGACAAGCTGGCGGCGCTGACCGGGGCCGGCGCGAAGGCCGCGGCGTCGCCGGCCGCGCTCGCCTCGGCGGCCGACGTCGTGATGACGATCCTGACCGACGCGGCCGCGATCGACGCGGTCTACGGCGGCCCGCAGGGGCTGCTCGCCGGCGACGTCGGGGGCAAGCTGTTCATCGAGATGAGCACGGTGCCGCCCGACACCGCGCCGAAGCTTGCGGAGAAGGTTCGCGCGAGGGGCGCGGCCTTCGTCGAATGCCCGGTCGGCGGCAGCACCATTCCCGCGCGCAGCGGCAAGCTGCTGGGCCTGATGGGCGCCGAGCCGCAGGACGCCGCGCGCGCGCGGCCGATCCTCGACCAGATCTGCCGCCGCGTGCAGCACGCGGGTCCGGTCGGATCGGGCGCTGTGCTCAAGCTGACGGTGAACCTGCCGCTGATGATCTACTGGCAGGCGCTGGGCGAGGCGCTCGCGGTCTGCCGGCCGCTCGGCATCGATCCCGCGGAATTGCTGGACTTCCTGTCGGAGACCTCGGGCGCCGCGAACGTGCTCAAGCAGCGCATGCCGGGCATCGTCGCCCGGCTCAGGCACGAGCCGTCGAACATCGCGACGTTCAATCTCGACGGCGGCATCAAGGACATCAAGGCGATGCTCGCGGAGGGCGAGCGCCGCGGCATCGACCTGCCGGTGCTGCGCCAGACGCTGGCCTGCTACGAGGAGGCGCGGCGCAACACCTCGGGCGACGAGGAGGTCTCGAACGTGGCGGCCTATTGGGCCGAGCGCGGCGGAGCAACGTAACGGCGCGGGGCCGCGGGGCCCGGCCGCGTCAGGGAGGGCGGGATGAAGCTGTTTTCGTTCTGGAGGTCGCTTGCGACCTTCCGGGTGCGGATCGCGATGAACCTGAAGGGACTGACCCCGGCCGAGGTGGTCGAGATCAATCTCGTGAAGGGCCAGCAGCGCGAGGAGGCCTTCCGCAAGGTCAATCCGATGATGGCGATCCCGGCGCTGGTCGAGGACGACGGCACGGTGCTCTACGAGTCCTTGGCGATCATCGAATATCTCGACGAGGTGCATCCGAACCCGCCGCTGCTGCCGCGCGACCCGCGCGGCCGGGCGCGGGTGCGCGCGCTGGCGCAGATCGTAGCGGCCGATTCCCATCCGCTTTGCGTCCCGCGCGTGCGCGACTATCTCGAACATGTCTACAAGCTCGACGAGGCGACGCGCACGGAGTGGTGCGCGCACTGGATCAGGCAGGCGCTCGATGCGATCGAGAAGCATCTGTCGGCGGAAAGCGAAACTGGCCGCTGCTGCCACGGCGACACGGTCACGCTCGCCGACATCTGCCTGGCGACGCAGGTCGCGGGCGCCGGATTCTACAAGGTCGATCTCGAGCCCTATCCGACCGTGCGGCGGATCGCCGGGGAGCTGTTCAAGATCGACGCTTTCGCCCGCGCGCATCCGCTCAAGCAGCCGGGCGCCCCGGCGTCGGTCTGACGCACGATCCGAAAATGCGGATACCGATCCTGCTTCAGAGCGCGGCGGCGCGGCCGCGCTTGCGGCTTCTGGGCAGCGGCTGCTGAGGAAACGACGTCGGTGGAATGAGCGCCGCCCACTGGTCCTGGATGCGGCGGACCTCCTGCTCGAAGGCGTCCAGGAACAGCCGCGCCTGCGGCGACAGCGAGCGCCGCGCCGGCGAGATCACCACGAATTCGGCAAACAGCGGCGGGTCGTAGATCGGATTGACCGTGCGCTCGTGCCGTCCGACGTCGCTGATGCAGATCAGCCCCGACAGGATCGCCACCCATTCGGAGCGCGCGACGAAGTCGAGCGTGCCGATCATCGCGTCCAGCTCCATCATCTCGGACACCTCGACGCCGTGGGTCTGCAGGTACATCTCGATGTTGCGGCGCCGGATGTTGGCGCGTCCCGGCACCACGATCTTGAGCGGTCCGCAGTCGCGCAGCCGCACCGGCGCGAGCGGCGTGAATCCGAGCCGCAGATTGGACACCAGCATCTCGCGGTCGCGCACCAGCAGCCGCGAGCGCAGGCCGACCCGCCCCTCGAAGGCGGGAACGACCGCGAAGTCGAGCTCGTTGGCGAGCACCATGTCGGTGAGCAGCCCGCTGTAGCCCTCCACCACATGGAGCCGGACGTCCGGGTGGCGCGGCACGAAGCCTTCCAGCGTCGGGGCGAGCGCGGCCCGCGTCATCGTCGGCATCAGGCCGATGCGCAGGTCGCCGGTGACGAGATCGACGAAGCTGCGCGCCTCCTCGCCGGCGGTCTCGATCTGGCCCACCGCCTCGACGCAGCGGCGGTAGTAGCGCAGGCCCGCCGGCGTCGGCTTCACGCCCGCCGTCGAGCGCTCGAACAGCCTGACCCCGAGCGTCCGCTCGACCGCGGCGACATGCTGGGAGATGCCGGACTGCGTGGCGTTCTCGCGCGCCGCGGCCCGGGTGAACGAACCCTCCTCGCAGACTGCGATCACCGCCCTGATCTGCTTGAGAGCGATCTCCACCGGCCGTCCCCTCCATCATTTTATTTAATATTGAAGGGCAGAATATATTAATTCGCATGAGAGGGCCAGAATGCCTAGGGTTGTCCCCGAGGGGGCGATGGCCGTCACCTGCGACCGTCACGAGGCGCCATGAAGCTCGGCTTCTTCACCATGCCGATCCACCCGCTCGACAAGGACTGGCGACAGTCCCTGCGCGAGGATCGCGAGGCGTTCCTGCTGGCCGACCGGCTGGGCTTTTCCGAGGGCTATGTCGGCGAGCATTCGACCGACCGCGCCGAGAACATCACCTCCTGCATGATGTTCATCGCCAGCCTCGCGAGCGAGGTGAAGTCGATGCGGCTCGGCACCGGCACCGTCAACATGCCGAACCAGCATCCGGCCGCGGTCGCGGCCAACATCGCGATGCTCGATCACATGCTCGACGGCCGGCTGATCTTCGGCATCAGCCCGGGCGGGCTGCTCTCCGATTCCGAGGTGTTCGGCGTCCTCGACAACGACCGCAACGCGATGCTGGTCGAGGCGATCGATCATGTGCTGGCGATCTGGTCGAGCGAGCCGCCCTACAACCGCGAGGGCAAGTTCTGGAACATCAGGCTGGAGCGGCAATATGTCCCGGAGATCGGGCAGGGCTTCCTGCCAAAGCCGCTGCAGAAGCCGCACCCGCCGATCGTGGTGACCGCGGTCGCGCCGTTCTCCAAGGGCGTGACCGAGGCGGCCGCGCGCGGCTGGGACCCGATCTCGGCGAACTTCCTGATGCCGGAATGGGTCAAGAGCCACTGGCCGAAATACGTCGAGGGCTGCCAGCGCGCCGGCCGTCCGGCCGATCCGGCCAACTGGCGCGTCGCCAAGAGCATCTTCGTGGCCGACGACGACCGCACGGCGAAGGCCTATGCGACCGATCCGAACAGCCCGTACCGGTTCTACTACAACCAGCTCTACACCAAGCTGAAGAAGGGCCGCCTGGAGCTGTTCAAGACCCGCCGCGACCAGCCGGACAGCGAGGTGACGCTGGATTCGATCTGCGACGAGCTTGTTATCTACGGCTCGCCCGACAAGGTCGCCGACGAGATCCTGAAGTTCCGCGAGCGCGTCGGCGACTTCGGCACGCTGCTCTACGCCGGCAAGGACTGGCGCGATCCGGCGCTCGGCCGCCGCTCGATGCAGCTTCTGGCGGAGAAGGTGATGCCCAAGGTCAACGCCGCGATCCGGCCGCAGGCCAAGGCGTCGTGAGTAGCGTCGTGAGCCCAGCGCCGTGAGCAGGCCCCGCGTCTTCGTCACCCAGCCGATCGCGGAGAGCGCGCTGGCGCGGCTGCGCGCCGTGGCCGAGGTCGAGGTCAATCCCGATTCCAGCCGGGTGCTGCCGAAGGACAAGCTGATCGAGGCGGTGAAGCGCTGCGACATCCTGATCTCGCTGCTGCACGACAGCGTCGACCGCGACGTGCTGGCCGCCAATCCGGGTCTCAAGGCGGTCTCGTCGATGAACATCACGCAGGACCGCATCGACCTGCCGGAGGCCACGAAGCGCGGCATTCCGGTCACCAACATTCCGGCGATCGTCACCGACGCCACCGCCGACATCGCCTTCGGCCTCCTGCTCGCGGTCGCGCGCAACATCGTCCAGGGCGACAAGCTGTTCCGGCAGGGCACCTATCCGGGCTCGCAGTCGAACCACCTTGCGGGCGCGGCGGTGAGCGGCAAGACGCTCGGCCTGATCGGCTGCGGCCGGATCGGCCAGGCGGTGGCGCGGCGCGCGCGCGGCTTCGACATGACGCTCCTCTACCACGACCCGCGGCCGCTCGCGCCGGAGGACGAGCTGCGGCTCGGCGCGAGCTACCGGCGGCTCGACGACCTGCTGGCGGAATCCGACTTCGTCTCGCTGCACCCGCAGCTTGGACCTGCGACGCGCCACCTGATGAGCACGCTGCAGTTCGCGCGCATGAAGCCGACCGCCTATGTCGTCAACACCTCGCGCGGGCCGGTGATCGACGAGGAGGCGCTGGTCAAGGCGCTTCGGGACGGGAAGATCGCGGGCGCGGGGCTCGACGTCTACGAGTTCGAGCCCGAGGTCTCGCCCGAGCTGATGGCGATGCCCAACGTCGTGCTGACGCCGCATCTGGGCAGCGCGGTGCTGGAGCTGCGCGAGGGCATGGCCCATGTCGTGATCGACAACACGATCGCGCTGATCGAGGGCCGTCCGCCGGTGAGCTGCATGAACCCGGAAACGCTGAAGAAGCTGTTTTAGGGCGGCGGGGCGGGGTGTGTGACCGTCATCATATCGAGCGATCCTGTGGACTATGCGCCGCGGCCCGTGCCGCTTGCCCAGGTCCCGCGCGCCTACGGCCTGCTGGTGGTGGGCTCGTCCATATGGCCGGAATACCGCGAAGGCGACCCTGCCCTCATACACCCGCATCTGCCGCATGTCGGCGGCGAAGTCTATGTTTTCTATGCGGAAAAGGAGGGCGAGGCCCGCGCCTCCATCAAGCTTCTGCGGCGCGCCAGCCCGTCCGAATGGCTGGTCAGCCAGCACAATCCGGCGCGGGACTTTTCCCTGCCCCGCGCCGAATGGTAATGGGCGCATCGCGTGATCGGAAAGTATGCGAGGCAGTAGCCATGGGCGCAATCGTCGGTTCCGCACTCGCGATCGCGGCGGTTTTCGTGATCTACGCCGGGGTCAACCGGCTGATCGAATGGAGGTTCGGGGAGCCCAGGCCGCGCCTGGCCGCCGGAATCATGCTGATCCTTTTGCTCGGGGCAGCTCCAGCCACACTCGTCATCCTGACGATGCTCCCGTGAGGCGCCGGAGCGAACCGCTGTTGTGGCAGGCGCTGTGGTGGGCCGGCAGACTCATCGGCCTGCTCGCCGCGGCTGGCTTCTGGGTGGCCATTCTGGCTGGCGGGACTTGCGATCCGGCACTCGACTTTGAATGTCGCGGCACCGATGATTGCCAGATAAACTGTAACATAACTTGCATTATCTTGGCCACCGAACCAGCAGCAGGAGGCTTGGATGCCTCTCAGTTTCGATGTTTCGCGCCATGACGCAGACATGGACTGACGTCCTGCAACGCGAGCTCCGCCTGCTCGCCGCCGGCGGCTTCTGGCCGTAATTTTGCCGGGGATGTGCTCGATCTTGCTCTTGACTTTATTCCTAGTCTCTTCTATCTCCATTCCGCCTCGCTCGTTCGAGGGCGTCGTCTATAGCGGCGTCGGATGACGGAGCGGGGCCGGCCTCCCACATACCGGAGGCCGAGTGGAGCGCCGGGAGGCGCAGGGCTCCGCGCAGGGGCCCGCGCGCCCCGGGCCCCCGCCACCCTCAAGGACGAGGCGGGGTTCCGGAATCCTGGCGCGAAGGCGGGCCTCGCACGCCCGCTTCGGGGGGGCCTCGCAAGCTCCCCGGCGCCTCCCGGCGCTCCATCCCTCGATCGGGACGGCAAACAGGCGAACACCGCGGCACAGGCCGCCCGCCGCCCGGCGGAGCGTTGGCTATTCCGCGGTCCAGCCGCCGTCGAGGACCAGCGCGGAGCCGGTCATCAGCGACGAGGCGTCGGAGGCGAGGAACACGATCGCGCCGGTGAGCTCTTCGAGCTGGCCGAGGCGGCCGAGCTTGATCTTGGAGAGCACCTCGTCGCGGAACGCCTTGTTCTCGAAGAACGGCCGCGTCATCGGCGTCTCCAGGAACGTCGGCCCGAGCGAATTGACGCGGATGTTGTGCGGCGCGAGCTCGATCGCCATCGCCTTGGTGAAGCCCTCCATCGCGTGCTTGGAGGTGCAATAGACCGTGCGGCGCGCGGCGCCGACGTGGCCCATCTGCGAGGATATGTTGACGATGGAGCCGGGAAGCTTCGCCTCGACCAGCCGCATCGCGACGGTCTGCGCCATGAAGAACGCCGCGCGCACGTTGAGCGCCATGATCGCGTCGAAGTCCTCGAGCGTGACGTCCGCAAGCATCTTCGGCCGGTTCATGCCGGCGTTGTTGATCAGCACCTGATAGGGCGGGCGCGAGGCGAGCGCGGTGCGGCAGGCGGCGACGTCGGTCACGTCGAGCGCGAGCGCGTCCGCGCTCTGGCCGCGCGCGCGGATCGCCTCGGCTGCGGCCTCGATCTCCGCGCGGGTGCGCGCCGCGAGCGTCACATGCGCTCCGGCCTCGGCCAGCGCCGAGGCGGCGGCGAGCCCGATGCCGCGTCCGGCGCCGGTCACGAGCGCGCGGCGGCCGTCGAGGCGGAACGAGGGCGTGCGCGTGAGTTCGACGGTCATCGGCGCGGGCCCCCTCGCGCGGGCCTGCGCCCGCGGCTCACATCGCGCCGCGCACCGCTCCGTAGAGCAGCAGCAACGCGCCGCAGCCCAGCACGGTGAAGGTCGCGGCCATTCCGGCCTGGCGGAACGCGAGGTTCTCGTCGGTCCGCGACACGCCGAACGCATGCAGGATCCGTCCGGCCAGCAGCGCCGCGCACATCGCGTGCACCGACCAGCGCGGCCAGCCCTGCATCTCGGCGAAGGCCATAACGATCAGCGCGAGCGGCACGTACTCGGAAAAATTCGCGTGAACCCGGATCGCGCGCTCCAGCGGCGCGTGCCCGCCGCCGCCGATCGCGACCCGGAATGTGCGCCGCGCTCCGATGACCCGCAGCGCCAGCACGACGCTCATCAGCGCCAGAACGGCGGCATAGACCGGCACGACGATCGGCATGGCGCGCTCCCGGAATGACCGCCGGCCGCTGGACCGGCGTCGCGATGTGGCCTTCGCCTGCCATTACGCTTCGGGCCGCCAACGGATCACTCCGCCGCCTGGCCGTAGCCGACATTCTTGCGGCCGTAGCGGCGCACCCGCACGTTGGCCTGTTCGGCGTGGGCGACGAAGCCCTCGAGCATGCACAGCCGCGAGCAATATTCGCCGATCGCCGCGGAGGCCGCGTCGCTCGTCACCTTCTGGTAGGTGCAGGTCTTGAGGAACTTTCCGACCCAAAGCCCGCCGGTGTAGCGCGCGGCCTTTTTGGTCGGCAGCGTGTGGTTGGTGCCGATCACCTTGTCGCCGTAGGCGACGTTGGTGCGCGGGCCGAGAAACAGCGAGCCGTAGTTCCGCATGCCGTTGAGGAACGCGTCCGGGTCGCGGGTCATCACCTGCACGTGCTCGGAGGCGATGCGGTCGGCCTCGGCGATCATCTCCGCCTCGCTGTCGCAGACGATGACCTCGCCGTAGTCCCGCCACGCCTGGCCCGCGGCGTCGGCGGTCGGCAGGATCTTCAGCAGCCGCTCGATCTCCGCCATCGTGTCGTGGGCGAGCTTGTCCGAATTGGTCAGCAGCACCGCGGGGGAGGTCGGGCCGTGCTCGGCCTGGCCGAGCAGGTCGGTGGCGCAGATTTCGCCGTCGACCGAGTCGTCGGCGATCACCAGCGTCTCGGTCGGGCCGGCCAGCAGGTCGATGCCGACGCGGCCGAACAGCTGCCGCTTGGCCTCGGCGACATAGGCGTTGCCGGGGCCGACGATCATGTCGACCGGGGCGATGGTTTCGGTGCCGAGCGCCATCGCCGCGACCGCCTGCACGCCGCCCAGCACGTAGATCTCGTCCGCGCCGCCGAAATGCATCGCTGCGACGATGGCGGGGTGGGGCCCGCCCTTGAACGGCGGCGCGCAGGCGATGATCCGCTCGACGCCCGCGACCTTCGCCGTGACGATCGACATGTGCGCGGAGGCGACCATCGGATAGCGCCCGCCCGGCACGTAGCAGCCGATGGCATTCACCGGGATGTGGCGGTGGCCGAGGATCACGCCGGGCAGCGTCTCGACCTCCAGGCCCTTCATCGTCTCCTTCTGCTTCCGCGCGAAGTTCCGGACCTGCTCCTGCGCGAAGCGGATGTCGTCGAGGTCGCGCCTGGCCACCTGCGCGATCGCCTTCTCGATCTCGGCGGGCGAGAGACGGAAGTCCCGGGGCGACCACTTGTCGAACCTTTCCGACAGTTCGCGGATCGCCGCGTCCTTGCGCTCCTCGACCTGCGCGAGAATGCCCTCCACGGTCTCGCGCACCTTCGCGTCGGCGGCCTTGATGGCGCTGGCGTCCATTCCGCGCTTGAGATAGCGGGGCATGGGGGTTCCTCCATTTCCAGGTTCGTTGCTCCGGTCATGCCATTTCCGGGGCGCGGGGTTCAACCAGGGAGTGGCCAACTCTCGTCATGGCCGGGCTTGTCCCGGCCATCTCGACAAGGGACGCGCGATGCTCTCCTAAGCGGGATCGCCGGGACAAGCCCGGCGATGACGGCTGTGTTTGTTGCAACCATTGTCAATCTTCAATTGTCAAACAGCCATGGCTCCGCCGCCCCTGTTGTTTGAAAGGCGCGGGGTGCGCCTGCATTCCGCTCCCTCTGCGAAACGAGAGGGTGATGGAGCGCCGGTCGGCGCAACATCGAATTTCACGCCTTGGGAGGCGTGGCGTCCCGCTAACGGAGGGACGCACGCCGGCCGGCGCTCCACCGCGGCTTTTGTCGGGACCGGGCCGCGCTTTTCGTGAGGCGTTCGCCTCTCCGTCAGCCAAGCTCTGGCAGGGGATCGTAGTGTCCCCGGGCGGAGCCCCGGTGCCGTCCGGGAGCGGAAGTTGCGAAGTCCCGCCCGCGGAGCCGCATCCCGCTCCCCCAGCAGAACCGCTTACGATGACGCCCTCGGATGAAGCGTTTGAAGAATAAATTCACACGGAATAATGTCAGGTAGAGGCGTCAAACCACAACACGCAAGTGAATTTTTCTTCGTCATTTCTGGATTGAATTTGTATAGGAAAATAGACCTTGACACGCATCCCGATCCATAATAGGAATATTATCCAAAGGAAGGCCACGCAATGCTCGTTCCGAAATCCACAAGACCCGTGCCGCAGGTCCAGCGATGGCAGTCGCGCGCGGAGATCATGAGGGCGCATTTGGATGGCCTCAGCCCTCTCGAACTCCTGCGGGTGCGAACTGACTATTACGCGTTTCGCTTTGGCTGGGACTTCAAGAATCGGAGATTCCACCAGGGGAGATTAGCCCTTTACGAGAAGTGGAGCGAAAAGGCTGGCTTTAGACCCGACCAACCGCGTTGGTCCGCAGGCAACGGAAGAGTCAGCGGACGTTGGTCTGGCGGAGCCGGGACCGGTCCAGCCGGCACGAGACCCAATCCTGGCCAACCCACCCGAGGCGGGCATCACTTCGTGCCGAGGAAGATTTTCGAGCGCGAACCTCTCCGGCCCGAGACTCGGAGGGTGTTTGAGGAAGGCGTAACCGGCCCCCTCCGTGCCGGGCGGCACAAGGGCGGCAAGGATCACGACATCTACACCGATTCCGTTTACGAACGTTATCGTCGGTTTCTTCGTGAGAACGGCATTCGGTCGGAGGACATGACGCCGGAACAAGCGTTCAAGCTACTTGATGAGGTTAAGCGTTCGAGCGATCCGCGCATCCGCGATCTCAACCTGAGAATCTTCAGGCGAGAAATCTTCTTCTTGATTCGCCGCATCGGGCGCGGAAACGAATGAGGGCCAAGCGACATTGATCGACTGCATGGCGAACGGCTGAAATCGTTCGAACGCCTGGTCGAGCGAGTTGATCGCATCATGTTGCAGTTCGGCCGCTCCGATTCGCTTTCCCAGCACGGCGACTATTCGGTCCTTGGCGACTACTGGGGCTATCCGCAGGTTAGGCTCAGCGTCCACCATCTGGCGCTCCTTCATCCCAGTATCATCAAGCGACTGCAGGCCGCAGTCGCCAATTTCGCCGGTTGGGAAATCGTGGCCGTGGTTGCGATCCGTGAGCATTACCATGACTGGCCGGACATGGCACTGTACGTTCGACCGCACGAAATTTTCGACACGCTGCAGCGACAGTACTTTCCGCCAGAATTCCAGACATTGGAGTACGAAGGGAGCCGCCGCGGGACGGAAGCCGAAGCATAACGCCTGATCGGAAGCGTCGGGCGCGAGCGATGTCAGGACCGCGGCCCGCACTGGGCGAAGAGAAATCGATCGTCCGTCTACTTGATCGCCTGCGGGTTGATCGGGCTTCCCGTGCCGCCGGTGATGATGAGCGGCGGGCCGGCGAAGAAGAACTCGTAGACGCCGTCGTTCTCGCAGTCCTCGGCCAGCTCCTTGAGATAGAAGATCTCGCCCATGCAGAGGCCCATGGCCGGGATCACGACCCAGTGCCACGGCTGGTTGGCCTCGGCGGTCTCGTTCGGCCGCACCTCGACGCCCCAGGTGTCGGTGCAGATCGCGGCGATCTGCTTCTCCTGGCACCAGTAGCAGTTCTCGAACATCACGCCCGGCGCGTCGCCGCCGGCATAGCCGCCCCATTCGCCCTCCTTCATGCAGCGCTCCATCTGCCCGGTCCGGACGATGACGAAGTCGCCCTTGCGGATCTCGACGTTCTGCGCGCGGGCGCACTTGTTGAGCTCGTCGTTGGAGATGCCTTCGCCGTCCTTCAGCCACGGCACGCCGCGGAAGCGCGCGATGTCGAGCAGCACGCCGCGGCCGACCATCTTGCTGCGCGAATGCTCGATGCCGAGCACGGCAAGGCCGCGCGAGTCGATCAGCT
>VFQU01001435.1_pt1 | contig 14081 bp, 10 predicted proteins | sample 3512311 | NCBI WGS metagenome assembly VFQU01 (sample SAMN10412377, study PRJNA504923) | tailings metagenome | isolation source: Relicate 3 Philex TSF3 active mining site | place: Philippines: Tuba, Benguet | collected 2017-08-29 | reverse complement strand
TGGTTGGTCTCGCGCTCGATCGCCTTGATGCGCTCGCCGTCGGCGGCCGAGAACGCCTCGCCGATCGCGAGCAGGCGCGCGCGCGCGTCGTCCGGCAGCGGCGCGACCTCGGCGATCGCCGGCTCGCGCGACAGCGCGAGCAGCCATTCGATCTCGACGCGGACGCGGCGGTGCATCAGCCCGAACTCGCTGAAGATCGGCCGCAGCGGCTCGGCCTTGGCGGCGTAGCGGCCGTCGAGCGGCGACAGGGCGAAGAGGGCGGCGGTGTCGCTCATGAGGTGGCTTCCGTTGTCGTCTTGGGCTGCACGGTGATGGTCTTGATGCGCGCGCCCTGCATCTTTCGCACGATCAGATCGAAGTCGTCGAAGCCGAGCATCTCGCCCTCGGTCGGCAGGCGCTCGAGCCGGTCGATGATCAGGCCGCCGACGGAATTGATGTGGGCCGGCGCCGGAATCTCGCGTTCGAGCATGCGCTCGAGCCGGAAGATCGGCAGGCCGCCGGAGATCGAGAACGAACCGTCGGCGGCCTTCTGCACGGCGCCCGGGCCGGCGCGGCGGTGTTCGTCCTCGATGTCGCCGACGATGACCTCGATGACGTCTTCCATCGTGAAGAAGCCGACGATGCGGCCCGATTCCTCGGCGCACAGCGCGATGTGCGTATGTCCGGTGCGGAAGCGCTTGAGGATGTCGAGCACCGGCGCCTCCAGCGGCACCGTCACCGAGGGACGCAGCAGTGCCGGGATGTCGGGGACATGGCCGCCGTTCTCGGTGACCGCCTGCAGCAGATCCTTGACGTGCAGGATGCCCAGGACGGTTTCCTCCTCCTCGTCGAACCACGGATACCGGCTGTAGCGCGCGGTCCGGAACGAGGCGAGCACTTCGTCCATCGACATGCCCTGGTGCAGATAGGCGAGCTGATCGCGGGTACGCATCAGATCGCCGGCGACCAGTTCGGGCAGCTCGAGCGCGTGACTCATCATCACGAACTCCTCGCCGACCGGCCGGCCGCTGCGCGCGGCGCGCTTGGCGTGCAGGATCAGCTTGAGCTCGTCGCTGCTGTATTGCTGTTCCTCGTTGTGCGCATCGAGGCCGGCGCTGCGCAGGATGCGGTTGGCGCTGGCGTTGAGCAGCCAGATCGCCGGATACATCAGCCAGTAGAACGCGTACAGCGGCGCGGCCGTCCACAGCGACATGCGCTCGGGCCGGCGGATCGCCATCGACTTGGGTGCCAGCTCGCCGAGCACGATGTGCAGATACGAGATCACGGTGAACGCGATCACGAACGCGATGATGTGCGAGGTCTCCGGGCTCACTTCGAAGCGCGCGAACAGCGGCTCGAGCAGGCTCGCGAATGCCGGCTCGCCGATCCAGCCCAGGCCCAGCGACGACAGCGTGATGCCGAGCTGGCAGGCCGACAGATAGGCGTCGAGGTGCTCGTGGACGTTCAGCAGCACGCGGCCGCGCCAGCCGTGGCGTGCCGCCAGGCCGGCGGCTTGGGTGTGGCGCAACTTGACCAGAGCGAATTCGGCCGCGACGAAGAAGCCGTTCAACAAGACCAGCAGCAGCGCGGCGAGAAGGTAAAGCAGGTTCCCCAGCATGGACCGACGGATCGGGAAAGACCCGCCGATTCTAGCATTGCGGGCACCGCGCGCCGGGCGAGCGGCCGCCGAACCGGTATGGACGGCTATAATCGCGGTTTTCCCTTTCCCCACCGAAACCGCAGGACACCGACGATGAGCCAGTACCGGATCGAGCGCGACAGCATGGGCGAGCTGAAGGTCCCCGCCGATGCGCTCTACGGCGCGCAGACCCAGCGCGCCGTGCAGAATTTCCCGATTTCCGGGCTGACGATGCCGCGCGAGTTCATCCGCGCGCTCGGGTTGATCAAGTCCGCCGCCGCCCAGGCCAACGCCGACCTCGGGCATCTCAAGAAAACTCCTGCGCGCGCGATCCGCAAGGCCGCCGAGCGCGTCGCCCGGGGTGAATTCGACCAGCACTTCCCGATCGACGTATTTCAGACCGGCTCGGGCACCTCGAGCAACATGAATGCCAACGAGGTCATCGCGCACGTCGCGGCGCTGTCCGGCAGCCAGGTGCATCCGAACGACGACGTCAACAACGGCCAGTCGTCCAACGACGTGATCCCGACCGCGATCCAGGTCAGCGCGGTGCTGACGACCAGCGAGAAGCTGTTGCCGGCGCTGACCCACCTCAAGGCGGTGCTCGACAAGCGCGCTAAGGAGCTGCGCAAGGTCGCCAAGACCGGCCGCACCCATCTGATGGACGCGATGCCGGTGACGTTCGGCCAGGAGCTCGGTTCGTGGTCGGCGCAGATCCGCTCGAACATCGAACGCATCACCGATACGCTCAAGCGCGTGCGCCGCCTGCCGCAGGGCGGTACCGCGGTCGGCACCGGCATCAACGCCGACGCCGAGCTCGGCCCGCGCATCGCGGTCGAGCTGACGCGCCTGACCAAGGTCAAGTTCGAGTCGGCCGACAACTACTTCGAGGGCATCGGCTCGCAGGACGCGGCGGTGGAGCTGTCCGGCCAGCTCAAGACGCTGGCCGTCGCGCTGACCAAGATCGCCAACGACCTGCGCTGGATGAACTCCGGTCCCCTGGCCGGTCTGGGCGAGATCGAGCTGCCGGCGCTGCAGCCGGGCTCCTCGATCATGCCGGGCAAGGTCAATCCGGTGATCCCGGAGGCGATGGCGATGGTCGCCGCGCAGGTGATCGGCAACGACCTGACGATCACGATCGGCGGCCAGAGCGGCAACTTCCAGCTCAACGTGCAGCTGCCGGTGATCGCCTACAACCTGCTGCAGTCGATCGAGATACTCGCCAACGCCGTGGTCGCGCTGGCCGACAAGGCGATCGCCGGCTTCAAGGTGCGCGAGGACAACATCAAGGAAGCGCTCGCGAAGAATCCGATCCTGGTGACCGCGCTCAACTCGGTCATCGGCTACGACAAGGGCGCGGCGACCGCCAAGCAGGCCTACAAGGAAGGTCGTCCGATCATCGACGTGGCGCTCGAGACGACCGGCCTGTCGCGCAAGCAGTTGGAGCAGCTGCTCGACCCGACCGCGCTGACCAAGGGCGGCATCCACGGCGGCTCGGCCGGCGGCTGATTCGTGCCGATTGTCGATAACGTGCGTTCGCGCACGTTATCGACGCGCGCGGTTCGGTAAATGCCGCACGCGCTCTTGCCGAACCACGAATCGCGTCGTGGACGGGCGCGGTGCGCTCGCGCGAGTGCATCACGCGGCGCGGGCGTGCCCGGCCATCGGACGGTTCGTGGCGTCCGGCACAGGTCTCGGTGGACCGTGCCGGAGATGATCGCGCGGAACTCTTTCGATGATGCAGGGGGTGTGATGAAAATCAGAGGTCTGGTGCTGGCGGTCGCGTTGGCCGCCGGCAGTGTCGCCGCGCAGCAGAGCGCGGATATCAAGGGCGAGGACCTGACGTCCGGCGCGGCCGATGCGCGCCTGGCCGGCATCGGTCGCGAGGCGGCCGCGTCGAGCCAGCGCGTCGTCGTCACCGCGCCGCAGTACTGGCACGGTTCGATCGCGGCCAAGTTGCGTGCCGGCGGCGGCAGCCGCCTCAACGTGGTGCTGCGCGACGGCTTCTACGAGAACGTCGTGATCCGTGTCGAGGCTGCGACGCCCGAGCCGCCGCCGCGCGCCGAAGCGCCGCCGGCCCGCCCGGCCGCCGAGCGCACCGCGGCACCGGCGCCGACTCCGCCGCCGGCCAGGCCCGCGCCGCCGCCTTCACCGTCGCCCGCTCCCGCCGAACCGACACGGACCACCGCGCCCGAGCCGGCGCGCGCCGAGACGCCCGCGCCGGCACCGGCACCGCCAGTGCAGCCGCCGGCGCCTGCTCCGGCCGCCGCGCCGCCGGCAGCCGAGGCAGCGCCGCTGCAGCCGCCGATGTTCGACCGCTTCGCCGAGCCGTCGGACGTCGCCGAGGAGCGCAGTTTTCTCGAGCGTTCGTACAACGACAACCGGCGGATCCGCTCGCGGCTCAAGCCGGGCGATCTGAAGCCCGGCGATACCGTCTATACGCGCAACGGCGCGGCCGTCGTGATTCGCCGCGAAGGCGGTACGCTCGATCGCTACTGGCTCGAGGGGCAGCTCGACCTCGAGCAGGCCGGCATCGTCAAGGAAGGCGGTAACAAGTATCAGGTGCTGCGTGCCGGGTTCCGCTGACGGCGGCCCGCGGCTGCCGATACGCTGACGCAAAAAAGGCGGCACCTCGCGGTGCCGCCTTTTTCGTGGCCGAAGTTCGCCGTGTCGCGGCGAATGCTTGGGTCGGCGCTCAGCTCGCCGTTTCGATGCGGCGGCCGCGCATCCAGATCGCGGCGCCGATCATCGCCGCGCCGGCGAGGATGCCGATCCACATCGGCGCCGTCGCGAACCGCGCATAGACCGTGGCCGGTGCGAGGTTGTCGAGCACCGACCCGCTCTGCAGCATCGCCGCATTGCGGCCGAGCCAGCTGAACGCGCCGTCGCCGAGCCAGGAGCCGGGCACGATGCCGAACAGCAGCCGCGCCAGCACGTCGTTGAGCAGCACCGAGCGGTCGATGTTCGGCAGGCCCAGCGCGCCGACCCAGGTATTGGCGACGAAGATCAGCACCGGCAGGATCACCGCCCACAGGAACGGCTTGCTGCGCACGAACGCCGACCAGAACAGCAGCCAGCCGATCGTCGGCAGCGCCCAGGCCGCGTCGGCCGGGATCGTCAGCAGCATGCGGCCGAACAGCGAGAACGGTCGCGACGCGGCCAGCAGCGGCAGCGGATTGATGCCGTGCAGGGCGGCCCAGCTGCCGATCACGACCAGGAACAGCGCGAACGCGATCGTCGAGACCAGCAGCGCGATCAGCGGCGCGACGAACATTGCCGAGACGGCCTTGGACAACACCGTGGCGCCGTCGCCGACCGGCAGCGATTTCCAGAACAGCACGCTGCGATCGCGGCGGTCGTCGTAGAGCGCGCCGAGCAGATAGAAGAACAGCACGAAGAACAGCGCGATGCACGGCACCATCGCGAACGACACGTAGGCCGCGTCGAGCGCGCGTCCGGCCTGGTCGATCTGGCCGCTGCTGACCATCTGCGTGATCGACTCCAGCGACACGCCGACCTGGACGTTGATGCGGCTGGCGTAGACCTCGGCCCAGATGATGCCGAGCAGCGTGAACAGCAGGATCGTCGCGCTGATCCAGAACGGCGTCCAGAAGAAGCCGCCGCGGTGCTCCCAGTATTCGCGCTTGAGGAGCCAGGAGAACGTGTTCATGCGTAGGTTCCTTTCATCGTGGCGACGAACAGATCGGCGACGCTGGGTTTGTGCAGCTCGCCGAGCGCCGACAGGCGGGCGCGGTCGACGCCGTCGAACAGGAAGATCGACTTGCCGAAGATCTGCCGCTCGTTGATCGGGCCGAGCGCGCGGGCCTGGTCGACCTTGTCCGGGTTGACCATGACCTCGCAGTAGCGCTCGCCGACCTCGTCCATCGTCGCCGCCAGGGCGATCTTGCCGTCGCGGATGAAGACCAGATCGGTCAGGATGTGCTCGATCTCCTCGACCTGGTGCGTAGTCACGATGATCGTCTTGTTCTCGTCGAAGTAGTCGTTGAGCAAGGTCTCGTAGAACGCCTTGCGGTACAGGATGTCCAGGCCCAGCGTCGGCTCGTCGAGCACCAGCAGGCGCGCGTCGATCGCCATCACCAGCGCCAGATGCAGCTGCACGATCATGCCCTTGGACAGTTCGCGCACGCGCATCTTCGGCGTGATCTTGGTATGGGCCAGGAACGCCTGGCACTTCTCGCGCGAGAAGCGCGGATGCACGCCGGCGACGAAATCGACCGCCTCGCTGACGCGGATCCAGCGCGGCAGTACGGCCACGTCGGCGATGAAGCACACCTGCTGCATCAGCTCGCTGCGCTGGCGGCGCGGATCGAGTCCGAGCACCGAGAGCCGGCCGTCGAACTCGGTCAGGCCGAGGATCGCCTTCAGCGCGGTGGTCTTGCCGGCACCGTTGGGGCCGATCAGGCCGACGATGCGGCCCGGCTCGATCGTCAGATCGATCGCGTCGAGCGCGACCGACCGGCCGTAGCGCTTGCTGAGGCCGCTGGCCTGGATCACGGCACTCATGACCGGTCCTCCGCCTCGCGCCGGCCGGCCGTGGCGAGCAACTCGCGCAGATCCAGCCCCAGACGCTGCAGGCGCGCATGCAGCGCAGGCCATTCCTCGCGCAGGAAGCGCTCGCGTTCGGATTGCAGGAGCGCGTCGCGCGCTCCGTCGGTTACGTACATGCCCAGCCCCCTTCTCTTTTCAACCAGATTCTCGTCGACCAGCTCCTGGTACGCCTTGGACACGGTGATCGGATTGATCTGGAAATCCGCCGCGACCTGGCGCACCGAAGGCAGCGCATCGCCTTGCTTGAGGACGCCGTCCAGGATCATCGCCACCACACGGTCGCGCAGCTGGCGGTAGATCGGCGTCGAGTCGTTCCAGGCGACGTTCATGGTCATTCCTTGACCGCGACGCCCGTGGCGGTCGCCTTGCCGAACGAGTAGTACGGCATGTCCAGCGAGATCTTGCCGATCAGGCCGTCACGGGATGCTGGAACCGTCGAGGCGTAGCCGCGCGCGCCGGGCTCCTGCTCGGCGGCCGCGAGGTCCTCGGCGGTCGGCTGGACGCGGACTTCGGGCAGGACTTCGAGGTCGGGGCGGACCAGGACGGTCGGCAGAACCGGCATCGTGGCGGTTTGGGCGGTGTGGGCGGTGACCGGCGTGGCGGCGGCGGGGCGCTGCGGCATGCCGGATAGGCCGAAGGTCAGTACCAGCAGGCCGGTGGCGATCAGCAGGGCAGGGATCAGGCGGGTGGACATGACAACCTCCTTCGAGGTGGTTGGGGTGACTGATGAAGTAGTGTTGTAGTCAACTATAACACCAAATCAAAAGCCGTCAAGCGATATCGGTCCACGAGTTCAAAAAAGGGGCGCTGCGCGGGATCGGTGTGTCCGCTCAGGCGACCGTGGCGCGGACCCGCTCGACTTCCGAGCGCGGCGGCGCGCCGAACAGGCGCTTGTACTCGCGGTTGAACTGCGAGGCGCTTTCATAGCCGACGCGATGCGCGGCCGACGTCGCTTCCAGACCTTCTACAAGCATCAGCCGCCGCGCCTCGTGCAGGCGCAGCTGCTTCTGGAACTGCAGCGGCGACATCGACGTGACCGACTTGAACTGCCGGTGCAGCGAGGACGTACTCATGTGGACCTCGCCGGCCAGTGAGTCGATGCTGAGCGGCGACAGATAGCGCTGGCGCAGCAGGTGCACCGCGCGCGCGATCCGGTGCGAGCGGTGATCGACGGTCGCCAGGTCGCGCAGGCGATGGCCGAGCTCGCCGATCAGCACGCGATAGAAAATCTCGCGCAGCGCGAGCGGCGCCAGCACCGGCAGATCGGCCGGTGCGTCGAGCAGGCGCATTAGGCGCAGGACCGCGTCGAGCAGCTGCGGATGCGCGCGTGCCGAGTACAGGCCTCGATCGAGAGAGGCCGGCGCCGTCGAGCCGGAATCGTAAATCAGCTGTCCGAGCAGATCCGGGTCGACGTCGAGCCGCAGGCACAGATACGGTTCCTCCGGCGTCGCCTGTACGACCTGACCGACCATCGGCAGCGTCACCGAGACGACGAGGTAGTGCAGCGGATCGTAGTGGTAGGTCTCGCCGCCGAGCAGGGCGATCTTGCTGCCCTGCGCGACGATGCACAGACGCGGTTCGTAGACGCTCGGCGTACAGGTGGTCGGCGCGCTGGCGCGGATCAGCTTGAGGGCCGGGACGGCGGTGTCGTGCAGGCCGTCGGTCGGCGTGAATCGGGCAATGCGCCGCGCCAGCTCGGCCTGCGCGGCGGGGATCGCGGTCGGGAATGTGGTATCGACGGACATGCGGTGATTCCTCGCGCTGCGCAACCGGTGGGCAGGCCGAGAGTATGCTGCCGCGCGCATTCGCTGGTCGGGTCGATGCGCGGCGAATTGCAGGATCGGGCAAGCATCGGCCAGCAATTGAGCTACCGGCGCCGCGGCCCCGGCCGTAACGTGGCGGCCTCCCCGACCGCCGGAGCCGCCGTGTCGCAGCCGATCCCACGCCGGCAGCCCGTCCGCTGCGCACGCGCGCTCCGCGGCGGAACGATTGGCCTGCTGGATCGATCGGTGAGCGTGTCATCGCGATCCTGGTTGCGTCCGCCCCGGCGCGTCGGGCGATCCGCACGAAACTTTCGCGACTGCGAATGGTTCTGTGTTCGCTCGTGTGGTGCAGCATGCCGCGGGGGCGTGACGCCGGCGCCCGACCGAAAGCCGGTCACCTGTCATTCCTCCGGCGCAGCATGCGCCTGACCGTCTAGCGGAGACCGTTTTTCATGTGGATCGTCCAATACGCGCTCGGGCGCCGCTACACAATCGGCGTCATGGCCATCCTGCTCCTGTTGTTCGGGCTGCTGGCCGCCCGGCGCATGCCGACCGACATCCTGCCGGAGGTCGGCATCCCGTCGGTGAATCTGATCTGGACCTACAGCGGACTTCCGGCCGGCGAGATGACCGCCAAGATCACCTCGTTCTCCGAGATCGCGGTGCTCAACAACGTCGACGATCTGAAGGAGGTGCGCTCCGAGTCGTTGAACGGCATCGGCCTGGTGCGCATCGATTTCCAGCCCGGCGTCAATCTCGAGCGCGCCCTGGCGCAGCTGACCGCGGTGTCGCAGACGATCCTGCGCCGCATGCCGCCGGGCACGTCGCCGCCGCTGGTGGTCCGCAACAACGTGTCGAGCACGCCGGTGCTGCAGCTGGTGCTGTCGTCCGATGCGATGACCGAGGCGCAGCTCTACGATTACGCGCGTCTGCAGCTGCGCTCGCAGATCCAGACGATTCCCGGCATCCGCATGACGCTGCCTTACGGCGGCGCGGCGCGGCAGATCATGGTCGACCTCGATCCGCGCGCGCTGCAGACCTACGGTCTGACGCCGGCCGACGTCACCGGCGCGCTCGAGCGCGGCAGCTCGACCCTGCCCTCGGGCACGATCCGCGAAGGCGAGCGCGAGATGCAGATCGCGCTGGAGACCAGTCCCGAGACCGCAGCGGGCTTCCTCGATCTGCCGGTCGCCGCGCGCAGCGGCAACGTGATCTACGTGCGCGACGTCGCCTCGGTGCGCGACGGCGGCGCCTTGCAGACCAACGTCGCGCGCATGGACGGCACCAGCGCGGTGTCGGTCGCCCTGATCAAGCTCGGCGGCGCATCGGCGGTCGAGATCGTGCGCGCGGTCCGCGCGCGCCTGCCCGAGATCGTCGCCTCGGCGCCGCCGGGCACGCGCATCGAGCCGATCTTCGACCAGTCGGTCTTCGTCGACAACGCGATCGGATCGATCCAGCACGAGGCGATCCTGGTCGGCCTGCTGGTGGCGTTCGTCGTGCTGGTCTTCATCGGCTCGTGGCGGTCGAGCCTGATCGTGCTGAGCGCGATACCGCTGGCCCTGCTGGCCTCGGTCGCGATGCTGAACCTGCTCGGCTACACGTTCAACGTGATGACGCTCGGCGGCCTCGCGCTCGCGATCGGCATCCTGGTCGACAACGCGGTCGTCGACGTCGAGAACACCAACCGCAACATCGCGCTCGGCAAGGACGTGCACACGGCGATTCTCGACAGCGCGCGCGAGGTGGTGTTTCCGGAGTTCGTGTCGACGATCGCGATCTGCATCGTGCTGACGCCGATCCTGCTGCTGTCGGGCCTGTCGGCCTGGGTGTTCACACCGCTCGCGCTCGCGGTGATCTTCGCGATGGCCGCCTCGTTCCTGTTGTCTCGCACGCTGATCCCGGTGCTGGCGCTGATGCTGCTGCCGGCCGACGTGGAGAGCCGCCGCCATCCGCGCTGGCGCGCCGAGAAGCTGCTGCTGGCCGTGCATCATCGCTTCGAGCACACGCTCGACGGCCTGCGCGACCGCCACCACGCGCTGCTCGAGCGGCTCGGCCGGCACGGCTTCGTGCTCGCGCTCGGCGCGCTGACGGTGATCGCGCTCGGCGCACTGGCGACGCTGGCGCTCGGACGCGAGTACTTCCCGTCGGTCGACGCCGGCCAGCTGCGCCTGCAGGTGCGCCTGCCGACCGGTACGCGGCTCGAGCAGACCTCGGCCCGGCTCGCCGACATCCAGCGCGAGATCCGCCGGATCATCCCGCCGGCCGAGCTGCAGACCGTCTACGAGCAGATCGGCATTCCGGACGCGGTCAACCTGGCCTGGGTCGACAGCGCCGTGGTCGGCTCGTTCGAGGCCGAGGTCATGCTGCAGCTGCGCCGCCCGCATGCGCCGAGTGCTCAGTACCTGCGCCGGATCCGTGAGCGCGTCGCCGAGACGTTTCCCGACGTGAAACTGTTCGAGCGGCCGCCGGACGCGACCAGCCGCACGCTGGCAGGGTCCGCGGTCGCGGCATTCGAGGTGCGCGTCAACGGACGCGACGGCGCCGGCAACCTGGCGATCGCGCGTGAGATCGAGCGCCGCTTGCGCGACGTGCCCGGCGCAGTCGACGTCGCGCTGCGCCAGGTGCTGGATCTGCCCGAGTATCGCGTCCAGGTCGACCGCAGCCGCGCAGCCCAGCTCGGGCTGACCGCCCAGGACGCCAATCGCGCCGTGCTGGCGGTGCTCGGGTCGGCCGGCACGGTCACGCCGGTCTACTGGGTCGACAGCGCCAGCGCGACCTCGTACACGGTCCAGGTGCAGGCGCCGACCGCGCGCATGGACAGCATCGAGACCCTGCTCAATACGCCGCTGCGGATCGGCAGCGGCGGCGAGGCGGTCCTGCTGCGCAACATCGCCACGGTGACCGCGCGCAGCGTGCCGGCCAGCCTCGGCCGCACGATGCTGGCACCGACCGTCAGCGTGCTCGCCAACGTGCAGGGCACCGATCTGGGCGCGGTCTACGACCGGCTGACCGCGATCGTCGAGGAGATCCGGGCGCAGCTCAAGCCCGGCAATCGCATCGAGATCGCCGGCCAGGCCGAGGCGATGCAGAGCGCCTACGGCGAACTGGCCGGCGGCCTGGTGATGTCGGCGATCCTGGTGTTCCTGGTGCTGGTCATCAATTTCCAGTCGTGGATCCTGCCGCTGGTCGCGATGTCGGGTTTGCCGATCGCGATCAGCGGCGCGGCGATCGGCCTGTGGGCGACCGGCACGCCGCTCAGCGTGCCGGCGCTGATGGGCGTCATGATGGTGATCGGCGTGTCGACCGCCAACAGCGTGCTGGTGTCGAGCTTCGCACGCGATCTGATCGCCGCCGGTCACGACCCGGTCGTCGCGGCCTACGAAGCGGCGGCCGTGCGCCTGCGGCCGGTGCTGATGACCGCCAGTGCGATGGTGCTCGGCATCGTGCCGATGGCGATCGGGCTGGGCGAGGGCGGCGAGCAGAACGCGCCGCTCGGCCGTGCCGTCATCGGCGGCCTGGTGTTCGGCACACCCGCGACCTTGATCCTCGTTCCCTCGCTGCTGGCCGTCCTCGGCCGCCGCAGCCGTCGCCGCGCCGAGCGAACGGGCGCCGCCACCGATACCGCGATCGTCCCGACCGGAGTGACTTCATGAAGCCGACCGTCCCCGCCGACTCCAACGTGCTGCCCGTGGCGTTCACCGGTGCCGCGCGCGCCGCGCGCCGGCTGGCCGCCGGCCAGCCGTCCGCGTCCCGGCCGCAGACCGATGCCGGCAGCCCGGCACCGGTGCTGCTGGCGATCGCGATGGCCGGTCTGCTGCTGCAGGGCTGCAGCGCGAGCGTCGCCGATCAGTCCGTGCCGGCCGCGACGTCCGCTGCGCCGACCGGGTCGGCCGCCGCTACCGAGGTGCTCACGGTCGTCGCCAAGCCGGCCGGCGAAAGCGTCGAACTGCGCCTGCCGGCGCGCGCGCTGCCCGGCGAGTCGGCGCGCATCTACGCACGCGCGACCGGCTTCCTGGCCGAGCGCCGCGTCGACATCGGCGATCGCGTCGAGGCCGGGCAGGTGCTGGCGCTGATCATCGCCCCGGAGATCGACCAGGCCGTCCGCGAAGCGGAGGCCGGTCTCGGCGAGGCCAAGGCCGATGAGGATCTGGCGCGCGTCAATTTCGAGCGTGCCGATGCGCTGATCGGCGGCGGCGCGATCCCGAAGGAGCAGCACGGTGAGCGCCGCGCGGCCTACGAGGTCGCGAAGGCGTCACGCGCGGCCGCCGAGGCGCGCCTGTCGAGTGCGCGCGAGCGCAAGGGCTTCCAGACCGTGCGCGCGCCGTTCGCCGGCATCATCGTCGCGCGCAGCGTCGAACGCGGCGATCGCGTCGTCGGCGATCAGTCCGGCGCCTCGCCGCTGTTCGAGCTCGCCGCGCTGGACCCGCTGCGCATCGTCGTCGACGTGCCGCAGAGTGCGGTGCTGCAGGTGCGGCCGGGCCAGCAGGCGCAGGTCAGTTTCCCGGAGCTCGGCGACGAGTCCCTGCCGGCCGACATCACGCGCAGCGCACAGAGCATTTCCGAAGATGCCGGCGGCATGCGCGTCGAGCTGCGCCTGCCCAATCCCGACGAGCGTCTGCCGGCCGGCATGGTCGGTCAGGTGCGCCTGAACCTGCCGCGCGTGGGCCAGGCGGCGCTGATTCCGATCAGCGCGCTGATCCAGGATGCGAAAGGCACGCGCGTGGCGACGATCGGCGCCGACTCGCTGCTCGCGCATCGTGCCGTCGTCGTCGGTCGCAATCTGGGGCCCGAGGTCGAGATCCTTGACGGCATCAAGCCCGGCGATGCGGTGATCGCCAATCCGAACGCACTGCTGCAGCCGGGCGCACCGGTCCGCGCACGTCCGGCAGGGAAGACCTGATCGGCGGTGCCGCGACCGGTGCCGGGTCGATCTGCAGTCGAACCCTGGCTCGCTGGCGACCCGTGATGATGTCCTCGCCGGAATCGTCGGCGGGCCGCGAGCCGCTGAACTTCGGTCACCTGGGTTCCGCAGAGACCTGCTTCGTCGTGCACGACACGGTCGCGTGGAACGCGTCTCTCGTTGACGCGGCTGCCCGCTGTGCCGGGGTCCGACCCGGCGATGGGGCGTCTGGCTGCCAACGGACACCATCCCCCGCGGCAACGGCGGCTACGACTTCAAGCCGCGTCATGACGACAGCGACTTCACGCTGCGCCCCGATGTGATCGACGGCTCCGCCGGCACGGCCCATGCCGCGAGCACCGCCTAGGTTTCGGCCGATCCGCGCTGGGCGTCGGGGACCGGGCTGCGGCCGCGCGGCGATTCACCGTTCTTCGAGGCCGACAGTTCCGGTCCGTCGGACGGCCTCGGCGACGGCGACGTGTAAGGGCGGCAGCGCGTGACCGGCGCCGCGGCGGACATCGGCGCCTACGAGCGCCGGAACCTGATCTTGGCGAACGGCGGGTGAGCGGTGCCGGCCGTCAAAGACCGAACAGCGCGCGGTAATGCACCGAGAGCCGGTCGCCGAACACGAACCAGGTCCAGCCGGCCGCTGCGATGAACGGGCCGAACGGAATCGGTGTTGAACGATCCTTGCCGCGCACGGCGAGAATCGTGCCGCCGATGACGGCCCCGATCAGCGAGGACATCAAGATGATCGGCAGCAGGCTGGCGGCGCCCATCCAGGCGCCGAGCGCGCCGAGCAGCTTGAAGTCGCCGTAACCCATGCCTTCCTTGCCAGTCAGCAGCTTGAACAGCCAGAACACCGACCAGAGGCTGAGATACCCGATCGCCGCGCCGAGGATCGCAGTCGGCGCGTCGACGAACAGCGGCACGAGCGAGATCACGAGGCCCAGCCACAGCAGCGGCAGCGTCAGCTGGTCCGGCAGCAGTTGCGTGCGGAAATCGATACCGCTCGCTGCGATCAGCACCCAGGTGAAGACCAGGGCCATCAGCAGCGTCCAGCCGAATCCGAACTGCCAGGCGACCACCGCCGAGGCGACACCGGTCAGCAGCTCGACCAGCGGATACTGGATCGAAATGGCGGCCTTGCAGTAGCGGCAGCGTCCGCCCAGCAGCAGCCAGCCGAGCAGAGGGATGTTGTCCCACGGCGCGAGCTTGTGCTTGCACCGGG
>VFQU01001434.1_pt1 | contig 14090 bp, 12 predicted proteins | sample 3512311 | NCBI WGS metagenome assembly VFQU01 (sample SAMN10412377, study PRJNA504923) | tailings metagenome | isolation source: Relicate 3 Philex TSF3 active mining site | place: Philippines: Tuba, Benguet | collected 2017-08-29 | reverse complement strand
ATAAGCCGGACAAAATGAACGCAGCTCCTAAAAGTTTCTGTAGTTCCAAGGATTCGTTCATAAACAAGTAACCGACAAACATAAGAGAAATGGGTTCTATCAGAAGAGATGCGTTGAGTTTACTGATGGGCAGGTATTTGTGCGCCTCGAAAAAGAAAGCTCTACCGAAAAAATAACCTAATACGGAGAAAAGTCCCAAGATAATCACAGTTGTTAAAGGAGGAAATAAAAAAGAACCTTTGATCCAAATATAAAGACCGAAAAATAAGGAGAGTAAAATCAAACGCAAAAAGGCATATTCCATGCCGAAGATATCAGGAACATATCTTTTGATCAAATAACTTTGGATGGCAAATAAAAAAGCGGAAGTTAAAATGATAAGGGAAGATATAACGGTGATTTGTCCTCCTAAAGTGGAAATTTCGTAGATCCCCACCAAAGCCAGAATAATCCCGAAACTTTCGAAGGCTTTCAGCTTTTCTCCTAATAAAAAAACACCCAAAAGTACGTTATAAAGAACTGTCGTTTTGATAAGAATGGCTGATGGACCCAGGTCGGAAATGCGAAGGGCAGCGTAATACATTACGATTCCTATCGCATTGGAAAAAGTTCCTAAGAGCAGAACTTTACCGTCTCTTACAATAGTTGTTTTGATGTTCTCTCTTCTTGTTTTGTGAAACAGAAAATAAAAGGAAACGAATAGTGCGGCTGCCGAAACTCCGTAAAAGGCGGCAATCTCCGGTTCCAGTTTGTATCTTCTAAAAACTTCCTTAAACCCGATGACTTCGATGGCAAAAAAAACACCCGTTAAAAATACGAAGAAGTATCCTTTTTTTTCGTTACCAGTCAATCGCATCCATCCCGTTTTGAACTAAATATTCGTTCGTTTTGCTGAAGTGTTTGTTTCCGAAAAAACCTCTATGTGCGGACAAGGGGGAAGGATGAGGTGATTTTAAAATCAAGTGTTTGGATTGGGGAATCAATTCCTCTTTTTTCTGTGCGAAAGAACCCCAAAGGATGAAAACCAAATTCGATTTTTCTTCAGCTAATTTCTGTATTGTGGAGTCGGTGAATCTTTCCCATCCTTGGTTTTGGTGGGAGCCGGCCTGGTTCGCTCTTACAGTTAAACTTGCATTTAATAAAAGAACACCTTGTTCGGCCCAACGGGAAAGATCCCCTTCTTTCGGAATGGGTTTACCCAAATCGCTTTCTATTTCTTTGAAAATATTCTGCAAGGAAGGTGGAAAAGGAATCCCCTTGGCAACGGAAAAACATAATCCGTTTGCCTGCCCCGGGCCGTGGTAAGGATCTTGTCCTAAAATCACAACTTTTACTTTTGCAAAAGGGCAATGGTCAAATGCGGCAAATATTTGTTTTGCGGGAGGATAAACGATTTTCGATTTATACTCTTGTCTTACGAATTCTCTGAGTGTTTGAAAATAATCTTTTTCAAACTCAGGCGTAAGTGCTTGTTTCCAGCCTTCTTCTATCTGTACGTCTTTCATATAACGAATCTTCTATTTTAAATCAAAAAATAAAACCCTCAAGTCGATTCCGCCGTGAGTCACATGAATTGTCTTTTGGCGGAAATTTCTCAACTTGTTCCGAACACTCATCCATTTCTCTTCGCTAGGACAAAGAAGAAAACCGGAAAATGAAAGATCTATTTTTTCTTTTCTACAGTGGGATTGAAACTCTTCGCCTAATTGAATGATTCGATCCGCAATTTTAGGATAGAGTAAATGGTCTTCCCCTTGAATTTCTTTTTTGCGAAAGCCGTAAGGAGGATTGAGAGGCATATAGAAAAACAATTTTGGCCGCGAGGAGTTTTCTTTCGAAGAAAAGAATGTTTCCTTCTGGCGGATCACTTGCTTCAAAGGAGAGTAAAGAAAGAAGTCTTCCGTTTCGAAACTCCAATCTAAGTTTCGCCCGAATATCTTTTCCCAACGAGTTTTTTCCTTTTGCCAATAAGCTTTCAAAGAAGGATCCGTATCTAGCCAAAGATGTGTATTTTTTCCTTTCGGAGAAGACTGTCTTTGTTTTTGAAAATGAGAGATTGTTTTTTCCGGAAAGAATTTTAGAAAAGGGAAAACAAAAGACCTGGGAAAACGCAGTCGATCCGTATCGCTTCCTTCCAATTCCCATTCTGTAGAGAATGTTCCCGTGCCTGCAAAAGGAAGATATAAAAACGCAGGATCCGTTCCTTCCCAGGATCCGAATTCTTTTCCTTGTAAAAGTAAACTTGCAGCTAAATCTTCCGGAACGGGAGCGCTTGTAGAAAATTGAGGTTTTCCTCCTCGGATATAGGAAGATTCACCAAATAAAGATAAGGTGACTGTGATTTCCTTTTCGAAATAGGAACCGTGCAGAAAAGAAATGATTTCGCTGTGAAGAAACTTGTCAGGATCTTGGAATAAATTTCTGACTATGGGGACCGAATTTTCGATCACTTTGGGAAGTTCGACAGGTGCATGGGAGGAAAAATGATTCCAATCTTCCGTTTTCCCCACCACCAAACGAATGTCTCTTAGGAAATAGCCGTATTGAAACAGATAGGCGATTTGATGGGAGTTCGTGTTTTCCAGTTTGATTTTTTCTGTGAACGTCCTGAGTTTGGGTTCCGGTTGATTCGGAAGTTTGATTTCACTTAGCAGTTGTTTTGTTTTTTCGGAAGCCCAAGTGGCAAGACCGGGTGGAAAATAGATCTCCCAATTGAGAGGAGTGCCAGCTTCAGGTTTTTTGATTTTAAACTTCCAATTCATGTTTTCCTTGCTCTTAATCGGAACCGGCGAAGATTGTCTCTTTAGATGAACCGCATCTTCTCACCCGAATTTTTCCTGATCCTGGCTGCATTCCTTTGGGGAGGCACCTTTGTTGCGATCAAACTCGCATTGGAATCGGTTCCGCCCTTTTTCTTTATTGCCATTCGATTCTGGATCGCAGGCCTTGCAATTCTTCTAATCTACAGAAAAAATTTATTCCAAAAAGGGAATCTCAAAAGATCGGTCTGGTTTCCTTCTTTACTAACAGCGATTTGTGTATTTTCGGGATATGCGTTTCAAACTTTGGGACTTGTGTATACTACCGCAACCCAATCCGGCTTCATTACGGGAGCCTATGTGATCTTCGTTCCCATATTACAAATACTTGTAGAGAAGAAATTACCTGCTTTTCGCACTTGGATTGCTGTGGTGGTTGTGCTGTTCGGCCTCTTTTTGATTTCTCAAAACGATTCCCAGTGGAGCGGCCTTTTAGAACAACTTCGTTTTTCCAAAGGAGATTTGCTGACTCTTGCCAGTGCGTTTTTCTTCGCAGTTTACATAATACTCATCGATATATTCAGCAAAAAAATCCAAGAGAAACAATTTGTTTCCTTTCAGATTCTATTTACTGCGGCTTTGGCGACTGTGGTCTTTCCTTTCGAACTTATCTTTTTCACAAGCGAAGGACAATCCTTAAGATTCGATTCCTATTTTTGGATGGGAGTGATTTATACTTCTTTATTCGCTACGATTCTTACGACTCAACTGCATACACGATTTCAGAAGGCGGTTTCTCCCACTAGAGCGGGGATTTTATTTTCTTTGGAACCTGTGTTCTCCTTTATCCTCGCCTATTTGATTTTAGGCGAGAGGCTTTCTTCCATAGGAGCTTTAGGTTCCGCGCTCGTATTGTTCGGGATCCTGCTTTCCGAAATAGGAAAATGGAATCAAAGAAAAGAATGATCAAATGATTTGATGTTCTTTTAAGGATTGATATAAAATTCCTATCGTTACTTTCAGGATGGACAACACTGGAATCGCAAGTAACATTCCGAAGATTCCGAAGAAATTCCCTCCCACTGCGATTCCTATAAGTATTGCTAATGGGTGTAGGGAAACCGCATTTGCAATGACCACCGGTTGAACAATCGCATTGTCGATCAATTGAGCCACTACGACGACTCCTGCGATAGAAGCCAGAGAAGGTGACATTTCAGGGAATAAAAAGGAAAACAAAATCGGTGGGATAGCACCTAATAGAGGTCCCAGATAAGGGATGGAGTTTGCAATTCCTAAAAAACAGCCGAACAAAAAGAAGAACTTCACTCCTATCAGATAAAAACCCAAGGAAGCGACCACTGCCATAATTCCGCATTGAATGGCTAAACTTTTTAAGTAACTGGTGATTTGTTGGTTGGTTCTGTAAAAAACCATTAGAAACATCTCGAAAAAACGATTGGGGATGAAGCTGATCAAAGTTTTGTAAATCAAAGTAGCATCTAACAAAAGAAAGAAACTGATGATGGGAATGATGATCATCCAACTGAGAAAAGTGGGAATCATCAAAACCATTTCTTTCATAAAATCTTCCAAGGATACAGTGATAAGAATGGCGATTTCTTCCGGTTTGAAGATTTTTTTCCATAATTCCGGATTTCTGGAAACGATAGGAAGTTCGTTGAAATCCAATATTTGAAAGTCGGGATCTGCCATCTTTAAGGACCATTCGGCGATGATCGGCTGTGCTTTGTCGAAGAGGCTGGGTAAATAAAAGGTTAACAACCAATATCCGAAACCTGTGATGATTCCGAATATGAAAAGTATGGTGATCGATCTGGGAACTCCTCTGGATTCCAAATGATCCACGATCCCGTGAAAGAGGTAAAAATGGATTCCTGAAACAAGCATAGGAACAGCTAAAAATTTAATTCCTATCACACCGATGAGAATGGTGAGTCCTACCAATACGAAAAAGGCGATCCTAAGAATGAGTTCCGAGATATGATTCGTTTTCATTTTTTCTCTTTATCTCGTTTGCTTTTAAAGTAAGCGGCTTCCAGTGTATCATTGGTTTTGCGAAGCCTGTCTGCGATAATGGTCGCAAAACTAAGGAGCAGATCGTTTCCGATTCTCGGTTTAGTTTCTAAAAGTGTTTTGAGTTCCGGTTGAAAGAAACCCAGCAGGATGGAATCCACTGCCGCCACTGCGGTAGCGGATCTTGGGATATCCTGGAATAGAGCTAACTCTCCGAAAAAAGCACCTTTCTCTAGTTCTGCGAGTTTCAAAGTGATTCCTTCTCTTTGGGAAGATATCTCCACTTTACCGCTTAGAATGAGATACACTCCCGTTCCTGCTTGTCCTTGAAAAAAAATAGTTTCCCCGGCGTAATACTTTCGTTTGTGGATGAGTCTAGCTACTTCCCTAAGAGTCCTTCTGGGCATCCCTTGAAAGATGGCGGTTTCTCTTAAAAAATGAGAAATTTCCGTGATGGGGTTGTCATCGCGTTTGAGAATGGATTTCCAAAGTGGGAGTTGCATATATCCTCTATTATATAAATCGGATAGACGAGACTCGGAATTGAAAAATACTATCGATTTGTGAGTCAGGCCTTTTTCATTGCAGGTACGGGAACGGATGTGGGAAAAACCTTCTTTTCTTCGTTGTTTTTGGCAAAATATGGGAAAAAATTCGGGTTTCAATACTGGAAACCCATCCAAACGGGGCTTTCCGAAACCAACGACACCGCCTTCATCCAAAAAATCACCGATTTCGATTCTTCCTATTTCCTCAAACCCATCTATGAACTCGACTATCCTGCCAGCCCCCATTTCGCCGCAAAAAGAGCATCTATGGAAATCGATCCCAAACTCGTTTTAGGGAGAATCGCAGAAATTCGAACCAAACGAGTCTTAATCGAGGGCGCAGGAGGGATTTTTGTGCCTTGGACGGAAGATTATCTTTCTTGGAAAGGGATCCAAGAAAGCAATTTGAAAGTCATCGTGATAGGTTCCTCCGAACTGGGCACAATCAATCATACTTTACTGACGCTCGAAGCTCTTTTATCCAGATTCATTCCCGTCATGGGATTTTATTTGGTGGGTCCGAAAAATGATTTAGTGGAAGACAATATGCAGATCATTCAGAAACTTGGCGGCGTGCCTAGCTTTGGTTATACGGGATTTCCCATGCAGAAACTTTCTCCTTCCGAATTTATCGAATACGCTAATTTGAACTTTGACATCCGCAACCATGTAATCGGTTCCGTGATGGAAGAGGGAGAAGAGTTTGATTCCTAAAGAAACTTTTACCTGGATCCCTCTCACAGTTCAAGATTCCGAAGAGGAACTACTTCATATCGTTTCCGCCAGAGAAGAATATCTATATACGAAAGAAGGCAAGGAATACATCGACGGAATTTCTTCTTGGTGGACCTGCATTTACGGCCATAGACATCCTAAGATCATGCAGGCGATCCGCAAACAAACGGAAGTATTGGATCATGTCATGCTTGCGGGATTCATTCATGATCCTGCGGAATCTCTTTCCAAACTCATTCTGGAAATCGCCGATTCTCATTTTACGAAAGTGTTCTATTCAGATAACGGATCTAATGCGGTAGAGATCGCCTTGAAACTGGCCATTCAATATTATAAAAATTCATCTTCCTTGTCCGATCCTCCTTCTCAACAAAAATCGGATAGAAGCAAGTTCATCGTATTTTCCGCTTCCTATCATGGAGACAGCATCGGTGCGATGAACGTATCCGGGGTTACCTACTTCAACCGCATCTTTAAAGACCTTCGTTTTCCCGTAAGGGAATTTTCCTGCCCTGATTGTACAAACTGTTCATTTCGGAAAAATCCGGAAAATTGCAACACGGAATGTTTGGATCCGATAAGGGAAGAGTTGAAACAAAACGGGGAAAGTTATGCAGGTTTGGTGATCGAACCTTTGATTTTCGGTGCCAGCGGAATGATTTTCTATCATCCTAAAGTGCTTAGAGAACTTAGGGAGATTACTGAGACATTCGGAGTGATGTTTATTTTGGACGAAGTGTTTACCGGAATGGGAAGGACCGGCGAGTTTTTCGCATTCCAAAAGGCGGGTATCGTTCCCGATCTAGTCGCCTTCGCCAAAGGTCTGACAGGCGGTGCACTTCCTCTCGCTGCCACATTGGTTTCCGGAAAAATTTATGAAAACTTCCTGACCAAGGATCCTTACCTTTCCTTTTTTCACGCACATACGATGACTGGAAACGCAATTGCATGCAGCGCCGGTTTGGCGAGTGTGGAGTTTCTTTCTTCTGTAGTTCTTCCCAGAGTCAAAAGCCTGGAAGGGCAGATGCAGGCATATATGGACCATCTTGCATACAATTTTCCCGAAAGAGTTCAGAACCCCAGAGTGATGGGGGCGGTTGCCGCATTCGAGTTGAATGAAACCATAGGGGAAGATGAATACCTCAATCCGATAGGGAAGGCCCTTCGCAAAAAATTGATGGAGGAGGGGGTGCTCCTTCGGCCTTTGGGGAACACTGTCTATGTCACTCCTCCTTATACCATCTCAGAAACTTCTTTGGAGAAGATCTTCCGTGCCTTGGAGTCGGCCATCTCCTCTCTCTGATTTCTTCGTTTACAATCCCGCTAAATTCTGTGACATTGCAAACATGATCGCACTTGAGTCTCAAACGACTACTTCTTCCGCACCTTCTCTCATTACCCCGGAGGAAGCTCTTTCCTTTCTGGAAGGAAAAGAACCTCTTCTTTCCCTTGTGAGCCGTGCCAGTGAAGAACGTTTCCGTTATTTCGGAAACAGAGTTAGAATTCATATTTTAGATAATATCAAAAACGGATACTGCCCGGAAGACTGCGGGTATTGCGCACAAAGAAAAGGCGGCGGATCCGGCATCCAAGAATACTCTCTGAAATCGGAAGAACAAATTTGGGAAGATGCAAAACTTGCCAAAGCGAACGGTGCTTATCGTTTCTGTATGGTGACTTCAGGAAGAGGGCCAACAGACAAGGCGGTGGATACGCTTGCGAAAACGATTTCCCGTATCAATTCCGAACTGGGAATGAAGGTTTGTTTGTCTGCGGGAATTTTGGACGCTAAAAAAGCGCAAGTTTTGAAGGACGCAGGACTTGATCGTTACAACCACAACCTAAACACTTCCGAATCCAATTACAACGAAATTTGTTCCACTCACACTTTCAAAGATCGATTGACCACTTTGGAAGCGGCATCGCAAGCTAACATCGGTTTATGTTCCGGTCTCATCGTAGGGATGGGAGAACAAAATTCCGATTTGATTCAAGTTGCTTTCGAATTAAAGCGGTTAGGCGTTATATCTATCCCTGTTAATTTCTTTATTCCCATCAAAGGACATGTGATTCAATCCTCCTCACTCACTCCTGAGTATTGCATCCGAGTGCTTTCCGTATTCCGATTGGTAAATCCCGATTCAGAAATTCGAATCGGGGCGGGAAGAGAAGGGCATTTGGGACATTTGCAATCGATGGCTCTGTATGTGGCAAATTCCTTGTTTGCAGACGGGTATTTGAATGTGAAGGGAAGTGAAATTTCTCAAACGATGGGACTCATTAAGGATTGTTCTATGGTTCCTGAATTTACTGAAGGAATTCCCCAAGGATGGGAAAACTTCGAAAAAGAATTCTTATACGAAGAGAAAAACTTTCCGGAGCTTTATAAATTCAAAAAGTAGTTTGCGTTTTTTTTCTCAGAGGGTAAAATGCTTCTACTTTTCCTGCTGAGAAAAACATGCAAAAACCGTCGTTACCTTTTGGTAAACAAATTAGTTACGCCGTCGGCCAATTGGGTTGGTCGACACTCATCAACATCATAGGACTTCATCAGGTTTATTTTTATCTTCCTCCTGCTCCTAAATTGGGAGAAGACTGCTTTCCCGATCTCATTGAAAAAATGGCCTTTTGGGGTCTGTCTACCATTGGGGTAGTTGCAGCAGTCGGTAGGCTTTGGGATGCAGTTACGGATCCTGTTGTGGCCAATGCATCCGACAGGTTCCAATCTCGATTCGGCAGGAGAATTCCTTTCCTGGCTTTGGGAGGGATTCCCGCCGCAGTGTTTTGTTGGCTGATCTTCGTGCCCCCTCATTCCTATGTTTCTTCTTATAATCTGATCTGGATGACTGGGTTTATGATCCTGTTCTATCTATTTCTGACTGTTTATGTGACTCCTTATTTTGCTTTGATTCCCGAGCTGGGGCACACTCCCAACGAAAGACTGAACCTTTCCACTTATATTTCAGTGACCTATGCACTGGGGATCATCATCGCGTCTACGGAGCCGATGATTGCGGGTCTTTTGAAATCCTCCTTTTCGTATTCGGCAGATCCTGCCATTCAGTCTCTTATTTCCAGACAATACGCATTGGGGATTCTCTGCGTATTTGCGGCAGTATGCATGTATTTTCCGGTTTTTACCATTCGAGAAAAAACATACTGTGAGTCGGAGGCGTCCGGGGTTCCTTTTCGGGAAGCGGTTCGACTTACTTTTAAGAATAAGAACTTTCTGTACTTTGCCCTTTCCGATCTTTGTTACTTCTTGGCGCTCACCATTCTTACCACAGGGATTTCCTATTACGTAACTGTGCTTCTTGCATTGGAGAGGGAGTTCGTAACTCAACTACTCACTGTTATGCTGCTTGTGTCTTTTACGTTTTATCCTGTTGTCAATATGATGGCAAAAAGGATAGGAAAGAAAAAAACGGTTTTGATCGGATTTTATATTTTTTTAGGACTTTTTCTTTCCATTTTCTTTTTAGGAAAAGACAGCCTTCCTTTGGCACCGCATCTCCAAGGTTATATGATCGTTGCGGTGGCTGCGATTCCGATTGCAATTCTTGGAATATTACCGAATGCTATATTAGCAGATATTGCGGAACTGGACTCTTTAAAAACCGGCTCGAGAAGAGAAGGTCTTTTTTATGCCAGCAGAACCTTTATGCAGAAACTAGGACAAACACTAGCTGTCTTGATTTTCAGTTCCGTAATTTTAGTAGGGCTCGATTCAGAATCCGGAAAAAAAGTATCACCGAATGTAACCGGAATCATCGCACCTTCCGTACCGGACAATCTTTCCAAAGAAATTCCTAAAAATTCGGAATCCGGTGTAAGTGAAAAAAATCCGGCGGAAATCGGTAAAAATAATTCGGAAAACATCGTCTGTAAAGTCGAAGAAGAAGAGAGCGGTGGAGAACTAGGTGTTCGCTTAACAGGCCCTCTTGCTTCTGGATTTTGTCTTTTGGCAATCTTTTTATTCGGAAAATACCGAGAAGAAGAAACTTTAGAAGAGATTGCCAAGATACGTGATAAATAAATTCTGGTAAACGGAGATAGATAGATGAGATATCGCATTGAGACAACCAAACTAAAGAATGGATACATCGAAGCCAAACTCATCGAAACTACAACCAATAATCCAATTGAGTTTCGCATTTGTGATACGGAAGAATACGCTCAGTCTCAAATCAAAGACTGGCAGAAACGCTTTCGAATGAATGAGCCAGCAGAACAAGAATAGTCCATTCTTATCTTCCAGACCGCTCTTATTTGCGGTCTTCTTATTTCTCTTTTTAGCCAGTTGTTCCGTCTCTAGGACCAAGAATTATTTTGACCCCAACTTTAGATGTGTCTCCGGTCCTGGCTGGAGAGACGGCAAAGATTTTCTGAAATACAAACTCAACGTTTGGAATTTATTTCGGGCTCATTATAGAGAAGAAAATCAAAGAATTAAAAACGCCAAAATCGTAGTCACCGGCAACAGTTTGGCCCTTCTATTTTTGCCTCAGATGGAAAAGGAACTTCCTAAAATGGGAGTGGTGAACCGAGCCATCGGGGGAGATATGACGGAAACCCTTTTGGAGAGGCTGGATGAGGACGTTCTTTCCCTTTCCCCGTCCACCATCATCATCGAAATCGGTGGAAATGATATGATCTATACGAAATGCCTGCCGGAAACCCAGGCAAATGTAGAAGCGATTGTCGCAAAAATCCATTCAAAACAACCTTCCACTCAGATCATATTCATCGCAGTTCCTCCCACTAGAGTTCCCGAGTTGAATCAAATCGTTCCTGTATATAACTTGTATCTGAAGGATTTCGCAAAAGAGAAAAAAAACGTTCGTTATGTGGAAGTCTGGGATGAAATGAAAAAGCAGGATGAACCCAGCTTGAAAGAAGAATACTTCCGTGAATCGGGAGATCCGATCCATTTCAATGAAAAAGGATACGAGGTTTGGGGTAGGAAATTAAGACCTCTTCTTCGTAAGTAATCACAAATGTTCCGTTTATTATTCTTAAAAAAAGGCAAACTTGATCTATCTTCCCTTCTTTCCGTTTGGAAAGAACTGCAATTCCCTGAGTTGGCTTCTCCTTCGGAAGAACTTTTTTCTTTCGGCCATACTAAAATCGAGTTTTTGAAAGAAATTCCTTTCACCAAAGAAGAGTTAGTTTCTTTTAGAAAGGGACTGGCGCCTTATGAGATCGATCTTTTGCAGATTGAAAACGGACTTAGTTCTAAAGAACCTTCTCTCTTCTTTTTCGATATGGATTCCACAGTGATCCAGGAAGAAGTGATCGACGAACTCGCGCGAAAACACGGAGTTTTCGAAGAGGTCGCATCAGTCACCAAACAGGCGATGAACGGAGGATTGGGATTCGACGAGGCATTGCGTCTGAGAGTGAAACATTTGAACGGTCTTTCCCGCAAAAGTTTCGGAGAAGTGTACGATGTATTGCATTTGAATCCTGGAATGGAAGTTTTATTTTCCGAACTTCCTAAACAGGGAACTAAGATCGTCATTCTCAGCGGGGGGTTCACCCCTGTTTTGGATCTATTCGCAAAAAAATACCCAGTGTCTTTTTACAAAGCAAATCATCTGGAAGAGAAGGATGGAATCTTTACGGGAGAAATCACGGGAGAGATCATCAATAAGGAAAAGAAGGAACATTATCTTCGTTCTTATTCTGAGGAAAATTCAGTTCCTATTTCCGGAGTTGTGGCAGTGGGAGACGGAGCTAACGACTCATTGATGTTAAATGCAGCAGGAACCGGGATCGGATTCCATGCAAAACAAGGGCTGAAAGATCAAATCATGAATTGGATCGATTTTTCGGATATGAGCGTTTTACTCTTTCTCTTTCGACCAACGGTTTAGTTCCTCTAAGATCTGCAAAGCTTCCATCGGAGGGATCTTGTTGATCTCCAGTCCTTTCAGCTTCTTTAAGATTCTCTCTTCTCCTTGCGTTAAAGAGGAGGAAGGTGCTTCCAATAGACTTCCGAAAAGAGAAGGTTCTTCCGTTTTGATTTTGATTTCCCTTTTTTTGGATTCCAATCCGGAGAGTATGTTTTTCGCTCTGGAAGTCACAACTTCTGGAATTCCCGCCAGTTTTGCCACGTAGATCCCGAAGGATTGTTTCGACTTTCCTCGTTTTACTTTTTTGAGAAACAGAACTTCTCCTTCTTTCTCATAAGTATCCAGATAGAGATTGAAGATTCCGTTTCCTTTTTCCAATTCCGTCAATTCGTGGTAATGCGTTGCAAAAATGGTTTTGGCTCTAGGGAAATCTTTGGATAAAAATTCGATGATGGCCCAGGCAATCGATAAACCGTCGTAAGTGGAAGTTCCTCTTCCTACTTCATCGAAAATGATAAGGCTGTCTTTTGTGTATTGACTGAGGATGTATGCCGTTTCTTTCATTTCCACATAGAATGTGGATTCACCCGTAGTGAGATTGTCTCCCGATCCGATTCGAGTGAAAATGCGGTCTACGATCGGCAAAGAAGCCGATTTAGCGGGAATATAAGATCCCATCTGGAATAAAATTTGAACGATGGCCACCTGGCGCATGTAAGTCGATTTACCCGCCATGTTCGGTCCGGTCAGGATGGCAATCGCATCTTCACTAGGATTCAATTCTATCGAGTTAGGGACAAAACGTTCTCCTACCGGTAGGAAAGCTTCTACGACGGGGTGCCTTGATTCGGTCAGAATCATATTTCCGTCTTCTCTAATCTCTGGACAGATCCATTGGAACTCTTCCTTACATTCCGTAAGAGAGAGGTGGTAGTCTAAAGAGGCGATTTCGGAAGCCAGATGCAGAAAGTCGGAAAAATTTTCCAAAGCGAGAGATACTAAAAAGTCGAACTCTTTCTTTTCAATTGCTTCTATGATTTCATCCGCTTCTAGGATGGCTCTTTCCATTTCTTCTAGTTCCGGAGTGGTGAACCTTTCTCCTGTGACTAAGGTTTGTTTTTTAACGAAATGAGAAGGGGCATCTTTTGCCTGCCCTCTTGAGATTTCTATAAAGTAACCTAAGATTTTATTGTATCTGATTTTTAGAGTCGATAAACCGGAGTTAGATTTTTCTTTTTCTTCCAGTTCTAAGATCCAATCTTTCCCTTTTTCTTTGGCAAGGGATGCTTTGTCGTAATCGGCTGAATAACCTTTTTTGAGGAAAGGAGAGTTGCCTAGAAAAACGGGAAGTTCCTCATCCGTAATTCTGGTTTCCATTTGTTTTTGAAACGATAGGATTCCTTTTTGCAGGGAGGAAAAAGAAAAGCCGATCGAATCCAATACGGATTTGATCCCTTCGTATGCTTGAATCGATTTTTGAATCCCTCTGAAGTCCCTAGGAGAAGCCTTTCCTCCTCGGAAACGAGCAAGCACTCTTTCCAAATCGATCATTTCAGCTAACGAAGTTTTGATGATGGCTCTTTCTTTTTTGGAACCAGATAAAATTTCGATTTTGTCCCAATGAGAGCGGATCATTTCGGGATTTCTTGTAGGAAAAAGAATTCTTTGTCTTAGGTATCTTTTACCGGGAGAAGTGATGCAGCGGTTGAGAACTCCGAACAGAGTATGGTTTTTGTTGTTCTGATTTTCAACCAATTCTAAGTGGGACACTGTCCTTTCGTCTAACCCTAAAAAATCGGATTCGTCGATCAGCCTAGGAGCTTTGAATTTAAAACTATGTTGTCTGTAGTTGTATTGAAGATAGGCATCTAAAACATGAACCACTGTATCGATCGGTTTTGTTTCTTTTGCGGGAAAAAAAGAAGGGGAAAGAGAAGTAAGAATGATTTCACTGTCTTTCGGAAATTCGGGGAGTAGGGACGATTCGGGATACAAAAGTTCTTTGGGAGAAAATCTTTGGATCGTGTCTTTGATTTTTTCGTGTTCGGATGCAGGATAATAAAAATACACCAGTTCCGCAGTGGATACATCGGCAAACGCTAGGTAGACGAACTTTTTCTCGGCTAAAAACAAGGAGAGATAATTGTTTTGGTAAC